>Ga0209211_10006729_pt1 | contig 16483 bp, 13 predicted proteins | sample RifGroA2_FD_183992 | JGI IMG/M metagenome (GOLD analysis project Ga0209211, IMG submission 183992) | Groundwater microbial communities from Rifle, Colorado, USA - Groundwater A2 (SPAdes) (version 2) | ecosystem: Environmental > Aquatic > Deep subsurface > Groundwater | place: Rifle, Colorado... | reverse complement strand
CCTGTATATTGGTTCAGACGACACATTGGCTAATAATTGGAATGGCGCAATCGATGAGGTCAAATTTTACAATCGTTCTCTCTCAGCAGATGAGGTTGCCGGACTTTTTGCCGCAGAGAACGCCTCATTTGGAAATAACTTCACCTCTCATGTAGAAACCCTTGTTGGTGAGAAATGGAACTCAACTGCATCTGCGATAGATGCCGGGGGTTTGAACAGTTCTGTTTTCTGGAGCAACAACACAGTAACTATCCTGGCAAATGGCACTGCGCCATCGCTTAATTCAGCGAATATATCCAGATATGCGATCAACACTACCAATCTTTCGCTTACATTTAATGCTTCAGCAGATGCCGACGGGGATACGATTATTGCAATTTATTCCTGGTATCTAAATAGTGTTCCTATAATGCTTCTCAACGTTCCCTTCAATAATCGCATTTATTCTTCAGATGAAACTACGATTTATGACTTTTCCGGAGTTAATCATACGGTCAAACCAGGTTATGCCGGATTGGGCGATCCGGTAGAGCCAACGTTTACTACGTCATGCAAGGTCGGGTCTTGCTATTCCTTTGATGGCTCTGATGATTTCATAGGAGTTTCAAATGCAGAAACCCTGAATTTCTCTGCAACCCAGAATTTTTCCATAGAACTATGGTTCAAGTCAATTGCTGGCGGGAACTATCTTCTCGAAAAAGGAAATTCTGGTTCTACCTCAGGGTATTCCCTGTTTTTTTCTTCCACAACTCTTACCTTCAGAATACGGGGTGTGGATAGTACAAACCAACCATCTGTCACAGTCGCAAACAGCTCAACAGTTCCGATGCTCGACAACAACTGGCACCACATAGTTGCTACACGGGATAATTACACAGACACGCTTTATCTTTATGTTGATGGTGTGAACCGCTCTTTTGCAAGCGATACATCTGTCGGACTGGTAGGCAGACAAGCGGATTTGATTATCGGAGCAGATACAAGCCTTACCAACAACTGGGATGGCTTAATCGATCAGGTGAAAATTTACAATCGCACGCTTACCGCTCAGCAAGTCGCTTCACTTTACAATCGAAGTGCGACTGGCAATGATTCTGACGCAATTGCCTATTTTGAAACAGGCCCTGTCGGAAGCAGCAGTTGGTATGCTGTTGCCTACCCGATAGATTCTTCTGGTGCAAATGGAACCAATAGGACCAGCAATATGGTAAACATAACTATTCCGGATGTTTCTGCCCCGTCAATAACGCTGAATTACCCTCTAAACGCAACCTATACAAATAATACCTCAATAATCCTCAATTTCACCTGGACATGCACAGACGACCTTTCTACAGAACTTATATCTAACCTTACAATTGATGGAATCCTAAATCAATCCAATATTTACACAGCAAACGGAACCGCAGTAAACTGGTCCGTAACCGGTTTCAGTGTTGCAAGGCATAACTGGTCTGTAACCTGTTGGGATACTGCAGAAAATTCAACAACTTCATCTGCTAATCAATTTATCCTGGATACCACTGTTCCGCAGGCTTCAGTTCTATACCCGACAAATTCCCTTAATCTGAGCTACAATTCTTCAATTCCACTAAACTTTGCTGCCAGTGATGCACTTGCCGGAGTGAATAATTCCAGATGCACGTACTCTGTTGATGGGGGCACATCAACAAATATTTCCAATTGCGACAACACGACGTTCAACGTCAATTCAAATGTTGAGGGTTTCCATTATGTCAATGTTACAATCTCCGACCTCTCTAGCAATACCAATACATCTTCAACAATAAACTTCACTATAGATAAGACTGTGCCAGCGATTACGCTTAACTCACCCGCGAACCGCACAAATACAACCGCGAGTTTCCTCAATTTCAACTGGACTGCAACAGATACGCGGAACAATACAATGACGTGCAACATAACCATAGACGGGGCAACTAACGTTAGCAGCATTTCCGCTGCAAATGGAACCGCAACCAATTACACCGTAACGAATATTGGTTCCGCGAACCATTCCTGGGGTCTATCCTGTTCTGATAATTCTGGAAATGCTAACACCTCCCAATCATTCAACATAACAACCGATTACACTGCTCCAAGCGTTTCCATAACCAGTCCATCAACCGGCTACACACTAACAGCCGGAGATTCTGTCGCATTCACGGCAAATGTTTCAGATGCAACTTCAAGCCTTCTCAACATAACCCTTTACGTTGCCGAACTTTCCCCACAAAACTATGTTATGGAGTACGATGCTACAACAGGACTTTACAGGAGATCAGTGAGCATCCTTGCCAGCGGTGCATACACAGCATATGTTTTCGCTAATGATACTCTTGGAAATAGCAATAACACCTCTGTACTACTATCCGCAAGTCCCCAAGCAACGACTTCGTCTTCAACATCCGCAACGTTTGACAGCCGTGTGGATGTAACTGTATATGATAGCGGAGGAGGCATATCCTCTGAATTAGAAAACACATACCATGAAGTGGAAAGAGAGCCAGTGCGCGTAAATGAAAGCGAAACCGAAAAAATCACGGATTGCCGTGACGAAGATGGTCTTGAACGCGGGGTAAAAGGAGAAATTACCTGGATTTCACATGCTGGGGGCTACAAGACACCATCTAAGAATTCTGATGAATGTGTCTCCGAAGACCAGGTGCGGGAATGGTCCTGCAGAGACGAAAACACGCCGGTTTATGAAATCGCTGACTGCCCCCCAAGTTATTCCTGCCTGGATGGCGCATGTCTTGAAAGCAATGAAACCATAGAGTTCCGTGGAGTGACAGTTGTCCGAAACAACATCTTTACACTGAGTCTTAAGACAAAAGAAGGGAGACCTCTGGAAGATGCAAGAGTACGTCTTGTCCTTGCAAGGCCGTTTGTCAGTCTTGTTGGCGAGAAAAATCCTGATGATTCAGGAGATGTAAAATTCAGGCTGAGAAAACGTGGATTATACGAAGCAACTGTCCGCTCTGCAAAATATGGTTCAAAGACTTTCCAGTTCCAGTATGTTCCAGCTCAGAGGCGCACCGGCCAATCTGATTTTACATTTATGACTTTCTGCCGCAATCCGTCTGGTGAACGCAAGGACAATGCAATCTGGGTACCACGCCGTTGCGACTGGATATGTGATGATGGTTACATAATGGACGAGGAAGGCGAATGCGTCGAGATGGAAAGGGAAGATTTAATGATGGAAAATTTTTGTGAATTTGACACAGACTGTCCTGGCGGAGAGCTTTGTCTGGATGGTACTTGTGAATCAGTGGAGTGCGTCAGTGAAGAAGAATGCGGATATGACGAGTTCTGCAATGATGACTGGGAATGCGAAGAAAATTCATGCGATGAAATAAGCGATTGCGCAGGGGAAATGTTTTGTTCTGAAACTCCTGATGAAGATACAATGGAGGAAGGCGCGTGTTTATACAAAGAGTGTGAAGTGGACAAAAACTGTCCAAAGGATAATCAGATGTGCGTAGATTACCTCTGCGTTTCAGTTCAATGTGTAGATGATTCTTCCTGTCCGGATCATATGTCGTGTGATTATTCTGATAATATCTGCAAGCCAGTAACGGGGTATTGCGGCTATCCGGAAGACCATCAATGGAATGCGTATGAATGCTGTGTGAGTGCTGATTGTAAGGGATGGCAGCGTTGCGATACCGAAGAAAAATTCTGCGTTCAACGTGACTGCAATTTCGATTCTGAATGCGCCAGTGATCAGTTCTGTTCTGATGGCCAGTGTCTTCAAGTTCAGGAAAAGGAATGCGGATATGTAGATGCTCACAAATGGAATAATTACCAGTGTTGCGAGGATACCGACTGCAAGGAAGGAGAATCCTGTGTTGAGAACACGTGTGCTGAGGCTACTTATGAGCTTGTTGTACCTGACATTGCCGAGGTTGGCTCAAAAGTGACAGTGACTGTACTGGAGAATGGAGCACCTCTTCAATATGCTACTGTTCTCGTAAAATCTCCAAAGGGAGAAGAATTCACATTCGAAACAGATGAAGAAGGCAGTGCGTTCGTTCTTATGGGTTGGAAGGGAACATACAGTATTGAAGCAAAGAAGGAAGAGAAATTAATCGGTTCAAAGAATGTTTTCACTTCTTATGAGGATTATTTGGGTAAACAGCTTTCTGATGCAACCTCAAATCCATTCGAATACGTTTCCAGCGAAGAAGGGAAAAAAGCAACCCGTCCACTGATTCTTATAGTTGCAGTGTTGGTCCTGATATTCCTGTATTTCAGGTTCAGGAAGAAAAAGAAGTTTGATATAAAAAGCAAAGATTTAAATAATAAGGATGAGGGATATGTAGGTTTAGGGTGATGTTTGTGGTTGAAGCTTATGCAGAAGAAAGAAAAATGGCGCCAGTTAAGTTGGACAAAAAAACAAGCGATTTCCTGGAGCAGGAGTTCACAGTTTCAGGAAGAAAACGAATAGAAGATTATCTAAGCGGTTCTATTCCTCCAGCTAATACTACCTTCGGAAGGGTTGCAGAAATAATCCGGGATACGAAAGGAAAATTATCCAAAGACCAGATGGATGCAGTTCATGTTTCACACCAGCGCGCGATAAAGAATCCGAAACCAGTGCCTGTACCCGGTGCGCTTTCAACATCCGAAAACAAAGAAAAATTCGGCGTCCTCAAATTCATAAAACCATTACCAACTCCGCGCAATGCGTTCGAATCTGAAGAAGCCTGGCGTTCAACCACAACCAAGAAAGCCGAAGTTCCTGAACCGGAAGCTGTATCTGATCTGAAACTATCAAAACGGGCTCTCAAGCCAACTTACGCAACAAGCGGAAAAGCAGAGAAAAAAGAGGGAAAATACGAGCATCTTTTTGCAGTTACAGTTTACGACGTTGATAACAAGCAAAAAACCTATGGGGTTGCATTTAATTCTGATGTTAAAACCCCGACATGGAAGGATGTGTCGGCTGCCCTGGCAAGCAAGGATGCCGGTGTTTCCTTGGCAGAAAAAGGCGGGGTAATCCGTTCTATTCAAGCCAAATCCGAGGAATACGCACACCTCACAGAAAGGGCATCTGAGAATGACATGAAAATAAAGCTCTTGTAATCCAAAAACCTTCATTTTTAAATATTTGCTACCACAGATATATGCTATGCGCACAGTTCTATTCGGTTCTTTGTTACTCGCATGTGCGGGACCATCCTCTAATCGAACTACCACAATCCTTCCACTTGTTTCCGAATACACACCTAGAGTCGGTACTCCCAAGCAAAACGACGCCTCCAAACCAGAAGTTACCAGCAGGTGGGGCGATGTCAATTGCAGTACTCCTGATGGGAAAAATCTTCTTCTTTCCTATCGTAATGGAAGAAAGGAAATTCGAATGGGCATGCGGACAATCGTAGGGGACAACGAAGAGATTATGTATCTGGTCTGCGACAGAAATGCGACCTCAGTCGTAACCAATAGTGGTATCCATCTTTTCTGCGGGGCAGAGGATTTATTTTATTCTCAAGGTGAACCTTCTTCTTCAACCACGATTGATTTTGATGGTGCAACTTACGTAAAAGGAACATTATCTTCAGATGGAAAGATTCTTGCTGGTGTATTCGTAAAAGATGGCATGCTTGTTCTGATGAAAATTATTCTATCAGATAATGACGGAGTTACTTTTTCATCCGTCCCGCTTTTGCCAACCGTAACCCAAGGAATGTTGAATTCAGCAAAATTCTCTACCCATGATTTTACTGATGCGTATATAGCAATACTCGGAGGAATGGCGCATACGATTCATTTTGATGAGAACGATTCCGGGGGGTTCACCCATTTTGCTTATACTCTTCCATTCAAAAGCAAAGGTGTTTCGGTTAATTCTTTGATTGATGGTTTTAAAGTTTGCCCGGCACATGTATCTACCAGTTTGGGCGGTTGCATAAATCTTCAATATTGATCATCCTCTGATTTTAAATAATCTTTTACATATTTTTCATTCTCAGCAGGGGTAGCGAAGTATACTGTTCCGGGTTCCGTGTTTTGGGTCTTGGAATGTGTTCGCAACGGTTAAACGTGCTGGATTCAGGGTCCAGTGGCTTAGTGCCTTCAAGAGTTCGAAAGCTTTGAAATCTGTCGATTTCAAAATTTGACAGCAAAGCCGTCAATCTCTTCCCCTGCATTCTAATCAGACCAGAGGACACGGTCCAGTTGAATAGTTGTGATTGAAATTTCAATCATATGATTGATTTTTAGTTAGCTTTAAAAACTTAATCAACTTAATCTGTATTTATGGTTTCACTCGATAACTCAAAGCTAATCCTAGAAACGTTTCTGAAAGAACCAACCAAGTCACAGTATATACGGCAAATTGCCAACAATTGTAAATTGTCCTACGAGCGAGTTCAGCATTATCTTAAAGAGCTAGAAAAAATTAAGGTGCTGAACTCAAAGACTAAAGGTAAAATAAAAGAATACACACTAAACAGAAAACATGAACTAGCCGTAAAGATATTTACTATTCTGGAAATGGAAAAGAAGCAAAAATTCTACTCAAAAAACCCTCAATTTCAATCGTGGTTAGTTAATTTAGTGAGCGATATTACTAAGAATTTTGATAAACACTCTGCAGATATTCGTTTCATACTGCTCTTTGGTTCAACTGCAAGAGACGATTCCAAAGTGAGCAGTGATGTTGATATTTTGATAGTTGCAAGGAATATAGATCAAAATCTGAAAGCCGTAATCAACCAGCTTAAAACTAAGCTAGAAACACTGAGCGGCAAGGTTTTTTCATTTCATCTGGTTGATTACAAAGAGTTTGTTGCCAAATGGAATAAAGAACCGATATATGCTACAATCTGGCTAGATCACGTAGTTTTATCAGGAGAAGAAAACTTCTGGAAAGAGGTTTTAGAATTGGGTGAACCGATATGACTTTACTTGATAGATGTTTTGAGGGAGCTCCTAATGTACCGAAGCGACTTTTGAAAGTACCAGCAAGTGTTGAGAAAGCCGAAGAACATTTGGAGAAGGCAAATAGGAATTTATTTGCTGCAAAACTGATGAATGACAATAAGTTCTTTGACTGGGCAATAACCTGTGGCTACTATGCGATGTATCATGCGACCATGGCAAGCCTTTGGTTAATAGGGTTAGAAGCACGATCCCACGAATGCGCTATCTCTGCGTTTGAAATGTTTTATGTAAAAGAGCAGAAGGTTGACAAAGAATATTTGGATTACGTAAAGAGGGCCAAAACTTTGGGCAAGAAATATTCAGACTCATTAGAGTATGCTAAAACTGAACGTATAAAAGCTTCTTATGGACTTGGCGAAATAACTTCACAAGAAGCTTCAAAGGTTTTGAGCGATGCTAGAGAATTCGTTGCTACGATTGACCAGCTAGCGCTTGGGGCTAAGGGGTTGGGATGATTTAGTCAATCGCCTAACTCCTATCTGGGGCTGTGGGACATAAATAGGGATTAACCCCTGCAAATAATCAGATAAACGCGCTTGCCAATGAACTCTTTTGGGCAGTCTACTTTGGCACCATTGCCAAAAGCAGTTACCCTCTTTTCAAGAAATCCTACAATGCCCGTTACTTTGACCTCTGTTTTTTCTTTCAGGTTGATTTTTCTCATAATAGTATATACTTAGTATATACTTAAAAACCTTTCTGTCCATATACAATCATGGCAGTAACCTACAAAGATGTCGCAGAAAAGCTGAAGGATATTGATGAATTTCTATTGGAAGATTACAGGAAAAAGCATCCAGACGGAAAGAGGGACTGGAGAACTTACGAGGAACAGTATGCCCTCAGGATAAAAGAAGCAATGAAACAGCTTAGGCCGTTAGTAGATGAAGCAGTCGACACAATTCAAATAGCTCCTGCACCTGGCAGGCCTCATGAACTTACGCTAAAGCAGAGGGTTCTTCTCCTGCTGTTGCACAGGTTATTCGGAGAAAGCAACAGGATGATGACGTCCATGCTTGCAATATTTTCTGTTCTTTCTGATATTGACGTAAGTTACAAGACCATAGAACGCCTTTACTCTGATGAAGAGGTGGATATGGCCCTTCATAATCTGCATGTCCTTATCCTGAAGAAAAAAGGGGTGAAAGACATTGATGCAGCAGGGGATGGAACAGGCTATTCTCTCACAATTTCAAAACATTATGCAACAGAAACGCAAAAAAGAGGAGAACGAATGAAGGAAGCCGAAACCCAACAACCTGAAAATAAGGAAGGAAAAACGGTGCAGGCATTTGTTTACTCATTCAAACTCATTGACATAAAAACAAGAATGTACGTTGCCCAAGGAACAAGTATGAAAAGTGAAAAAGAAGCATATGAAAAAGCAATGAAAATGATTGCTTCTACTGATATAAAATTGAATAGTATTCGGCTTGACAGATATTATAGCTGTGCATACTATTTTGATGGGTTTAGCAGAGATACCAAAATATACGTAATCCCAAAAAAGAAAACAAGAATGAGAGGAAATTGGAACTGGAAAAGAACACTGATTGATTTTGTCAAGAATACCGAGGGTTATCTTGAGCAGTATTATTTGAGAGAAACCTCTGAGAATGGCTGGTCTGTTGACAAAAGAAGATTTGGCTGGGAAATTGCACAGAGAAGAAATGACAGAATAGACACCGCTGATTTTTGTACTGCTATCTGGCACAACCTATTTGAGATTGGTGCGACTTAATTCTGTCCCACAGCCCCTATCTGGCCAAGCTATAAATAGAACTTACGTTCAAGCCCACCTAATTCTTAGGAATTCCTGCACTTCAGCTAGAGCAGCCTTTATATATTTTGACCTCGATAATGTCAATCAGCAACGAGGTAAAAATAGGTGATGAACGGAGACCTGGTCTCGGGTTTCTTCCCCTGCATTTCTAAATCTTTAGATTTTGAAATAAGAGAACGAAGTTCTCTGTGTAGTCATTTTCTCTCGGTGCACTGATCTTTCAGAAATCATCCACATCATAAGTCAAATATCCTTTCGCTCTTAGTTTTTGCTTGTCCTTGATTTTCTTTGCCACAATGCCAAATCTCAAGTCTTTAGGAAGCCGTAAGACATTCTTCACCTTGCCTTGCAATTTGCACATGACACTAATTGCTTCCGAGTAAGTCAGTTCTCCCCATTTGAATTCAAAAGCATACGTTGATTTTTCGTTTTTTGCTATCAGATCAATTTCATAAGTGTTCTCTCCTTTTTTTGCCTGAGGGATTTTCCCCCACTGGCATCGCGCTTCAGTTAACTTCAGCTCACGCACCAAGAATTCTTTTGCCACCTGTTCAAAACATCTTCCATAAAGTACATTCAAATTCTTTTTTACACTGGCTATGAATTCTGGTCTCCTTGCTGCATAATCTGAAAAGTTTTTGTAAATCTGTGAAAACCAAAACTCAATGAGGGGGTGACGTATACAATAAATTCCTCTTTTCCCCTGATATGGCATTTCAAGTTCTATTAGTTCAAAATGGTCTCTAAGCTCATTGATTTGACGGGTTATAGAAGTTGCAGGAGTATTCAAATAACCTGCAATAGAAGATAAAGTATTGTTTCCTGTTGCTATGGCTTCCAGAATTGAGTAGTAAACCCCGCTTCTGCCTCCGAACTCTTGAGAGAGAATACTATTTACTTCATCTTCCAGTGGAGCATCTTTAACTAGGAACAGAGCATCAATCATTTCTTCTGCGCTTTTTCCCTGTAGGTTGAAATCTTCTAAAGCTACATAATATTTTGGATAGCCACCAAACAGCATATACGCTTTCACCAGATTTTCTTTGGTCAGCTTTAATTCCTCTCCAATTTCGAGGCATGAAATCAATGTCAATGGCTCCAGCCTTTTCCCCTTTTTTATCCTTCCATAAAGTGGTTCTTTTGAGCTTTTGAATAATTTTTTTATCAAGCCAATCAACGAACCAGAAAGAATTATCAAACCAGGTTTATTTTCATTAAGATCAATGGTTTTCTGCAAAATCCCAAAAACAGCAGGTTCAACTGAAGTGAAATTCTGGAACTCATCAAAAACTATTGGTGGTGCTTCCCTAGTTATCAATGTTTCGAAGAATTTATCCCATGAGTCTAATACTTCTAACTCTTTGAGTATTTTGCCTTGCCTTAATATTCCTTGAAATTCACTAAGCAAATCTGCAGAGGTTTTATTTTTGTTAACAAAAAAATACATTCCTTTATTCTTGAGGAATTCGAGTAACAGTCTTGTTTTACCTACCCTGCGGAGCCCATAAAGAGCAATGACGAACAGTTTTTTCTTAGCGAGTGCTTCTAATTCGTTTAATTCAGCCAACTCAGATTTTCTATTTACGAACTTCATAGTATTCACCTAGTGAATTATTCAGTAAGTGAATATATTTAAATCTTTCGATAAGACCTAATATACGAGACATTTGGCAATACTTTAACTATCATAAAGTTAACAATAATTAATAATAGTTAATAATATTAACTCAGAGAATTCCTAACAACCGAAAGCAGTCTTTATAAACTTCTCTTCTTAGAACACCACTCACGTTTACGCAGAAAAAATCGGCGTTTGTAGGTATCCCGAGACCTACGATTCGGTCTCGATCTATGTCGCGATCGACGCATCGATCACGAACATGCTCAAGAATGAAGCGTCATTCTTGACATCCGCAACCTGTTGGTTGCGTATATCTGCAAATTCGTGCTGATAACGACGTTTTTATGAGGGCAGAGAACTAAGTCCAGGCAGGCGGTTGCCATCTGCCGATGACAAGAAGTGAACAACAGTTCACTCAGATTACTTCCCCTGCATACAGATCTGGTCTGAGGACACTGGTTATTCCAAGACCTCAGATCAGCTCTGGGATTCCTCCCCCGGCGTAATCTCTTTTAGAGCTTGAAGCATGGTGGTCTCGACCGCGGCCGTCGCCAAGTCCTTCATGATTTCCCGTAGGTCATTCATTCTTCTGTCGTCTATTTCCTTAAGTCGGTCACGTACATATGTTCCTAATCCTGATTCACTATCAGCTACAAACTCAGCGGTATTTTTTGCCCGTTCGGCTAATCTGCCTATACCAGTCATGCACTCTTCGGTTCTTTCATTCACCTTCACTTCCATGTAGACTGTTCTTTCATACATGTCTACTTTCATATAGAGTCTAGCAGCCCTTTTATAAAGTTCACAGCCTTCATCATAATCCAATGTCTGTTCCGCTTCACGGAAATATAAGTCTGCAGCCCGTTTTGCATATCCTATGCGTGCGTATATATCCCCTGCTTCAACATATCGCTTCCCTGCCTTAAAAACCTCAGCCACAGCAATTTTATCTCGTTTATCAATATCTTCTCTTTGAAGATACTTGTCAAGGAATGCCTGCGGAATTCTATTCCCTCTTCTTACGCGCATTCTAATTGCATCCACAACGCCTATCTTTTTTTGTTCTTTCAGTTTAGTTATCATAATAATCCCCATAACCAGTTGTCCTCCTTTTCTATATAAATTTAATTCCAAAATTTCAGTTTATTCACTCTAAATTTAGATAGTTTTTTAAGTATTTTGGAGTATATACTCCATAATGGGTGCTATGTATGAGTGAAAGCCTAGATGAAAAGGATTTTGCAATAATCGATGAGCTAAAGAAAAATGCAAGACTCTCAGAAAAGAAGATTGCTAAAAGAACTGGCATCCCTATGACCACAGTTCACAATAGAATAAAAAAGTTAATGGAACTCGGAATCATAGAGGCATATACCATAAGATTAAACCATAAAAAACTAGGCACACCTCTTACGGCTTATGTGCTTCTCAAGACTCTACCCGGGGTGGACCAGAAGGAAATGTTAATCCAAATTTCAAAAATGCCAAGCATCTACGAAGTTGCGATGGTTACTGGGGAATTTGACATTCTTTTCAAGGTAAAGATTAAAACCATGGAAGAACTTAACAAGATCGTTGTCCAAACTTTGAGAAAACAAAAAACAGTTGGAGAAACCAGAACAATGATAAGTTATGAAACAATAGAAGTTCCGTAGTCTTAGGCTTTGCGTCAAAATTAATCCTCTAGTACAATAATGTATGCCCTTTTTCCAATTTACTTTATATTCCTCCTCAATCCTTCAAAAAACCTTTTTGCTTCCTCGTAATCCCTTCCTTTTATTATGTGCTTCAGGAATTCGATCCTTCCAGAAACCTTTTCCAGCTGCCTTAACGAATGCGGGCTGAACAAAATTTCCGAAAGAAGCCAATCATCCTCCGAAAGAAGGCCTTTTGCTATTGTCTTATGCTTCTTGAATGTTGTTCCTGGCACTGACTTAGGTTCCATGCACGCGGCAAATATAAGCGAAGACGCAAACGGCAGCGTAAGCGAGTATGCCATCATCTCATCATGTTCCTTGAACGTGTAATGGAATAGATTGATTTCGAGCCGCTTTCCGAGAGCTTCGAAGATTGCAGCTCCATCCGGGTTAGACTCTCGGATTATCACCATATTTTCATCAGAAAGAGCTTCAACGTTCGCAAACGTTGGACCGAACATCGGATGAACAGAAACGAACCTCATCCCGGCTTTCTTGTAAAATTCCGGAAGCCCTGCCTTTATTGATGCAACGTCGGCAAGAATACAATCCTTTGGCAACAGATTGATGACCGAATCAAATGCTTGGATTGTGTTCCGCAAGCTAACCGCGTTAATCAATAATTGCGGCTCAAATGATTTTATTTCATTCAAATCCGTGATTATTTTCACGCGTCCGCCAGTTATTCTCCTGGGTTTTGATTCGTCTATATCGTATACTGCGACCTCGTTTCCGCTGTCTTTAGCGAGTTCATTCGCTAACCAACTGCCCATGTGCCCAATACCAATAATTGCAATCTTTTTCATATTTTCGCCTCCTTGTAACATCCGAGCATCCTAAACATCTCGGTTTTTTCTTTTGCTTCTCTTAGTGCATTTGCTACTTTTGCATCTGCTATTGAACCCTGCAAATCCATAAGAAATGCGAATTTTCCGTGTTCTCCTCTTATAGGTCTTGACTCAATGCGCGTAAGGTTTATTCCAGCATCTGAAAACACCTTTAGAACAGCGAATAATGCGCCTGCCCTGTGCGGAGTGGTAAATGCAATAGAACATTTGTTTCCATTAGTGACCGTTGCATTGTTCCCTTCTTTTCTGGCCAATACGACAAATCGCGTTGAGTTCGACTGGTGATCCTCTACGTTCTCCTTCAGCACTTCCAGCCCGTAAATCTCTGCGCACAGTTTATTTGCTATCACGGCAGCAGCCTTTGGCCGTTCATTTGCAAGCATTGCTGCAGCGCCAGCAGTATCATAATATGGCCTTGCCTCAAACTTGTTTCTTAAAAGGAAATTCCGGCATTGCCCTAATGCCTGTGGATGGGAATACACGACCTTTACTTCGCGGTAATCAGTTTCAGGGAGCGCAAGCAGGCAATGGTGTATTGGAATATTCATTTCCCCGACTATCTGCAGGTCGGTTTCTATAAGCAGGTCGTTTACTGCGTTTACCGATCCTTCGAGCGAGTTTTCAATAGGTACAATTCCCGAGTCTAATTGTCCATTTTCCACTGCTTCGAAAACATCTGCGAATTCAAGACAGGGTATGGGCACTGCCCCATTGCCAGTTTCATTTACTGCAATTTCACCAAATGCGCCATGCTCCCCCTGAAATCCAATGAGCTTTAGGTTTTTTCCCTGCACGCGCTTTGCTTCGTCAATCAGTTCTCTGAATAATTTTTCAGAAAATTCAGGGGCAACAAGTCCGATACTTTGCTTTCGAGCATTTGAGATGATTTCGTTTTCGCGCTCTTCATCGCTGGTTGTGGATACAGTTCCATTTCCTACGTTTTCCACATTTCCGTTCCCTTCAGCACCATTCCTGAGCTTCTTTGCCCTGAGTGCAAGCTCCATTCGTTTGCTTACTAATTTTAACAATTCGGAATCAATCTTGTCAATATTTTTTCTTGTTTCTTTCAGATCCATAAAAATTTCACCTCAAATTTTTCTGTCTCTCAAAGTGCGACTTTGAGATCCATATCTCTCACCTCTACACTTTTGAAACGCGTTTTATTTTCTGTTCTAACAGCATCAGGTCTGCAAGAACTATCGCGGTTGCCGCTTCGATTACTACTGGCGCACGCAATGCTATGCAAGCATCATGTCTTCCCTGAATTGAAAGCTCCGCGGGTTTTCCGGTTCGCAAATCCACTGTTTGCTGTTCCTTTGCAATGCTTGACGTCGGCTTCACCGCAACGCGGAACACCAATTCGTTTCCGTTCGTTATCCCGCCGTTTATCCCGCCGGAATTGTTTGATTTTGTTTTTCCGCTTTCTGTATCAATGATTTCGTCGTTGCATTCGCTTCCGCGCATTCTCGCACATGCGAAACCGGCACCGAATTCAATTCCTTTAACCGCAGGTATGGAAAATATTGTGTGACTTATGAGAGATTCGACAGAATCAAAGAACGGCTCTCCCAATCCGATTGGGATTCCGCTCGCACGGCATTCGATTATCCCGCCAACCGAGTCATTGTCCTGCATTGCGGATTCGATAGATTTTTTTATGTTGTTTTCATCTTTTGAACCGCCCGCTTCTGTTAGGTTTGCCTCGACTCGTACCGGAGCAACCATTTTCTTTGCAATCGCACCTGCGGCTACCAATCCCAAAGTAAGTCGTCCTGAGAAATGCCCTCCGCCCCTGTAATCATTGAATCTTCCAAATTTGGCATGTGCAACGAAATCTGCGTGTCCTGGTCGCGGTGTGTTTTTTATCCGCTCGTACGTGGTTGAATCCGTATCGCGGTTCTCAAATTCAATTAGGATCGGAGCACCGGTGGTTTTTCCGTTGAAAACCCCGCTCACGATTTTCGGCTTATCTTCTTCGGTTCGTGGAGTTGTTCCAGTTGCCCCGCTCTTCCTGCGTGCAATGTCTGCCAGCAAATCCTCTGCAGATAATGAAATGCCAGCAGGGCACCCATCAATAACTGCGCCAACGCACGCACCGTGTGATTCTCCAATTACGCTTACGCGAAATAATCTTCCGAAAGTATTCATATTTTCACCTCATAATATAATCAGCATTCGCTCCGATCCCTTTCAAATCCCAAAAAAATCTAGAATACGATTTGTAAATGCATCCTGCATTTCGTATTGTAATTCCGCTCGTTGCATTAAGCGCCGCAACAGCGCATGCCATTGCGATTCTGTGGTCTCCGTGTGGGTCAACAACTAGATCACCAGCCAGTTTTTTGCCAGTTACTTCAATCGAATTTTCATTTATTTTTATTGCTGCGCCCATTTTCGTAAATTCTTCCACAAGCACAGCTGCCCGGTCACTTTCCTTATGCCTTAGTCTTTCAACCCCAGTTATCCTGCTCGTCCCGTTGCAATTGCATGCAAGCACAACCAATGGCGGGAACAAATCCGGGCAGTCGGTTGCATTGAATTCAAATGAATGTAAGTTGTCTTTATTTTGTCCAACGTATATCGAATCGTCCGACATTATTATCTCGGCTCCAGCACTTTTCAGCACTGAAAGTACCGCTTTATCTGCCTGAAGAGAACTTGCCCGTAGTCCAGTAACAGATACACTGCCTGAAATCGCACCGGCAACCAAAAGGAACGAAGCTCCAGACCAATCACCTTCAATTGTGTAATGAATCGGTGTGTAGTTTTGGCTTCCCGAGATATTAAATTCCGAAAGTTTATCATCGTGTTTTATATTAATTCCGAATCTTTCCAACAATTCGAGCGTCATTTCAACATACGGTCGGCTCTTCAGATTATTTACCAAAATCTTGGAGTCTTCAGGGCACAAAGGCAGTGCTATCAACAATCCACTGATGAATTGTGAACTGGTTGATGCATCAATGCGAGTGTTTCCGCCTTTCATCGGTCCACGCACGGTTACTGGTGGCCTCCCGTTATCTGTTTTGCATTCCGCACCAAGAGCGCGAAGCGGCTCTTCAATCATTCCAACCGGTCTTGACAGGAGCGAACCATTTCCTGTAAGCGTAATCTCCTTATCAAAAAGAGCTGCGATTGGAGAAAACATCCTAATACACAAGCCGGATTCCCCGCAATTTACGGTTACGTTTCCTTTTCCTTGCGGTTTAATCCCCCCCGTTATTTTCACACAGTTTTCGTTCTCTTCAACATCTGCGCCAAGTGCCCTTGCAATTCCCAGTGCTGCCTTGCTGTCATCACAAAAAGAGGGATTTGATATTTCCGATGTTCCGTTAGCTAGCGTTGCCAGTGTAACTGCCCGTTGCATCATGCTTTTTGAAGGCGGCGCGGCCATAATTCCGTTGACCCCGCCAGGTTCAATTCTTACATTCTGATTCATTTTTATATCAGCCTCTCAAAACCTCGTTTACTATCTGCTTCGCGACGTCTTCTGCACTTTTTGCATCTGTATGCACGATAATATCCGCAATTTTCGCGTAAATCGGAATTCTTCTTTTGATTATTCTCTGCGCAACGCTTT
>Ga0209211_10006723_pt1 | contig 16492 bp, 13 predicted proteins | sample RifGroA2_FD_183992 | JGI IMG/M metagenome (GOLD analysis project Ga0209211, IMG submission 183992) | Groundwater microbial communities from Rifle, Colorado, USA - Groundwater A2 (SPAdes) (version 2) | ecosystem: Environmental > Aquatic > Deep subsurface > Groundwater | place: Rifle, Colorado... | reverse complement strand
GATCTCCTGTATCAGGAACAGGTTCGGGATCAGGAACAGGTTCTGGCTCAGGTTCAGGATCAACATCTCCACCTGTATCAGGAACAGGTTCGGGATCAGGAACAGGTTCTGGCTCAGGTTCAGGATCAACGTCTCCACCTGTATCAGGAACAGGTTCGGGTTCAGGATCAGGTCCAGGATCAGGCTCAACTGCCCCGCCTGTACCAAATACGAGGCCGCCATTGAGGCCCGCGTTGATATTGTTGGTATCCATGGTCACGGCGCCATTTAGCGCTAAGGCACTACCATTCAGAATGTTTGCGCCGGTAGTCAGGGTGATGCTCTGATTGGCAAGAATATTTCCTACAAATGAGGTGCCTGTACCGAGAGTCGCAGAGCTGCCGACCTGCCAGTACACGCCGGGAGCCAATCCTGGATTTGCCAACGACACCGACGAATCGGAGGCAGTCGTGAGCGTGCTCCCTATCTGGAAAACCCAGAACGCATTGTTTTGCCCTTGGGCGTCGAGAATGAGTGGTCCCGTCAACTGAGCCGACGAATCAAAATGATAGACGCCGGGTGTGAGCGTGATGGTCCCTAGATCCTGACCCGTCAAGTTCTGCGTGAACGGCATGTTTGACAGACCCGTATACGCATTGCCCGCGTCGATCTGAGCCTGAGCCGCAACTGCGTCAGCGGAGTGTATCGTTCCAGATGCGCTCCCCGGCCCTCCATCGAAACCGACGATTGCGCTCCCTGCGCTGACACCCACATTTCCAGTGACAGCGCTCGAGCCGGTATTGGTTACCGTCGAACCGCCCAGGACCGCGAACTCATCCGCTGTCTCTAGTATCGCAGCAAATCCTGGGACAGCATATAAAGAACCGGTGAGCGCCAAGGTTGCAAGAATAATCAAATATTTGCAACTCATATAAATCTCCTTAATTCTTATTCCGCATACCACTTATTTGCCCAAGGCGGTTAAGCAGCATGTGAAAGATATTTTTGTCATGTTGTAATTCGGTTACGCGTTTCTTAGAGAATAGGATAAGACAATGGCCCTCACAGGCAAATCAGGGCAAAGCCCTTAATTAATTAGGGGCAAACACTTCATTTTCTATCGGGTAATTCCTTGGATTGCAATGAGGACGAATACCGATTGTCTAGTGGCCCCTGCCGGGCGCATGATGAAAAAAGCCCTAAACGGTTAGCGGCTCAGGGCTTGATTATGATTATCTAAACTATCGATTGCGAGTCAGGGCTTTATGCGCTTAAATTCCTACTTCAGAGCCGTTTGTTGGAGAAAAGCCAGCAATTTGAAAGCGTCCCTAAGTACTTTCAATTGGAACCAATTATACCAGTGGCTTCGGGAGATGGAACTGTTAAGGAAGGCTTGTGCCGCTCAAACTTTTCACAGAACGCCTGCGATCAATCGACGGCGTCTTCAATATTTCTTTTGGCGTCCTCTAACCCTTCCTCGATATTGTCCCCTGCCTTATCAAGGTTCCGGCTTATATCATTTCCGGGCGAGTCATTGCGGTTCACCAGTTTCACAGCCAGGACAATTAAAAAAACGGCCACTACAAGAATAACGATATTCTTCGCATTCATTTTCCACCCCTTTCGGTTTGAGTCTATTCGCCAGGGTTTGTTTATTTTTTATGAAACTTAAAGCAGTTTTCTACCTTGAATAATATTTAGAAGAACCACCACGACGGCCAATACAATCAGGATGTGAATAAGACCACCCATCGTGTATGACGAAACAAGGCCGAGCACCCATAATACCGTTAGTACAACAGCGACCGTCCAAAGCATATAAATCACCTACCTTTCGTTAAAACTGTTTATTCTTTAGAATGCGCAAACGTTTCAACAGCGGCATTTTTCAAATTTCTTATTGCCGGTCCGCAAATGACCTCGCCCTTTCCGTTGAATCGGGATCCGTGACAAGGGCAATCAAACGTTTTTTGAGCGGCGTTCCATTGAACCACACAACCCAAATGGGTACAGGTGGCCGAACATGCGTAGAATTGACCTTCCGCATCACGATAGACCGTCAGGTGAACCAGCCCTTTCTTGATGACGGCGCCTTCACCGGGCGCTAGTTCCTGCGGATCTTCCGTACCGCCGCCCTCCAAATGCCCCAAAACCAGCTCTTTCACCATATTTAAGTTTTCTTTCAGAAAATTGCCGGCCGTCTTGATGTTCTTTCGTGTGGGGTTGTATAGCTCGGCCCATTTGTTTTCTTTTTCAAGCAATAGGTCACGGAAAATCATCGCGGCAATGGCCGCATAAGTCATTCCGTTGCCGGAATAACCTGTCGCAATATATGTATTCTTATGAAAGGGACTGGGCCCTATAAACGCCAGTCCATCGACAGGCTCAATCACCTGTCCCGACCAAGCGTAATCGGTTTTTTGAAACATCGGGAAGTTTTTTTTAGCCCAATTTTCGAGATTGCGGAACGAGACCTCATAATTATTATTCTGTCCGGTTTTATGATCTTCTCCGCCGATAATGAGCAAGTCGTTTTTGTCATCCACGGACTGGGTTCTCACATAATGGTAGGGCTCGCCGGTGTCGCAATAAAGACCCGCAGGAACTTCATCCTTTTTTATCGTACACGCGATAACGCAAGACCGGTAAGCCGCTTCCTTCAGAAAAAATAAAATGTTTTTGATTGGGGAATGCGTCGCGACGATAATCTGACCGGCTTTTATTTCATTTCCATTTTCAGTTTTGACTTTTTCTGATTCAACGCGGGAAATGCGGGTTCCGGTGAAGATCCTTCCGCCGTTTTTTTGGATGCACCCTGCCAAACCGTTTAGAAATTTAAGCGGGTGGAACTGAGCCTGGTTGGGATAATGCAGGCAAACGCCCGTGTTAAAAAAATCAAGGGGTGCTTTCGATTCTAATCGCGTTTCCGCCGCCCCGAGAGCATGAAGCGTCTTTAGTTCTTCTTCGAAGACTTTCTTTTTATCTGTTGACGCAAGAAATGTATAACCGCTTACTCTTTTAAAATCGCAGTCGATTTTTTCTTCACGGATGATATTTTCTATGAAATCAATGGCTGATTTATGACTTTCGAGCGCAAGACGCGCTTTTTCGGTGTTGAAGAATTTCTCTATTTCGGCATATCCCAAATCGAGTACCCAAGTCAGATGCGCGGTCGTGCAACCGGTTTCGCCGCCGCCGATTTCATCTGCGTCAACAACCGTTACTTTCTTCCCTGCTTTCGATAAGCAATAGGCGGTCAAAAGGCCTGTAATGCCGGCTCCGATGATTAGAATATCCACGGCTAGGTTTTCATGAAGGGCTGTAAATTTCCCTGACTTGGCAGCCGAGTACCAATAAGAATCTAAATGCCTTAAAAACCTATTCGATGATTTTATGACCATGTAATTATCATACGGCCAGCGCGGAACGGATGCTATGGGGTATTACCCTAGGGAACATTGTCCCGTGTGAGACAAAAAAATGCCCGCAGGGCAAAAACCATGCGGGAATTTCTGGGATTTAAAACGTCCCCGACCGGATTTGAACCGGTGTTGACGGAATGAAAATCCGTTGTCCTAGGCCGGGCTAGACGACGGGGACAGATTGGCCCAAAGGAGGCGAAATTGTATCACCTCAGGCAAAAAGATTCAACCAGGCTTTTATTGAATTCCCGGCCGCTTAAATGAACGCTAAAATCCCCCTGAAACGTACGCAACCCCGCCTCTTCCATATAGATAACTCCCCGTTTACCGCGGTAACGCAATTCCAAGGCAGGGCCTTCTTTATCCAGCCAGCGGATGCTGACTCCCGCGTAATTTTCTAAAAGCCGGCCGTGACTTAAAAAGACCGGGCTGAGACGTTTTTGCCTTAGCAGGGCCAGGACTTTTTTTTCGGCCTGAGAACCCGCGCTTGTCTTGAGGGGAAGCCCTATTGTCCGGCTATGGAATTCATCCAACAATTCTTCGAGACCGCCGCTGTTTTTGACCAGGCAAGAAGACAAAATCACGGTGTCCACGGTTTGAATGCCCCGGCTTATGAGAAAAGGCTTAACGATCCTGTCCCATTCAGTGCCCGGCCGGGATTTGCCCGTGTTGACCAAAAGGTTGTGTTTTCTGCCGGGAAACTCAATCAAGGCCACGCTCCCCTGCTTCAAATGAAGAGCGTGAATCTTGAGCGTTGGTTCGCGATAAATCGCCGCCCCGTAAACGGACGCGACAGTCAGGGAAATAGCCAGACAACCTGCCGCCCAAGGAGACAACAGTCTCTTTTTGCTTTCAGCCGAAAGAAATAGGATCGCGAGAAAAGCCGCGTAATAAAACCCGATAACAACCGGATGGGGAGAAGGCGCATGAAAACTCGCGAAAGGGAGCCGCGCCAGGGTTGAATTCACGGCAAGGGCGGCCTTCACCGCTGCCAGGGGGATGCGGGAGGATGCCTCCGCCCAATCCGGATTGATAAAGAAAAGAGGCAGGGTGACAAAACCCAGAAAGGTCGCGAAATTCATCAAAGGGACAAGGACGAGATTGGCAAGAAAACTGACCGGCGAGACAATACGAAAATAATAAAGCACCATGGGCAGCGTTGCAACAGTGGCCGCGAAAGTCGCGGTCAAAATATCTTTAAAAAATTTCACAATCGCACGTATCCATCGCGGTCCCATTCCCCGGCCGTAACGGCCATTTTCCGCGCGAGCGTCCGATTTTTCTCGGGGCATCAGCAGAATCATGCCCAGGACGGACAAAAAAGAAAGCTGGAACCCGGCTGAAAATAAATGCTCAACGTTCATGAGCATGAGGATGAGAAAAGCGGCGGCCAGACTATTCATGATATCCGGGTCTTTATCAATCATAATGCCGGCCAGCAGAATGCCTCCCATGATAGCCGCCCTTAAAACCGGCGCGTTAAATCCGGAAATGGCCGCGTAAAAGAAAACCAGGCACAATGAAAAAAACGCGTTTACTTTCCGGGGCAATAAAAAACGCAGCAAAAAATACAGCAGGCCGCCCACGATGGAAACATTCAGCCCGCTCACGGCCAATAAGTGCGCCGTACCGGTACGGGCGAAATCATCCCTTATGGAATACGGAATCATTCTTTGGAATCCGATCAGTAGCGCGGCCATGATTTCCCGTTCCGGAAACGGAAAAAAACGGTCTATCCTGTCCTTGATGGCTTCGCGGATTTTTATCACCGCGCCCGGTAACGACGGTGCCCCGCGGCCCCAAAAACGCGCGGCACCATATCCAAAGCCGTTGAAAACATAATGGATTTCCCGGGCTTCAAGAAAGCGGCGGTAGTCAAATTGACCGGGGTATAAAGCTGGCTCGGGGATTGACAGTGTGCCGTAAAGCTGCCAGGTGTCTCCATAAACGGGACGGGCACGTGAATTGATAAGGTAAGTCTGCATTTTTCCGGCCTGAGGATTTAATAAAACAAAAGAAAGGGTTTCGCGTTTCCCTATCCGGGTTATTTCAGGCCATGACGCGACCGTGCCCGTCAATTTTACCCGGCCGGCGGCCCGAAACGGATGACTAGACTCCGCCCTATTCCTTTCATTTCCCGATTCTGCCAAAGCGCCGAGAAGAAAAAATCCGGCGATTAAAAAAGCCGCGAAATATTTATTTTTCCGAATAAAAGGGATGACCGCCGCAATCGCGAATAGCGGAAAAAGCAGAAAAGAGGCCTGCCAGGAATCCCACCGAGACAGAAAGATACCCAAGGCAAAAGAAATGCTGAGAGGTATTAAGGGGCGGTTCACGGCCGGGGCATCCCCAGAAAAAACCGTTCACATCGATTTTCAAATTGCGCGGCGTAAAACCGGCCAATGAAATAACCCGCCAGGAGAATAAAAATAAAGCACAGCACCCGCCTTCGGTAATAGTCCACGGGACGGGCGGCAAGAATAATAAACTTTGAAGATCGAATGCATTATATATAAATCCTGGCCGTTCTCAAGGCCTTGTTTGATTTAGATGCGCATCCCCCCTGACCCATCAAAATCAGGTCATCTTCAATGGCGGGCGAGAAACAACATTTATTTTCCCACTTAAACGCTTTTTTGCGATTACACCCTGAATTCTTACCCTCAGGCAATCGAATGGATTAACCTTAACGGCTCTCGGAACGCTAACGTGTTTTCCCTGACCTCAACCGGCTTTGACAAACGCCAGCAGCCATGGAAACGGTGCATAAAACTTCTGCACCTCTCCGTATGGTCCCAGCAGCCTCAAGAAAGACCGGGCGCCCCAATGCTGGATGTGTTCAGGGTCATCCCCCAAGCGGTGCAGATTTTTCCCGCGCAGAAAATTTGCCGTGCGAAAAAATGGCTCGTGAGGAACGCTGACAAGAAGCGACTTGCCGACACGAACCGCTTCCGATAGCGCCCGTCCGGGAGATTCGAGATGTTCCAAAACTTCGAGCAGGATTACGCATTCAAATTCCTTTTGGCGGAAGGGCAGGTCATAAATCGATGAGCAGGCAAATGATATCCCGGGGACGTGGGCCGATGCAAATGCTAACGCTCCGTTATCGAGATCCATGCCAACCGCAATTCGGTTTTCCAGCAATCCGTGCTCCGTCAAATTTCTCAAGACAAAACCTTCGCCGCACCCGGCCTCGCAAACCGGGCCCGGCGGCAAATCACTCACGACACTTCGCACCTTCTTTAAAAAACGTCGGATAAAAAATTGCTGGAGAGGGTTACGGGATTCGTATTTCCTGAGATTTCCTCGCAATGCGGCCTCAGGTTCAGTCATTTTTATGTCGGTCTAAATTCGGAAAGGAGCTGTTGCCAGGCAAACCTCTGAGAAAATGAACGATTATTTCAGACAAGTGCCCCCAAAAAACAAATTGAATCCCCACAGTCAAAGCGGCAAGACCGCCCCCCCTATAGGGATATCGTGAAGCGATTGTTCCACCTGTCATTTCAATAAGAACAAGATGGCCGCTTACAGCATTATGCAAATCTATGGCTCCTGACATCAAAAGCAATTTCATTCCAGGGCTAATACCTTACTTTTTCTCATCCAGACACCCTATCGGCATCATGCACTTTCAGCGCACGGGAGAACTAATAATTTCTTTCGGGTCATCTTGCGATCTGTGATTATAGTCAAAAAGATTGGAAGGGTCACTTCAAATTTCTTTTCCCGCTTCGTTGTGCAACCGGTAGCTTCCGAAGAAAAGAGGGGGAGCGTGATTCCTGTCAGTAAGGGCTATCTCTTTTTAGAGGGCTGCAATATTGCTAAACCCTGACAGCGCCATAAATTCAGCGAATTTTAAAAAGCAGTAAAAGCCTTATTAGAACAAAAATGATGCTAAAAAGACAAAGGTAAAAACTCATGGCTGGAGGGCCTTTGAAACATTTATATTTTATTTTTTAAAAATCATTGTACAATCTTGGCATTCAAAAAAGACATTCGATATAATCACCCGGAAGGAGGATACCGTATATGAAACCTAGTCAGATTGCCTTGATGGCAACCGCAGTCTGTTTTGTCGCCAATGCCTCTTTGTCTTTCGCCGGCATTGATATGCAAAAGTGGGAAAGCTTTGTAAGAAGCGAACTCCAGAGTGTTGCGCAGCAGGTGGATAAAACCGGAAAAGCTCCGGTGAGCCGCCCTTTGGTGAAAGATTATGACACTAATAAAGATAATTTTATTGATACCAGAGAAGTGCTAGCAATCAAAGCTTATCTGGGGAATAGTCCGCAAGTTCAGGCCCCGGCCGTTCAAGCGCCCGCCGCGCCAAAAACCATAGCCACCCGGCAAACTCAGCAGGCGCCCAGTTATTCGACGCCCGCTTCGAAAAAAGCCGAGAAAAAAGAGTGGTGGAAATATTAATCCAAATAAATCGTAAATCTTTTTCCGTTTTTTTCAAGCGTCGCGGCGCCTTCGTAAATACTCACCACATTGGCCCCGTAGACAATGCTTCCGACTTCTGCCAGTTTACCGTTTATCATGGCGCTCCAGTGACCGTCTGAAGTAACCACCCCGGTCAGTATAAAATTTCCAAGGGGACTCGCCTGAAGAGGTCTGGATTTTTCGGGCACGGCAGGCGGCACAGCGGCAACTTTCTTTGCCATAATATTTTTAAGCCCATCCGCCCTTTGAGAGACCTGTGAGGGGACGGCCGGATGACGGAAAAACAATGGCCCGCAAATGGATGCGGCCAGCCATATCAACAGAACAACGGCCAGGGCAAGGAAAATACCTTTAACCGGAAGATTCAGCCCCGTTGCAGGGCGTCTGAGCTTGATTTGCTTTACAGGCCGGGAAAACGAAGCCGCCGAAACCGATGTTTTAAGATCTTCCGGCTTCTTTTTTCCCTTTGCCAGCTCGACGATGGCGTCAATGGAAAGATGATACGGTTCTTTATTTTTTCTTTCTTCTTCCGCTTTTTTCAGCGCCGCATGGATCATGCTCATCCGACCATCACTCCTTCCGTTTCCCGAACGGCTTCCTCAATGATTTTTTCATCAATAGTGCGTGTTTCCTTCACGTACGCCGCCAGCATGGCTTTATCGCAAAGCGAATTAATCAGGCGCGGAACTCCCTGTGTCAAGGTGTAAACCGCCGCGAGGGCGTCCATCGTGAAAGTGACCTTATCAGAGCCTCCGGCCACACGAAGGCGCCACAGAACATACTCGCCCGTTTCCCCGGCATCAAGCGCCGTCAAATGATAGCGCAAAGCGATACGCTGTCTTAGTTGGGTAAGCGAAGGATGACGGAGCGTTTCCCGAAGTTCAGGCTGCCCCACCAGAATAATTTGTAGCAATTTTTCACGTTCGGTTTCGAGATTCGACAAAAGCCGTATCTGCTCCAATGTTTTCATGCCCAAGTTCTGAGCCTCATCGATAATAAGGACCGAAGTCATCCCCTGCCGCGCCACATCGAGCAAAAAACGATTAAGCGCATCATAATAGCCTTTCCGGTTACGGACCTTGCACTCAATCCCAAAGTCATCGACAATGGCTCCCAAAAGCTGGACATCCGAAAGGCCGGGATTAACGATTAACGCCGTGCGTGCCTTGCTTGCAATTTCCGGCAGAAGCCGGCGGCACAGCGTGGTCTTTCCCGCTCCGATTTCACCCGTGATTTCAATGAATCCCTTGCGGTAATTAACGCCGTAAACCAGCGCGGCAAAGGCCTCCTGGTGTTTCCGGCTGAAATAAAGATACCGCGGGTCCGGAGTCATATTGAAAGGTTCTTCCGTGAGGCCAAAGAAGTTTTTATACATGTGATATTTTAAAGGCGCGAGATTTCAAAAACTTTTCCGTCTTTGCGGGGGAGTTCGATGCTCAGTGTCGGGATTTTGGCACTCAGAAACTGCTGGCCCTTCTTGGAAACGATTTCCCGTACTTTGAAGCGTCCTCCTTGAAACCGCATATCCGGAAACAGAACGGCAGCGCTTTTATCCTCCATTCCGTTATTAACGGCAATCAAGTAGTACTTTTGACCCTTTTTGTAAAGCGCGGTCTTGACATCCTTGGTAGTGGTGTACGCGTAAAGAGGGATGCAAAAATATCGCAGGATGGCAAAAATCAGCTCTTTATTCTGTTCCACCCCGAGGTGAAGGACGGTTCCCTTGCCCAATTTTTTGATATAACCGATGGTCACGCGGCCGAACCCGGTGATTTCCGTTTCGATTTTTCGGCCGCTCACGCGGTCAAAGGCGTACACCGAACTGGTCACGTCCGTTTCATTGCCAGGCCCAAGACGCACCTTGAAGGCCTTTTTGAACTCAAAAAGAATCCTGGACGGGTCATGGAATCCGATCAAATTGCAGTCCCTAAAATTCTCATCCTTGCGCGGATAATCCCGGAAAGCCACGAGCGTGCCGCCGGCCTTCACGTAGTCAAGAATGTTTTTTTGCGATTGGAAGGACATCCACTGATTGCCCGAATAAAAAAGAATTTTTTTGCGGATACTGCCCAGTTTCGGATCAAACATCTCATAATCGATGTCCGCGTCATAAAGAGACGTAAGCAGGCTGCCTTCCTGACTTATGGTACGGGCCGCGTACTGCAGCGGGACAAACGTCACGGAAACCTCGCAGAGTTTTTCCAAAGAAGGGGGATCCAGCTTTTTGTAAATAGACACCAGCTCCTTGAAAACGCTATAAAGTTCATGTCTCACCCTGCCCCATTCATTGATGGGTGACATGTACCAATTGTCGCGGTTGACCAGCATGTACCAGTTCCACCCCCATATGCCCCCCAAAAGCGCCGTCAGCGTGATAAGGCGGTAATGGTTGGGCGTCAAAACCCCGGATTCGTAATGGCGTGCGTGCCAAACTCCGGCCGCAAATTCCGCGATATAAGGGACCTTGGCAAAGGTGCGCGTGTACCGTACCTTGTCAATCAGCTTGCGTTGCTCAAAGGCATCCTCGCCCAATTCATTGCTGGGATAAAGGTCAATGCCCACCATGTCCGAAACCTTCTGCATTTCTGCCCAGTCGTGGGCATAAAAGAAGGGATAAAGGTTGAGGTAGATGGGGATATCAACACCGATTTTTTTGTAAGCCTGGTAGCTTTGTTTGGCGCATTCCAGGGAATAAAAATATTTGAATTCAAGGTAATCCAGATTACGGCGAAGCTCTCTGTCTCCTTTCAGGGGAAGACCGCGATAGCTGGCCAGCATGCAGGCGATGAAAGGCCCCGCTTCCTCAAAACGTTTGTATTGCGTCCCCCAATTTTCGTTAAGTAGCGCGATACGATTGCCGTATTTGATTCTCAAAAAATCCTGGAACATGCCGGGCTTGCCCGAAAGCCCGTATTGCTCGCCGAAAATATCCGGCCAGGGATCGATTTCATTGTCTGCCTGAAGAAGGATGATGTGGCCGCCGGGTTTTGAGGCAAAATACGGTTTAAGAATGTCCGTGACCTTTTTCAGATAGGTTTCAGCATACTTCAAAAACTGGGGATGGAGCCGGTGATATTTGTAGGCGTACTGGGGAACTCCTTCATTGGGCCATTCGCTGTAAATATACGGACCGGGACGGATAATCACCCAAAAGCCCTCTTCCCGGGTGAGATCAAGGAATCGTTTCAGATTGCGCGTCTCGTCGGTTTGGCCGGTAAAATCAAAATGACCGCGCTTGTATTCGTGGTAATCCCAAGGGATATAAGTGGAGATGATTTGAAGCCCCATCTCCCGGACCCGCTCGAGGATAGCTTTCCAATAGGAAGGATTGAGCCGCCAATAATGCACTTCACCGCTCAAAAGAGAAATCTCTTTCGAGCCGACAAAGACTTTTCCCTTCTTGATTTCAACTTTGGGCATATTTAAACCACAATGTTGACCAGACGGTGCGGTATCACAATGATTTTATGTATTGTCTTCTCCTCGATCCACTGTTTAACCTTTTCGTCCTGAAGTGCCTTGGCCTTAAGCTCTTCTTCTGAAATATCCACGGGCACCATGGCCCGCGACCTGACCTTGCCCGTGACCTGAAAGGCTACTTCCTCTTCATGCTCTATAAGATAGGAGGCATCATACACCGGCCACAGCTCATAAGCCAGCGTCTTGGCATGGCCCAGTTTGGCCCATAATTCTTCGGCCAAATGCGGGGCAAAAGGAGAAAGCAGGCGGAGAAACGTTTCCATAGTCTCAAGCGGCCTCGTCGCTGTCTTGGAAAAATCGTTCACAAAAATCATCATGGCTGAAATGGCCGTGTTGAACCGCATAGCATCCAGATCTTCCGTCACTTTTTTAACGGTTTTATGCAAAATCTTAAGTTGTTCCCCGCTCGCCGGCTGTTTTTGGATTGCCTGGTCAAGGTTTCCCGCTTCATCCGTGAAAAGGCGCCACACCCGGCCGAGAAAACGGTAAACACCCTCGACCCCGCGCATGGACCACGGTTTGACAATCTCGAGCGGGCCCATGAACATTTCGTAAAGGCGCATGCTATCTGCCCCGTATTCGCGGATCACGTCATCGGGATTAATCACATTGCCGCGCGACTTTGACATTTTCTGCCCGTCCTCGCCCAGAATCATGCCCTGATTCACCAGCCGGTGAAAAGGTTCTTTGGTCGACACCATGCCGATGTCGTAAAGTACTTTGTGCCAAAAACGGGAATAGAGAAGATGCAGCACCGCGTGCTCCGCGCCGCCCACATATAAATCAATAGGCATCCAGTATTTTTCTTTCTTGGGATCCACCAGCTGTTTGTCATTTTTAGGGTCCAAATAGCGCAAATAGTACCAGCATGACCCCGCCCATTGCGGCATGGTGTTGGTTTCGCGATGCGTATATTTTTTGCCGCATTTAGGACATTGCGGTGTCAACCATTCAGTAGAAGCGCGCGCCAAAGGAGGTGCCATATCTTTGCTTGGCTTAAAATCAAACATTTCAGGAAGTTTGAGTGGCAGCTCGGTTTCAGGCACGATAACCTTTTCCCCTTCGCACTGGGCACAGTGAACGATAGGAATGGGCTCGCCCCAATAGCGCTGTCTGGAAAACAGCCAGTCGCGCAGCTTGTAATTAACCGCTTTTTTCCCTAACCCCTGCGTCTCCAGCCAGGTTGTGATTTTTTCTTTGGCCTCGTAACTTACCATACCGTTAATAGAAAAAGTTTTGTCCGGAGTTTCAGAGTTCACAAGAATTCCAATCCCCGTGAACAAATCAACAGAATTATCACCTCCTGAAATCACTTCCACAATCGGAAGCTTGAATTTTGTGGCAAACTCATGATCTCTTTCATCATGCGCAGGGACAGCCATAATGGCACCTGTTCCGTAGCTGATAAGCACATAATCGGCAATCCAGATGGGAATTTTCTGCTGATTGACTGGGTTCACGGCATAAGCCCCGGTGAACACTCCTGATTTTTCCTTGGCCAAGTCGGTACGTTCGAGGTCGGATTTTCTAGAGCTCTTTTCGATATAAGCGTTCACTTCCGTTTTGCGGTCGGAAGTTGTGATTAAATTCACGTAAGGATGCTCAGGAGAAAGCACCATGTAAGTCGCGCCAAAAAGAGTGTCCGGCCGCGTGGTGAATACGCGAATCTTCTCACTGCGGCCGTCCAACGCAAAATCCACTTCCGCGCCCACGGATTTTCCGATCCAGTTGCGCTGCATGTCTTTGATAGGCTCGGGCCAATCCAGGCCCTCAAGGTCAGCCAAAAGCCTTTCCGCGTAAGCCGTGATTTTAAGCATCCATTGCCGCATGGGCCTGCGCTCCACCGGATGAGCGCCGCGTTCGCTTTTGCCGTCCACCACTTCCTCGTTGGCCAGCACTGTGCCCAAAGCCGGGCACCAATTCACGGGAACTTCTGCGATATAAGCCAGGCCTTTTTCATATAATTTCAGGAATATCCATTGCGTCCAGCGGTAATAAGCCGGGTCCGTGGTGTTGATTTCCCTGTCCCAATCATAACTGAAACCAAGTGCCTGGATTTGTCTTTTAAAAGTCTGGATGTTTTTTTCAGTTGTGTCGCGGGGATGGGTACCGGTTTCAATCGCGTACTGCTCGGCCGGAAGGCCGAAAGCATCCCAGCCCATGGGGTGCAGCACATTGAATCCCTTCATCCTTTTATAGCGCGCCACAATATCCGTGGCCGTATAACCTTCCGGATGCCCTACATGCAGTCCGGCACCTGAAGGATACGGGAACATATCAAGGACATAGTATTTGGGTTTGTCGCTGCCCGGTTCGCCGGGGTCGGGAGTGCGGAAAGTCTTGTTCTGAAGCCAATACGCCTGCCATTTGGCTTCAATCACATCAAATGGGTAACTTTTGTCTCTGGAGGTTTTTTCCATGCCGGATTGCCCCATAAAGGAGCAGTCATTCTAACACAAGGCCCCGCAAGGGACAATGTTGTCCTTCATAATAGAGGCCGGTGCTTACTTCCGCTCAGCTAGCACACGGCCTGATGACGCCCAGCCGCTGAAGCGAATTCAACCGCCAGAACCCTTTTTTTACAATGCTCTTGAGGCGGTTGTCTGAGCGGAAGCGGCCGGGCAGTCGAAAGCAGGTAGCCTTCCTTAAACGAGGTTTCTTGACACTTGAAGAGATGGAAAGTAGAATTGGTACTCTTTTGGCGGGCTAGACCCATTTGATGGGGCTGGCTGCCTGTTAAGATATTGTGGGCCGTCCCGCTTTGCCGGCACTGTACCGGCAAAGCGGGGCTGGCTTGACCGTTTGGTACGGGCCGGTAGTTCAGCTGGGAGAACGCTACAATGGCATTGTAGAGGTCGCGAGTTCAACTCTCGCCCGGTCCACCATTTTTTCGCTGATGCTCAAAAATGGTGCTGCTCGCTACGCTCGCTGCACCAACTCTTGTGCGATTAAAGCTGGAGTTGCGCACAACATATAAACACGGCCAGCCCCTCGTTCGTTTTGGACTTCGGGGGCTGGCTCACATCGTTGTATAAACGCTGCCGTCCCCGCTTAGCGGCACAGTGCCAGCTAAGCGGGGCTGGCTTGGTTATTTGTAACAGGCCGGAGTGGCGGAACTGGCAGACGCGCGCGACTCAAAATCGCGTGCCCGCAAGGGCATGTGGGTTCGACCCCCTCCTCCGGCACGTTGTATCTTCCCCAGACACCCAGCCACAATATCCTGCGTTACCGGCATTGCCACCCCAAGATATAGAATTTATTTCTAATAATAAACCCCGCCAAGCTAAAGCTCACCTCAATTAGGCCGATAGGTTATCACACGACAATAGGGTGACTTTAGACAAGGAGGTCCTAATGCAACCGACTTATGCGTGTTCAGCCTGCCAGTGGTCCGGGGAGGAAAACAAATTCGTCACCAAAATCCTAAGCATTATGTACCGGTCCAAACACGACAACATTCAGGCCTTCAAGCAAATCAAATGCCCCAAATGCAATAATCTCGTCACGATTATATTCGAAACGCTGGACGGTCCCGTCGCGAAGTAAATCCCCGAAATTCCTAGCTGGTTACTTTTTTATTCCCTTGAACGTTCTAAAAAATGCCCTGGTGTGTTTGATGTGACCGTAATGCGTCATATCAAGAGCGAGCGGCGTAATGGAGACGTAGTTTTTTTCAAGCGCTTCCTGATCCGTGCCGCCGTCTGGATTCAGCACCAAAATTTTGCCGCGCAATTTATAATGCAACCCTTCCGGACGATGCTCTTTGTCAAACAATTCGACAAACTTGGAAGGGGCTTGACGCGTGACGCGCATCCCGCGGATCTCGGAAACCTTTTTTACGGCAGGGATGTTCACATTAAGAAAATAATCAGAGGGAAAATCTCCGGCAAGATAAGACTGCGCTATCTGGCGCGTGATATCCAGGGCATATCCAAACCCTTCCCAGACAAAGGAAGCGATTGAGACTGCAAATGCCGGCACGCCTGAGATAATGCCTTCCCTGGCCGCGCCGATAGTGCCGGAATAATAAACGCTCACGCCCGTGTTCGGGCCTAAATTAATCCCGGAAACAATAAGATCAAAATATTTTTCCGGAAACAACTCGTTCAACGCAAACTTGATAGCGTCCACCGGCGTGCCGTGGACGCCGTGTCCCGTAAATCTGCCACGGCGGATACGCTCATGCCGTATGCTGTCATTCAGGGAAACCGCGTGGCTGGATGCGGATTTCGGATACCGGGGCGCGGCGATTTCACATTCGGCGATTTTGGAAAGCTCGTCTTTGAGCGCCCAAAGGCTTTCGGAGTCAATTCCGTCGTCGTTCGTGAGGAGTATCCTTTTTTTATGTTTCATAAATCCGCAAAAGAAATCAGGCGTACGCCTCTTTTTTTCAAAACTGCAAGCGTGAGAGGAGAACATAAGGCCTTGAGTTCTTGCTCCCGAGTCCGGTTGAAGCTTGAAATATTCATCAATGATTTGTCGCACCGGGCGGGATGGCACATCAATTCGTGAATGCCGGGTTTAAGCCCGGCCAAAATTTTTGTAAGGGAACCGGTATTCCAGGCTTTTTGAGGCTCCAAATCCTCTATCAGCGTGTCCGTGGTCGGAATCCCCTTTGCCTTAAGTCTCTTCCGCGCGCCGGGAAAGCATATCCCGCTTATTCTGATGGGCAGCCGGTAGCCGGCCGCTACTTGGTTCAAAACGGCAAATATTTTTTTCTCTGCGTGGAGATGATGATGCGTGTCAAGATGCGTGGGCAGACGTCCTAACAGCTTTTTGAATTTTTCAATTTGGTTTGTATACTCCAGCGCGAGTTCCGTGCCGGGCAACTTCTTGAAATCGAGTTTGGCCCTCTTGCGAAAAACCCCGTTAGCATCGACTAGCGTTGGGACTTTGCGCGCTGGCGATACGGGCATCCCGAGTGTAATATTCAAATGAAGCCCGACGCCTAATCTTTTCCGTTTGTTCAACTCTTTCACAATATGCGCCGGGGCCGGCAGATTGACCATAAAAGAAGTGCTAGTCACAATACCGCGGTCATGGGCCTCAAGAATTCCCTCAGACACCCCTTCCGTGAGGTTAAAATCATCGGCATTCACAATAAGAAAAACGGCTCCCGCGGGGCTTGTCATCAGGAAATCAAAACCACGGCCACGGCATAATCCGTATCA
>Ga0209211_10006722_pt1 | contig 16493 bp, 17 predicted proteins | sample RifGroA2_FD_183992 | JGI IMG/M metagenome (GOLD analysis project Ga0209211, IMG submission 183992) | Groundwater microbial communities from Rifle, Colorado, USA - Groundwater A2 (SPAdes) (version 2) | ecosystem: Environmental > Aquatic > Deep subsurface > Groundwater | place: Rifle, Colorado... | reverse complement strand
GCCGCACTCTCCCAACGCGCGGTTGACGACCGACCGCAAAACCTTACAATCCCCATAGGTTCCGCTCTCCGAAGGTTCAGTCCAACGAGGTTTATCTGCCGCCATTGCAAGTCGCGGGTTTAACAAGGTTGGGCGGGGCGGCAGATAAACGCTATTCGTTAGGAGATTCTCGCTCTCATGGATACCACTAAACTAAACATCCTCGACGAATGGAATCGCCGAGCCACCCGAGCTGGTTGGGCACAAGGCCAAGCCGCCGCATTCTGTGCGTTTTGGCATATCACACTCGGCATTCCACTCGTGGTCTGCACTGTCGTCGTTGGCGCTCTTGCCAACAATAATAGTGGCGGAGCATCCGTGATTGCCACACTTAGCATTATTGCCGCTATTTTGGCCGGATTGCAGACATTCTTAAACCTTTCTGAACGCTCGCAACTCCACAAGAGATCTGGTAGTGCCTATTCAAACGTTCGGCGTAGCATTGAGGAGTTAGTCGCGATGCCACCCGAGTCACTTCATGATTTGGACGCCACAATGAAGAAAATTCGAGAAACATTCGACACCCTTGCGGAAACAACTCCAAATGTGCCCGGATTTATCTGGAGGCGCGCTTACAAAAAATATGAGCGGGGCACATACAAGTCTACAGTTATCCAAATTCGCTCTAACGATGTACCAAAAGACTCCTAACCCTGCATTCGAGCGGGACTGGCCGTATGCGTTCTCTTTACGGCCTGTAGGTTTTTGAACTTCCGGGGCTCCGTTCAAGTTTCGTGACGGCCAGCCCCTCAATTTGAACGTTGGGGCTCTCAATCATGATTACCTGCCGCGAGTGCAAAGAGCCGATTAACGACGGTGCAACCAAATGCCATCACTGTGCCGCTCCTCAATAGAATCAATGGGGTCACTAGAATCAATGGGGTTAGAATCAATGGGGTCAGACTCGATTGATAAGTCTCCGGATTCCTGATACCTTCCAGCCATCCGTCCCCCAATAAGGCTTACCCATGGCGCGCCTCCCCCGCTTTGTCCTGCCTGGTCATCCGCAGCATGTGATTATCCGGGGCAACAACCGTGATCCGGTGTTCATCGCCGACGAGGATTACCGTTTTTTTCTCGATAAACTGCTGGAGGCGACGCGCAAGCATCAGTGCGATGTGCATGCATATGTGCTGATGACGAATCATGTGCATTTGCTCATGACTCCGCACAAGGAGGATGGCATTTCCAAAACCATCCAGTTTTTGGGGCGCTATTACGTGCAGTATTTCAATTACACCTATCGGCGTAGCGGCACGCTGTGGGAGGGGCGCTATAAGGCAAGCCTGATCGACAGCGAGGCTTATGCGCTGGTTTGCTACCGTTATATCGAGTTGAACCCGGTGCGGGCGAATATGGAGAGTCATCCGGGGGAGTATCCCTGGTCCAGCTTTCGGGGGAATGCGCTGGGTGGCGATGACAAGCTGTTGACGCCGCACCCGCTGTTTCTTGCGCTGGGCGCGTCGGATGCCGAGCGACAGGCGGCTTATCGGGCGCTATTCGAGACGCATCTGGATGACAAGACGCTGGATGAAGTCAGGGCGGCGCTCAATAAGGCTTGGGTGCTGGGCAGCGAGCATTTCAGGGATAGAATCGCAGCACAGCTTAATCGTCGGGCGAACCCGCTGCCTAAAGGCGGCGATAGACGTTCGGCGGAACGGCAAACATAAAATTCACCAATCAGTAGAGTAGAGAGCAGGTTTTCGCCTGCCCTCCCTCATCAAACCGTGCATGCGCTATTAACGCACACGGCTTTCCGATGTTCTTCACGCCAAGGCATGCACCGTTTTCCATATTATGCACTTGTTGGAGTGCATTATGGAAATCACGGCAAGAGTTTTATTTGTTATTTCTACGTTTGTTTCTTGCATTGGCGTCGCTGGTGTTGCGCTTGCCGCAGGCGATATGACCCAACAAACCCCGATTGATATTAAGGTGCAACTAAGCGATGAGAAAAACTCGCTGCGATTTGTGCCCAATAAGATTGAACTGGAGACGGGCAAACTGTACCGTTTGATCTTGTCCAATCCGAGCGCGGAAAAGCATTACTTTAGTTCCGAAAGGCTTTCCCAAGCGGTATTTACCAGAAAGGTTCAAGTAAATGGGGCTGCGGGCAAGGCCTCGGCCGAGGTGAAGGGGATTATTCGGGAAATAGAGGTTTATCCGAACGCAGTGACTGAGTGGTGGTTCGTACCCATCAAAGCAGGGCATTTTGGCGATTTGAAATGCACCATTCCAGGGCATGCGGAAGCCGGCATGGTCGGACATATTTCGATCAAATAGCTGCTGCCCAGTTGCCGTCTTGCCAGCGCCGACTTTTTTACCGTCCCAACTTGCCGTGACCCAACTTGGCTGCCCAACCCATCATTCCACCGAACGCTGCGAGATAAAGCCGCGTAGCGCCGGTGGATTCAAACATTAGCCCGCATCACTTCACACGCAAAGAATAGGGGACAGGCAGTTGCTGTCCCATATTAATTATGTCCCTTGGTGCGAAGCCGGTGGCTCGACAAGCCTGTCCTGAGTTTATCGAAGGGCTCACCACGAACGGTTAAGTGAACAGCATTGGAGCCTGCCCTCGGTTTTTGTTTCGGTTTCCGGTACGGACAAACACCGGCGGATTCATCCGTGCGGCGGCTGCGAAGCTTCAGGTAGCGACATAAACCGTGATCGGATGCGCTTCCACTTCTTCAAGGCGTACCAGTTGGGTTATTTCGTTGGCAGAAAGAACGTGATCCTTGGCGAGCAGCAAATAACCCTCGCGATGCAACAGGTCACGCGTCAACCGGTAGCCGGGGTGCAACGAGACCGGACGAAGCGGCATTTCAACGAACTCTTCAGGATTGGCTTTGGCCAGAACCGCGCTAAAGGCGTCGACCACGCTTGGGTCGTAGCGTTTACCCCGATTTTCAACCAGATAACGCAGGGCCTCGGCCCGGGGCAACCTTCGTTCGCTCATCAATCCCAGTTGTAGCGCATCGTAATCGTTCACTACGGCCAATATCCTCGATCCCAGCGGAATTTCAATCCCGCTTTTTCCGCTGGGATAGCCGCCTCCGTCGAATTGCTCGTGATGATGCCGGATCAGCACCGCCACCCCGGCAAGCTGCTCGATCGGCATCAACAGTAATTCTCCCCTGGATGGATGCTTCATCACTTCGGCCCGCAACTTGGGGCCTAGCGAATTGAAGGGGCGTTCGATTGCTTCGTCAGGCAGGCCCAGTTTGCCAATGTCATGCAACAGCGCCGCCAGGAAGATTTCCTGCACTTCTGCTTCTTCCAGTCTGAAATGCTTGGCCACGTTACGGGCATGCTCCGCAACGCGGCGCGAATGCCCGGCAAGTACGCCGCCACGCATTTCGATCATATTGGAAAACACTTGCACCGAATTTACGAAACTCTGCCGCAAGGTTTTAAGCGCCTGCTGCAACTGCTGTGTACGTTCGTTTACACGAGCCTCAAGCGTGGTGTTGAGCGATTTAAGTTCCTCATTTTGACTTTGCGTCAGGCTCAACAATCTGGCGTTTTCAAACATCAGCTGGCGATGGGCTATCGCCTGCTGGATGGTCAGCACCAAGTCTTCTTCATCCCATGGCTTGGCGATATAACGCCAAATCTTTCCCCGGTTGATTGCGGCAATCGTCAAATTAACATCGGAATGCCCCGTAAGCAGAATACGTTTAACGTCGGGCCATTTTAAAAAGGTACGCTCAAGAAACTCCGCACCGGTCATTTCGGGCATCTTCATGTCGCTGATGATGACGTCGATCTTTTCGAGTTCGAGCATCGCCAATCCTTCGGCACCGGAATTGGCGGAAAACACCTCATAACCTCTCATCCGCAATAACCGACGCAAAGCGGCCAGAATATTGGCCTCGTCATCGACCAGCAACACCCGGCCCGCGCTAACCGGCGGGATGCCCTGACTCATTTCGGGTTCAGTCGTCATGATGCAAATATTCCTTTGAGTGCTTGTGCCGTTCTTCAGCCAATAGTCCATTCAACTGCCTACCGCGAATAAACAGATATCGCATTGGAATCGGGCTCGTCTCGACTGAACATCGTAGCGACATCCCTCCAGCCGGGTCAAGCATTAACCGACCTGCGATTCATTAATTGTTCGTTCACCAAAGCGACGCCTAGTTCCACTAAAGAATCTACAGCCCCGGTTTGCCAAATCCCCGAGACTGACGCAGAATCTGCGCTCGAAAAACTGCCGATCCGAACCATTTCAGGAGTGCATGCATGTCCATCAGGGAAGTCGATCAGCTGTTGTTGCGCCTCGTCAGTGCGGTGGATCTGTTCAGGAAAATCGATCTGGACGACGTCGCCGCGCTGCTGCGGCAGTCGACGCGCATCGACTTCGAATCCGGCGAACAGGTGTTCAGTGAAGGCGACGAGGGGCACTCGATGTATATCGTCACCAAGGGTGCGTTCGAAGTCTATCGGAACGCTGCCGGGCAAAATATCTATATCGCCAGCATCGAACCCGGCGAACACTTCGGCGAGATCGCGCTGCTGGTGAACCGAACGCGCAGCGCCTCGGTGCGTGCGATCCAGTCCAGTTCGGTAATCCGCCTGACCAAGCATGCGATCATGTCCGAACACCGCGCCGCCGCGCTGCTGTTCCGCAATATGGCGCAAATGATGGCGCAACGGCTGGTGTCGGTCGACAACGAGGTCATCCTGCACAAGACCGGAAAATATCAAGCCTTCCGCCCGGACTCCGCTCCTTCGCCGACGGCGCAGGACGAATATGTCGTCGTCAGGCGCTGATAGCCGCAATTATTCCCTTGCATGACGCTTGCCTTTGCCGCGTTTTTTGACAAGAATGGAGTCATCGTTCACTGAGCCCATCCATGTCACAGTCCAGCATCGCAGATTTTTCCCTTCCCGCCACCGGCGGTCAGACTTTTACCCTCTCCGCCGCGCGTGGCAAGCATCTGGTGATTTACTTCTACCCCAAGGACAACACCCCGGGCTGCACCACCGAGGCGCAGCAATTCCGCGACCTGTATCCCGAATTCGCCAAGGCGGGCTGCGAAATCGTCGGCGTCTCGCGCGACAGCATCAAGTCGCACGAGAACTTCAAGGCGAAGTTCACGTTGCCGTTCGAGCTGCTGTCGGATGCCGACGAGACAGCCTGCAACCTGTTCGGGGTAATCAAACAGAAAATGATGTACGGCAAACAGGTGCGCGGCATCGAGCGCAGCACCTTTGTCATCGATAAACACGGCGTGCTGCGCCATGAATGGCGCAAGCTCAAGGCCGATGGGCATGCGCAGGAAGTGCTGGATTTCGTCAACTCTCTCGACTAAAGGAACATCATGTCCCCACACAAGAAAGCGGCAAAAAAGACCCAAACCAAGCTGTTCGTGCTGGACACCAATGTATTGCTGCACGATCCGACCAGCCTGTTCCGTTTCGAGGAACATGACATCTGCCTGCCGATGTTCGTGCTGGAAGAGCTGGACAACAAGAAGAAGGGCATGACCGAAGTCGCGCGCAACGCGCGCCAGGCTAGCCGCTTCCTCGACGAGATCGTCAGCGATGCGCCGCACAAGATCGAAGACGGCATTGCGCTGGAGTCGCAGGCGCACAAGAATTGCACCGGTCGCCTGTTCCTGCAGACCAGCTTCATCAAGCACGAACTGCCGCAGAACATGGAGCTGGGCAAGGCCGACAACGCGATCCTCGGCGTGGTCATGGGCATGCAGCAGGATCATCCGCAGCGCTCGGTGATCCTGGTGTCCAAGGACATCAACATGCGCATCAAGGCGCGCGCGTTGGGGCTGGAGGCGCAGGATTACTTCAACGACAAAGTGCTGGAAGACACCGACCTGCTCTACTCCGGCGTGCTGCAATTGCCGGACGATTTCTGGGAGCGCCACGGCAAGGACATGAAGTCCTGGGTGAAGGAAAGCCATACCTATTACCAGATACGCGGCCCGCTGTGCGGCGCGATGTTCATCAACCAGTTCGTGTTTCTGGAAAACGGCGGCAACCCGTTCTACGCGATAGTAACGGAGCAGGACGACCAGACCGCAGTGCTGCGCACGCTGACCGATTACACCCACAGCAAGAACAACATCTGGGGCATCACCGCGCGCAACCGCGAGCAGAACTTCGTGATGAATTTGCTAATGGATCCCGAAATCGATTTCGTCACGCTGCTGGGCCAGGCCGGCACCGGCAAGACCTTGCTGACGCTGGCGGCGGGGCTGATGCAGACGCTGGAGACCAAGCTCTACACCGAAATCATCATCACCCGCGTGACCGTGCCGGTCGGCGAAGACATCGGCTTCCTGCCGGGCACCGAGGAAGAAAAGATGACGCCGTGGATGGGCGCGCTGGAAGACAACATGGACGTGCTGAACAAGAACAACGAGGAAGGTGGCGACTGGGGCCGCGAGGCGACGCGCGACCTGATCCGTTCGCGCGTCAAGGTCAAGTCGCTGAACTTCATGCGCGGCCGCACCTTCCTGAACAAATACCTGATCATCGACGAGGCGCAGAACCTGACGCCGAAGCAGATGAAGACGCTGGTCACCCGCGCCGGCCCCGGCACCAAGGTGGTGTGCATGGGCAACATCGCGCAGATCGACACGCCCTACCTCACCGAAGGCAGCTCCGGCCTGACTTACGTGGTCGACCGCTTCAAGGGCTGGGAGCACGGCGGCCATGTCACGCTGATGCGCGGCGAGCGTTCGCGTCTGGCAGACTACGCTGGCGAGGTGTTGTAAGGGCACGGCGCGCCGTGCCGGTGCCGGAACAAAAGCTTTATGTGCCCCTACGCCGTACCCCGACCCTCATAAACCATCATGCCGTCATTCCGACGCAAAGGGGTAAGCAGGCAAGCCGCGAAGCGGCTGCTCGCAAAGCCGGAATCCAGACACAACCAAGGTGTGGTCCCGCTTCGCGGGGATTTATCAACCGACTGGATTCCGGCCTCCGCCGGAATGACATTTTTTGAGAATGAGTTTTTCTGATTAAACAAATGAAACTACTTGGCACCGACGCCAGCCCCTACGTCCGCAAGGTGCGGCTGGTATTGCTGGAAAAAAACCTCGCCCACGAATATCTGGTGGATGCGCCGCGCGATCCGGGTAGCCATGTCGCGCAGGTCAATCCGCTGGGGCGCATCCCGGCGCTGATCCTGGACGACGACACCTGCGTGTACGACTCGCCGGTGATCGCCGAATATCTGGACACCCTGAACGACTCCCCTGCGCTGATCCCGCGCGGCGATGCACTGGCACGCATGCGCGTGAAGCGCGGGGAAGCGTTGGCGGACGGCATCATGGATTCGGCGGTGGCGGTGCGCAACGAGCGCATCCGCCCGGAAGAAAAACAGGAGCCGAACAACATCGTCCTGCACAACAATGCCGTCAGCCGCGCACTGGCTCATGCGTCCGAACAGTTGGGCGAACGTGTATGGTGCGAAGGCAACGTAATCACGCTGGCCGATCTGGCGCTGGCCAGCGCGCTGGTCTATCTCGACCTGCGCCAGCCGGAACGCGACTGGCGCAGCACCCATCCCAACCTGGCTGCATGGTTCGCGCGCATCGCCGCACGCCCCAGCATGCAAACCACATTGAGCACATAAACATGAGCAAAATCGAAAAAACCGACAACGAATGGCGCGAAGAACTGACGCCGGAACAATACCGTGTATGCCGTTGCTCGGACACCGAGCAGGCTTTCACCGGCGCTTACTGGGATTGCCACGATCCCGGCATCTACCGCTGCGTGTGCTGCGGTGCGGCGCTGTTCGACTCCAATGCCAAGTTCGACTCCAATAGCGGCTGGCCCAGCTTCACCCAACCCATTTCCCCGGAAAGCGTTTTCGCACGCGAAGACACCAGCCACGACATGCAGCGCGTGGAAGTCCTGTGCAAACAATGCGGCGCCCACCTCGGTCACATCTTTCCGGACGGTCCGCCGCCGACCGGACTGCGCTTCTGCATCAACTCCACCTCGCTCGCGCTGGACCGGAGTTGATGGGTAGCTTTTGCATAGCCAATCGACTAGGCTGCCAAACAACGCCAGCCAAGTCGCTGGTTATCGCTGCGCTCAACCCAATCTACGACTGATCCGTCCCCTCATCGCTTTTCAATAATCTACCGCCGCCAATATGAAACTGCTGTTCGACCTGTTCCCCGTCATCCTGTTTTTCATCGCATTCAAGTTCGCGGGCATTTATGTCGCCACGGGCGTGGCCATTGCCGCGACCGTAGTGCAGATCGCCTGGACCAAGTGGCGGCATGGCAAGGTGGATGTGATGCTGTGGGTGAGTTTCGCGATCATCGCCGTATTCGGCGGCGCAACGCTGCTGCTGCACGACGAGACCTTCATCAAGTGGAAGCCGACCGTGCTGTACTGGCTGTTCTCGGTGGTCCTGCTATTCTCCAATGTCCTGTTCAACAAGAATCTGGTGCATGCGCTGCTACACGAAAAAATCGCGCTGCCGCTGCATGTCTGGCATCGATTGAACCTGATCTGGAGCCTGTTTTTTGCGACACTGGGCTTTCTCAATCTCTATGTGGCGTTCAACTACTCCACCGAGGCCTGGGTGAACTTCAAACTGTTCGGCTTCACCGCGCTGATGGTGGTGTTCATCCTCGCGCAGAGCGCCTGGCTGGCAAAATATGTGGACGAGAAAAAGGAGTCGAACTGATGTGGTACTCGATCATCGGACAGGACGTCCCGGATAGTCTGGAGAAACGCGTTGCGGCGCGTCCCGCACATCTGGCACGCCTGCAAGCCTTGCAGAACGAGGGACGATTGCTGCTCGCGGGCCCCTTCCCGGCGGTGGATGCTGTCGATCCGGGCACGGCGGGATATACCGGCAGCCTGATTGTCGCCGAATTCCCCTCGCTTCCTGAAGCGCAATTATGGGCCGACGCCGACCCCTATGTAGCCGCCGGCGTATACGAAAAAGTCAGCGTGCAGCCGTTCAGAAAAGTACTGCCGGCATGAGCCGTCCCCTCTCCCCCGATCGCCACGCGAGTTCTGCAACCATGGATTCCATGCGCACCCGTCTCGCTGCACTGGAACCCGTCGCGCTGGAAATTATCGACGATAGCCACAAGCATGCCGGGCATGCCGGCGCACGCGATGGCGGCGGTCATTACCGGCTGAATATCGTCTCGGCGCAATTCGCCGGGAAGAGCACGGTAACGCGCCACCGTATGATATATTCCGCGCTGGGAGAAATGATGCGGCATGACATACATGCCCTGAATATCACGGCGAAAACGCCCGAAGAAACCTGATTACCGAACTTTTTTGAGAGGACCCGCAATGTTTAAAACTGGAAAATTTGCAGCACTGGCCATCGTCGGCGCACTGGCAGTCCAGCCGGCTTTTGCCGAAGACAAATCCGCCGCGATGGTGAACGGCGTCTCGATCCCGCAGGCCCGCGTCGATCTGCGCGTCAAGGCAGCGACTGCTCAGGGACAGGCTGACAGCCCGGAACTGCGCAAGGCAATCCGCGAGGACATGATCAACATCGAAGTGATGACGCAAGAAGCGGTGAAGCTTGGTCTGAACAAGAACGACGAAGTGATGCAACAACTGGAACTGGCCAAGCAATCGGTGCTGGTCGGCGCCTTCGTGCAGGACTATGCCAAGAACCACCCGATCAGCGAAGACCAGTTGCAGCAGGAATACGACAAGCTGAAGACCAAGCTGGGCAACAAGGAATTCAACGCGCGCCACATCCTGGTAGCGACCGAAGAAGAAGCCAAGGCCATCGTCGCCCAACTCGGCAAGAAGGGTAAGTTCGACAAGCTGGCCGAGAAGTCGATGGATGCAGGCTCCGCCAAACAAGGCGGCTCGCTGGGCTGGGCAGTGCCGGGCAACTTCGTCGCACCTTTCGCCAACGCGCTGCTCAACCTGCAAAAAGGCCAATACACCAAGGAGCCGGTGCAGTCGCAATTCGGCTGGCACATCATCAAGCTGGACGACGTGCGCGACCTGAAAGTGCCGCCGTTCGAAGAACTCAAGCCGCAGCTGCAACAGCGCCTGCAGCAACAGTCGATCCAGAAGGCGATCACCGACCTGAAGGCCAAGGCCAAGATCGAATAATCCGGCTCGCGCCGCGCCCCGCAAAGGACACCGCAAGGTGTCCTTTGCGCTTTTGCAATCTGCAACACCCGCAATCCATGCGGGCTTTGTAGTATCCTTGCCGGCGGATAAATCTCCCCCATAACATGAAAAAAGTCCTGCTCAGTGAAATCCTGACCGCATCTGTCAAGACGGTCCCGCCCGACGCCACCATCGTCGATGTACTGGCGGAAATGGCGGCGCGTAGCATCAGTTGCGTGGTCGCCGTGGATGGCGAACGCAAACCGCTGGGCATTTTCACCGAACGCGATGCGGTGCGTCTGCTGGCCGAGCGGCGCGGGCTGGGCAAACTGAAGATGGGCGATGCGATGAGCACCCCGCCCTTCACTTCCTCCGCAGATATCGATTTCCGCGAGGCCTACCGCCTGTTGCAGGGACGCGGTTTCCGCCACCTCGTCGTCGTGAATGGCGACGGCCGTCTGCAAGGCATCGTCACCGAAGGCGATTTCCTGCACCACCTCGATGCCGGCGACCTGTCCGAATTCAAGAGCGCCGAAAAGGTCATGTCGCGCAACATCATCACCGTCGATGTCGGCGACACCGTTGCGGATGCGGTCGGCCTGATGAGCAGGAACCGCTACAGCTGCGTGGTGGTCACGCGCAAACAGATTCCCTACGGCATACTCACCGAACGCGATGTCGTGAAACTGGCGCCAAAGCTGCTCGGCGATGACATCCTGATCGGCAGCGTAGTGCGCACGCCGTTGATCACCATGCCGCCGAACACCGCGCTGCCTGACGCTATCAAGCACATGGACCGCCACAAGATCCGCCACCTCGTCATCGTCGAAAACGACAAGCTGCTCGGTCTGGTGACGCGCCACGACATGGTCAAGACCCTGCAGGGCAGCTATGTCAACTTCCTGCACGAGACTATCCTTGGGCAACGCAAGGAGCTGTTCAAACTCGTGCAGCAGCACAGCCTGTTCAAGCTGCACGATGCGGCGCTGGCGGCCGCCGCCAACGCCATCGTCATCGCCGACCGCCAGGCCGTCGTCCAGTGGGCCAATCCGGCCTTCTCCCAACTGACGGGTTACTCACTGGAAGAAACCGTGGGCAACCACATCCGCGAACTGGTCAGATCCGGCGAACAGGGCGTGGAGTTCTACGAAACACTGTGGAGCACTATCCTCGCCGGCAAGGTATGGCGAGGTGAGATCGTCAACAAACGCAAGGATGGGACGCTCTATCCAGAGGAGATGACGATCACACCGGTATGCCTCGAAGGCGACAAGATCACCCATTTCATCGCCGTCAAACAGAACATCAGCAAACGCAAGCGCACCGAGGAACAATTGCGTGAATCGGCTGCCGTGATGCGCAACACCCATGAAGGTGTGGTGATCACCGATACCGTGCCCAACATCATCGCGATCAACGAGGCCTACACGACCATCACCGGCTACAGCGCGGAAGAAACCATCGGCCGCAACCCCAGCATGCTCGGCTCGGGGCGCGCAGACAAGGCGTTTTACCAAGCCATGTGGAAAGAAATAGTCGACCGCGGCTATTGGCAAGGCGAGGTCTGGAACCGCCGCAAGAACGGCGAAATCTACCCGCAATTACTGACGATCAGCACCGTCTATAACGACAAGCAGCAACCGGTGCGCTACATCGGCGTGTTCTCCGATATCACCCAGATCAAGGAAAATCAGGCGCAGCTCGAATTCATGGCGCACCACGACCCGCTGACCAAGCTGCCCAACCGCGCGCTGGTCGAATCGCGGCTGCTGCAGGAACTGGAACAGGGCCACCGCCACCACCTGCGCAGCGGCGTGTTGTTCATCGACCTGGACCACTTCAAACCGGTCAACGACAGCTTCGGCCATTTGGTCGGCGACGAGCTGCTGTGTGCGGTGGCCGAACGCCTCAGCCAGCGTCTGCGCGAAGGCGATACACTGGGCCGACTGGGCGGCGACGAATTTATCCTGCTGCTGTCGATGCTGCATGACCCGCAGGATGCCGCGGTCGTCGCACGCGATCTGATCGCTGCACTGAACGAACCATTCCACCTCACCGACGGGCAAGAGGTATTTATCGGCGGCAGCATCGGCATCAGCCTGTTCCCGCAGGATGGCGAGACCATCTCCGAACTTATGAAGAACGCCGACGCCGCGATGTATCTTGCCAAGGAAAATGGCCGCAACCAGTTCTCGTTCTACACCAAGGAACTGAACGCCGACGCGCGCAACAAGCTGGCGCTGGAAAACGAACTGCGTCGCGCCCTCCAACAGAATGAACTGATGCTGCACTACCAGCCCAAAGCGGATTTGCGTAGCGGACGCATCGTCGGCGCCGAAGCGCTGTCGCGCTGGCAACTGGCGAACGGCAACTGGATATCGCCGGCCCAGTTCATCCCGATCGCCGAGAAGTCCGGCCTGATTCTCGACCTGGGCAACTGGGTAATCGAACAAAGCTGCAAACAAATCCACGCATGGCTGAATGACGGCCTGCAGGACATCTGCATCGCAATCAACATCTCCGCGCGCCAGTTCCGCAGCGGCAACCTCGACACACAATTGTCCGATGCCATCGAACGGCACGGCATCTCGGCCCACCATCTGGAGATCGAACTGACCGAAAGCATGCTGATGCAGGAACCGGATCTCGCCATCGAGACCATGCATAAACTCAAGCAACTGGGCGTAAAAATCTCGCTCGACGACTTCGGCACCGGCTACTCCAGCCTCGGCTACCTGAGCCGCTTCCCGATCGACACACTGAAAATCGACCAATCGTTCGTGCGCGGCGTCACCACCGTAGCCGACGACGCCGAGATCGCCTCCGCGATCATCGGCCTCGCCCACCGCATGAAACTGCGCGTCGTCGCCGAAGGCGTCGAAACCGCCGACCAACTGTCCTTCCTGCGCAACAACGACTGCGACGAAATCCAGGGCTACTACTTCAGCAAACCCATCCCCGCCGACGACTTCGCAGCCATGGTGCGCAGCGGCAAGATGTTGGCAGACTGACAACCCTCCTCGCCACCCCCCTCGTCCACCCAGACTTAAAGGGGTTTGGACGGGGACAATTCGCATCCCGCGATGGATTTCCATTGCCCGCAATACCCATCACATTGCTATTGACATTCTCCGCGTAACTCAAATAAAGTTCACCCCACTTGCATATCCGCCGCAACGCACACCACACCGCACGCACGGTTCGGGGCAACCGGCGAATCCCCAGAACTGGAGGCTGGCGCAAGAGTTCATCCCATCCGGGATGACCGAGGCATGGCATAAGACCATGCCTCGCAGTCGATTTCCACTGAAGACGGAAACGACAGCCAGCAGCACTTGTTCAGGGGAGAACATCATGATTGCATGTCTTTCAGCGTTTCCTGCGCGCCCACTCGGTCGCGTCTTTACCTGCATCTCCAACCTCAAGACTCAAGCCATCGGCTCAAATGGCGACTCATGGTCACTCTGCTCATCACGAGCGCCCTCCCTGCGCAACCTTGTTGCCTGCCTATTGGCCGCAATGCTCTTCACGGGATGCGCCTTGGTCGAAAACATAGGCAACTACGATGGCTATGCGGTTAAGCCGCTGGAAGGCACGCAAATGGATAACTTGCGTAATGCGTTAACACAATCCACGAAAAATAACCCACAGCCGCTGGTCGCTCTTGAGTGTTTCAAGACGCAGCCCCCAAAGTCGGTCGACTGCACCGGCCAGCGCAACCAGGCTATTTCTTTCCTGATGGCCGAATCCAACAACCTGTGCGTAGAACACATCAAGTCCATCTATGGCAACGAAGCGGCATTCAACATTGCCACCGGATCCCTGGCCGTCCTGACCGCGGGCTGGGCATCCATCTCCAGCGGCGGACAAGTCAAGACGCTATCCGCATTGTCCGCATTTGCCTCGGCGGAACGCTCGCTAGTCAATGAAACCATATACAAATCGATGCTGACCTCGGCCATCGGCACCAAGATCGAGGAAGCCCGGGCCACCAAGGGAAAAGCCTTGCTGCTGCACAAGCAGGAGCCTTACAAGAACTACCGCATCGAGGATGCCCTCTACGACGTCATCGACTATCACGAGTCCTGCTCGTTCTATTCCGGCCTGCAGAAAGCCCTGAAGGAAGGCACGCAAGTCACCCAAGAAACAAGACAGCGCCAGTTAAAAACAGAGGCGGATCTGCTGCGCGAAAAAATCAACGTATATTTGGCAATCAACCAAGGCCTAAAAGCCACTTTTGCAAACGATCCAGAAAGTATCAAGGATCCCATCCTTAAAAATCTCATTGATGAGTTCAATCGAACCAATCAAGCCATAACTAGCCTTTCTCCTGCACAGGGCAAATCTCCTGCCTCGTCTGTATCAGCCACAGACACCGATGGCAGTCAACAACCCACTGAGTAAAGGCGAGAGCAAAAGGAGCCACATCACAATGTGTTATCCAGCCGAGTTAACGATTTCAAAGGCCGAAGTCCGATTTTCAAAAACATATCTGACTCCGTCCCTAACATTTTTATTGGAGGTGCCAAAATGAAAATTGCTTTTGCCTCATGCATCAATACTCACGCATACCCAGATCAACCCGTTTGGAAGAATATTGCCAGCCACAATCCTGATGTATTACTTCTTCTCGGAGACAATATATATTTGGACATACCCTGGGTAGAAATTGTGGCGAGCGTCCCCGTACACCCCGCAGATGCCAGTGATCAGGACTTTCTCCGGCACGGCCATAAGCTATATCAAGAATTGCTGTCACAACCCGACTTCTTAACGCTTATCACGCGCCCCAACTTGCTTAGCTACGCAATCTGGGATGATCATGACTTCTTGTGGAATGATGCCGCCGGTGGTGCTATTTCTAAAGTTGTTCAGGGTGGAAAGATGCGGGCTAGCGCAGCGCTGCATTGGCAATTTAGAGAAGCTTTACGCAACAAGAATCCATCCATGTTTCCCTCTAACTTTACAGACCCAGTTTTGTGCAATCCAAATGAAACTGCGCCTGGTTATTCCTGCATTGATTTAGGCAATGACTTGTATCTGCATTTGACAGATGGTCGTAGCTTTAGGACTGCCCACACTATGCTTGGATCAACTCAGCGGGATCAGATAAGTGACGCCATTCAAGAACACGGTTCGGGCATCCATCTGATAGCCGCGGGCAATGTGGTACGTGCTTCAAACGGCGAAAGATGGGAAGCATACCCAGAAGATTATCAATGGCTCCTCAATATCGCGGCACATCACAAGATATTGGTCTTTAGTGGTGATATTCATAAGAACTATCTTCCTGATCCATTGAAACTAGTTGGCGGTCCTATCAGTTGGCTACATGAGGCAACTTCGTCCGGTGCCGCGATTGGCCATGAGCTTCTTGTCCAAGCAGGAAAACAGAAACATAACTTTGGTATCGCCGATATAGATTTTGGCAATCGCACAATAAACATTAATTTGCATAAGGATGCTGATGGCTCAACGGAATACAGTCGACAAATTAATATAGCTGCATGGGCCTGAATACTACCGCTGGTTGGCAGATCGAATAGTCAAAGGAGAAGAAAATGAAATTGAAATATGTCCATCTTTTTGTCGTTATTCTGATTTTGATAGTCTCTAGTGTCGCTGAGGCCACTGAGGCAAACTCATTCTCAATTATTAAAAGCAACCCAATTGCTGGCCTCAACAAAGAATTACATGTCCGCGTATACGGTGGCGATGTGCCTGCCGACTTAAGCAAGATACAGTTGCGTATTGACGGCAGCCTCCTCGGTATCAATCCGCGATTGATGCCTGACAATCCCAGCTTACCGACCAGCCACGAACTTGTTTTTGATCTCCAAAGAACGGAGGCGGCTGACAACCGGAAAATGTGGGGACGACTACTCGGTAGCCCATTTAACAAGAACCGCGAAATGTCGGAGCCAGTTTCCATTGAAATCTCTGGCAAAGCTCTCCCCTATAAGAAGGATCCTGGCAGAAATGATGAGGAAGCCGAATCGAATTTCCAGCTTGAGAAATACAGCCAAAGTTGGATGGCACTGGCTATTGGACTAGCGTTGCTCGTTATATTGCTTACTGTCCTAATGTGCAAAAGCACAACTATGATCCGAGATGCACTTGCACCGCAATTACTTCTAACAGACCGCCCGTACAGCCTTGGCCGCTTCCAAATGGCTGTTTGGTTCTGCGTGATCTTTGCCTCCTTTATTTTCATCCTTGCAGTGACAGGTGACCTCAAAATTAAGTTACCCCCGGCAAAGCCGGGGGTTTATCTCTATTAGCCCCTCAAAGGGGCAAAAACGTGATGCGCCTAAAGGCGCTGGCTCACATGCCTAATTTGAGCTGATCATAACGGGCATCTTCTT
>Ga0209211_10006720_pt1 | contig 16502 bp, 16 predicted proteins | sample RifGroA2_FD_183992 | JGI IMG/M metagenome (GOLD analysis project Ga0209211, IMG submission 183992) | Groundwater microbial communities from Rifle, Colorado, USA - Groundwater A2 (SPAdes) (version 2) | ecosystem: Environmental > Aquatic > Deep subsurface > Groundwater | place: Rifle, Colorado... | reverse complement strand
ATCATTTATCTCCTGCGGAAATTTTTTTTCAAGAAAGAAGATGGAAAAGCAATTTGAGAAATTTTTGAAAAGCCCCTGGGGGCTTGAGCTTTGCCTGCCTGCCGGTAGGCAGGGCTGCAAAATAATTTTCCGGTCAAAAAAATCAGGAGTCAGGGGACTCCTCGATTTTGTTAATGAGCAAGGCGAGAAGCACGAGGGTATGATAATTTTTGACAAAATAGTCGGACAAGCCGTTGCTTTTTTAGCGGCTTACTTGAAAGCAAAAGAAGTCTACGGAGGTACGGGTAGCGAATTGGCGGCTAGGTCATTGGAAAAATATAAAATCAGTTTTTATTTTCAAAAAACTATTCCCAATATTTTAAATCAAGACAAAACTGATCTCTGTCCTATGGAAAAACTTTCGCTTGATAAAACTCCAAAAGAGTTCTATAATTCCTTGAAGCAAAAATGTCTTTCTTAACTAAAATATTCGGTGATGCTAATGAGGGCTATCTGAAAAAATTGCGGCCGCAGGTGGCTAAAATCAACAGCCTCGAAAAAACATTCGAGAGTTTTTCTGATGCCGAGTTAAAATCAAAATCCCAGGAGCTCAAGGGTAAAATTGTTGGAGGCCCGGCCTCGAACATTTTAGATGAGGTTTTGCCGGAGGCGTTTGCGTTGATCAGGGAGGCGGCGAAAAGAACGCTCAATCAGCGGCATTTTGACGTGCAGCTGATCGGCGGCATGATTTTACACCAAGGTAAAATCGCCGAAATGAAAACCGGCGAGGGAAAAACTTTGACCGCCACCTTGCCCGTTTACTTGAACGCTTTAACTGGGAAGGGCGTGCACGTGGTGACAGTCAACGACTATCTGGCAAAAAGAGATATGGTTTGGATGGGGCAGATATACAATTTACTTGGGATGTCTATCGGCTGTATAGTCCATGATGCAGCATATATATATGATTCAGAATACAGACAAGAAAATTCCCAATTACCAATTTCTAATTCCCAAACTGACGAACGAGACGTGAAACGAGATTTGCTCGGAGGATTTAAAGTGGTGGAAAGTTATTTAAAACCTTGTTTGAGAAAAGAGGCGTATGCTTGCGATATAACCTACGGCACTAATAACGAATTCGGTTTTGACTATCTGAAAGACAATATGGTTTATGATTTACGGCAGCATGTTCAGCGAGGACATTATTTTGCCATCGTTGATGAAGTGGACTCGATTCTAATCGATGAGGCCAGAACCCCTTTAATTATTTCGGCGCCGGATATGGAAAGCTCAAAGTGGTACCAAGAATTCGCCAAAATCACGCCGAAGCTTGAAGCAAAGACAGATTACGAGATAGATGAGAAGTTGAAAGTCGCTACCATGACCGAGGCCGGCATTAATAAAGTGGAGAAGATTTTAGATGCCGGCAATATTTATGAAGAAAAGGGGATAAAGTACGTTCATCATTTAGAGCAGGCCTTGAGAGCCGAAGTTTTGTTTAAAAGAGATAAAGATTATGTGGTGAAACCTGCCTCGCCGGCAGGCGGGGACGGCCAAATTATCATTGTCGACGAATTTACCGGCAGAATGATGCCGGGTCGCAGATGGTCCGGTGGTCTTCACCAAGCAATTGAAGCCAAAGAAGGGGTCAGGGTTCAGCCCGAATCATTAACTTTGGCCTCGATAACTTTTCAGAATTATTTTAGGATGTACGAAAAAATATCAGGCATGACCGGTACCGCTTCGACCTCGGCTGAAGAATTCGACAAGGTTTATAAATTGGACGTCGTTATGATTCCCACCAATAAGCCGATGCAAAGAAAAGAATTGCCAGATGGGGTTTATAAAACTCACGACGGCAAATTAAAAGCTTTGGTCCGGGAAATAAGGGAAAGACACGAAAAAGGCCAGCCGGTGCTGGTAGGTACGACGAGTATCGAGAAAAACGAATATTTGGGCAAGTTGTTGGAAAGAGAGGGCGTTCCCCACCAGATTTTAAACGCCAAGCATCACGAACAAGAAGGAGAGATTATCGCCCAGGCTGGGAGACTGGGAGCTGTCACTATTGCCACTAATATGGCAGGCAGAGGAGTCGATATCATCATCGGTGGCAATCCCGAGGATGACCCTGAGCGTAGTCGAAGGGTTAGGGAGCTCGGCGGCCTTCATATAATAGGCACCGAGCGCCATGAGGCGAGGAGAATCGACAATCAGCTGCGGGGTAGGGCGGGTAGGCAAGGCGATCCGGGCTCTTCGCAGTTTTTTCTTTCTTTGGAGGATGATATTATGCGGATTTTTGGCGGCGACAGAATCAAATCTTTAATGGGTCTTTTGAAAATACCGGAAGACGAGGCTATTGAAAATAAAATGATTTCAGGCGCCATCGAATCAGCGCAATCGAAAATCGAAGGCATGAACTTTGATTTAAGAAAGCACATTTTGGAATACGATGACGTGATGAACAAGCACCGGGACGTGATTTATAAAAAGCGGAAAGAAATGCTGACAATCAGCAATTGGCAATTAACAATTAACGACTGGTTGGAGACGCCTGAAGATAAAAAAGCATTTGAAGAAAAAATTAAGGAATTAGGGGAAAGTTTTAACGAAGTTGCGAAAACCGTCGCCCTAAGAACCCTGGACATGTTTTGGATGAATCACTTGGAAGAGATGGAAATCTTGAGGGATTCGGTAAGATTAAGAGCCTACGGCCAGCGCGACCCGCTCGTTGAATACAAATCAGAAGGCCACAGAATGTTTCAAAGATTGCTCGATACCATTGAATCCAACATCGCCCAAACCATGCTGAAGGTTTCCGTAAAATCACAACCCAATCAGTTCGAGAACAGTTCTCGGACTAATCCGGTAAAAGAAGGCGTGAGCCGTAACGATCCCTGTCCCTGCGGAGCGAAGCATCCCGATGGCCGTCCCATAAAATATAAACATTGTCACGGCAAGTAATATGAAAAAATCGGCATTCAAACCAAAACCAGGACAAGTTGATTATACTCACGCACAATGGGCGCCAGTTATAAATTGTGTTCTAAAATACAAGAATAAATTATTGGTAGTTCAGCGTAGCAAGGAATTAAACTTTTATCCTGGTTACTGGAATGGAGTATCGGGATTTCTTGATGACCGAAGAAGCTTGAATCAAAAAGTTTTAGACGAGTTGAAAAAAGAACTTGGTATAGCCAAAACCAAAATTAAAAAAATTCAACTCGGAGAAATTTTTGATCAGGAAGAGCCAAAATACAAAAAAACATGGATTGTGCACCCAATACTGGTAGAAGTAAAAACAGATAAAGTTAAACTGGATTGGGAGGCAAGAAATTATAAATGGCTGACACTTCAAGAGGTCAAGAAATTAAAAGTACTTCCAGGGTTTGATGAGGTTTTAAGGCGACTATCCCCATGGATACGGAAATAAAATCAAAAAGTGCCACGGGGAAAATGATTGAGGTCGGACCTCAATCAATAAAACCTAGATTAATATTATGAGTCAATCTTCTATTTATGTAAAAATTGTAGTGTTTGTGCCTGAGACGCATGCGGACGCAGTTCGCGAAGCAATGGGCAAGGCAGGCGCGGGGAAAATCGGTAACTATACCCATTGCAGCTTTTCTTCTCAAGGCATCGGGAGATTTAAGCCGGAAGAAGGCGCGCATCCGGCAGTGGGCAAAATAGGTAAATTAGAATCGGTTAGAGAGGAGCGGATAGAAGCCGTGTGCGAACGCAAGATTCTCCAAGATGTCATTACGGCCATCAAAAAAGCGCATCCCTATGAGGAGGTCGCCTTGGATATTTATCCCTTGGAAGAGATTTAATTCTTGCGGACGGTTATCGAGGATCAAACATTGCCACGGTAAAAATGAGTGAGGCCCGGCCTCCAACATTTTAACTTTGGATAATTCAACTATGGAACATTTAGCAATCATGAAAAAATCTTGGGGGTTGACGGACAAGATTCTACGGGGAAAGAAAAAGATTGAATCGCGCTGGTATTCGGTCAAATGCAAACCCTGGGACAGTATTAAAAAAGGAGAAATAGTTTACTTTAAAGATTCAGGCGGGCCGGTAAGGATAAAGGTGGAAGTAGATAAGGTGATACAATTTGCCGATTTAATTCCGGACAAAGTCAAAGAAATATTAGACGAGTATAGTAGAGATGATGGGATAGAGAAAGAACAAATCTCTGAATTTTTTGAGCGATTTAAGAATAAAAAATACTGCATACTTATCTTTCTTAAAAATCCTCAAGAAATTAAACCATTTGAGATTGATAAAACCGGGTTCGGCATAATGTCGGCCTGGATTTCGATTGATAATATTTCCAAGGTTAAGAAATAATCATACGTCGGATATTTGGGATTTCCGAAATCCCATCATATATGTTGGATTTTATGTTGGATTTATGTTGGATTTCGGAAATCCAACAATTCGGCGCTTGACAGAGTTTGGTTAGTGTGATATAATGCTGTTATAAAATATAGGAAAAAGGAGGTTCTTTTAATGAAGTACAATGAGGTCATGAAGGTTGGGCCCGGAACAGTATTGTTGGTTAATAGTGAGCTCTTTCAGGTTCTTCGGGTATCTGGCTACAAGTGCCGAACCGCCAGCTGGCTGAACCTTGCCGCACGGACTTCGTCTGGCGGCGAAAAGGTTCTTGAACTTTCGGATGGCGACATCAGGTTGTGGCGACAGGTTTTCGATCTCTCGGGCGTGAGTCCGGCGACAGAATCAGTTGATTACCATGGTCACCATTTCGAGGTGGATGAAAGCCGGGTCCGCGCCAAGACAGTAACCCGTAATGTGGCGGGAAAAGATGTTCAAGAAGATTCCGTGACCTCCGTGTACGTGGACGAGAAAGACGAGAGCGTCCTTTTGTCCATCGAGACGAAGGGGGAGAAGCTCTTTGTCTGGTATTCAAACAAGATGGTTTCTCCCAAAAACATCAAGACGTCAAAGTAGCTCCACGCACTTTGATACAAAAAGCCCCGATGCTTATTAGGCGCCGGGGCTTTTCTTTTTTTTATTGACAATTATATGGCTTTGGGTAGAATTAAATAAACCCCGTTAGAAGTTCTAGGCAGAAAAAATGCCATGGCAAAAATGAGGGAGGCCCGGCCTCCAACATTTTAGTTATGGGGTTCTTGGATTTGCATTTGACAGAGTTGATTTGTTGTGATATAATGCTGTTATAAAATAAGAGAGAAATAGGAGGTTTTTTAACAATGTGGACTGCGCAGGAATTTGCAGAGGTACTCAGGAAGCACCCTAATGGTGGGACGCTTTGGACCCGTACGCACCGGATGGTGCGTTATATCCGGGTATTTCGCCCCGATGGCAAAACGGTCGTGGCCGTGATGACGGAAAAATGGGGATGGCGGGGTAAACGCACTGTAAAGGTGGAACTTTTTGTCCGGACGCCTAAAGGGATTGAGGTTGCTGAATTCCCAAATCCCCAGAAGACCGCTGAATTTTCGAAATCTCTTCTGGAATCGTCCATTCTTCTTGGTTTGATAAGTCCATATCTGTTGGACGAAGTGAGAACGTTTATTGCCATTCCGGACAAAACACATCTCTATACCTGGTAAATTCACAATAAAAAAGGAGGATATCTAACAATGGAAAATGCGGAAATCAGAAAAAGGTTGATGGTACTTCAAAAGAACGATAGCGTTCCCGATTTCATTCCCATAGTTGGGGGTTGTAACGCTCTGGAAGTGCTGGACTACGAACTTCGGTCAGCTCCTTGGCGCAACATTTTGTGCCGGTTGGCTGGTGTAAAAATAGCGCTCGAACTGACCGGTGGCGAAGACATGATCAAGTTCTGGAAAAAGGTAAAAACGCTCTTGCCAACAAAACCTGGCGGAGTTGGTACCTTTATCTCCTTCGATGGAAAACGATTCAACTGGCAAGAAGCCGGCCTGCCGAAGGTTGCGGTCAACGGAGAAGATGAGGGCACAATCAATTACGAGGTGTTTGTCAGTAGTTCTGGTAGGGCGATTTGCGTGGAGTGGTGGCCCGAGGAGAAACCGGAGGCCTACGAGCTGGTGGAGGAAATTCCTTTTTCCAAAATAAAGCGTTAGTGGTTTCAATAAAAGGGCTTCGATAATTGTCGGAGCCCTTTCTGTTTGACAATTATGTAGAGTTGGGTAAAATTAAATAAAATGTCTAAAAGGAAAACTTACGTCGTTGTTTTAGTTATTTTTATTTTGGCTTTTTTGGCCGGGAATTTAGTTTTTCCCAAGTTTTTGAATTTGCCTTATTTGCCGGATGTTCCTTTCAAACTGGGGCTGGATTTGCAGGGCGGCATTCATCTTGTTTACGAGGCCGATATGTCCGGCATCCCGACGAGCGACTACAGTTCTTCCTTGCAAGGATTAAGAGACGTCATTGAAAGGAGAGTCAATCTTTTTGGCGTGAAAGAACCGACCGTGCAAACACAGGAATCCAGCAATCAGCATCGCTTGATCGTGGAATTGGCCGGCATTGACGAGCCGGCAAAAGCCATCGAGATGATCGGTCAGACTCCTTATTTGGAATTTAAAGAATATAAAGAAAACTACCAGGAGATTATCGATAAGAACGTTGAAGCTCGGGAAAAAGTCGAGGTAGCTTTGGAAGATCCGTTTCAGCTAACCTCTTTGACCGGCAAATATTTAAAGAAGGCCGAACTTAGTTTTGATCAAACAACTTATCAGCCTTTAGTTTCACTTCAGTTTGATGATGAGGGCGCAAAAATTTTTGAAGAATTGACTTCAAGAAATATTGGCAAACCCTTAGCAATCTATATCGATGGCCTGCCCATTTCTGCGCCTACTGTCCAAGAAAAAATCTCTCAAGGCAAGGCTCAAATCAGCGGACGCTTTACTCTGGAAGAAGCAAAAACCCTTGCGAGAAACCTAAACGCCGGAGCATTGCCTGTGCCCATTACCTTAATTTCCCAAGAAACCGTGGGGCCGGCTTTGGGTAAAATTGCTTTGGAAAAAAGTCTGCAAGCTGGAATTTGGGGGTTGGCAGCCGTCGTTATTTTTATGACTATTTTCTACCGATTACCTGGCCTTTTAGCTTCCCTGGCCCTGGTGATTTACGCTATTTTGAACTTAACTTTATTTAAAACCATTCCAGTGACGCTGACCTTAGCCGGCCTGGGCGGTTTCATTTTATCGATCGGTATGGCGGTGGACGGCAATATTTTAATTTTTTCCAGAATGAGAGAAGAATTGCGTCAGGGCAAAACATTTGCCATTGCCGTTGAGGAAGGCTTCAAACGCGCTTGGCCCGCCATTTGGGATGGTAATTTTACGTTGCTGATTGTCGCCGTGATTTTATTCAGCTTCGGCACGAGTTTCGTTAAGGGTTTTGCGTTCACCGTCATTATTGGTACGTTATTAAGCATGTTTTCAGCAATAATTATTACTAAAAGCTTTCTTCGGTGTTTGGTTGGCACAAAGCTCGAAAAAGCAAAATTTTTATGGCATTAAAAAAATATTTATTTACTTCGGAATCGGTTACCGAAGGTCACCCGGACAAGGTGTGCGATCAAATTTCCGACGCTGTTTACGATGAAATGTTAAAACAAGATGTGGATAGCCACGCAGGCATTGAATGTTTTGCGACGACGGGCTTGGTTATCGTGGGAGGCGAGGCGAGAACGAAAGCCTATGTCAATATTCAAGACACCGTCAGGCGAGTGCTTCGAGAAATCGGTTATGACAAGCAGGAATACGGTTTTTGCGCCGATGATATCGGGGTAATTGTGACGCTTCACGAACAGTCTCCGGATATCGCCCAGGGCGTTGATGAGAATATAGACAAAGACAAGGAATTGGGAGCCGGGGATCAGGGTTTGATGTTCGGTTACGCGACCAATGAAACTGAAGAATTTATGCCGATGACTTTGGTGCTGGCTCACAAGTTAACTCGCAAGTTAGCCGAAGTCAGAAAGAATAAAACCTTGCCGTATTTACGGCCCGATGGCAAGTCGCAAGTTACTATTGAATATGAAGACGGCAAAGCGAAAAGATTGGAAGCGGTCGTGGTCGCCGCTCATCATTCAGCCGAGGTTGATATCGAACAAGTCAGAAGCGATATTAAAAAATACGTTATTATGCCGGTTGTGGGAAACTTGGTTGATGAAAACACGAAATATTTTATCAATTCAACCGGGAGATTTGTTTTAGGCGGTCCGCCGGCCGATACCGGTTTGACCGGCCGAAAAATCATTGTAGACACTTACGGAGGAGTGGGCGCTCACGGCGGCGGCTGTTTCTCGGGCAAATGTGTCACTAAGGTGGATAGAAGCGGCGCTTATATGGCCCGATATGTCGCGAAAAACATCGTGGCTGCGGGTTTGGCTGATAAATGCGAACTTCAAGTCGCTTATTCTATTGGTATCGCCCAGCCCGTTTCTATTTTCGTTAATACCGAAGGTACGGGCAAAATACCCGATGACCAAATTGCCGAAATTATCAAGAAAGTTTTTGACTTCAGGCCGAAACAAATTATTAATCATTTGGATTTAAAACGGCCCATTTATCAAAAAACCGCCGCTTACGGGCACTTCGGTCGCAACGACCCTGATTTTACTTGGGAAAAAACCGATAAGGTTGATGAGATAAAGAAATATGCAAGTGAACTTCATCAGATATAGTAAAATTTATTTTGTTCTTGGGGGCATATTGATGCTTGCCAGCATCGCGGCTTTGATCGTTTGGGGATTAAAGCCGGGCATTGATTTTACCGGCGGCAGTATTTTGGAAGTATCATATCTTAACTCAAGAATAGCCAATGAAGAGATTGAACAAAGATTAGCTGGTTTGAAGCTAGATTCGCTTTCTGTCCAATCGGCCGGCGAAAAAAGCATTATTATCAGAACCAAATACATTAACGAGGAAACCCATCAGGCCATCCTGAGCGCTTTAAGGGAAAATCAATCAATTGAAGAAAGGCGTTTCGAGTCTGTAGGTTCGGTTATCGGTCGGGAGTTGAAGCAAAAAACATTCATGCTTGTTTTCGCGTGCTTATTAGCTATTGTTTTTTACATCGCTTTAGCTTTTCGGAAGGTAAGAGGACCGGTTAAGGCCTGGCAGTACGCTTTGTCTTCTTTGATTTCTCTTTTTCACGACATCCTGATACCTCTGGGAATCTTCGCGGTCTTGGGTAAATTTTACGGCGTGGAAATTTCCATTCCCGTGGTTACCGCCCTTTTGACCGTTATCGGTTGCTCCATCAATAACGTCGTGGTAGTTTTCGACCGCATCAGAGAAAACACCATTAGAAAGGGAGCGGTCAATTTCGGAGAGACGGTCAATGCTAGTATTAATCAAACTTTGGGCAGATGTCTGAGCACCACCTTTGTTTATCTTTTGCCGCTGGCAGCCATCTTCTTTTTCGGGGGCGAAACCTTAAAATATTTTGCGCTGGCTTTAATTATTGGCATTATTGCCGGAACGATTTCAGCCGTGTTTTTAGCTTCACCTGTTCTCGTATTTTGGGGTAGCCGGAAGAAGTTGGGTTGACAACTTGGGCAAGGTATGCTTAAATAGAAGTACTTATGAAGTTTAACGTCCAAACAATTTGTCATAGCGCCCTCTTGAAGGGATTGCCTTCCAGAACCGAAGATGTTCTCGAGAGGCGTTTTGGTTTACGGGGGGAAAGAGAAACACTCGAAGAAATCGGCGCAAAGTATGGTATTACCAGAGAAAGGGTCCGCCAAATTCAAGATGATGGGTTAATGATTTTGAGAAAAAGAGCCCAATCTCCCGAATGTCAGAAAATTTTTAAGGCTTTCGCTCAGGAATTAAAAAATTCAGGATCTTTAAGGAAAGAAGATATCTTGCTTTCCGATTTGGGCGAGGGTTATGAGAACTATGTTTATTTTCTCTTGACCATCAGCGGTCAATTTCAGAGATTTAGCGAAACCGAGGACTTTTACGCTTTTTGGGCTACTGATAAAAATGCTTTTAAGAATGCCAGTAAGGCTCTAAATTCTTTTATTGCAGAATTACAAAAGAAACATCAGCCGACGTTTTTGCCTAATTTTTGTTTAGCCTCATATGCGGAGATTTCCAAAAAAGTTTTAAAAGGATCCGAGAATCTATATGGGCTTCGAGAATGGCCCGAAATTAATCCGCGGGGCATTAAAGATAGGGCTTTTATTGTTTTGAAGAAAACTCAAAAACCGCTTCACTTCAGCGAGGTTGCCACCTTGATCGGCCACGGCGCTTTACGCCAGACCGTCCATAATGAACTGATTAAAGACCAAAGGTTTGTTCTGGTGGGGAGAGGCCTTTACGCTTTAAAGGAATGGGGGTATGAGCCCGGCATTGTTCGAGAAGTGATTGCTAATGTTCTGAAAGAAGCTAAAAAACCCATGGGCAAAGACATGGTGGTAGACAGAGTTTTAACTCAGCGTTTGGTAAAACCCAACACGATTTTGCTCAATCTCCAAAACAAGAAGTATTTCTTGAAAACATCAGAGGGCAAATATACCGTAAGAGAAGTTTAACAAAAAAGTTCCACTTTAAAATGGACTTGGTCATTGTTGTTTATTACGTAAATATTCTTTGGGACATCGTAAAGAATTGGTGGTGGATTTGTTTTCCATTCGTTCTTTGGCGTCCCTTTTTGTTTTGGTGGCTCTGGTGGCGTCAAGAGACTTGGATGCTCGCCCAAAAATCGGTGGTGCTTGAGATCAAGATGCCCAAAGACGTTTTAAAGCCGTTGCGGGCTATGGAACAGGCTTTTTCCGCGATGTGGGGTAGTGTTCTTGATCCACCCGATTGGTGGGAAAAATGGTTTGAGGGTAAAACACTGCTTTCCCTGGTGCTGGAAATGGTGAGCACGGACGGCGAACCTCATCTTTACGTCAGGGTGCACGAGAGTCGGCGCAACGCTATAGAAGCGGCGCTTTATTCTCAATATCCTGATGCCGAAATATCATTAGTAAATGATTATACTAAAAACGTTCCTCAAAATATACCCAACAAAGATTGGGATCTTTGGGGGACCGATTACGAACTATCTCAGCCTGGGGTTTATCCGCTTAAAACTTACACCTCATTTTTTGAAGAAAAAGAAGCGGCTAAAGAAGAAAAAAGAATCGACCCTCTTTCGACCTTGCTTGAAGGCTTGGGCACGTTTAAACCGGGCGAACATCTGTGGATTCAAATGTCCGTTAAACCCATCATGAGTTCTAAAAATCCTATGGAGGGCTATGAGTTTATCAAGCAAGGCCGAGAGATTGCCAATAAATTAGCCAAACGCCCCGAAAAAGCCAAAGCAAAATCAATTTTACAGGAAGCGGTTGATGAGCTTGTTTCAGGCAAGATCCCCGGAGAAGAAAAAAAGGAGGTGGAGCTTTTCCCTCCGGAGATGAGATTGACTCCGGGCGAAAAAGATATTGTCCAGGGCGTGGAAAATAAAATTGCCAAACGCTGTTTTGATTCTTTTGTCAGATTTGTTTATATCGCCAAAAGAGACGTTTATTTTGGCGGAGCCAAAGCGATTCCTTTTGGTTTTTTTAACCAGTTTTCTACGGAAAACTTGAATCAGATCAAGCCTTGGCCCAAAACCATCACTAAAATTAAAAAATACATTAACTTTTTAGGCAAACCTATTCCTGTCTTCGAAATTTTAAGGGCTCGCCGGGTTTTTGTTAGAAAGAGAAGATTATTTTTCCGCTATATTACAAGACATCCGCCGGTTTTCCCCAAACCGGGGGGCACTTTTCTTTTAAACACCGAAGAAGTCGCCACCATGTTCCACTTCCCGGGCAGAGGGGTGGCGGCCGCGCCCTTTATTTCCAGGGTTGAGTCCAAGAGAGGTGAGGCTCCTTTGGATTTGCCCATGGAAGAAGAATAATATGAGTGACATTATACTTATCGCTGAAACAACGTTCCGTAATGCCCGACGTAAATTCGGTATCAAAACAGACGATCGAAGACGGCACGTTTATACAGTGGGGAAAACCGGTATGGGTAAAACGGCGTTGCTCGAAAATATGGCTATCCAGGATATTCAAAACGGCAACGGCATCGGCTTTGTCGATCCTCACGGCGATGCGGCGGAGCGGCTTTTATCTTTTGTGCCTCCCAGTCGCGTCAACGATGTTGTTTATATTAATCCGGCCGATTTGGATTTTCCAATTGCCTTTAACATTATGGAGCAGGTTGATGTTGAGCACCGCAATTTGGTGGCCGGAGGCCTCATGGGTGTTTTCAAAAAGATTTGGCCGGATGTCTGGTCGGCGCGCATGGAATATATTTTAAATAACTGTATTTTAGCGCTTTTGGAGTATCCGGGAGCGACCCTGCTCGGTGTTAATCGGATGCTGTCGGATGTGGAATATCGGAAAAAGGTAGTGGATAAAATTACCGATCCGGTAGTGAAAGCTTTTTGGGTTCAAGAATATGCGAGATACACTCAAAGATATGAAGTGGAAGCGACGGCCGCTATCCAAAACAAAGTCGGCCAATTTATTTCATCGCCATTAATCCGCAATATTATCGGCCAGGTGACATCCACGATTGATATGCGCAAGATCATGGATGAAAAGAAGATTTTGATCATGAATTTATCTAAAGGCAGGGTAGGCGAAGACAGCTCCCGGCTTTTAGGAGCCTTGTTAATTACGAAGCTTCAACTGGCGGCTATGTCCCGAGTTGATATTACTGAAGAAAAAAGAAACGACTTTTATTTATATATTGATGAATTTCAAAATTTCGCTACCCAATCTTTCATCGGTATTTTGTCTGAAGCGAGAAAATACCGTCTAGCTTTAATTTTGGGGCATCAATATATTACTCAAATGGAAGAAGAGGTGAGGGACGCGGTTTTTGGAAATGTCGGGACTTTAATTTCTTTCCGCGTGGGGGCCGAAGATGCCGAATGGCTGGAAAAAGAATTCACGCCCGAGTTTTTGGCCACTGATATTGTTAATCTAGCTAAGTATAATATTTATTTAAAACTCATGATTGACGGTTTGGCTGGACGTCCTTTTTCGGCCCAAACTATGCCGCCATTTCCTATCCCTGAACAATCTTCTGTCGACCAAATCATCCAAGCTTCCCGAGAACGATACAGTATCTCGCGACAGATTGTGGAAGAAAAAATCAGCATCTGGACGGGCGACTTGAGCACAGCTTCAATTAAGGCTGCTCCGGCGCAAAACGCAGGACCCACTCTTTATGATGCCCGATGCTCCATGTGCGGCAAAGATACGAAAGTTGTTTTTCAACCTGACGGCAAACGTCCTGTTTATTGCAAGCCCTGCCGTAAAAAATTAATGGAAAAGCAACAGCCGCTGGCTGAACAAGCCGCCCCCTCGTTGGAGCGGCATCCAGAAGATTCTGGGCGGGAGGATAATTCGCCGCCGCCTGCCTTTGTGCCTTTTTCCTCACCAAGAAAACCTAGAGATGAGGCTCCCACAGGTAGCCCTGGCGACACCGGTCGCCCCAAAAGAAAAGAAATAAATTTGGGAGAATTAAAGCAAGCCATCGAGGATTCTTTGGATAAGAAAGATGATAGGGGCGGGACAATTGAGCCTGGTCAAACCGTTACGTTTCAATGAAAACGCTCAAAGATTTTGATTTTAAAAATAAAAGAGTTTTAGTCAGAGCAGATTTCAACGTTCCCCTTTCTCAACAAGGGGAAATTTTAGATGATTTTAGAATTAGACAAACTTTGCCGACCATCAGGTATCTTCTTGAAAAAAATGCTCGTGTAATTTTAATGTCGCATTTGGGTAATCCCGGCGGAAAATTTGTTAAAGAATTGGCAATGAGACCGGTTGCCGAACGATTAATGGAACTGTTGGGGAAAAAGGTGGAGTTGCTCGAAAACTTAAGATTTAATCCTGGGGAAGAAAATAACGATGAAAATTTTGCCAAAGAATTGGCCCAAAAGGGCGATATTTATATTAATGACGCTTTCGGGGTTTGCCACAGGAATCATGCTTCAGTAAGCGCCATTACTAAATACCTTCCTTCGGGCGCCGGGTTTTTATTAGAAAAGGAAGTTACGTGCTTAACCAGGTTAAGCGCCAATCCGGAAAAGCCGCTGGTGGCTATCATTGGCGGAGCTAAAATAGAAACAAAAGTCGGCGTTATCGATAAAATTTCCGAAAAAGCAGATTTTGTTTTAATTAGCGGCCTTATCGGCAAGGAAGTGGTCGGTCAGAAAATTGTATTACGGCATCCGGAAAAAATCGTTTTTCCCGTTGACGAAACGGGCGAAGGCAAAGATGTTGGGACTGAAACCGTCAGGCTTTTCAAGGAAAAAATCGTGCAGGCTAAAACTATTTTTTGGAATGGGCCCTTGGGAAAAATCGAAAATGAAGAATTTGCTGTGGGAACCGAAGAGATTGCCAAGGCCATCGCTCAAAGCCCCGCCTTTTCAGTTGTTGGAGGAGGGGAGACGGTGGAGTTTATTACCAAACTCGGCTTGGTTAAAAAATTCAGCCACGTTTCAAGCGGCGGTGGCGCGATGCTGGCTTTCTTAAGTGGCGAAAAACTGCCGGGCCTCGAAGCTTTAAGATAGTCATTCGATAATAAATGATGGCAGTTGAACTGCCATCATTGGTTTGCTACAATAAGATAATGGAATTTTATCATACCTATAATCGAGGAACGGAAAAAAGAAAAATATTTTTAGAAAACTCGGATTTTCTTCGAGGTGTTCACGATCTTTATGAATTTAACGATGTTAAAGCTGCCATTAATGTTAATCGGAGAATTGATGGCAGTTCGACTGCCATCAATAAAAATCGATTAAGGGAAAAGATTATAAACTTGGCAACTTGGTGTTTAATGCCAAATCATTATCACCTTTTTTCTTACCCGGTTGTAGATGATGGTCTGCCAAAATTTCATCAAAAATTTGGCGGAGGCTATACCTGGTTTTTTAATAATAAATACAAGAGAAATGGGGTACTGTTTCAGGGTAGGTATAAAAAAGTTCAGGTCACCAGCGACACCCAAACCCTTCAATTGATTTGTTATATCCATTCTAATCCATTAGAACTTTGGAAGCCCAATTGGAAAGAAAAAGGTTTGACAGATTCAGAGACTAAAGATGCTTTGAACTTTTTGGAAAAAGAATATCGGTGGTCTAGCCATTTAGATTATCTGGGAATTAGAAATTTCCCATCATTGATAGACACAGATTTTATCCCCCGATTTTTTAACAGTTCGGGGGAATACAAGGAATTTTTTACAAATTGGTTGAGATTTTACACTAAAAACATTGAAGTCATCCAAAAGTTGACAATAGAACAAAAATAAAAAATTGATGGCAGTTCAACTGCCATCAATACGCGTTTTTCTTTTTATGAAACTTGTCAAGAGAGAACAAATAAAAAACATCAAAAAAGCAGCCGAAAGAATAAAGAAGGCGATTGAGGGAAAAGAAAGAATTATTCTTTACGGCGACGCTGATATGGATGGTATCGGGTCCACGATTATTCTGAAGGAAGCAATTAAAACTCTGGGCGGTAAAATTACCGCTATTTATTTTCCCGACAGAGAGCTTGAAGGATACGGGCTTAACGAAGATGCCTTAAATTTTCTCAAAAAACAGGTGCCGGCCTTATTAATTCTTTTGGACTGTGGTATTAGCAATCTTGATGAGGTAAAAATCGCCAAGAAAATGGGCTTTGAAGTAATGATTGTTGACCACCACCAGCCGTTAAAGAAACTACCTTCGGTTTCCCTTATTGTTAACCCCAAACAGAAAGGCGATAAATATCCTTTTAAAGAGTTTGCCGCCGCCGGAGTCGTTTTCAGATTAATTGAAACCTTGCTCGCCGAAAAAATGGCCTCTTCGTTGAGGAGTAATTTTTTGGAGCTGGTCGCTTTGGCGACGATTGCCGATATGATGCCCCAAACCAACGATAACCTGGAGATTGTCGGAGAAGGCCTGCGCTCGTTGAAAAATACCTCAAGGCCGGCCCTGCAGGCTTTTGGGGAAATTGACCCGGTCATTAAAGATGATGTTAATCAGTTCGCCCAGAAAATTATTTTGGCCTGTCACGCTGGTAACGGTAAAAAACATTCCAACGAGGCTTATCTGCTTTTGACTGAAAAATCTCTAAAAGAGGCCGAAAGCATGGCTAAGTATCTTTTGGATAAAGCTTACGACCGCCACCTTCAAATCAAAGAGATTGTTGAAGAGATTGGAAAGAAAGTTTTGCGTAAAACCGAAGATGTAATCATATTTGAAGGAGAAGATTGGTGGCCTGTTTTAATGCTGGGGCCTGCCGCCTCCAAGATTGTCAGAACTTACAAAAAACCGGTTTTTCTTTACAACCAGAAAAATGGCGTCTGCCAGGGAGCCGTCAGAACCCCCAAAGGCATGGACAGCGTGAAGGCGATGGTGCATTGTTCAAAAACGCTTGAAACCTATGGCGGACATCCGCAAGCCGCCGGTTTCAGGATAAAAGAGAAAGATTTAGAAAAATTCAGGTCCTGTTTAATCGATTATTTCATGATAAAATAAGTTATATGAAGAAAATT
>Ga0209211_10006719_pt1 | contig 16507 bp, 21 predicted proteins | sample RifGroA2_FD_183992 | JGI IMG/M metagenome (GOLD analysis project Ga0209211, IMG submission 183992) | Groundwater microbial communities from Rifle, Colorado, USA - Groundwater A2 (SPAdes) (version 2) | ecosystem: Environmental > Aquatic > Deep subsurface > Groundwater | place: Rifle, Colorado... | reverse complement strand
TAAAAAATTGCGGAGTTAAGGTTAAATACTAAATCAATTTAAATACTAAATCATAATGCCATTTTATAATGCAACAAACCCATCAAAGTAACAATTTTAAATTCTCCTGTTGTTGATATTCTGCATTTTATTAGATTATACTTTCAATAATTTTCTTAAAAATAATATCTATGGAGGCAAAAATGATAAACTCATCAAATCATAGTAGTATTGAAGGACTGATTAAATCATATGAAAGAGACAAAGCGCCTTTTATTGAAGATACAAGCATTTCATTCCCAGAAAGAGGCATTGTATTTGAAGAATTAGTTGGGTTAGTTAAAAAATTTAATGAAGTTCTGTTTAATGGGATTAAGCCGTATATTAAGGATGATGGCGAAGTCAATGAAATCGTAGATAGGGTTACTCAAACACTGCCACAAATAAGAGAGTCCATGAAAAAAGACGTTAAAGCAGCGTATGATGGTGATCCTGCTGCAAGAGGAGACTACACCATGATAATAAGGGCATACCCAGGATTTAAAACAGTCCTGATGCAGAGGGTTGCAAGGGTTTTGTATGAAAACAATGTTCATTCTTATTCAAGAGAGCTTATGGAGGAGATCCATTCATTGACTGGAATAGATATCCATCCCGGCGCAAAAATAGGGGAATATTTTTTTATAGACCACGGCACAGGAGTTGTAATAGGAGAGACTGCTGAAATTGGGGACTGGGTTAGGATTTACCAAGGCGTTACGCTTGGTGTGCTGCATTTCCAGAAAGAAGGCGAAAGCAATGTTTTGAAAAAAGGCTACAAAAGGCATCCTACAATTGGAAACCATGTAGTGATAGGAACTGGAGCAAAATTATTAGGCCCAATTATTGTAGGAAATTATGTCAATATTGGCGCCAATGCATGGGTACAAGGTAATATTCCTGACAACAAAAAGGCATACATCTCAGAGCATCCAAAATTAATTATGAGGGAAAACGGGCCTGGCAAGTAATTGAAAAGAAAACCATTATATATCCTAAACCACCAAAGCACTGCAAAAAGATGGTGAATGCATTACTTACAATCCTTATATCCTTAATAGCAGCCTATATATTCTCGGAAATATTCAGGCGCTTCGGGCTGCCAAGGGTTATTGGGCAGATATTGGCAGGCATATTCCTTGGGGCAACCGCAATAAGCAATTTTCTTTTTACAGAAGATATATCTTCTGCATTTTCAATAATAACAAACATCGGCATAATACTGCTGTTTTTCTTCGTAGGGCTCGAGATAAACCTAAAAGAGTTCAAAAGAAATTTTAGGGAATCTTCGCATATAGCAATTTTTAACACTTTAATCCCCCTCATTGCCGCATTTTTAGCAGGGAAATTCCTGTTTGGCTTCAACAATATAACCTCTATGATTTTAGGAATCTCTGTTTCAGTCAGCTCTCAGGCAATATCGCTGGACATTCTTGAAGAATTAAAGCTGATAAAAAGCAAAATAGGCAATCTCATCATTGCTTCCGGAACTGTTGATGACGTTTTCGAGCTTCTGCTTATAAGCGGCATACTCGTGCTTTTTCATTCTGCTGCCCTGAGCACATCTCCATTAGGGCTGCTGTCAGACATATTGATTTTTGTCCTTATAGTTATTGTCTTCAGGTTGCTTCTGATACCTTTTGCATTGAGAATTTTTGAAGAAGAGAAGTCGCAGGCCAGCCTTTTCATGGGGGCGCTGATAATAGTGCTTTCAATGGCTTACCTGTCTGAAATGCTTGGGATAAGCTCATTAATAGGCGCTTTGGTTGCAGGCATGCTTGTAAGACAGACGCTTCTTACAGGAACTGAAAGAAAGCCATGGAGGAAAAATGAGATTTCGCATGCAATTCATATAATTTCATTTGGGTTTCTTATTCCATTGTTCTTTGTCAATGTCGGCTTAAATACCGATATTCCCTCAATTTCCTCAAACCTGCTTCTTATTGCCGTGCTTATAGTAATTGACATAGTAGGAACTCTGGCTGGAACGCTTATAGGCGTGCTTTTGAACAAGGGGGGCTTAAAGGAAGGGCTGATAGTCGGATTCGGCGTATTGCCTAAAGGAGATACCGAGTTAGTGATAGCGACATTAGCGCTTAACAATAGGCTTATAACAAGGGATATATTTACTGCAATTATTGCAGTAGCGATCTTCAGCACATTCTTTGCGCCGATTGTGTTTAGAAGGCTGGTGAAAAGGCATCATAAGATTAGGTGAAAACAACAATTATTTTTATATCCACAATTGATTCTCCCATAATGCCAAAGAAAATCTCGCTAAAGCAGTTCCTGATGAGGACTGGTTATTTCAAAAATTCCGAGGAATGCGTTTCTGCAATAAGGAAGAAAGAAATCACTCTTAATGGAGCAGCAATAGATAATCCAAACCACTATTTTAATCCGAAGAAATATGTTGTGAAATGCAAAAATGAGAGGCTCAAGCCTGTAAAAAAGATGTATTTTGCATTGAACAAGCCTCAGGGGTTTATATGCCAGAAATCGCCGGGGGAAAAGTCTGTTTATGATTTGCTTGAATCTCTAAAGCTGCCAAAGCCTCATACATCTTCACTGTTTGCAGTAGGAAGGCTTGACAAGGACACTGAAGGGCTGATTGTGATTACAAATGACGGCAGATTATCTGATAAATTAGCCAAGCCTGAGAGAAACATCAGCAAAAAATATCTTGCTGAACTGGAAAAACCAATAACAGGGGAGCAGACAAGCAGGATGGAGAATGGCATTGAGATTATTGTTGACGACAAGCCCTATAAAACAAAGCCTTGTGTTATAAATTCAATTAGTGATAAGAAGCTTGAAATCACAATCTATGAGGGCAAGAAAAGGCAGATAAAAAAGATGTTAGAGGCGGTCGGCAGCAGTGTTGCATTGCTAAAGAGAATCGCAATAGGCGGGCTTGAATTGGAAGATTTAAAGATTGGGCAGTTTAGGGAATTGCAGAGGGAGGAGATTTATAAGATGCTGTTTGATGGGGCACAAGTACATCGGAAAAAAATCTCTTAATTCTCTTAAGAATCAGTTCTTAATTCTTTTTTCTCTTTATTGACCATCTCTAACAAAGCTTTGAATTCTTTGAAAGGCACAGCATTTTCTAATATTTCTTTGTTAAAAGCCTTAGGATTTACCAAAACATTTATATAGTAGTGTTCACTTAAATTAATAAATTGTTAATTTTAGTGAACAATGAAAAACAGCCTAAGCGAAAAGGAACTCGGATTCATCTCAAAGCTTGAACTTAAAGGCAAATATTTTTTCATCAGAGATGAAATTAAGGATAATTTTAAGAGCATTAATGAGATGAACGTTTACCTTTACAGGCTTAAGAAGAAAGGCAGGATAATCAAGCTTAACAAGATTAAGTATTATCTTGTACCTGTAAGGGCTGTAAAAGGAAGATGGACTGAACACCCATTGATAATCATTGACGAAATGATGAATGGAAATGATTACTGCATTGTTGGAAAGGCAGCAGCTTACTACTGGAAGCTAATAGACCAGATACCATTTGAATATGAGGTTTATGCGACAAAAAAGCCAAAAGAAGTTAAAATCTTTAATGCAAGAATCAACTTTAAGAGGAGAAGGAAAAAAAACATTCCTGAGGGAGTTACAGGAATAATTTATAACCATAAATTCATAATAGCCAGCAGAAAAGAGGCTAAAAAATGGAAGTGAAAGAAATAACTTTGGACGAATTGAGGATTTTAGCAGATGAGCAAGGATTTAACATAGTTCTTATTGAGAAGGATTACTTAGTTACCTACCTTTTGTATCTGCTTAAGGATGTAGAAAACATTTACTTTAAAGGCGGAACTGCTATAAACAAGATTTTCCATCGATGGAGATAATAAGAAGACTGAATGGCACAATTTTTAAGAAAATAACTTATGGCAAGCAAGGTGAGAAATTTACCAGGCTTAGAATACACGAATGAAAGGGCTAAATTATTGCTTAAGCCAATGAAAATAGATATTCCGCACTTTTACAAAGAGCATATTCCTAAGTTTAAGGTTCATTGTTTGCATAAAAATGAATTGATTGCAGAGAAAGTAATGGCTACATGCGAGAGGTATAAGCCAAGAGATTATTTTGACCTCTATTACCTTATCAAAGCAAAAATGCCAATATCAAAAAGCCTTATCAGTAAAAAGTTCAGACAAAATGGGCAGAACTATTCTTCAAGCCTGATTTTCAAGAACACCAATAAAGTTTACAACCAATGGAATGGTGACCTGTCAAAATTGGCAAAATCCACCCCTAATTTTACAGAAGTTATGGCAACACTTAAAAGATTTTTTGGTTATAGGCAATGAATCTACTAGAAAAACTTGATATGCTTGAAAATCAACAGAATAAATCACCGGATTTTAGCACCATCTTTGATGGAAAAGAAAAAGAGGAATTGCTTCGCAATTCGTCACATAAAATGGGCCCAAGGAGAATCCCACCAACCTTTTCTTTTGCCTCCTTTCCAAGTCGGCAAAGAAAAGCTTGACCAAAAGAAAAGAATAAAATGGGCCCAAGGAGAATCCCACCAACCTTTTCTTTTGCCTCCTTTCCAAGTCGGCAAAGAAAAGCTTGACCAAAAGAAAAGAATAAAATGGGCCCAAGGAGAATTGAACTCCTGCCCCAACCCTGTGAAGGTCGTGTCCTGGCCGTTAGACTATGGGCCCCTAATGCAATAGAAAAAGTATTTAATATTTAACTTTATTCAATTGGTACTGAGGTGATAGAATTGAAACTGACAAGCAATGCATTCCAGCATAAGGGGCAAATACCTCCAAGATATACCTGCGATGGCGAGAATGTTTCACCGCCATTGACTATATTAGACATTCCTGCAAATACAAAATTCCTTGCTTTAATCTGCGATGACCCCGATGCCACTATCGGGACATTTGTGCACTGGGTTGTTTGGAACATTCCTCCAAATACTTCTCAAACACCTGAAAATCATAAATTCCAGAATGAAGGTGTTACTGATTTTGGAAGAAAAGGATGGGGAGGTCCATGCCCGCCTTCTGGGACTCACAGGTATTTCTTCAAGATTTATGCACTTGATATTTTACTAAATCTTCCCCCAGCAGCAAGAAAAAGGGATTTGGAGAATGCGATGAAGGGACATGTTTTGGCTGAGGCGGTTTTGGTGGGAAATTACCAGAGGCATTAATCCATGACAACCTTTTTATAAACTATAACAATGTCCTCTCCCTATGCCCGAAAAACAAGAAATAACAGAAATCCTGAAAAAAGTAATCGACCCTGAATTAGCCCTGGACATAATCTCACTGGGACTGGTTTATGACATTAAAATAGACGGCAATAAAGTGACTGTTCTGATGACTCTAACAAGTCCTGTCTGTCCTTACGGCCCTGAGATGATGAATGATGTGAAGAGGAATGTATGCTCTGTTGAAGGCGTCAGGGAATGCGAGATTGAGCTTACTTTTTCTCCTCCATGGGGGCATGATAAAATGACGGAAGATGCCAAGATTGCGCTGGGGATAAATTAGCTTGCACCTACTTTTTAGGAAAAAGTATAAAAAATCCATAAAAGTAAGGGTAAACTTATTCTTTATATTTCTTCCATAAATAATCAAACTGATTAGAAAAGGTTTTAACAACCTGCTCTGATTTTATCCGCGTTAAGATTATATCTGGCTCATAAATTATTATCAGGACATTTTCTCCAAATACCACCCATACAATCGGCATATAAACTTCCTTTGGCAGCCATATGACATCAACCTTTGTTGTCTTTTCAGCTTCCTTCATTCTTTCTATTATTTCAGGAGATTTGGTCGAGAACAACAGGATTGAAACATTTCTGAACCATTTTTTAAAATCAATGGGGAAGAATGCTTGAATCTGAAAATTGCCAAAACCCTTCCAGTATTTTGGCTTTTCCTTGATAATCTCATTTATAACTGCCTTGTATGCTTTTCTTCCCCTGTAAATCTCAAACAGTTCTTTTTCCTTTACGCTTTCATACTTCGCTTTTAATTGGGGCATGACATCGCTTAACTCTCTTTTTAGCTCTTCAATCTCCATTGACTGCCTTTCCTGAAGTTCTTCGATTATTAAAGGGAGCTTTTCAGGGCTTGTTGCATAAAACAATTTCTTGTTTTCCTCAAAAATGGAACTGACAAGCCCGATATTAGCCAGCTTTTCCAATGCATCATATACATTAGCCTTGTAAGTTTCTGCTCTTTTTGCTATTTTATCCGCGCTTGCTTTTCCCAGTTCCAGCAATGCAATGTAAACCTTGGCAGCAGTGGGGCTAATGCCAAATTTCTGAAGGAGAGATAGGTAATCTACCATTAAAGTAGTAGTATTATACTACTATTTAAATTTATCTACTACTCCTAAATTATTACTATTATTAGGTGGTTAAAATGAGGGTATAAATAAAATGACGAACGACTATCCTGAGGAAGGCAAAAAACTTATACGGATATTGGAATGTGATAATGACCCTGTTAATTGGGAAATGGCTGCTTGGAAATTAGGCAATATACGCTACCAGCCTGCTCTTGAGCCATTAATATAGGCAGAAGAAACAACTTTAATGTTCGTGAAGCTCGCGCTGCAAGCGCATACGCACTCGGAAAGATTGGAGGGGAGAGGGCTGCAGAAGAATTAAGGAATATTATCTATACTCCTGCAGATGAACCGATGTGCATTGTTGGAAATGCTGTTTTAGGATATGGAATTGCTAAAGGTAAAGAGGCTGTTGAAGAACTGATATCATTTTTAGATAATCCAATGTGGAGTATTAAGATTAGTGCAATAAAATCACTTGGAGATATAGGAGACGCTAGGGCCATTAAGCCGCTCACTCGCAAATTGGATGATACAGAAGATTCCATTGCACCTTATGCAAGACAGGCTCTCAATAAGATAAATAAGAAAGAATAGTTTGTATATTGGTAGTAGTATATAACTACTACTTAAATTTATTTGCTAATCATCACTATTGATATCAAAAATGTTAAAAATAAAGAAAACAATACTCGCAATTTGTGTTGTATTTTTGATTCTTGGCATTGCTAGCTGTACCCAAACTCTTCAGCAAGAAAAGCAATTGCCCGCACAACAAAAACAGGCAGAAAAGATTACAGACACAAAAGCTAAAACAAAAATAGGATTTTTGCCAATCACAGATCATCTTTTATTAGGCATTTCTAAAGAAAGAGATGGCGCTAATTTCAAAAATCTAGAATTAGAAACCACCAAATTTGGAGACTGGGCAACCATTTCAGAAGCGTTGAGGTCAGGCAATTTAGATGGCGCATTTCTTTTAGCCCCTTTGGCTTATCAGTCAAAATTGAAAGATGCGCCAGTTAAAGTAGTTATGTTAGGACATAGGGATGGAAGCGCATTAATTGTTAAAGTCAGAGACGGTATTAATACTGTTAAAGACTTAAAAGGCACGACGATTGCTATACCACACCGTTTTTCAACTCACAACTTTTTACTCCATTTATACACCAGCCAAAATGGGCTTAAATACGGTGAAGATTTTAAAACAATAGAAATGCCTCCGCCAGAAATGCCTTCTGCGCTTGCAAGAGGCGATATTGATGGTTTTATAGTAGCCGAGCCGTTTGGGGCTAAAGCTGAGATTATGGGTGTAGGAAAAATATTAGTATTATCAAGCCAAATATGGCAGAATCATCCAGACTGCGTATTGGTAATGAGAGAAGAATATCTAAAAGAACATCCAGAGGCAATGGATGAATTAGCTGTTAGTTTAATAAAATCAGGCATTTTTGCTGAAGAGAATAGGGATGAGGCAGTAAAAATTGGCGCTAAATTTTTAGGGCATTCTGAAGAGGTGCTTTCAAAAGCATTAAAAGAGCCTAAAGAAAGGGTTACCTTTTATGATCTCTATCCTTATAAGAAAGAATTTGAAAGAATACAAGACTATATGGCTGATAAGATGGGATTGTTTCCTCAAAAAGTAAATATGGACGAGCTTATTGATACTAGTTTTGCTCAAAGGGCTTATGATAAGGTGGGGAATGAATCAAGGGCATTAAAAGATAAAAAAAGAAATTAGCATAAAAAATTATTTAAACACCAATAATAGGAAAATATGCCAAAACCCACCTTAAAGATCGGATATATGCCAATCACAGATCATCTTATTCTTGGCATATCGCATGAGCACGACAACTTAAGATTTGAGCATCTGAATCTACAACCTACAAAATTTCATTCATGGCAGGATTTATGCAATGCTTTGGAGAATAAAAAATTAGATGGGGCATTTATTCTGACACCACTATCTTTTAAATTAAAATCAGAAGGAGTGAATATAAAATTAGTTTGTCTAGGCAATAGAGAAGGGAGTGTTCTTGTTGTAAGGAATAATATTAATTCTGTGAAGGATTTAAAAAATAAATTAATAGCAATACCCCATAAATTATCAACTCATACACTCCTATTACACAAATTAGTGACAGAAGCGGGATTGAAATATAAAAAAGATATAGACACCGTTGAAATGGATCCTTCTGATATGATAAACGAACTTTCTCGCGGTAAAATTGATGGTTATATTGTGGCTGAGCCATTTGGCTCGCAAGCAGAAGAGCAGAAAATTGGGAAAATTCTAATATCTACTCAAAAAATTAAAAAACATCATATTTGTTGCGCACTAGCAATTAGGGGGGAGATTCTCAAACGATATTCAAAATCAATTCAAGAGTTAGTAAATAGTTTAGTTAAAGCTGGGGAATATATCCATAAAAGCCCAAAAGAAGCAAGTGAAATTGGCTCTAAATTCTTAGGTCAGGCTCAAAGCACGGTATTTAGCGCACTTACCTCTCATGGAGGCAGGGTTATTTCGTGGGATCTTCTGCCTATAAAAGATGATTTTAAAGAAATGCAGGATTATTCAATGAATAAAATTGAATTACCTTTGAAAAAAATAAATATGGATGAATTTATAGAAACGAGTTATGCTGAAAAAGCTTACGAATATTTAATATTGTTATCAGGGAAAAAAGAAAAGAAAAGATTGATTATTGAAAAAGCAATTTTACCTATTTTAATTTTTGTTTTATTTTTAGCAATTTGGCATTTATTAGCGACCTCTGGATTATTTCTTAAGTCGCTGCTTCCAGCACCAATTGATGTAATTAAGGCGACAGGAGAAATTTATTCAAGCGGTGTTTTATTAAATAATTTATTAGCAAGTTTATTTAGGGTTTTTACGGGATTTGTTATGGCGGCAATTTTTGCGATTCCTGTCGGTTTGGCAGTAGGATTATACAGAAGAGCTGAATATGCTTTTGATCCATTGATTCAAGTTGTTCGCACAATATCCCCTATAGCATGGATACCATTGGCAATACTTTGGTTTGGCATAGGAAATAAGCCAGCTATTTTTATTATTTTTATAACATCAATTTTTCCTATTTTAATTGCGACAATGCATGCAGTTAAGAATATAGACCCCGTAATAATCAAATCTGCCGTGAATTTTGGCGCTAAAAACTTAAGCATGCTTAGAAAGGTTATATTCCCGGCGTCTTTCCCTTACATAGTTATCGGATTAAGAATCGCATTAGGTATAGCATGGGTCATTGTAGTTGCAGCAGAAATGGTTGGAATGCAATCTGGCTTGGGATTTATGATTTTGGATGCAAGAAATTTTTTACGCATAGATATGGTTATAGCAGGCATGCTCATTATTGGCTTAATGGGTTTTGCATTGGACAAATTAATGAATATGATTGAGAAAAAAGTTGGGAAAAATATGGTCAATTTAGATAAAGTGCTGGTTTAATATAAAATGTCAAATGAGCAAATAGTTGTAAAAAATGTGAATAAATGTTTTTCATTAGGCCAACTTGATGAAGTATATGCTTTAGATATAACAAATATTAGTATTAGGAAGGGTGAATTTTTCTGCCTGCTAGGCCCAAGCGGATGCGGGAAAACTACACTGCTAAATATTTTAGCTGGCTTTGAAAAACCAACAAATGGCAAGGTTTTGATTAATGGAAAAGAAATTGTTAAACCAAATCCCAAATATATAACAGTATTCCAAGAACATGGGCTATTCCCATGGAGGACTGTTTTAGATAATGTGAAATTTGGATTGGAAATTAATGGAATAAATCAATCAGAAATTAAAAAAATTGCTGTAAAATACATTGAATTGGTTGGTCTAGCTGGATTTGAGAAAGGCTACCCATCAGAATTATCTGGCGGTATGAAACAAAGAGTTAACATAGCCAGGGCTTTAGCAGTCAACCCAGAAATCATATTTATGGATGAGCCATTTGGTGCCTTAGATACTATGACACGGATTAAGATGCAGGAAGAACTAATAGGAATATGGCAAGAAACACAAAAGACAATAATTTTTGTTACGCATGATATTGATGAGGCAATATATCTTGGAGATAGGATTGGTGTTATGTCGCCTAGACCTGGCAAAATCAAGAAAATATTTTCTATTCTAATCAAAAGACCAAGACATAGGTTAGATAAAAACCTCTTAAATATTAAAAAAGAGATTTACGAGCAATTTGGTTTACAATATTAATCAACAATTAGTGAGGTGTATAAAGTGTGTTCACTTCAAATACTCCTGAAACCAAATTAGAAAATGGAAGATGATTTTTGGATAGACTATTTGATGCTTCATACGCTGCAATAGGAACTGACATGGCAACCAGAACATTGCTTGCTGGACTTCCAGTATACACAATAGCATTGGCATATCTGATACCCTATGACGCATTCAAAGCTGCAAAATATGCGCTGAATGTTGTAAAGCATCCTATTAAGAGCCTGAGTTTAGACGGGCTAGGAAAAGCAATTAATGACACATTTTCCAATGTTGTACCATATAAAGAGAAAGTTCCGGCTAGTGTAGGTGTAGTATCAACTTTGTTTAATTATGCTATTTAGCTTACACCTCCACAAACACTTTCTTCTTCTTCCTGAAAAAAAGCACGAAAACAAGCCACCCTACAAATGTAAGGATGCTGGAGATTATTATCGGCAGATTGAGGTGCCAAAGCGTGATGAATCCCGCCATCACAGGAGTCACGGACTGCGCCAGCGCCTGCATTGACTGGCTTATTCCCATCACTTCGCCCTGCGAGCTTTTGTCTGCGAGGTTTGAGATTATTGCAGTTGAATTTGGATATGTGAGCCCCTGCCCTATTGCCACAAAAGGCAGTACAACATAAAGATAAATTGAGTTGGTTGGTGCCAATATCATGATCAAGGCGAATGAAAGAAGCAGGGTGGAAAATGCAATGACCTGTTTCGGGCTAAACTTGCGTGAAACTGCCCTTGTGATGACTCCCTGCGTTACTGCTATCCACAAGCCGATGTATGCAAATAAGTTTCCTATACTTGATTCGGTGTAGTGGAACTTGTCAATCAGGAAGACCTGGAAAAACTGGGTGAAAAAGTTGAATCCTAATGCAAGAATGAATATCACAATGAACATTGTCCTTAAATTTGAAAGCTGGAAAGCCCTTGATATGTTCCTAAAGCCTGTAAGCAGGCTGAGCTTGCTTTCTATCCTTGCGCTTAGCGTTTCCCTGAAGACAAGCAGCAGAAGGATGATGTTTGCCAGCGACAATAATGCTGCAAACCACAGAGGCGTTGCGTAATTAAACCAACCCACTAAATTGGAGTCTGTCAGTTTGCCTCCCAGAAGGGGGCCGAATATAAATCCTATCCCAAAAGCCATGCCTATAAGCCCGAAATTCCTTGCCTTTTCCTTTTCATCGCTTATGTCCGCTATTGAAGAGAGCGCTATTGAAATATTGCCCCCTGTAAAGCCGTCGAGCAGCCTGCTTATGAACAGGATGTGTATATTACCGATTAAAATCCCGTAACCAAAAAGGAGGTAGCCGAGTATTGTGCCGAACAATGATATCAGGAGGACTTTCTTCCTGCCGTGCCTGTCTGATAATCCTCCAAGCAAGGGCGCTCCAAAGAACTGCGCCATAGGGTAAGCGGCAATCAAAAAGCCAAGAATAACCGTTCTTGCGGAAAAAGAATAATGCTCCGGCATAATGCCTTTTGAAGGGTCCAGGAAAAGAGGCCCAAGAATCGGCAGGATTATGCCTATGCCTATCATGTCCATCAGCACTATGCAAAACAATGGGAGTATAGAAAATCCCTTTTTAACTGCCATTAATAATAAATTTTGGAAGTGGTTTTTATAGGTTGCGAAATTAATTTGGCTTAAAGAAAAAAGTTAGTGGTATTTTACTAAATATTTGATATGTTTATATCAAATGGTACTTTCCATCTTGGTCTTTGAAAATATCTCCTTTTTTATGTAACCAATCCAATAAATTTTGCATATCTTCAAAATCTCTAAAACTGCTGGCATTTTTTAAACACCCCCATAGTTCCCTCGAACTTAAATGTTCATTCTCTAAATAAGTTTTAATTGAAGTAAGTCTTTCTTGTTCTTTCTGTCTTTTAATTTGTCTTTTAGCAATATTAACTATAGGGTGTTCTTTAAATTGTTCGATATTTGATAACATAATTTTTCTATAAAGAGTTAAATCATCAAATGTTATATTCTCCCTATTTTCTGAGCGAGCCTTGGATTGGGCAAATCTAATAGCATTTGCCATACTTTCACTTGCCTTATTTTTAGGAAGTGTTGATAAATTCTCTTTATATCCAAAATCCGGAAGGACGACTCTCCAATCCTCTTCTAATTTTTTTTGAAAAAGTATTTTTTTATCATCCTCAATTAAAATTGAAGGCAGCAATTGTCTTGAATTGGCTATATTTATCCATACATCTTGATTTATATCTTGTCTTATGGGCGTTAAAATTGTACTATCCTTAAATTCATCAAAATAAAACGCTGTTATTTCTGATTGATTAAATTTTTTAAAAATTTCACTAAATGTATCATACGGACTTAAAGTTCGTGGAGTTATAGATTCTATAAATGAAAATTCATCTCCATTAAAAATTTTCCTTTTGGCATTGGAATTTTCTATAGAATCCGCTGAGTTTGAGTAATTTGTACTAACTACCTTTTTACCCATTATAGGTCTTTCAGCAAAAATTGCGCTGATTCCTCGTGCTAAATTTATAGTTTTACCAATATAGAGCAATTCTGGTGGGAGGTATGTTCTATATTCAGGTGGAAGCATCATCTGCAAAACTTTGTGCAATTCAAGTGCAAATGCAGAATTGTTCATTGCGGAAGATAATCCAATACCTCCAACTGAATTAATTATTTTAGGACAGCTTATCAAAGGCGACTGTAAAGAGTCGGTAATAAGTTCGCTTTGAAATGTTCTTTTTAAAAGTTTAGATACTATATTTCTTTCATAGGGTATATCTACATAGATTTTATCAGTTTCATCATATCTCCATTTTTCAACAATTAAGGCATTGAAAGTTTCTTTTCTTTTATTTATCATAATATATTTCTTGGATTTCTCAATTAAAATGTAAGAATTATCCTTTGGGAGATTAGATTTATCTACAAGCATAACAAAAGTGAGTTGATTGTCGTTGTGGAGGGTTGATAAAGCTTTAAATTCAAAATCATCAATCGAATAAATATATGCTTTCCATTCTGGGGAAAGATTTATATCTTTCACATAAAAATTTATTTCAAATAAATTTTCACCTTCTTTAGCTTTTAAGTAATGCATATACCATTCCTTTGCTTTCTCTATCCTTTTTTTTTCTGTTTCAAGAAAATCCCAATTTAAGTATCTTCGATTCCAAGGTTTATTTATAGGAACATCAAAACAATAATATTCCTTAGTAGATAATATTTGATTCATGCAGAATTAATATATTACCAAGCTATATTTAAGTTTTTGTTTTATCCGTAATACTTCAGTATCCTGAAGGATTTTTCAGGATATTTGACAGATTCTGAAGTATATTTTTCTTATTGAACTTTAAGGTTTGTATGATTGAGAGTAGCATAGCCGTTGCATGCGCTCCTCTCGGGCTTCGTGAGCCGTTGCTGATTTTTCGAATAATCACCAAATGCCTTAGTTTCCGTTCACTGATGTTGTTGGTGGCATCAACATCAGGGTTAGTAACAAACCTGAACAATGATTCAATATCTCTATAATAGAGATTATTGACAAATTTTCTTACCGTGCTATGTTGATAGTGCCTTAACGTAAGCGAAAAGATTTCAGCCTTGAGCGCTTCGACATGCTCCGGCATGCCATTCCCTTCAAAGCTTTTTGCCAAAGCAAAAATTTCCTTTAGCTTTCTGTGCACATATTTGCCGTTTGCGCCAAAGTTCTTTGCAAGGCTTTTTGAATCATCCAATATGTGCGACCAGCAGAGTTGTAAGAGAAAGCCTGCTTTCTCTGCCAAAGCACGAAGCGCTGAGTGCCTGTCAATGACCAGCACCATTCCTTTCTGCTTCGTGCCAAACACAGAAAGAGGCACTCTGGAGTTATTCCTCTTTCGTATTTTATAGAGAACAACACCAGCAGCGATAAATACCCAGGCAAAATAATTTTTGCCATCAACTCTCCACGATGTTGAATCGGTATGCTTCACTCTTGCTATTTTCACCATTTTTTCAAGATAGATATAATATGGACTATCTCACCTTCACTGATGGTGAGATTATACATAGTTAGTATGAATTCACGCACTTTATTGCCTGGCAATCTCAAACCCAGACGCAGATACATAATAAAAAGCATGAGATTTAAGCCAAACCGAGCATGAGGAAGCACATTTGGTGTTTTTTCTTCCACTATCTTTTTACATCTGGGGCAGTATTTACGGTGGATATCATACCGAGTATTCTTTACTTTTGAAACTAGTGCTATGCCAGTAACATATCGTGGGCGCACTTCTTGTGTTTCACCTAGTTGAGTATTGCAATGGGGACATTTTTTTGGATTTAATTGTCGGATATGATCAATATGCTCAGGAACATGGCGAGTATATGCCTTATGCCCATTCTTCGCTCCCACTGGTTTTGATGTTTCTGTTTTGTTCGCTTTAATGCTCAGAGCTTTGCGAAGCTCTGTGACCGTTTGGGCATGTTTAGCTTTGAATTCGTCAAATTCTTTCTTAGTTTTATCAAATTCTTTTTTTAAGCGAGCATTTTCTTCTTCAAGCTCTTTAATCTTATCTCTTAGTTTTTGTAGTTCTTTTTCAGAAATCATTCTATTAGAACCGCCCTTACTTTTTTGCCTATCCAATGTTTGGGAACGTAGATTCTTGCACTATTACCTCCACGCTCTGCTTTTTTCTCAACGACTTCATATCCTTCCATGCTCATCCGGATTGACTTTTTCATTGTAGTTACAATGTAACTACACTCCTAAATAAAGATTTCGGTACTGGAGAATATAGGTCAAATTGCTTCAGAATAGTGAAGTATTACCTAAAACTTTTTAAACTTGCAATTTTGCTTTAATTTATGATAACATCAGCCGAGATGAGGGAGCTTGAGGCAAATTCAGGCGTGCCACTTTCAATCCTGATGAAAAGGGCAGGGACTGCTGTTTATGAAGCCTTAAAGCAAAAATTTGACCTTAAGGGCAAAAAAATTCTCATTGTCTGCTACCACGGCAATAATGGCGGAGACGGGTTTGTAGCTGCTAACTTATTAAGCAATGACACTGAAGTTGATGTGCTGTTCATAGGCGATGAAGAAAAGATGAAAAAAGAGGCAAGCGCAAACTACAAAAGGCTGCTTAACAATCCTGGGGTGCAGTTTGTCAGCTATGAATCAATAGACTTTGACGATTATGATATTATAATAGACGCAATTTTAGGCATAGGCTACAAAGGAAGGCTGAACAAGGAAATACTAAATGTTATTGATGATATAAACAAGTCAAAGCCATTTAAGATATCAGTAGACATTCCTACAGGGCTGAATCCTGATACAGGAGAAGTCCTTGAGAAAAGCGTGAATGTTGACCTGATAGTGACTTTCCATGAAATGAAGCCCGGGCTTGAGGCTATTAAAGAGAAAGTAGTAATAGCTGATATTGGGCTGTGACTAATTTCTGGCTTGCTATTAGGTGGCATTGAAAAGACTCGCATTCGCTCGGGCTGCCATCAGGCTCGGCTTAGCTGTATGATGTTTAGGCTGACGTTTCCCGTAAGGGACGTCACCTGACCCTTACCCACATCTTTTTAGAATTCTTAATATATAGAGCTTTGCGTTGATTAGTTTAAAAAATAGAAAGATTAAAATACTTGTTCTGCTGTGTATTTTTATGGCAACTAAAAAAGACGGCAGGTCTATAAATCGGGATGCTCTTGAGCATCTAAGGATTCAGGCAATTAAACTTTGGAAGAAAGAAAAGAAAGTCAAGGACATAGCAGAAAATTTTGGAGTAACAAAAGCTGCAGTTTATGAGTGGATAAAGGATTACAAAAAACAAGGTTTAAAGGGATTAAAAAAGAAAACAGCCAAAGGAGCTGAGCCAAAGCTTTGGGAAAATGAAATAAAAAA
>Ga0209211_10006717_pt1 | contig 16517 bp, 14 predicted proteins | sample RifGroA2_FD_183992 | JGI IMG/M metagenome (GOLD analysis project Ga0209211, IMG submission 183992) | Groundwater microbial communities from Rifle, Colorado, USA - Groundwater A2 (SPAdes) (version 2) | ecosystem: Environmental > Aquatic > Deep subsurface > Groundwater | place: Rifle, Colorado... | reverse complement strand
TAGTTACCCCACTCTTAATACCTAAAGTCGAAGCGAGGCCTTGGGTGAAAGCGGTCTTACCAGCCCCTAGTTCGCCCACTAGAGCCAGCACGGTGGCATGGTTGAGGTCAAGCTTTACTTGAGACAAAACTTGTCTGGCAAAGGCTCTGGTGACCTCGGCTGAAGTTGATTGAAAAATCATGGCGTCATTGTAACAAAAAGCGAGCAAAGGAAAAGGCGCCGGGGATGATCTATGATGATCCACCGACGCCTTGGATGAAACTTGCCACCTACCTCGCTCGCTGAGAGCGGTTGTAGCGAACCTGACTCAACAGGGATTCGGCCTGGTAGCCGAGATCGCGGACAGCATCCAGCTTCTGCTGATCCTTGATCCTCTCGTTATAAGCCTTGGCCCTCTCCTTTTGTGCGGCCTGGTAGGCATACTGTTGGGCCCGTCGGTCGTTCCGCTCCTGCTTACGGAGGTCATACTCCATCTGCTGACGCTCCCGATCAGCGGCGATCCGGGCCCACTCTTGGGCCTGCTGTTCGCTCTGTGGATCGGCCGGAGTGGCCAGAACCACAGCGCGGGTGTTCAACACTCGCTCGTCCGTGGTCATAGTCACCGGACGAGCCAGGCCTTGACGACCACCGCCACAGCCAACCACGACAACCAACAGCACCAGGGTCAAAAACATCGGCTTAAACATGGTTCTCTCCTCCGCCAAAAAATGGCTTAAAAGCTATATTTTCTCGTTTGGGCACTCCCCGCCCGAGAGACCTTCGATTTTCAACTTCTACCTACATTATACACCCGTTAGACTAATTTGTCAAGGGGTGCAAAAAAGACTATTTTGGGAACGTTTTTGAACCAACTGTGCAACACCGAGTGTTGCACAGTTATAAAAAGGCCACTGCTCCATCGCTTCGCTCAGGGTTGCCGTCATGCGACGACTGCTCGGTAAAAACTAAGGTTTTTACCGGTTGTCCACAGGTTTTGATTGTAACTTTCTCCACTCGTGCTAGGAATGTAGTCAGAGATTGTTAAAACCTGTTTTAAAAATTCCGCGCGACCTTGATGTTTGGATCTGATACTAAAAAGCGCTAAAATTAAATTAACTTCCATGAACGATCAACTCGACGAAAAACGAGATCGGAAGATCGATGAACTCTACCAGAAAGAGGCAGAGGAGCTGGCTCAATTGCTCGCCATGCGACACCAGTTGTCTTATATTGATTTATCAAAAATTGCCCTCAATACCGATGCCTTGCGCATGGTTCCCCTCTTGGAAGCTCGAGAGGCGGGTCTGGCGGTCTTTCGAGTCACTGGACGAGTGATCCATGTCGCCATCATGTCGGCGGTTAACCAAAAATATCCGGCGGTTATTGAAGATTTAAAAAATAAAAATTATACCGTCAATCTCTATCTGGCTTCGGAGAATAGTCTCAATCGAGCCTGGGAAATGTATGCCGAGATTTCCGCTTCGGCTGCCAGCGATGCGGGCCTGATTCAAATCTCTGATATTCAGATCAACAGTCTGATTGAGAAACTAAAAACTCTAGACGACACTCGCTCCAATCTCAATATAGAAAACACCAACGCTATCCGCGGTAGCGGTATCTCGATCATCCTGGAAATGATTTTGGCCGGCGCTCTAGTCACCGATTCATCTGATATCCATTTTGAACCGGAAGTCGAGCAAGTACGTTTACGTTATCGTCTCGACGGTGTTTTGCTAGATATTGTTGATCTCGATACTAAAGTTTATCGTCAAATCTTATCTCGGATTAAATTAGTATCCGGTTTGAAACTGAACATCAAAAAAGATGCTCAGGATGGACGCTTTAGTATTAAAGTCCAAGGGGTGGAGATTGAAATTCGCACCTCGACTATCCCGAGTGCCTACGGCGAATCGATCGTCATGAGGGTGCTCAATCCGAAAAGTATTTTAACCACCTTCGACAAGTTGGGAGTAGAAACTAAACTCTATGCTATTTTTGAACACGAGATCAATAAACCTAATGGCCTGGTCCTGCTCACTGGCCCAACTGGTTCTGGTAAGACTACCACTTTGTATGCTTTCCTCCGTCAGGTGAATTCCACCGAGAGCAAAATTATTACGATCGAGGATCCAATCGAATATCATCTCGAGGGCATCAACCAGACTCAAGTTAATGAAGAAAAGGGTTATACTTTTGCCGCCGGTCTGCGTAGTGCCCTGCGCCAAGATCCGGATATCATCATGGTGGGTGAAATCCGAGACGGCGATACGGCCGAGACGGCGATCAATTCAGCCCTCACTGGTCACTTGGTTTTTTCCACCCTCCACACCAACAATGCCGCCGGGGCTATCCCCCGTCTGATTGAGCTCAAAGTTAATCCTAAAATTTTAAGCTCAGCCTTGACTTTGTCTATCGCTCAACGTCTCGTCCGCAAACTCTGTGAACAATGCAAGAAAAAAGCCACTCTCGATGACAAGCAAAAAGAATTAGTTGACCAAGTTGTAAAGTCTATCCAAGTCAAACGGCCAGATATAGAGATGCCAACCATAACTGATATTTACGAACCGGCCGGTTGCCTAGCTTGTAATCAAACTGGTTACAAAGGCCGAGTAGGCGTGTTTGAAGCCGTGCTGATGGACCAAGCGGTAGCGACAGTGGCTGATAAAAATCCTGATGAACGAGAGATCCGCCTCGCCGCCAAACCTCAGGGAATTCTCGATATGCGCCAGGACGGCATAATCAAAGTTCTCCACGGAGTGACTTCCCTAGCCGAGCTGGGTCGAGTGGTCGATCTGAGCGCCGAGATCATTTAAAAATCACAACAAGATTCCCCCCGGAGGAATTTTTTGAAAAATGATTTTTCAAAAAATTCCTCCGGGGGGAACCGGAGCAAAAATTTGAATTACGAGACCCACCTTTTAAAGGGGGTCGTGAGGCTGTCGAGCCGAACGCTTCAGGATTTTTCAAATTCACCCTATGGAATAGCGAAGCGAAATTTGTCAAAAAAACTTTCTTGATTTCAAAATGGTTGGCTGTGCCCGAATAACTTTTTTGATTTCTAAATGGTTGGGCTTGCCTGCCTGCCGCAGGCAGGGGTCTGGGTTTAGAAATCAAAAAAGTTAGACGGGTAAATCTGGGTTTTGAAATTAAGAAAGTTTTTGAACAAATTTATTCCATAGGGCAAGCAAAAAAGACCCCGCGGGGCCCTCTTTGACAATCGAGATCATAAACCTCTAAGCAATCCCTTAGGTAGTGCTACTTAAGTTAGGAAAGTCAGAAAGGATAGTCTCAGCGCTCTCTAGTTCAAGCCAGAGTGCCATTACGTCCTTTTAGAAAAACCCGTTAGACCTTGCGGTCTAAATTGCTTAGAGGTTTATGAGCTTGATTTAAAAAATAATAAAAAGCGCTTAGTTAAGCCCTTTTTGTACCTACTTTAAGTATAGCATAAACCACATTATATGTCAACAGGCAACGTCAAAGAAGATGAATTTGCTATCACCCCAAACGGCGATGATTCTTTTCTCGACAAATCTCTTCGCCCTCTAGTTTGGGACGAATACATTGGTCAAAAGTCTATTAAAGACAATCTCCATATTCTACTGACCGCTGCCAAAGAACGAAATCACCCGCCGGAGCATTTGCTCTTTTATGGCCCGCCGGGCCTAGGAAAAACGACGTTAGCTTATCTTATCGCAAAAGAACTTGGCGTGCAAGTCAAGGTTACTTCTGGTCCCGCTATTGCCAAAGTTGGCGACCTGGCTTCGATCCTGACCAACCTCTCCGCCGGTGATATCCTCTTTATTGATGAGGTTCATCGACTCAACAAGATGATTGAAGAAGTCCTCTACCCCGCCATGGAATCTGGTTCTCTTAATATTATTATTGGTAAGGGTCCAGGTGCGAGAATTATTCAGCTCGACCTACCACCCTTTACCCTGATATCAGCTACTACGCGCGTGGCGTTAATTTCTTCTCCTCTCCGTTCCCGCTTCTCCGGTGGCACTTTTCGTTTGGAATTTTATAGTGAGCCGGAAATCAGCCAGATTATTAAGCGCTCGGCCAAAATTCTCGGGATTGCAGTCGAAGATGAGGCCATCACTGAGATTGCCCGCCGGAGTCGCTACACGCCCCGTATCGCCAACCACCTTCTCAAACGTTGCCGTGACTATGCTCAGGTCGCTCGTGAACCGATCAGTCTCAAAACCGTCCGAGGGGCCCTGTCTTTGCTTGGAATCGATGAGTTGGGTCTAAACCAAACCGACCGCCAAATTCTCGAAACTATCATCGAAAAATTTAATGGTGGTCCTGTCGGTTTAAATACCATCGCCACTGCCCTATCTGAAGAAGACGCCACTGTTGAAGATGTGAATGAGCCATATCTAATCCAAGTTGGTCTACTAGAGCGTACCTCCCGTGGCCGGATGGTGACCAAAAAAGCCTATGAGCATTTAGGTTTTGACTACCCAAAAGACAAACAAAAAAAGATATTTGATTAAGAGAAATTCTTGCCTTTTCCTAAAAAAGGATTATCGTATTCTCTAGAAGGAGGGTGTTGGCCATGGCTACAATAAAATCGCCCCAAAGCTGCGAAGGTTATCACGAGAAAATCCAGATCGTGAAGACGGTGGGATTTTGGGAACAATTGTGGCGGGACATCACTCGTCCGATCCGCCACTGGCTCCGAAATCACCACTAACCCACCCGACAAGCCAGCCCGAGAGACTTCTCGGGCTTTAACTTTCTCATAATTCGAGTAAAATACACTCCATGTCTGGTCACAACAAATGGTCACAAATCAAAGTTAAAAAAGGCGCCGAGGATGCCAAGCGTAGTAAACTTTTCTCTATGTTAGTGCGTCAAATTACGATCGAAGCCAAACGAGCCGGTGGCAAGAGAGAAGACCCTGGGCTAAAAGGGGCTGTTAGTCGGGCCCAGGAAGCCAACATGCCCAAAGATAATATTGAGCGAGCGATCGCCAAAGCCACAGGTGTCGGAGCCGAGTCTTTTGAAAATGTCACTTATGAAGCTTTTGGTCCAGGGGGAGTGGCCATCGTCATTGAAGGCATCACCGACAACAAAAATCGTACCACTCCAGAAATAAAACACCTCTTGTCTAAACAAGGTCTAGCTCTGGGTGGTCAAGGATCAGCTCTGTGGGCTTTCGATCGCGTCAACGGCGAACTGCAACCAAAATCTACCACTCCCCTAAGCGCTGAAGATCAGAAAAAACTTGAGCAGATCGTTGAATCACTAGAAGAGCACACGGACATTAAAGCGGTTATCACCAACAGCGCCAATTAAAAAGTAAAAATGAAAAATTGTAATTCAAAATTTTTTAATTTTACCCCATGGGATAGCGAGACAAAATTTGTCAAAAAAACTTACTTAATTTCAAAATGGTTGGGCTGGGCCCGAATAACTTTTTTGATTTCTAAATGGTTGGGCTTGCCTGCCTGCCGCAGGCAGGGGTCTGGGTTTAGAAATTAAAAAAGTTAGACGGGTAAATCTGGGTTTTGAAATTAAGTAAGTTTTTGAACAAATTTATTCCATAGAGTTAAGCTGTCACTTTCCATTTTGATTTTTACATTTTTAATTTGCCAAAAAATGACAAGGTTTGGGTAAAAGATACTAAATATGAATTCATTTAATATACGGGTAATAGGAATAGATCCAGGTTACGACCGCCTAGGGGTGGCGATTATAGAGAAAAATAAAACCGCTGAAAAATTAATTTTTTCGACTTGTCTGACTAGTAATAAAAAAGATGCCTGGGAAAAACGTCTACTGTCTCTCGGCCAAGAACTAGAAAAAATTATTAGAAAATATCAACCAGACACTTTGGCGATGGAAAGACTCTTTGTCACAGTCAACCAAAAAACCGCTATGGCAGTAGCGGAAGTCCGAGGGATGATTTTATTTTTGGCCGGCAAATACAAACTCGCCACTACCGATTACACGCCGATGGAAGTTAAAAGTTGTTTGACTGGCTATGGTCATGCCGATAAAAAACAGATGATGTCTTTAGTGGAAAGAATCATAAAAATTGATTCGAAGAAAAAAATGCTCGATGACGAATATGACGCCATCGCTATCGCCCTCACTCATTTGGCCCACCAAAGATTTATTTAAAATTGATCATTGAGAAGATATCCACAAGCGAGGCTGGTAGAACTTGCAAAAAAACTCCATTATGTTAAAAAGTCAAAATCGCACTATTTTTTCGGTGCTGTAATTTTTAACAAACGCTTAGGTCGTAAACAAAAACATAATCTAATTTTTATAAAAATGGACGACGATCAACTACAAATGAACGATGGGGCTATCGACCCTAGCATTATCGAAGATACTCTCCCAGAAGTAGACACCGATGATTCTGAAGACGGTTTGGGGGATGACCCTCTGGGTTTGAAGGACGATGATGATGACAACATTCCCGATTGGGAAAAGGAAGGAGAAGAACAATTTTAATTCTATGTTTAAAAACAAAAATCCTGAGCCAGCTCAGGATTTTTGTTTTTAAACATATTTAATCTAAAACGATTTTGACGAATTTTTTCTTACCAACTTTAAAAGTAGTGGTTTTAATTATCTTCTGAAATAAATCAGCCACCGGTTCTCCAGACTCAAAAGCAATCCCTCGTCCGGCGATTAAGCGCTTAAATTCAGATTTTGACGAGATGATATTCTCTCGAGCTAAAACCTCAGACAACAACTCACCCACCCTAGCCTTTATTTCTTGAACATCATCGGGCACTTCTCTTCTTTGGAAAGTGCCAATAAAATATTTTTTAGCCTGGTTGGCTTTGGTAATACCAAACATGGTTTTAACAATGTCTTTAGCCAAAGACATTTTGGCGTCACGTGGGCCTAGTTTCATATTGGTTTTGATTTCTTCTTCGGACAAGGCCGTACAGATTTCAAAACCCAAAGGAATCATCTCATCAGGCCAGCTCATGACTTTACCAAAAACATCGTTTGGCTCATCAGTAAACATCACCATGTTGCCTTCACTTTTACCCATTTTTTTACCTACCGGATCGATGAGCAACTTGGTAGCGATAACAAACTTTCCTTTACCCCGACGTTTGAGCATGGTCCGGCCGGCCAACATGTTGAAAGTCTGATCGTTACCACCAATCTCCGCATCGACTCCCAGCTGGACAGAATCGTATCCCTGCATCAAAGGATACAAAAATTCATGGAGAAAAATCGGTTTGCTCGCCTTGATCCTCTCTTGGAACATATCACGCTCTACCATCTGCCCCAAAGTAAATTCGGAAGAAATCTCGACAACTTGCGAAAAGTTTAATTTTTTTAACCACTGGCTGTTATAAACAAATTTAATTTTTTTCAAATCTAAAATCCGACTGATTTGTTTTTTGTACAGCCGGCAATTAGCTAGAACTTGTTCGTGAGTTAAAATTCGGCGAGCTTCACCCTTGTCTGTCGGATCACCGATCTGAGCGGTAAAATCACCAATCAAAACCACCACCTCACTTCCTAAATCTTGGAGTTGTTTTAGTTTAAGCATGACCGACAAATGTCCTAAATGAAGGGTCGGTCCAGTCGGATCTATCCCCCAATAAATTTTGAGAGGTTGACTTTCACCTAGTCGAGCGCTAAATTCGTCTGGCGTCGGATAAATATGTTCAATTCCTCGAGCTAAAAAATCATTGATTTTAGGGTTATTTATTTTTTCCATAAGGACAATTTAACATATTATAGGTATAAAATCTAATCCATCGGTGGTATAATCAAATAACTTTTTCTACTAATAAGAAATCTATGTACATAAAAACCAAGCCAAAATTCGGCCATAATTTAGCCAAAGCGGTCGTCATAATTGGAGCCATAATTCTGTTGGTTACTGGCACTTCTTTGGTTTGGGCGGTGGCGATCCCCATTCCCGATTTTGATGCCAGTCTCCAAGAAAAAAAGCTCAGTAACTCAACCAAAATCTACGACCGCACTGGCAAAATCCTCCTCTATGATGTCAATGGTAATATCAGGCGAACCGTCGTGCCGATTACGGCCGTATCCGCGAATATGAAAAAAGCCATTTTAGCCGCCGAAGACTCCAATTTCTATTATCACCTTGGTGTCCAACCAAGCTCAATTCTCAGGGCCTTTTTTGTTAATTTAAACGCCGGATCGGTCAAACAGGGTGGGTCAACTATAACCCAACAAGTGGTAAAAAATCTGCTTTTGACCAACGATAAAACTATCACCAGAAAAATAAAAGAGGCCGCCATGGCCATTAAAATCGAGCGCAGCATGACCAAAGATCAGATTTTCGAGCTCTATCTCAATATCGCTCCCTTTGGTGGCAATATCTACGGCGTTGAAGAAGCTTCTTTGGGCTATTTTGGAAAAAGTGCTAAAGATTTAAACCTAGTAGAATCGGCTTATTTGGCCGCCCTACCCCAAGCTCCGACCTTTTTCTCTCCCTATGGTAACAATCGAGAAAAATTGGAGGAAAGAAAGAATTTTGTCATTGATCGAATGTTTGGTTTAGGTTGGATCAAGATTGAAGAAGCTAAATCAGCAAAAAAACAACGCTTGACCTTTGCTCCGGTCGAAAATCATGGCATTAAGGCTCCTCACTTTGTTTTCTTTATCAAACAATATTTGGAAAATAAATATGGTAATGAACGAGTAGAAAATGAGGGTTTCAGGGTGATCACTACTCTTGATTGGGAATTTCAACAAAAAGCCGAAAATATTGTTAAAGTTTATGGTGACAAAAACAAGGTGACCTTTAATGCTGGTAACGCTGCTCTATTAGCGATCGATCCTAAAACTGGTCAAATTCTCTCGATGGTTGGTTCTCGAGACTACTTTGATATCGAAAATGATGGCAACTACAACATCACCACCGCCGTTCGCCAACCAGGTTCATCTTTTAAACCAATCGTCTATGCCGCCGCTTTCAACAAAGGCTACACTCCGGAGACCATTCTCTTTGACGTCCCCACAGAATTTAGCGTCAACTGTAACTCTGACGGCACACCACGAGGTGGTTTAAAAGCGTCTGACTGTTATATGCCAGAAAACTATGACAACAAATATGAAGGCCCACTTAAAATTCGTGATGCTTTAGCTCAATCACGTAACATCCCCGCTATTAAAGCTCTCTATTTGGCTGGTATCAATAATTCTCTCGATTTAGCCAAACAACTAGGTATCACCACTTTAAAAGACAAAAAACGTTATGGTTTAACTTTAGTACTCGGTGGTGGTGAAGTTTCCCTCCTCGATTTAACTAGTGTTTACAGTGTTTTTGCTAATGATGGGGTAAAAAATACTCAAACTGGTATTCTCCGAGTAGAAGATAAGAATGGCAATATCCTCGAAGAATTTAAACTCAATAGTTCAAAAGTTTTACCGGAAAATACCGCTCGTCAAATTTCTAGTATTCTCTCTGATAATGAGGCTCGTCTTCCGGCTTATGGAGCCAATTCACCTCTCTACTTCCCCGGCCGACAAGTCGCTGTTAAAACCGGAACAACTAACGATTTCCGTGATACTTGGATTATTGGCTACACCCCAAATCTGGCGGTTGGTGTTTGGTCGGGTAACAACAACAACACCCCAATGGAAAAAAAGGTGGCCGGTTTTATTGTCGCTCCAATGTGGAATGCTTATATGAATGAGATTTTACCTAAACTACCTGATGAACGTTTTGTTCCCCCAATGACTAACCAAGGTATTACTAAGCCGGTTTTGAAAGGAATTTGGCAGGGAGGTGAGATTTCTAATGGCGTAATAAAGGTCGATGTTCACACTATTCTCTATTGGCTCAATAAAGACAATCCTAATGGACCCATCCCCACTGACCCAACCAGTGATGATCAATTTAACAACTGGGAGTATGCCGTTAAAAATTGGGCTAGAAATCATGGTTATTCTAGTTTTGGAGCTGAAATATCTATTCCTAATTCTTTAATTAGTAATACCGCTAGTAGTCAAAACAATATGATTGAATCAGTCAATATTACTTCTCCTTTAAGTAATAATATTTATCCTTATAATAGTCCAATTATCGTCAATTTAACTATTAGCTCAAAACTACCTATCAATCGAGTTGATTATTTTATTAATGATAATTTGATTGGTTCAACTAAAACGGCTCCTTTTGGTTTTGTCATTAAGGCTGAAGATTTAGATAATAATAAAACTAATCAAGTTTTAAAAGTGGTTGTTTATGACACCCCAGGTAACAAAAAAGAACAAACAGTCACTTTCCCATTAGACATCTAATAATAAACTAAAACCCCTCACTTGAGGGGTTTTAGTTTATTTCATCAATTTTAAATTGTTTTAATTCTTTCAAAAAATATCGTTTATAAAGTAAAATTTCGTTTCTATTAAGAGGGCTAGTTTTAATAAAAACTTTATTATTTTTTTTCTCAATCATTTTTGATGTTAAATCAATATCGGTTTTTTCTTTTATTAAATGACAAATAAATTCTTTCACTTCTAAATCTTTAATTCCTATTCCTTTATAACGATCTAAAAAAGAATTTATTAATTCCATAATTTATATTAACGATTGATGGGCATTACAATATATTGGAAATCATTCTCCACCCCTTTTATTAAGAGTGGTCTATTTTTTTCATTAATTTTCAACTCTACTAGATTATTTTCAATAATTGGTAAACAGTCTAATAAATATTTAGCATTCAGAGTTAAATTAATTTCGTTACCAGACATTTTTCCTTTGATTGTAATAATATTTTCACCAATATCTTGATTTTGAGAGTTAATCATTAATTCCTGCTCTGTTGGCTTAATAGTAAATTCTATTTGATTAAAACGATCAGAAAAAATACTAGAAATTTTCAGACTATTTAAAAGCTCATCTTTTCTCAAAGTAGCCTCGGTTTTAAATTCGACAGGCATAATTTGACGATAATCAGGATAGATTCCATCAATCACTCTCGAGGTCAACTTTACACTGGCTGTAATTAGCGATAATTGGTGCTTATCAGCGAGGATATCAACTTCTTTATCCTCTACCCCTTCCAGGACTCTAATGATCTCTAAGACGTTCTTGAGAGGGATAATAAGACGAGGAAAATCGTTAGAACTTTTAACCACAATTTTCTTTTCAGCTAGACGAAAAGAATCAGTGGCCACAAAGAAAATTTTACCATCTTCCGAATAGATATAGACACTGGAAATTTCCGGCTTAATATCAGAAGTGGCGGAAGAAAAAACCACCGACTTCAAACCAGAAATCAATTCTTTAACCTCAATCCTGGCTTTTTCGCCCTCTGTGGCATTAACAATTGGAATCAAAGGAAAATCATCAGTGCCTAAACTTTTTATGGTCGTCTTAGTAGAGTTGGTAATAATATTTAAATTATTATTAATTAAATCTAATTTTAATTTTTCTTCATTATTGTTGGTTAAAAAATTACCTAAAATTAGAGCATTAATAGCTACACTACCTTCAACTTCGACTTTAGCTGGAATGGATATTTCTAAACCCACTTCTAGATTGGTGGCTTTAATAACTAATTTATTATTTTTAGCTTCCAATAAGACAGAACTTAATACGGGAAGAGTTAAATTTTTACCAGTGACTCTCTCAGCTTGGAGAACTGCTTGCTTTAATCGATCCTTTAAACATTCTAGTTTCATATAATTTTTATATATTTATCTTATTACTACTATTAGTCTGTGGATATGTGGGAAAGGATATTTTGACCTTATTTTGCAATCTATTTTTAATAAACACTCTGTTGAAAAAATAATTATTTTTTAGTCTCCTTTTAAGATTTCTATTTTTTAGTGGTTAAATTGATTTTTTAATTGTTAGTTATTCATTAACAATTCACAGGTTTGAGATAATTTATCCACAGAGTAATACCCAACTTAAAATTTTAAACACTGTTATACAACAATCCCCTAATTTGCTCAATCTCCTGGGCTAATGATTGATCAACCCCAATATCACGTTTTATTTTTTCATAAGCGTGCATCACAGTAGTGTGATCGCGACCACCCAATTTTTGACCAATATAAGGATAAGAAGTATCAAAATCTTCTCGGAGTAGATACATCACAATTTGACGCGGTTTAACCACTTCTTTACGACGGGTTTTTTCGTAGAGAATTTTTTCTTCAATATTGTAAAAATCAGCCACAATCTTCATCACTTCTTTAATAGAAACAGATCTTTGAGGCTTAATACTGTTTTTTAGGAGAGATTTTACCTCTTGGATGTTTAAGTGGCGATTTTTAGCCTGAGCTTGGCAGTGAATAGTGTTAACCGCTCCTTCCAATTCACGAATACTATCCTGAACAATCGAAGCCACATACTCTAAAACATCATCCGTGACCAAAAAGTTGTTATTTTTAACCTTAGTTTTAATAATTGAGAGACGAGATTCGTAGTCTGGTTTGGAAATATCCACAATCATTCCCCCTTCAAAGCGAGAGCGTAGGCGTTCTTCTAGGTTGGCAATATGTTTGGGAGATTTATCGGAAGAAAAGATAATCTGTTTTCCGGTCTCATAATAACTATTAAATAAGTGAAAAAGTTCCTCTTGGACTTTGATTTTTCCCGAGACAAATTGAATATCGTCTATCACCAAAACGTCATATTTTCGATATTTTTCTTTGAAGAGATTAGCTTTTTTGTTGATGATGGAGTTGATTAAATCGCTGGCGAAAGTCTCAGAAGTGATGTAAAAGACGTTTTTTTTAGTGGTATTGTCACGAAAATGATTGCCAACCGACTGAATGAGGTGAGTTTTTCCCAAACCAGTCCCGCCGTAGATAAAAAGTGGGTTGTATTTAGTGCCTGGTTCCTTCATCACCGCTAGGGCGGCGGCGTAAGCCACTTCATTGAACGAACCAACCACAAAGCTGTCCAAGGTGTACTTGGGGTTAAGGTTGCTCTCTTTGTTGATATAGAGCTCGTTTAGGCCTAAATTAGCGGTAGTTATTTGTTTACCAAAAGATAAATCTTTAGGTTTATCTTCTCGAGTTTCTATTTTGGAAATAAGATATTCAATCGAACGAATACCCTCATCGAGATTACGGAGGATATGGAGGATGTTTTTGTGATACTTATTAATTAGCCAGTCGCGGACAAAAGTATTAGGGACACTAACATAGATAGTGCTGTCTTCTTGTTTGGCAATACAGGTATTACGAAACCAAGTGCTGAAGTTGGCCTTGGAAAGAGAAAGTTCCATTTCCGCTAGAACGCCGTCCCAAAGTTGATTTGTGTCGATCATAGCGAAAAAAACTAAAGACTTACTAAAATTAGATAGACAGATTATATTATTCTCCGAGATTATAGCAAACCTTTTACAGATGTTAATAACCGGTGGATAGTCTAATCAATAATTCATCATTAAAAAACAAATTTGAAAAAAAGACGAGTTTAGTTTATACTCCCCCTATATGTCACAAACATTTAAACCAAAGAAGCGTAAGCGAGCTAAAACCCACGGGTTTCTCGTTAGAACCGCTTCCAGTACTGGTAAGAGAGTTTTAACTCGCCGCCGCCGTAAGGGTCGAGCCAAATTGGCTGTTTAGCCTATATTTAGAGCCATTTTTTAGGCTTAGGTTGGCTCTTTCCGTTTAAAATGCTTCCTAAAAAACAAAGAATTAAAAAGGGCGACTTTGCGGAATTGATCCGTTCCGGTCGCTCTTTTTATTCCCCTAATTTAACCCTCCGAGCAATGAAAGATAATAGAGAGGTGAAGACTAAGAGTCTAATGGCCGTGGTTGTCTCTAAAAAAGTGGCCACTAAAGCGGTGACAAGGAATTTTTTGAAAAGACGCTTAAAATATGCTTTAGTTAAGAAATCCAAAGAGTTAAGAAATGGGTTTTTAATTGCTTTTTGGCTGAAAAAAGACTTATCAAAAACTAAGTATGCTGATTTTGAGGCTGAGGTGGTAGCCTTACTCAAACAAGCCAATCTTCTCAATGCTTAAAACAATTTTTTTCAATCCTATCTATAATGTCTATGTGGTGCTGGTCAATATTATCCCCGGCCATGATTTAGGCCTGGCCATTATTTTACTGACCGTTTTGTTTAAGTTGGCTATTTATCCTCTCTATCGTCAAGCGATTTTGACCAGCCTGCGTCTAAAGGAGATCAACCCACAGCTTGAAGAGCTTAAAAAACGTTATAAGGACGACAAGACTCTGCAAGCCAAAAAGATGATGGAGCTCTACAAGAGCAACAATATTAATCCCTTGAGTGGTTTTTGGGTCATTATTGTTCAAATTCCCATCTTCCTAACCCTTTTCTATGTTTTTCGTGGTGATATTACTGCCCATTTTAGCTCTCTGTATAGTTTTGTGCCGGCGCCAACCGTTTTTAATAAATTATTTTTAGGGATTTTTGACCTGTCGGCCAACAAAAATTATCTCTTTGCGGTTTTAACTGGCTTGACTCAATATTACCAAACAAAGCTAACCTTACCTGCTCCCTCTCCGGTTCCGGCTAATGGTGGTGAAAGGTCTTTTGCTGAGGATTTCGGCCGGAGTATGAATACCCAAATGCTCTATGTGATGCCGGTAATTATTGTTTTTGTCTCGGCCACAGTTCCCGCCGCCGTTTGTCTCTACTGGATCGCCAGCAACACCATGTCGATCGTCTTGGAGTTGGTCTACCGGAAGAAAAAATAAGGAGTAATGGACTTGTTAAACACTTTTCCACGGTCGTGGAAAAGTGTTTAATGAATCTTGTCTTTTTTTGTAGTTAGGCGCCAGGATCAAAGACGGCATCGCCGTTGAGGCGATAAAGTTTGAAGGTTTTTTTGTCGATAAAGTAAAAGTTATAGAAATCATCGGTGGCTTGCGGTAATAAGTCTAGGCCGGTAGTGACTATTTCTGGGTTGTGGAGCAGTGTGCTCTGGGCATTGGCGGTGTAATAAAGCCAGATTGAGTCTTCAAAAGAGATGTTACCCTGATACCAATCGTCAGGATAGGCAGACAGAGGCAGACTGCTAGGCACCGCACAGACAAAGGCACTACTGTCACTAAACCACTGGCATTTTTCTGGCAGGGTTTTAGGGCTGTAATTGACCGCTTTGTTGGTGATGATATTTCTGACGGCGAGATTGAAAGTCTGGCCAGCGCTACTACTATAAATAACGTTTTTAGTGTCCGGGCTAACATTAGTAGTTAAACCTAAAACATTGTTGCCAATGCGTTTAAATGAGCCATCTTTTAGATTGAGATAATAGACAGAACCAGAGACATCACTACTGGCCTTGGTTTGAAAAACCACAATATCTTTGTTGGGCCAGGAGATTATCCAATCCTTGAATGGTAAAACCGTGATAATTTTTTTGTTTTTTAGATCCCAGTCGGTAGTATAGGCGACCGCTCGGCTTCCAAGATCTTCGACAAACAAAAGTTGATCCTTTTTAGGCGAAATAGCGATCGATTTTATGTTGCTAGCCAGGGGTTTTTTGGTGATGTTTAAACTAGTATCACTGGAGGTTCCAAAAGCGGTGTTGGTGTTTAAGTTAAGGATAATCGCTTGGAGCTGGTCGTTGACCACTGAGCGGACGAGGGCTCGGACGTTCTTGTTTTTATCGAGACCAAAATAAGCGTCAAAGACCTCGGGAATAGTTAAATTAGAAATCCGCTCTGGACTGCCACTATTTTTAACCTGAAAGATATTGCCGGTCTCTTTTTCGATATAAATTAAGGTGCTGGAGGCGCCTGGTAGGTCGATGGCATCGGCGCTGGCCACTGGATTATCGGCGATTTTTTCAAATTCGATTTTAGGGACAGAGCTTTCTCCCCCACTGGTTAGAGTGCTATCGGTGCTAGATCCATTACTGTTCCAGATTGGTTTTTTATTCGCTGTTCCTAGAGGAAATAGATTAACGATATTTTTTCCGGTTTGGAGGGTGTTGGCGACGATAGTGCTCCGCTGTTGATAAACAATCACCCCAATAATTAAGAGGGAGAGAATAATGACAACGATGGAGATAATTTTAATAGGGTTTTGTTTCATATTTTTAATGAGTGCCCCCAGAAACGCCTGGTTTAAAAGTTACATCCCAATGATCTCCCTCATTAGCGGCAGTAACGTTTCCGTTACTGTATTGAGGGGCATTATCAGAACTTCGATTTCCAATAAATTTAAAATCTCCGGAGGTAAAATATTTATCCACATTGGTTTGTGTATTGTTGTTGGGTCTATCTATATCAACTTTATATCCAGCTGGATGCGTATAAGGATTGGTTGGACTAAGTTTACCGTGCTCTGTTCCACCAACAAGCACAAAAGAACATTTTTCTCCGTTTATCTGAAGAGAGTCACAATCTTTTTTAATGGATATAACCCCGTCAACTGTTGTCTGTTGGAGTCCTGCATAAGTTGAACATCCTTCTGATTGATTGTCAGCGCAAACTTTTTCTTCACCCCCAGTGCTAGACGGGGTAATCCCAGCAGCTTTTAGTTTATCTCTAACTTCTTGTTCTTTTAAATTGGATGGACCGTTCGTACCAACGGTGGGTGGGGTTGGGTTATTGGTGGCTGGTGTAGTTGG
>Ga0209211_10006716_pt1 | contig 16517 bp, 14 predicted proteins | sample RifGroA2_FD_183992 | JGI IMG/M metagenome (GOLD analysis project Ga0209211, IMG submission 183992) | Groundwater microbial communities from Rifle, Colorado, USA - Groundwater A2 (SPAdes) (version 2) | ecosystem: Environmental > Aquatic > Deep subsurface > Groundwater | place: Rifle, Colorado... | reverse complement strand
TAAGGCAATGAAGAATCCAGAGATTACAATACCTGTAAGAGCTCTATCGAATGTAGAATTTAATAAGAAAACAAAAACATTGCAACTTGGAAACAAAGAGGGTAAAAGAAGTTTCTTTAATGTAGGACATACAAAAAAATTTCTCCAAACTGTAGAGGTTGCTTCTATTAGCAAAAACCTTCTAAACGAGGGGAAGCATGCTTCTCTTAGGGATGTATTTTACATGGCTAAAAGAACAATTCCGGGAACAAAAGTCAATGTTGTAGACGAACAGGTAGAATCCGATGCAGTCGTTGAAGACCTCGAGCTAATAAGTGATTTGAGTAGGGAGCAGCTCAATATCAATGCTAACAAAAATGGTTCAGTAGCTGGCAGGGTCGTTATTGAAGATAAAGGAGATACAATTGACTGGAGTAAGCTCGGCTCTGGAGGATGGAGCGTGCCTTCAAATGTTGAGGATATAACCTTCAAAAAAGTAAATGCAAAATATGTTCTCTACATGGAGAAAGCGGCAGTCTGGGAAAATTTGCATGAACATAAATTTTGGGATCAGCATAATTGTATCATCCTGTCCTCTCAAGGGCAAACAACACGGGGGATTAGAAGACTGTTACAAAGGTTGTATCAAGAGCACAATCTTCCCATCTATGTTTTGGCAGACTACGATTGCTATGGGTTTTACATCTACTCTGTAATTAAGTTTGGTAGCATAAACTTAGCCCACATATCAGAAAAAATGGCCATTCCAGGAGTGAAATTTCTAGGCATAACATCCAATGACATAGAAAAGTATGATCTTAAAAAACATTTCATCAAGCTTCAGGAGCACGACTTAAAAAGGCTCAAACAAATCTCAGAGTATACATGGTTTAGAGATAACAAGCATTGGCAGACAGAATTTAAAAGAATGAAAGAGTATGGTTCTAAGGCAGAAATTCAGGCTTTATCATCAAGGGGGATCAGTTTCATGAACAATGTATATCTCCCAGAGAAAATAAAAAATAAAGATTTTTTAGACTGATTTCGAAATGTTTTTATAACCTCTTATAGGATTTTTCTTCATGAAAATCATTCCTTTAGTAGGCGCTTTAGTGGGATTTCTAATAGTCATGTATTTTACACCCTGGTTCATAAAATTTCTAAAAAGTATAGGGTTAGTTGTAAAAGACCAGAATAAAGAGAACAAACCCTTAATCCCTGTTTCTGGAGGCTTGGTAGTCTTAGCAGGCCTTATGGCGGGATTAATGAGCTATATATTTATCCAAACTTTTTTTTACAAAAACACTTCTCCACTCATGATAGTGTTAGCATCTACAACGTCACTGTTTCTTGTCACTCTCATAGGTTTTCTTGATGATCTTCTGATAATGGAATCAAAGGACAAGAGTATGGGCCTCAAACAATGGCAAAAGCCACTTTTAACAGTTGTTGGGGCAGTTCCTCTAATGGTTATAAATGCAGGAAATTCAACAATGTGGGTTCCATTTCTTGGGGAAGTACAGTTTGGTCTGATTTATCCTTTAATCTTGATTCCAATCATCTTTGTAGGAGCTTCTAACATGGTTAATATGCTTGCAGGATTTAACGGTTTTGAAACAGGATTGGGGTTGATATATATTGGAAATTTAGGATTGTTTGCTTATGTAAATGACAGAGCAACAGCATCACTAATAGCTGCAATAATGTTTGCATCACTGCTTGGATTCTATTACTACAACAGGTTTCCAGCCAAGATTTTTCCGGGGGACTCTCTAACCTACCTTCTCGGTGGAACATTAGCGGTAATAGCAATTGTTGGTAACATAGAAAAAGCAGCATTAATCATGTCTGTTCCATTCTTTGTAGAGTTCATACTAAAAGCAAGAGGAAGATTTCAAAAACAAAGCTATGGAACTTGTGAAAACGGAAAACTAAAATCTTTGTACACAAAAGTGTATTCAATTCCCCACTTCTTTACCTCAAAATGCATATTCACAGAAAGGCAAGTGGTCTATCTTGTTATGATTATAGAATTAGTCTTCGCAGGTTTGGTGTGGGTGGTTTAATTGATAAGAGGAATAAAGAAATTTTTATTAAGGGGGTATTCAAAAGATAACAGCCTTATTAGAGATAGTATCATCCTTTTCTCCGCCACAATGATTCTAAACTTAACCGGTTTTGTATTCCATTTTTTTATGGGCAGAGCTTTAGGTCCAAGCAGCTATGGGGTCCTCGGGGCGCTATGGTCATTGTTGTATATTCTTATTGTTCCTACAGTTACAATACAAAATACTTTATCTAAATTTACTTCAGAATTAAAGGCAGAAAAAGAATACGGAAAGATAAAGTATTTGACAACTTATACTTTAAAATTATTCACCCTTCTTGCAGTGCTAGGGCTAATATTCTATCTCTTGCTTAGCAAGTATATAGCGGCCTTTTTACATATCCCTTTAACCCCTGTTATAATCTTCGGGGCCTTTTTTGTTTTTGCGATTCTCCTGCCAGTTTCAAGAGGGATAATCCAAGGGTTGCAATGGTTCAAAACCCTCGGGGTAAATATGAGTTTTGAGGGGTTTGCTAAACTTGCCTTTGGAGTGATATTGGTTCTGTTTGGTCTTGAAGTTAACGGGGCAGCACTATCTGTATTTCTAGCCTTTTTATTTTCCTTTCTAATCACCTACTTTCCATTGAGGAGATTATCTAAGTATAAATCAGAGAAATATTCTCTAAACGGGTTGTACAAATATTTTATTCCAATGTTCATTGCATTATTAGTGCTAACCTCTTTTTACAGCATAGACGTGCTCTTAGTAAAGCATTTCTTTGATTCTGTTATTGCAGGAAAGTATGCAGCAATGTCTCTAGTCGGGAAAACTATATTCTTTGCAACAATTGCAATAAGTTATGTGATGTTCCCCAAAGTCTCAGAACTAAATAAACAAAAAAAATACACAAAAAATCTGCTAATAAAATCTCTTTTATTAGTTCTGGCAATAGGGGTTCCAATGACTTTTATTTATTCCTTATTCCCAGAATTGGTAATAAATATCTTCTTTGGAGAAGAATACTTAGACATTGCGAATATCCTGTGGAGGTTTTCATTATTTATTTTATTTTTCTCATTGACCTACACAGTCGTGATGTATAATCTTTCAATAGACAAGCTTAAATCTCTTTCTCTCTTATTTTTATTTGCTTTAGCAGAAACAGCGCTAATATGGAAGTATCATGGAAGCTTGTTGCAAATCACTAACATACTGATGATATTAGGAGGGGGAATGTTCATCATTTTGTTTTTAATATCTCTCTTAAGAAAGAATGACGCCTAAACTAACTATAATCATTCCTGCGTACAATGAAGAAAAAAGAATACCTAAAACATTAAATTCTTATTTGGAATATCTTAGAAAAAAAATAGATTTTGAAATTCTGGTTGTGATTAATGGTTGTATAGACAACACTCTAGGTATTATAGAAGAAATAGCAAAAAAGAATAAGGAAATAAAATACATAGACATTGGTAAGGTTGCTAGTAAAGGGGTAGCAGTTACAGAGGGGTTCAAAATAGCAGATTCTGATTTAATCGGCTTTGTAGATGCGGATCTAGCTACCCCTCCAGATGCATTTTATAATCTCATAGAACAGATAGAGGATTATGATGCAATCATAGCTTCTCGCTGGATGAAAGGCGCGAAAATACATGAGCATCAACCTTTAACCAGGATTGTAGCAGGCAGAAGTTTTAATTTTCTCGTTAACTTATTATTTAACTTAAAAATAAAAGACACACAATGTGGTGCAAAACTATTCAGAAAGCAAGCTATAAAGAGTATAATCAATGACATTGGAAAAACACGTTGGGCATTTGATGTAGACGTACTCTATTTATTGAAGAGAAAAGGCTATAAAACCAAGGAGATACCAACAGAATGGAATGAGCCAGGCGGGTCTCACGTAAAATTAAAAACAGTACTGGAAATGTTTTTATCTATCATAAGGTTAAGGCTAATCTACTCTCCTTTTAAATTTATAGTTTCTATGTATAATCGTGTTAAAAATGTCCTGTAGACTTTCAATTGTTATAGCACTGGCCCCGGAAAGGAAAATAGAGGTTTTAGACTCTCTTAACCAATCAGATTATGACCCAAAGAAGTATGAGATTATAGTTGAAGTCGGTAAAAACCCATCTGAAAACAGAAACAGAGGGATAAAAAAAGCAAAGGGGGAGATAATTGCATTCATAGACGATGATGCTATGGTCCATAAAGACCTGTTAAAAAATGCAGACCAATTCTTCAATGAGCATCCAGAAATTGAGGTTGTAGGAGGTACACAATTAACTCCGAAAAATGATCCTTTCTTTGCAAAAGCCTCTGGAGTGGTTTTGTCTTCTTTTTTAGGAACTTACGTGATGAGCAACCGTTATAAGATAGGAAAACTAAATTTAAATGCAGATGAATCAAGCCTGACAACTGCAGTATGTTTTGTAAGAAGAGAGGTTTTTGACAAGATAGAAGGGTTCAATCCATTGTTATTCCCAGGAGAAGATCCTGAGTTATTTGCAAGAATGAAAGATAATGGAATAAGAATGGCTTACAATCCAGAGCTAATAGTATATCACAAAAGAAGAAGCACACACTGGGCATTTTGTAAACAATTTTTTAAATACGGGCAAGTAAGAATATTAAAAGAAAAGATTAATAAAAGAAGAGCAAAACTTGTTTTCTTAATGCCTTCTTTATTCTCTCTCTACATAATCCTGTTAATTCCTCTCTATTTCATTGTACACCCGATAGTTATAGCCCCAATTTTGCTGTATCTTGCAATAATAATCATTTATTCCATGTTCTTATCAATCAGAAAGAATATCTTATATTTTCCATTGCTCCCATTCCTCTTTTTGTCAGTCCACCTATCCTATGGATTAGGGATGATATATTCTCAACTTAAAGGTAAATAGAACAATATTTAAATGTTATAAGTCCAGAAAATTCCTATGAACCATAAAAGGATTCTCTTTATTGCACCAGCAACAGAATTTGGGGCTTACCCTCCTTTAGGGATACTTAGTGTTGCATCTTACATAAGGGAAAAAGGCTATGAAGTAGGAATAATTGACTACTCTGGTCTAAAAATTTCTAAAGAGCAGATAAAGCAGGATATCTCAAATTTTAATCCTGACCTTGTAGCATTAGGAGTTCTAACAGGTCCTGGATTAACAAGAGCTATAATGGTCAGTGATATCGCAAAATCTTTAGGTAAAACAGTAGTCTGGGGAGGTCCTCATCCCACAATTTTGCCTAATTTAACTTTAAGTCACCCTTCAATAGACGCAGTAATTATGGGAGAGGGAGAGTACGCTTTAGAGGAATATCTAGGCTATTTAAACGGCAGCAAAAAAGAACCAAAAGGAATTGGATTAAAAATTAATAATAAAATAAAGATAACCCCCCCTCAGGATAGATTTGTAGATATTGAGAAAAAGCCAATGCCAGCATGGGAGTTAATCAAGGACATTGACAAATACTTTCCTTATTCTAGGCATAATTTTGTTCTTCTGGAAGCAAACCGTGGATGCCCATACAGATGCGGTTTTTGTCATCACGCAAATAATGATGTAAAAGAATATGGTGGAAAGTTCAGAAATCTCAGTGCTGTTAAATTGATCGAACAATTTGATTATGTCAGGAGTCTAACAAAAAAGCACATTTCAAGAATGGATATAGGTGGGGACATGCATCTGACAAATGAGGCATTTACTGAAAAATTCGTTAAAGAAATGCTAGATAGTGGAAGGAAGATAGGTTGGCATACTGTGAGTAGGTTTGATTGTATGACTGAAAAAATGGCAGACATGATAGCAAAAGCAGGTTGTGAAGGGATAATGCTCGGTTGTGAATCTGGAAGCCCAAGGATCCAGAAGATGCTCGGAAAGAGAATTGATCTTGAAAAGGCAAAAAAAGTAGCAAAACGCATCAGAGACAATGGTATCATGCTTACAATTACCTATATGATGGGGCATCCTGATGAAACTTTAGAAGAGATAAAGATGACAAAAAAATTTATGAAAGAGATTCCTGCAGACCAGAATCTATTGCAAATATACAGGCCATTCCCAGGGACGCCGTACTTTAATCTATCAATCCAACAGAAAAAAACAAAACTACCAAGCACATTAAAAGATTATGTTACATTTGGCGTTCTGGGGCATCATGCAAATATTTCTAAAGTATCCTCTGCAGTATTGTTAAGGGAATTCTACAGAACTAATGCTTATGAACAGACCAGGTATTTTATAAATCAGCAAAGATTCTTTCTGAAAAAACAGATGTACCACCAGTTCTTAGACCTATTCAAAAACAACAAGTTCACTTTCAAGATAAAGGAGATGTTAACAGTCTCTGCAAAATGATAGCTTTAACCGGAGCAACTGGTTTTATTGGAAAAAATTTAATCAATAAGCTAAAAGGGAAGAAAATAAAATGCCTCATCAGAAGGTACAATGAAAATCTAGGCAAAAAAAATATAATTCCTGTAATGGGAGATATAACTAACAAAACTTCCGCAGAAATGTTTCTTAAAGGTGCAAAAATTCTTATCCATCTAGCAGCGGTAATAGACTCAAACAACAGGAAGGATTATTACTCAGTTAATGTAGAAGGCACAAAAAATCTGGTAGATGCCTGTAAAAAGAATAAAGTGAAAAGAATAATTTTTGTAAGCTCAATGGCGTCTACAAAAGACTATCTAGATGATTATGGGAGAAGTAAAAAAATTGCAGAAGATATAGTAAAAAGATCCGGATTAAATTATACAATTCTCAGGCCATCTCTTGTATATGGTGAAAACAGCAATAGCATGAGAAAAATGGTATCTTTAATAGACTCTTTTAAGTTCATTCCAATAGTTGGAAATGGAGAATATAAAATAAATCCAGTCCATGTAAATGATGTGGTTAGTGCTATCCTCTCCTCCATAGAATCTAAAAAGTCTATAGGGAAGGCTTATGATATTCTAGGGAAAAGCGAAATTACATTCAACGAATTTGTAGATATGGTAAGTGCAAAGTATAACATTCACAAGCGAAAAGTTCATATACCCATTCAATTGTGTTTAGCAGTAAGCTCAATTGGGAGCATTCTTGGTCCACATTTTCCATTAAAGAAGTCATTTGTGCTTAGTTTAAATTCAAGATACAAAGGAGAAATTAGTCAGGCAAGATCAGATTTGAATTACCATCCAATTGAGTTTAAAGAGGGGTTGAACAGATAATGCTTTACACACATATACTCAGGAACAGTATTTCTTGGAGGTACCCAAGGAAAGTTTTGGAAAATGCATGGTATGCAATGAGATCCACACCTAAAGCGCCAACACCTTTCAAATTAAAATTAGAAAATACAACAGTCTGCAATTTAAGATGCAACATGTGCCCTCATGGAGTTGGATTAAAAAGACCAATAGGCTCAATATCTTATGAAAATTACAGGCATATCTTTGACCAGATTTACCCCTGCTATTTAAACTTAACAGGAATAGGCGAGCCATTGCTAAACAAGGATATTTTTAAAATAATTTCCCATGCAAGATCAAAGCAGACTTTTGTGAAATTGGATAGCAATGCTACATTGCTGAATAGAGATAATGGGCTGAAAATGCTTAATGCAAGCCCAAACATCCTCTCCATCTCGATAGATGGGATGAAAAAAGAGACGTTTGAAAAAATAAGGGTCGGAGCTAACTTTGAAAGAGTTATTGAGAATACAGAAAATTTTGTTAAATTAAAAAAAGAAATTGAAAACACAGACACTCATATCCACACATTTATGGTAGTACAGCAGGAAAATTTAATGCAGCTTCCAGAATACATCAGGTGGGCAGATAAAATCGGTGTAGACTCAATAAATGGAACATTTGTTATTAGGTTAGGAATGAACGAGAACAATGAAATAGGGTTGGATAAATGCACAAAAGAGGACATAGAGAAAGTGAAGGCAGAAACGATAAAAGCCTTAAAAGAAGTAAGAACAAAAGTAAGAATTGCAAATCTAATGAACTTTCTCTACACTTTTGATAAGATAAAGGGGGAAAGTATTAACAAAGGCCATAATGTAAACGCTCCCTGCTTCCTTCCATGGTATACCCCTTATATCACATGGGATGGGAATGTTTGTCCTTGCGATTTTTATGCGGAAAACGAAATTGTTTTTGGAAACATATTTGAAGAGCCATTTATGAAAATCTGGAACAATGAGAAAGCAAAAGCCTTCAGAAGGCAGTTGATAAAGAAAAGAGTGGGAATCTGTTCCTCCTGTGGTGTAAATGAAAGCGAGATTTACGATAAATACAAGTTCATCAATAAAATCCCACTAATCCAGAATATAACCCACAGGAAGCATTAATAAGCTTTTTCTCTGTTCTTTTTTATGGAAAATCTTCCTTCAATCAGCTTTGTAATCCCTACTTACAATAATGCAAAACTAGTGCAGAGATGCCTAGATAGCATTTTCTCCCAGGATTACCCAAAAAATAAGATAGAGGTCATTACAGCAGACGGTGGAAGCACAGACGGCACAGTGGAATTGCTAAAGCAATACCCAGTAATAATTCTAAATAATAAAAAAAGATTTCCAGAGGGAAAAGGGATGGGCAAGGATCAGGCGGTGAGAGTTGCTAAACACGAATTAATAGCATTTGTTGATCAGGACAATGAATTACAGGGAAAACAATGGATAAGGGAGATGATAAAGCCATTAATGAAAGACAAAGAAATATTTGGCTGTGCTTGTAAACCATTAGTAAAAAAAGATGATCCCATAACAAACAGATATCTAAGCTTAGTCGGAACAGATCCTTTTGCCATTTATAGATCTCTAGAAGGAAGAGCAGCATTAAACAAGATTAAGTTAAAAGATGAGGGAGACTATTATACATATAAAATCAAGACTGAAAATTGTTTATGCACCGGAGGAAACTGCTTCATTGTAAGAAAAAAACTGCTTGATGAAATTGGAGGTTATTCCCAGGATGTAGAAATGATCTATGAACTGGCAGAAAGAGGAAAAAATAAATTAGCAATACCTAAACATACTTATACCCACCATGCAGCAACAGATTCTTTCTCTCATTTTCTAAAGAAAAGAAATTACTGGGCAACTCATCAAAGAACAAAAAATATAGAAAACAGAAAATATTCATGGGAGCCAAGAACCTTTAAGGAATATGTAGTCTTTTTATCTTTCTTGATAAAGTCTTTGACAATTATTCCTAATTTCATAATCTCAGTAAATAATTATTTCAAGACAAAAGAAAAAGCATGGTTGTTACATGCTCCCTCAGTGTTTTTAATAACTTTAATTTATGGAAAAGTATGGATACAGAGTAAATTCAGGAAACACTTATAAATTAAACATGTCTAACCACTAAAATGAACAAAAAGACAAAGGTGTTATTTGTTATCCCCCCATTAAGAGGGGACTTAAGAGCAGGAATCAGGAATGTAAAGATTCCTTTAGGTCCTGCTTATCTTGCAGCATACTTAGAAAAAAATAATTTCTTTGTTAGAATTATAGATTCTTTAGCTTATTATGACCAAGTTAAGAAAATAGGTCCAAATAAGCACCATGTAGGTTTAAGTTATACTGAGATTGAAAGAAGAATGAGAGAAATAAATGCTGATGTTGTAGGTGTTAACTGCGGCTACACAGCTTATGAGCAGGACGCTTTTGAAATAGCAAACATAGCTAAAAAAATAAATCCCAAATGTTTGGTTGTCTTCGGTGGAGCTCACTCTTCTGCAGAGCCCGACTCTGTTTTCAAAAATAAAAATGTAGACCTTATTGTTTATGGCGAAGGAGAAGAAACATTTAATGAGTTAGTTTCTAAATATGAGAGTGGAGAAGAATTAAAAGGAATTGAAGGAACAATCGAAAGAGGCAGAAAATCTCCTGTAAAAAATAAACCGCGCCCCTTTATCAAAGATTTAGATTCTTTGCCTTTCCCAGCTCGTCATTTGCTGCCAATGGAGCGCTATATCAATCATCCAGACAGTGTTTTATGGGCTATGAGGCAGAGAAGCACAGATATTATCACAAGCAGAGGCTGCCCTCAGCATTGTTCTTTTTGTTCAATATTTACAGTATGGGGAAGAGTCTGGCGTTCCAGATCTCCAAAAAATGTTGTAGATGAAATAGAGCACATAGTCAAAACTTATAATGTAAGGCAGTTCAGAGTGCAGGATGACAACTTAGCAGTTTCAGGACAGAGGATTAAAGATATTTGCAAAGAAATAATAAGAAGGAAGTTAGACATCAAATGGTACACACCAAATGGAATTGCTATCTGGACTTTAAATGAAGAAATTCTATCTTTAATGAAAAAGTCAGGATATTACTTAGCTATATTTGGAATTGAATCAGGGAATGAAGAAACTTTGAAATACATTGATAAGCCTATTAATTTAAACTATGCAAGGAAAATAATTGGAATTTGTCATAAACTTGGAATCTGGACCTGCTCCACATTTTTAATTGGCTTCCCCCATGAATCAATGAAACATATTAGAGATACAGTTAATTTTGCTAAAGATTCTGGCTTGGACTTTGCTCAGTTTTATGTTGCTCAGCCTTATGCAGGAACTCCTCTGTACAAGAAATTCATAGAAGAAGGATTATTGGATGAAGGAATAAAAAAATCAAGCAGTTTAGCTGCTTCTCAGTATAGAACCCACTATTTTTCAGGAGAAGAATTACAAAAACTGCAGCAACAGGCTTATGCAGAATTCATGAAAAATAAGATGAAATCTTTAACAAATCCTAAATTCTTAATCAAAACTGTTCTTCCTAAGAATAAATCATTTGAGGAGATTAGGTACAGTGCTAAGATTGTTAAAAATTTAGTTGGTCAAAAAGTTAGTTCTGTATTTATTAAAGATGAGGATGATTTAGCTTAGTCTACTATTCTGTTTGGTTATACAATTCTTCTCTAGGAGAAAAATGTATAGGGGATCTTAAAATTCGAGCATAAACCCAAAGAAATCCTTTAACTAACCTATCTCTAAGAGGATCATCTGTTACTACAATTGCTCTAGGAACTCCTACTTGATGAACTGCACTTCTCACCTTTTTCAAAACATACATTACTCTATTGCCAACAGGTTGCCATGCTCCATTCACATCAACAATTTCAGCTAGATTAGAAGAGGAAGCTTGTGACTCTCTCGTTACTTCAAATCCAACTATCCTTGAAAGATTGCCTTCAACTGCTTCATCCCCAGGAACTCCACGTACCATTTGATTTATATGAAGTATCCCATTGTAGCTAACCATAACCAGTTAAGAATAAATAGCTTTTTAAACCTTTTCATTTATACTACTTATAAGAGAGAAAAAATGTTTGAGAGACAAATAGATGCATTACACACTGAATTCCAAGAAGCCTTAGCTAGGGAGAATAAGCCAAGTGTAAGACAATACTTGGAGGCAGTTTTTGAATTAAGGAGCAGACTAGATAGATTAGTTCTTCCACAATTGGGAGTAGACCCAGCTAAATTAGCTGCACATAATATTCTAAGATTCAAGGGATACGGTCCAGGAGCTTTAATGCCTACTAGTGGTGTTAGGGGCATGATACCTCTAAAAGTTTATACTGCTAATGGGCCAGAGTATGATCCATACTGGGTATTACTACAACGCAGAGGAGATAGTGGAGAGTGGGGGATTCCTTCAGGGTTTGTAAATGCAAATGACCCAGATGAAGCAACAGCATTTATAAGAGAAGCCAGAGAAGAAGCAGGAATAGAAGTTACTAAATTAGACCTTGTAGCGAGAACTAGTAGATTGGACAGATGTTTACATACTTACCCAAATGGGGACAGGATAGTAGGAAGAGATAATCTTTATAGGGTACATGAATATGACGGAGTACCTAATTTAGGCAAAGACACAGAAAGAGAAAGTTTAAAATTAGAATTTTTTCACATAGACCACTTGCCAGAACCATTTGTAGGAATGCACAGGTATCCTGTAGAGTTATACACAACCCATCTAGAAACTGGAGAGTTCATTATGGGTTAAATCCCATTTTTTTAATATTTAACTTCATAAGCTCTAAGCAAGGCTAATTGATTTTTATCATACAAAATATTTCCTGAATTGTCATATCCAAAGATAAATACAAAAACTTCAGGATTGTTTAATGGAACTTCATAAGCCCACTCAGGAGATCTTTCAGACTTACTTAATAACACATACCTCGGTTTTCTCTCATTTATTAATTCATTAAAATCTTCTTTATCCCCCCAGCCAATAACCTCTCTCTCAGAGTAATAAGCTAACTGAGCTGCTCCATCTGATAATATTACATCATCAGAATCTGAATTATCTTTTATCCATTTTCCGGCAAACTTATACTCAAGATAACTATCTTTCCTTGTGCTAATTTCATCATCTGCAAATCTAATCTGGTAAACTGCAGAGAAAGTTAAAAGCAGAACAATAGCTACAATAGCTATATGTTTATTATGCTCTTCAATATAATTATATACAGAAGAAACAATAAATGAAATAATTAGAAATGCCGAGGGAAATGTATAAAATAAATACCTTGGCTCTAATTGATTAACAAATCCAAAATAAGCAAAAGGCACGATAAATAACAATAGAATAAACAATTTCTTCTGCAAACTGGAATTCTTCCTGATTAAGTCAAGTCCTATAACTAACTTAAATAAAAATGCCCCTAACCCAATCAAGAATAATAAAAACAAAACATAAGCAGGGCTATAAAAATAAGTATAATAAACCTTAACATAATCCCACAATAAGAACACATAATCATAATATCCTCCAGTGGAAATTATCGCTATTTTGTTAAATTTCAGGTAGAACCATAGGAAATAAGGAACTAATACAAGAAATACAACTGCAATAGAGGTCCAGATTTCTTTGATCTTTAAAAATTTTAATCCTTTTACGATTAGCAAATAGAGGAAAAATGCAATTATTATAAGTCCAAAAGGAAACCTCATTAATATACCTAATCCGATCACTAGGGCAGCTAAATGAATGTGGAAAACAGATTTATCCTTGTGCCATTTCCAGAATAAATATGCAGCCAATGTCCATAAAGTTGTTGTTGGCATATCAGTCAATATCCTTGTTGTAAATATTATGTGCAGGTAAAAAATTGACATAAAAAAAGCAGAAAGCAGTCCAATCTGCTTATTGTATATTTCTTTTCCAAGTAGATAGCCAAGGTAAACACCCCCAATAGAAAATATTAACTCTATGATTCTCAATGGCATTTCTGGACTAACGCCTATCTTGTAGAAGATAAAAGCAAAAAACGGAAGTAAAACAGGTCTAACATCAGGGATACTAAACGGAATGCCAAACGCCCAGTTTTTAGCCATAGCAAGGTACTCAGCTTCGTCAAACCATAAAGCAGAGTTTATAGTAAGATATTTCAGCCTTAAGACGAGTGCAAATATCAAGATAAGAGCAATTATAGATTTGGAGTGTTCATAAAAAAAAATTTGCTTTTTCTCTAACCCTTGTTCCATGATCTCAATAAATGCAATAAATACTTAAATATCAACCTTGTATATAACAATTGTAGGATTCTGCTCAGCGCTGACTAATGGTTTTCCATAAATATCAAATGCAGCAACCGGTGTAAGCAAATCCGTATGTTTTGATGGAAGCTCATAAGTCCAGTCCAGAGAATTGAAATAGCTGGTAGTGACTAAAAATACAGGCTTTATCTCTTCAATCACTTTTAATGTATCTTCTTCGTCTCTCCCAAATCCTCTTGTTGGTCTATCTGCCCAATAAGTCATTTCAGCATGGATATTATTACTTAAAATCCAGTCTCCTTTCTCGCTGTTTTGTTTTATCCACTCAGCAGCACTCTTAATTCCTGCTTCTCCAGTCATCTTGCCCTTTAACAAAGAGTCATTCTGTGTTATTTGTGAAATAGATCCTATAAACAATAAGATAAATAATAGAATGATAGTTCCGGCTTTGGAATATTTTTTAAAGTAATCATAAAGCCAAATAACTCCCCTTCCAATTATTAAAAACATACCAGAAGCAGCAAACATCTGCCATCTCGGGTCTCCAAGATCTCTTTGTATCACAACAAAGAACATAAATGTTATCAGCACAATTAAACAAGTCATTAAATCAGCATTCAAATTCTTATCTTTATTCTTAATAATCACATCTATTCCAAGTAAGAACCTCAAGGTAACTAATAGTCCGACAAAAAACAATGCATATAATATAAAATCATGTTTTATAGACGCCAACTTGCCCAGCCAAGGCCACATTGCAGGAACTAAATACATCTCAGTGACAGTGAATACGTTCCATGCTAAAGGTCTTGCAACTGCATCTCCTGCACCTGCCCCATACTGGGCTGCCCAAGGGATATAGCTGCCATAATGGAAGTGGCCCCATATCATATAAGGCAATGAAATCAAAACAAGTGCAATCAAAGCATACCATAATCCATTTCTTTTCAAAAATTTATGCTGCTCCGTTATTATTAAATAAAAACCAATAATCCCAAGAACTAATAAGTTTGATAGTCTAGTTAAATATCCTAATCCTAAAAATAAACCCATTAAAATCAAATAAAAAGTATTGTTTTTCTCCGGGGTAACATATCCTTTCCAGAAAAAATAAATAGCCCCCAAGCCAAAAACAACAGCCAATAGATCTGAATGCACCCTTGATATATTAAACAAAAACATCCAGGAAACACTTGCTAATAATGCAGCAATCAATCCAACTTTCTCATTGTAAAATTCTTTTCCCAATAAATAAGTAAAGAACACAATAAACAAAGAGGGTATAACCACTGTAAAAAATCTAATTCCTATCTCCCCCAATCCTAATTTATAGAATAATGCAATTAACAGCATAAAAAAAGGAGGTCTGGCAGCTTCAACAGCCCATAATGTTTCTCCAAAAGCCCAGTATCTACCAGTTGCTAGATAAGTAGCTTCATCCCACCATAATGATAAGTGGTTAATATCAAAATATTTTAACCTCAAAAATAATGCAAATAAGATTATCACAACCAGAATAAGGTTATACCTATTATCCAACCACTTTTTTGTTTTCTCGATAAAAGACATAGGATTTATTACAGGTTATATTTTTAAAAATCTTTGCTATTACTAATAATATACCTTGCAGCATCCAACAGATTGTCCGCAGTATATTCTGGTGTCACCTTAAAATTGCCGCCTTTCCCTGTCCTAACCAAAACAGTTCTACAATTAGCTCTCCTTCCCATCTCTATGTCATCTGTCTTATCTCCAACAACCCAGCATCTTGATAAATCTAAACAAAAATCAGAAGCAGCCATTTTCAGCATTCTTATTTTTGGCTTTCTGCATTCGCAATCTACCCTATATTTTCCTTTCCCTTTTTCAGGGTGATGAGGACAAAAATAATCTCGTTCTATGTTAACCCCTTTTCTTCTTAACTCAGAGCGCATATGTTGCATAAACCTGTGGTAATCCTCTTCTGTATAATACCCTCTCCCGATTCCAGACTGTCCTGTAACAATTATTAGTTTAAATCCAGACCCCTGTAACAGCTTTAGTCCCTCTACTGCTCCTTCTTCAAATTTTAGGTCTTCAATTTTATAGGTATACCCAGTATCAACATTAATTGTTCCATCTCTATCTAAAAATATTGCTTTATGCATTTAGTATTGCCTTCTCAATTTCTCTCTTCCATTGTTCATGCTCTCCCTTGCTGCTTTGAGTTAACCTGTAATTATCCTCATCTGAATGATGTGTAGAAAATTCAAAGAAGATAGTATCTTCTAAAGCTCTAAAGCTGTGATATTCTTCTGGTTTGACATGGAATGTCTCCCCACTTTTAACGACGTAATAGGTTTTTTCCTTAATTATTTCTAGCTTTCCATTAAGAACGTAAAAAGTTTCTTCTTTTATCTTATGTTTGTGGTATGAAGAATAAAATCCCCCTCTTATGAGCATTCTTTTCCCACAATATTTTTCATTGTTTACTAACCATTCTTCCTCCCCCCATTTTTTTGGAACAATTTTAGTATTACCAGAGCTTTCTTTTTTTAAATCATCTAAAAAGATAGGAACAACCCCTGGTTTCTCAATCACTATTGCAGCAGCCCTATTTGAAAGTTCAGCAGCTTCTTGCAAACTTGCACCACAGACCAATGCTAAAGTTAATGTAGCTAACACCGTATCTCCTGCACCAGAGACATCATACACCTGCTTTGCTTTGGAAGGAATATTTACTATCTCATCTCCTAAAAACAGGCTCATCCCTTCCCCCCCTCTTGTTATTAGGATATTTGCATTGGTCATCTCAACAAGCTTCTTCCCAGCTTCATCTAGATTACTTTTCAAAGTCATTTCAATTGCTTCTTTTTTATTTGGTTTTAATAAATCTACATTTTTGTAAAATTCTATATTTATAGGTTTACAATCAGCAGTAACTAACTTATTGTTTTGTTTGGCTAAAGAAATAACTTGTCTT
>Ga0209211_10006715_pt1 | contig 16519 bp, 11 predicted proteins | sample RifGroA2_FD_183992 | JGI IMG/M metagenome (GOLD analysis project Ga0209211, IMG submission 183992) | Groundwater microbial communities from Rifle, Colorado, USA - Groundwater A2 (SPAdes) (version 2) | ecosystem: Environmental > Aquatic > Deep subsurface > Groundwater | place: Rifle, Colorado... | reverse complement strand
ACGAGAATTACTATAAAGAATTGAAAGACTTCACGAAGAAATTAGGTATCGAAAAGAATGTGTTTTTTGCGGGGGGGAGATCAGATACGGCTGAAATGCTTTCAATAGTAGATATCGCTGTCCTCTCTTCAATAAATGAGGGGTTTTCAAATGCTATGCTTGAATATATGGCTGCTGGAAAACCTGTGGTAGGCACAAATGCCGGGGGTACAAAAGAAGGGGTAATTCATAATGAAACCGGATTTCTGGTTGCGCCATGCAATGCTGAAGCGCTGGCTTCCTCTATTGGCTTGTTGTTGCGAGATAGAGATTTGCGCGCAAGAATGGGAAGCCATGGCAGGGAAAGAGCCGAAACGTCTTTTTCTATTGTAAAGATGATGCAACACATTGAAAGGATGTATGACGATTTATTACGCGAGAAGAAAAACAGCAGGTTGTATTCTAAAGCCCTGGGCAGCATCAATCTGTCAAGAATTTTCTTTACTGTAACAAAGGTGATGATAAGTAGCGCGCTTTATTATTCGGGAGCACTGTTTCTGATGAGGAAAATGTGTTTCAATCCCGCTTCAGTCAAGATTCTCTGCTACCACAGAATTACTGATGATAATTTTGATCCCTTGTGTATGAATATAAAGGTAAGGGTTTTTGAAGAAATGATTAAATATCTGAAGAAGAAATATAACATTATTTCTCTTGAAAAGGCCGTAGATTTGCTAAAAAACAAAGAAGATGTGCCGAAAAATACGGCAGTGATAACTTTTGATGACGGCTATAAGGATAATTACATAAATGCCTTTCCTGTCATAAAAAAATACGCGGTTCCGGTAACTATATTTATTACCGCTGAAGCAATTAATAATGGAGATATGCTTTGGTATAGCACAGTTGTTGATGCCTTTGAAAAAACAAACAAAAAGCATGTTGATTTGCTTTGTCTTAATTTGAAATCATATCCACTGACTTCTCAAAAGGATAAGCTAAGGGCCGCAAAGGAAGTGGCTATATCTGGTAAATACCTCAAAAAAAATGAAAAAGAGGCTTTTATGAAAAATATCCTAAAAGAATTGGAAGTTTATCCTGATCGCAATAGCAATTCTCAGGCGATGTTGGCTTGGAATGACATAAGGATTATGAAAAATAATGGAATTTCATTCGCCAGCCACGGAATGGACCATTCTATTTTAACCACGCTTTCCCTGGAAGAAGCGCAATTTGAAATAGCTTCGTCTAAACAGCTTATTGAAGAAAAAATAGGGAATGACGTGTTATTTTTTTCTTATCCTAATGGCGAAACAAGCGATTTCAACGAAGAAATCATTAAAATGTTGAAAAACTCAGGCTATCTTGCGGCTTGTTCGCTGATCAAAGGAATAAATAAAAATACATCGTTATTCGCTCTGCGCAGGTATTGCGTAACCCATAGGATGGTATCTAATATATTTGGGAATTTTTCTAAAAGCTTGTTTGAGGTAATAACTTCTGGCATCTAATAACAGCAGCTAAATTGAGGAAATAACAAAATGGGTATTAAACAACAAACTGCGAGTAGTGTAAAGTGGCAAGTTGGCGCGGGTTTCTTGCATAAGGCTATAACATTCGGCACGACAATTATACTTGCCAGGATTCTGGGCCCTTCTAATTATGGGCTTTTTGCCCTTGCTTTTGTGGTTATAGGCTCTTTCGGGATTTTTAAAAGTCTTGGGATAGAATCGGCGCTTATACAAAGGAAAAATGAAATAATAAAAGCGGCAAACACCGCGTTTTTTATTATTCCGGTTTTAGGGCTTATTCTTTATCTTTTATTATACGTCACCGCGCCTTCCATCGCGCGCTTCATGAATAACAAAGAATTAATTGGCGTGTTAAGGGCGCTTGGTGTCATTTTTGTTCTGTGGTCTTTTTCTCGTGTTCCTTTAAGCCTTCTGGAAAAAGAAATGAAGTTCGCGAAGATTTCAATAGCGGAAATAGCCGGTGCTGTACTGTTTTCAGTAGTTGCTATAACATTAGCCAGGGCAGGCGGAGGCGTCTGGAGCCTTGTGTACGGGCATCTTATTAATACGTTGATGTATGCTCTGATGATTTGGTTTTTTTGTAAGTGGATACCAGATTTTACTTTTAGCAGAACAATCGCGCTCGAGCTTTTTCATTTTGGAAAATTTATTTTTTTGAGCGCTCTCCTTTTGTTTCTTAAAATGAATCTTGATAATATGCTGGTAGGTAAACTTCTCGGAGTTGCAAAGCTTGGTTTATACGCGGTTGCTTTTAATGTTTCAAACTTTATCAGCGATTACTTTGGAAATAAGGTCTATCGCGTCATGTATCCAGCCTATTCAAAATTACAGAATGATTCAGAAGGACTTAAGTCCGCTTATTTAAACGTAGTAAAGCATATCTCCTTGATTTCGGTTCCATTTTGTTTTGGGGTGATACTGCTGGGAGGACAGTTTTTGAGATTTGCCTATGGAGAAAAGTGGATAGGGGCATTTACCGTTATGAAAATCTTGGCTTTTGCGGGCTTATTCAATGTGATTTTAACAAGCAACGAAGCAATCTTATTGGCGCAAGGAAAGTCAAAAATAAGTTTTTGGCTTTATTTTATACAGGTCGCGATTTTTTTAATTTTTATAAAACCGGCGGGGCGTTTGTTCGACTTAAATGGGGTAGGTATGGTAGTAACCGGCGCTTCTTTTCTTGCGATGCTTTTCAGCTTTTTCTGGGTTTCTAAAGCGCTTTCACTTAATTTTAAGCAAATTTATCGTAGCTTTCGGCCGTCACTTGTCTGTTCTCTGTATATGAGCTTAAGCTTAATAGCCGCGCGAAGTTTGTTGGCAGTAAATACTATTTCTAAGTTCGTTACGTTTAAAATTAGTTTTATTTTACTTTCTGTTTTCGCGATTTCCGGTTACGCTTTTTTGATTCATAAGATCGATCCAGCACTTTTTAAAGATATAAAGAAAATGACTTCTTCTTAAGGCGGTATAGATATATGAAGAAAATAAAGATTTTATTCTTTGAGCCGTCTACTGGTTACGGAGGATCAGCCCGCTGCCTTTTTTCCTGGTTACAGAATTTTAGCAGCGGCTCCATAGAGCCGTTAGTAATTCATTATTTTTACGGCCCGGCTATTAAAAATATAAAGATGTCTGGTATCCATTGCCTCAAAGTGCCGTACCTTAGTATTTTAAAAAGGCTTTCGTTATCTTCAAAAGGAGGAGGGTTGGTTTCGTATCTACTTTTTTTACTCGAATTTTTTTGCAATACCCTGCCGGTTGCCTTTTGTCTTAGTGTTATTATTTTCCTAAAGCGGATAGAGTTGATTGATATTAACACGAGCATTACCACGGGCATACCGGCAATTTTAGCCTCAGCAATAACCAATATACCGTGCGTGTGTCATATCCACGATACAAGGGAGTTGACTAAAAAAGAAATTATTTTTTCCCGTTTTGTAACACAGTTTCTCGTTTTGACCAATGAAGCTTTTCGCAGATACTCGAAAAACATAGATAGCAGGAAGATTAGGGTGCTGTATAATGGCGCGAATGTTGCTCAGGAGATATTACCTCCAAAAACCGAAGCCATAAAAAAAGAATTCGGTATTAGCGGTAAATTAGCTATAGGTATGGCGGGTAGAATTACCAGAGGCAAGGGCCATGAAGATTTTATCGCGGCCGCAAAGATTATATGCAGCCAAAGGCAAGATTTAATATTTTTGATTGTTGGCGGGTATGTTGTAATTGATAAAGAGTATGAGTTGGGATTAAGGGGATGTGTCGAAAAAAATGGGCTTACGCGTAAAATTATCTTTACCGGTTGGAGAGATGACATAAAAGAAATGATGTCTGTTTTTGATATTATGGTGTTTCCGTCTTCCACATTTCCAGAAGGCTTCCCGCTTACCTGTATCGAAGCGATGGCTTTGGGTAAGCCGGTTATTGCCACCAATATTCCCGGACCATCAGAGATTGTGTTGGATGGCGTTACTGGATATATAGTGCCGCCATCAAATCCAGAAATGCTCGCGGAGAGGATACTTAACCTGGTGAATAATCGTGAGCTTCTTATGGGTATGGGAAAACAGGGAAAAATGAGAGCGAAAGAGTTTTTTGATATTAGTAAATTAACAAAAGATTTAGAAGCCGCATATTTTAACGTTTTAGGGAGCGGTGTGCAGTAATGATTAAGCCGCTCATTAAAATTATAAAAGCAAGACTTGAGTCGTGGGAGCAAAGTAAGTATGATGAGTTTACGATAGAGAGGTATTTTAGAAAAAAGGGGTATCTTGTAGGTAAAAATAACAGAATCTATGTACGTTCTTTTGGCAGCGAGCCTTATCTGGTAAGAATTGGAAATCATTGCACTATTGCTTCCGGAGTTGCCTTTGTAACGCACGATGGAGGCGCTTGGATTTTTCGAGAAGAAATTCCCAGCTTAAATGTATTTGGAAAAATTGAAATTAAAGATAATTGTTTTATCGGAATCAAAAGTATGCTTATGCCAAATGTTACCATAGGTCCTAACGCTGTTGTGGGGGCGGGGGCAGTGGTTACCAAAGACGTGCCGGCGAATACTGTCGTAGCGGGAGTCCCCGCGCGGGTAATTTGCTCCACGGATGAGTATAAAGAAAAATGCATCAAGAGATGGGCTGAGCTTAAGTTAGAGGGTTCTCGTGAAATGTGGGAAAAACAATTAATGGAGTATTTTTGGGGCAGTAACAAGAAATAAAAACCATGGGCTTACACCTTACTCAGTTTCTACCGTTTGTAATATATTTTGTGAGCTTTGTTGTCGCGTTCTTGTCAATTGTAGTGAATCCAACTGTAGGCGTGTTATTTCTCTTTCCGCTTTTGCCTTATCAAATTATTTTTGAAAAAATAAAATTGCTTCCGCTGGGAAAAGACGTAAACGATATTATTATCTTTTGTATATTAATCGGATTTATATTCAGAACGGCTGGCAGTAGAGAAAATCACGTTACCGGTAATACTTTTTTTAAAAAAACTGGTTTACATCTGCCGATCATGCTCCTTGTCGTTGCTAATGTGATTGGTTTTTTCAATGCTACCTTATCCCACGGCCTGGCGTTTGATTTAACGAACGATTATTTTTTGGATTTGAAAAACTATATGTTATTGCCATTGATATGGTTTCTTACATATAAGAATATCAAAAATAAGAAGATGTTGAAATTAATCACTTATTTGATGGTGATAGGGATATTAGGGGCTGATTATTATTTCTATACTAATCTTCAATGGATGAATGTATGGCATTTTTCCGAAAGAACGCGAGTAATGATGGATGGATTGTTTGTGTATTTGGGGGCTAATCACTACGGCGCTTTTTTCGCCCATTTTGTTTTCATCTTAATCGGGATTTTTTTATTCGATAAGTCAAAGGTACGAAAAATAATTTTGCTGGGGGTTATCTCTTTTACCACATACTGTCTGATGTATTCTTTTTCCCGAGGCGCTTACATAGCATTTATCGCAGGATTGCTTTTCATTGGTTTTCTAAAAGAGAGAAGGATACTTCTGCTTTTATTATTTTTCCTTCTTTCTTGGCGCTCCCTGGTGCCTATTTCTGTATACGAAAGAGTGAAGATGACAAAAAATGATGAAGGAGAATTAGAGGAATCCGCGGCGATAAGAATAGTGTTGTGGAATCAGGCGATAAGCATGTTTAAGGAATCGCCCCTTATAGGTAAAGGATTCAATACATTCCAATTTACGTATAAGGACAGATTATGGAAGGATACCCACAATTTTTATTTAAAAATGTTAGTAGAGCTGGGACTTTTCGGGTTAGGGGCTTTTTTATTCCTGCTTTATAGGGCATTTTTATTGGGGTGGAAACTATATAGAGAGGCAGACGACCGGTTTTTAAGGGGATTAGGATTAGGGTTCTCAGCGTGCGTGATTTCAATGGCAATCACGAACGCTTTTGGCGACAGGTGGAGCTATCTTTCCTTAGGTTCATATTTCTGGATTTTTCTGGGGATTGTAACATGCGCGCGGGTGAACAATATGGCTGAACCGCTTAAACCACAAAGAATTAAACCTTCATTAAAACAGCCATAGTTGTAAAAATGTCATAAGGAGCAGATACCATAATGGTAGAAAAAACAGTGTTGCACCTTATAAGCCCGATTGGTTTCTTTGGGGCGGAAAATGTAATGGTTCAACTAGCTAAAGAATTATGCTCTTTAAAATACAAGGTTTACGTCGGGATACTCGGAAATACTCAAGGTTCTCATAGGGAAGCGGCACAAGAAGCAGAAAAACATGGTTTGAATGTTGAGATATTTCGCTGTAACGGCAAATTAGATATTAAGACAATATTCAGAATAAGGCAGTATATTAAACATAATGGTATTAGTATCGTTCACTCGCACGGCTACAAATCAAATTTTTACAGCATTCTGGCAAGCGCCAGGATGAATATCAAAAAAGTTACTACCTGCCATAATTGGTTAGGAGATGATCTAAAAATGAGATTTTACACGCGTTTGGATAAAACTCTCTTAAATAGATTTGATAGGGTCGTTGTGGTATCAAATGATTTGAGGGATAAAATATCAAAAAAAGCAGCGTCTCAGGATAAAGTTATAGTGATAAATAACGGCGTAGATATAGATAAGTTCAAATTCGCAAGCCGCGATTCAGAGATTAAAGAATCTATGGGGTTGAGAGAAGGTGAACCCGTGATTGTGTCTATTGGAAGGCTAACGGAGGAAAAAGGACTAATTTATTTAATAAAGGCGTTTGTTAAGATTGTTTCTGAATACCCAAGAGCCAAATTATTAATTGTAGGAGATGGTCCGCTTAGGAGTTTCCTTGAATTGGAAATCAAGAGTTTGGAATTGGAAAATAATGTGATATTTGCAGGCATAAGAAACGATATCCCGGAAATACTTGCTATGGCGAATGTCTTTGTTTTGCCATCGCTTGAAGAAGCGATGCCGATGGCGCTGCTTGAGGCAATGGCGGCAAAAAGTCCTATAGTTGCTACGGGTGTTGGGGCGATTTCAAATATAATCAAAGATAGATATTCGGGATTAATAGTTGAGCCTAAAGATCCATTTGCCTTAAGTCGGTCTATATTATGCCTGTTGCAAAACAAAGATATGGCGCGTTCCTTTGGTGAAAACAGCTACAATAGCGTCAAAAATAATTTTTCCGCCAACAGGATGGCGCAAGAGTATGCCAAGGCGTATAACAATATAGATTAAAAATGGATAAGGTCTCATTATGAAGGTACCAATATTCATGTACCATGAAGTAAATAGTAGGAATACATTCCCGGAATTAACAAAATACGTCAATAAAAAATATATTCTAGAGGCTGATTGTTTCGAAGCGCAATTAGGGTATATCCAGTCTCGCAATTATGTCGTTTTAACCGTATCTGAACTGAATAAGCCGCAGGCCGCGGATAGCGATAGAGTCGTTGTGATGACATTTGATGACGGTTACATGGGGAATTATTCGTATGCTTTTAAGTTATTGCGGAAGTTTAATTTCAAGGCTACTTTTTTTATAACTACTGATTGGGTGGGATTACCTAATATGTTAAATTGGAAACTAATTAAAGAGATGAGCGAAGGCGGAATGGAAATCGGGTCTCATACTTGTTCTCATCTGCTTTTGGCGGGAGCGAATAAAAAAAGAATAGAAGATGAGTTGCGCACATCAAAGGAAATTTTAGAGAAAAAAATAACGAAGCCGGTTGTTTCTATTTCGTATCCCAACGGAAGTTTTAATACCCTGGTAAATACCATCGCTTATGAAAGCGGTTATACGCGCGCCTGCGTTTCCCGGTTGGGATACTGGAAAAAAGAGAGCAGCGCCTTCGCGATCCCCCGCATTACCGCGACAGACAATTTCGCGCGCTTTAAGAAAATTATGGAGCAAGATCGGTGTTTCTACTTTAAGGAAAAAACGGTTGAGTGCGCAAAAAGATTGACGAGAGAAGCGCTAGGAGAGAAAAGATATAGCGAACTTTATTTTAAATTATTTAATTTAAGGGAAATCAAAAAATGAACATCCTTTTTCTATCATCAAAAAGCCCTTACCCCATAAAAGATGGGCACTCAATGCGCACCTTTAATCTCCTTAAAAGAATGGCGAAAAACCATCGTGTTTTTTTACTTACGTATTTTTTATCCAAGGACGAGGAAGAAGAATTCGAGGAATTAAGAAGGATATGTTTTTCTGCTGAGGGATTTAAACTGCCTTCAGGCGGCTCAACTTTTTTGCTGGCTATTTCTTTGTTTAAGAATTTATTTTCCCCGTTACCGTTTGTGGCGCAGAAATACAGAAGTCGGGAAATGCTGGCGCGTATCAAGCAGATATTAAAAGATGAGAAAATTGATCTTATCCATGTGGATATCCTGCCTTTAATGAATTATTCTGCCGTGTTTGATCATTATCCCGTCTTGTTAGTTGAGCATAATGTGGAATCATTACTTCTTAGGAGAAGGATCACCCACACGCGAAACCTCATCCTTAAGTTTTTTCTATGGCTCCAATACGCGAAATTATCGCTTTTTGAAACTAAGCAGATTGGTAACGCTGATTGTGTTGCCGCCGTTTCAGAGGAGGAAAGAGGAATCCTTATCTCAATGAACCCTGACGCGCGCGTCGAATTGGTGCCTAATGGCGTGGATTCGGATTTTTTCCAGCCCGCGGCAGAGGATAAAGCGCGAAATTCCATTATTTTTGTCGGCGGCCTTAACTGGTTTCCAAACCTTGACGGCATAAGTTACTTCTGCGAACAAATTCAGCCGGTAATCAGGCTTCGCGTCGGCGAATTCTCTACTGTTATTGTAGGTAAAGAAGATAAAGGATTTCGCTATGCCAGTAGTATTACACAAACAGGTTTCGTAAAAGATATACGGTCTTTCGTTTATGCCGCGAAGGTGTTTATTGTGCCTCTGCGGATCGGAGGCGGCACAAGGTTAAAAATTCTTGACGCGATGGCAATGGGCAAAGCAATCGTTTCTACTTCAATTGGCTGCGAAGGCCTTGCGGTAAAAAACGGAATCCACCTTATTATAGAGGACGACCCGCGGCGTTTCGCGGAAGCTATTGTTGAATTATTGGTTAATGATCAAAAACGACTCGCGTTGGGAAAAAACGCGCGGCAGCTGGTTGAGGAAAAATATGATTGGGGAATCATTGCTCGAGGCCTTGACGGGATTTACGAAAACTTAAGGAAAAAAAATGTGCGGAATCTGCGGACAATATAATTTTGATGAAAAGCCGGTAAAAGAAGACTTACTACGCTCAATGTGCGCGGTGATGAAGCACCGGGGGCCGGATGACGAAGGCACCTATGTGGATGGCCCTTTTGGCATGGGGATGCGCAGGCTTAGTATAATTGACCTCAGCACCGGGCATCAGCCCATCTCAAATGAAGACGGCACTATCTGGACGGTCTTAAACGGCGAAATATATAATTACGAAGAATTAACTGAAGATTTGAAGAAAAAAGGGCATGTGTTCATCACGAAGTCAGATACTGAAGTTTTAGTACATCTTTACGAAGAATACGGAAAAAATTTTGTCCGGCTTCTGCGAGGGATGTTTGGTTTTGCTCTTTGGGATAAGAGAAAAAAAGAGCTTATGCTGGCGCGCGACCCGTTAGGCATAAAACAGCTTTATTTCTTAAAAGAAAGGGACGCGTTTTTATTTGGTTCTGAAATAAAATGCGTTTTGCGGGCAATGCAAGGGGCACGAAACACAGACACCGAAGCCTTTAGTCATTATCTCACATTTTTGTACCTTCCCGATAATCTTACAATATACGAAGGGATAGAAAAAATCAGGCCGGGCTGTATCCTGACGATAAATCAAAACGGCCTGAAAAGCGAAGAGTACTGGAACTTGAATGTCCTACAGGGGACAGATATCACCTTGTTTGAAGCGCAAAAGAGATTAATGGAGCTCATGGAAGAATCAATCTCTTTGCATCTTCGCAGTGATGTTCCCCTGGGAGTCTTCTTGAGCGGAGGTGTTGATTCAAGCATTATTACCGCGATGGCTTCGAGAATTACGGACAAACCGCTTAACACCTTTACCGTCGGGTATGGAAAAGAAGGGGATTTTTATGATGAAAGGCCCTACGCGCGGCTTATCGCGAAACAATTTAAAACAAATCATCATGAATATATCATAACCCCCGATATCGAAGACGCCATTTACAAACTCATCTACTATTTTGACGAACCTTTCGCGAACTCATCCGCTATTCCAAATTACTATATCAGCCAGGCGATGCGTAAAAGCGTGAAGGTGGCCCTTTCTGGGCTTGGAGGGGATGAGGTGGCGGGAGGATACGAACGGTATGCAGGCGTTAAGCTGTTATCATATTTGAGCAACACCCCTAAAGCGTTTAAAAATATGGCAATGGCTGTTGTTTCTTTATTACCCGATTCAAAAAATGGAAATTATATTGCCGATCGATGCAAGAGATTCATCAAAGCATCAATTCAAACAGCTCCCCGAGCGTATTATTCTCTTATTTCAGGCTTAAGCGATGAAAAGAAAGAGCGGGTTTTTTCTCAACAGATAAAAAAGAATATGAAGTTGAACGGTTCATTTTTATTATTCAAGCGTTTAATTGACGGTTCAAATCAAAGCGATCCCTTGAGAGCGGCTATGTATTTTGATATTGTTTCCTATATGACCAATGATTTACTTGTTCTTGCCGACCGCACAAGCATGGCTAATTCGCTTGAGGTGCGGGTGCCCTTTTTGGACCATAAACTGGTTGAGTTTATGTTTAAACTTCCTAATTCATTAAAAATTCGCGGATTGCAGAAAAAATATCTGCTGAAAAAAGCCTTCAAAGGCATTTTGCCTGACTCAATATTGTTTAGAAAAAAACGCGGCTTTTCAACACCGCTTTCTGTGTGGCTCCGTAAAGACCTGCGGCAATTCACACACAGCATTTTTACGAAAGAGCGCGTTGAAGCCACCAACATCTTGGATTATAAAGGCGTCCAGTCGCTATTAACAGAGCATCTTTCAAGGAAGGTAAATAATCAGGGGGTGTTATTCGCGTTGTTGACTTTTGTGCTTTGGCATGAACGTTATATTCAACAGGACGCGACTAACGCGGGAGCGGAAGGATTACAAAAACCATGAGTGAGGCATTATTCTTTATTGTATTCGGGCTTATCGTGTATACCTATTTCGGTTATCCTTATCTTTTGACTTTGGTCTCACTATTTTTCAAGATAAAAATTAAAAAGCTTGAGATCTATCCGAGTGTCTCTATGGTTATAGCGGCGTATAATGAAGAAAAATACATAGCGCGTAAGATCGCTAATAGCCTTTCGCTTGATTATCCAAAGGATAAGCTTGAGATTATCGTAACCTCCGACTGTTCCAGCGATAAGACAAACAGCATAGTAGAAAGTTTTGCCGGCCGGAATGTAAAGCTATTGGTTTCGCGGACAAGAAAAGGAAAAACCGCGGGAAGAAATATGTCGGTTCCGCCTGCCAAAGGAGAGATAATAGTTTTTTCCGATGCTACGGGTTTATATGAGCCGGACGCGCTAAAAAAATTAATAAGAAACTTTAATGATGAGCGAGTTGGGTGCGTAGGCGGCTTGCTGAGATATATGAATCCGTCAAATTCAATGGTTGGCTCGGGTGAGGGTTTATATTGGAAATACGAAGTAATGATTAAGGAAAAAGAAAGCCTTTTAGGAAATTTAACCTCAGTATCCGGCTCTATTTATGCTTTCAGGAAAAAACTCTACAATCATATTCCCGAAGAGTTGGCTGACGACCTGATCGTGCCGCTTATGATAAAGAAGTCGGGTTATTATGTTATTCTTGAGCCTGAGGCAATATGCGCTGAAGAAACGACCAAGGAAGGCAAGGAAGAGGCCTCTAAGAGAGCAAGGATAGCAAATCGTAATATTATGGGGCTTATTTTTATGAAAGAGCTCTTTAATTTTTTCAAATATGGTTTTTTTTCATTAGAATTACTATCGCATAAGATATTGCGTTTACTAATGCCTTTTTTGTTAATTTCGCTATTCATAGTGAATCAACTTTTGATTTTTAAATCTCCTTTTTACGCTTTATTCGCCTTGGCGCAGATCGCGTTCTACGCGTCTGCCATTTTGGGGCATCTGATACAAAAAAGAATAAGAAAGAGAAACCGCTTCCTTTACATTTCATTGTTCTTTTGTTTAAGTAACTTAAGCGTGTTTTTTGGAGTACTAAGGTTTTTGGCAGGGCAAAAAAAGACAATATGGGAACCGGCAAGGTAGTTTAGTCAACTCTGTTTTTTTGCCCTTGGCTCCGTAAGAGCTGTTTGTCTGTTTGATTTTTATGATTGGAACGCGGAATAATATGCAAGATTATAAGTGTTATTTAAAAATGAGTTTTATTTTACTATTAATAACGACTGTGTATTATTCGACATTTGTATGGTTGTCAGAGCGATTTTTAGAACCGGAATCATATTATTCTCATGGTTTTCTTGTTCCTCTGGTAACGGTTTTTCTTATCTGGCAAAAAAGAAAAAAATTGACTACTATTAGTTTTGAACCGTCCACTTTGGGGCTCATACTGCTGGTTTCCGGATTGCTACTCCAGCTTGCCGGCGTTGTATTAGAGGTGTATCTGGTCTCATTATTTTCACTATTGATGATTATTTTTGGCATAATTTTTTATTTGTTCGGCAGAAAAATAGGCAAGGAGGTCCTGCCGCCTTTGGTATTCTTGATTTTTATGGTTCCGATACCAATGTTTATTATAAATTACATAAGTTTTCCAATGAGGCAATTTATTACCGGGGCGGTTGTTTTTACGTTGGATAAATTCGGCCTGCCTGTAGCGCAGAGGGGTTTTGAAATTATTTTTCCGAGCGCCATTTTATCGGTGGATACGCCCTGCGGCGGTTTAAAATCACTAATTACCTTTCTGGCATTGGGTTTTTTGTTCGCGTATTTCTTGTCTGGCGCCAGGAAAAATAAAATTGTCCTGTTTTTAACGGCCATACCGATTGCTTTTGTATCAAATTATCTAAGGGTAATCTTATTGTCTTTGGTTGCTTTTATTTATGGCGCTAAAACAGCAACTGATGGTTTTGTGCATGATTTTTCGGGCATAATGGTCTTCGCGGTTGGTTTTGTATTATTAACACTTGTAAGGAATATTTTAAATGAAAGAATTTAAAAATAGATATTTTATGGTTGTTTTCTTATTGTCTATAGCCGCATTTTCGGTTATAATGTATCAACACGCCAGTAAAGACATTTTTCCGAGCGTTGATTTGTCTAAAATACCCGCGCAAATTGGCAATTGGGGCTCGAGGGATATACCGCTTGAGAAAAGGATTTTTGATATCCTGCAAACGCCGTCAGTATTAGTGAGAGAATATACTGACTCGCGGGGAAAGAGCGTATTTCTAACCATAGTCTATTACCGCAAAAACCGTGTTGAGTTTCATTCTCCGGAGAGATGCGCCGTGAGCCAAGGTTCGTATATAGATGAAAACGGCATAGAAATCATACGCGATGACGCAAGGTCAATAATAGCCAATAAGTTTATAGTTAAAGGTGAAGGACGCAAGGAGGTTAATTTATATTATTTCAAAAGTGGGGATTTTATTACCAGCAGTTACCTGAAGTTAAAACTGCATATGATGCGTAATAAGTTAAAAGGACTGCCTAATAGCGGCGCGTTGGTTAAATTTTCCGCTCTTGTTGGCCAGAATATAAATGTGGATGAAACAATCAAGGTGATGAAGGATTTTATTAAAGAGGTAACCCCTTTATTAGTAAGTTATTTAACTTAAAAAGGAAAAAATGTATGATTTAAAAAAACAGCCGGGACATAAAATAAGAAATGTAATCTCCGCGGCCATTTTCTGCCTCATTGCGGGGGTTTCGGTTGCATCAGCCGCTTCCCCAGCCCTTTACTTTTCCGACCTCATAGACGGCCCCAAGACAGGATGGAATGGCAGTGCCACCAAAGGCGCCGCGGTAACCATCTGGGGAAAGAACTTCGGTTATACCCGGGGTTCCTCTAACCATGTAACGGTGGGAGGAAGGGACTTAACCGCTGATTCGGACTACGCGGAATGGGGCGTCACAACCAATAATGCCAGAGGTATGGAACGAATCACCTTCTGGCTAAAAGACACCTGCGCTACCGGAGCAGGCACCATAAGTGTTACTGTTGACGGGGTTACCTCCAACACCGTGCCATTCTATGTGAGGACTACGGGAAATATTCGTTTTGTTGACCACACTAATGGGAATGATACAAATAACGGACAGACAGATACAACAGCATGGCGAACATTAGGAAAAGCAAGACAAAGTATAAGCGGGGGAGATATTCTTTATATTCGAGCGGGAACATATACTGAAACCGATGCCAATAGTAGATTGCTCTTATTAACAGGCGCATTTTCAGGGAGCGATAATAATTATACCGCTTTGGTAGGGTATCCAGCTGAAGTGGCGGTTTTGGATGCTGTTCCGAATGCGGCAACAAGGGTAATAGGCACCAACTATACTTATAATGGTTCGGTACATCATATCGTTACGTCGAAGTTAAGAATACTTGTATATCGCGGTGCTTGGGGTGCAAGTCAACAACCTTTAGGCCATTTCAGAGTTATAGCTTTAGATATAGATGGTCAGAATGGAACCTATCCTTTGGTGTCTACCTGGGCTGGTGTTATAGATTTTCACGACCAAAGTGACGGGACTGTATATGGTTGTAGATTATATGGATGGGGGAGAGATAAGTTTGATCATTTTATTTATTTAGGAGAAGATACTTCATCTGTTGACCTTCTTAACTATGATTTTGGATGGAATGAAACACACGATTTAGGACCGGAAGTTTCGGGGATATATATTCATCCGCAAGATACTGACGCAAATAATAAATATGCTGATAATATTTTAATACACGACAACCTGGCATATAATTTGACTCACGCGGGAATTATACTTAATTCTAGGTATATTAATGTGTATATATATAATAATATTTCTTATCATTGCGGTTCAGCAGCATATTCACGAGCATGTTTGTATTTGAATGGCACAAATACTGCAAGAAATACTTCAAATGTGCAAGTATATAATAATTTATTTCATAGCGCGGATACATCTGGGATTATGGCATTTATCACTCAAGTTAATGTAACTTTTCGTAATAATATTATTTATTCAGAAAATAATCAATCATATTATTTTGATTCAAATTATAGTGGTACTCGTACTTCAGATTATAATGCTTGGTATGGCCGTGGCGCAAGACCTGCTTGGGCTACTGGTGCAAATGACAAAAATAACATTGATCCTCTGATTGCGAGTCTCGCGGCTCATGATTTTCACCTTTTGGCTAGTAGCCCTGCCAGAGATGCGGGGGCTGATGTAAGCGCGATAGTACTTAAAGATTATGATGGTAATGCTAGACCACAAAATAGCTTTTATGATATTGGCGCCTATGAGTATGTGAGTGGGCAGACAAACAATCCTCCGGTATTAAATTCAATCGGCAATAAGTCCGTAAATGAGAACGTGGCTATTAGCTTTACTATTAGCGCAAGCGATGCCGATGGTGATACCCTGGCCTATTCGGCTTCCGGCTTACCTACAGGCGCAGCCTTCAACACCAGCACCCGTACCTTTTCCTGGACGCCTACCTATACTCAGGCCGGCAGTTATACCAGCACCTTTACCGTAAATGACGGCAATAGCGGGACAGCCTCTGAAACCATCACCATCACCGTGAGTAATGTCAACCGCGACCCGGTGTTAGGAGCTATCGGCAATAAGACTGCCACTGAAAACGCGACCCTTACCTTTACCTTAAGCGCCACCGATGCCGATGGCGACACTCTGACTTATTCGGCCTCAGGCCTGCCCACAGGCGCAAGCTTCAACACCTCAACCGGGGTATTCAGTTGGACTCCCGGGCTTGCTCAAGCCGGAAGTTATCCCGGAGTGCGTTTTGCGGTAACGGACGGTAATCTTAGCGACAGTGAGGATATAGCGATTACGGTTACTAACACTAATACCCCCCCGGTATTGGCACCCATAGGCGCTAAATCCATAGCTGAAGGAGCCGTCCTTACCTTTACCTTAAGCGCAAGCGATGCCGATGGTGACAGCTTAACCTATTCCGCAAGCAGTCTGCCTACAGGCGCAAGCTTCAACACTTCAACCAGGGTATTCAGCTGGACCCCGGGTTACGCCCAGGCGGCAACCTACAGCGCGGTGCGCTTTAGCGTAACCGACGGAAATCTAACCGACAGTGAAGACATCACTATCACAGTTACCAATATCAACCGTCAGCCAACACTTACGGCAATCGGAGCTAAATCCGTGAATGAGAACATGGCTTTAAGCTTTACTATTAGCGCAAGCGATGCCGATGGTGATACCCTGGCCTATTCGGCTTCCGGCTTACCTACAGGCGCAGCCTTCAACACCAGCACCCGTACCTTTTCCTGGACGCCTACCTATACTCAG
>Ga0209211_10006713_pt1 | contig 16523 bp, 9 predicted proteins | sample RifGroA2_FD_183992 | JGI IMG/M metagenome (GOLD analysis project Ga0209211, IMG submission 183992) | Groundwater microbial communities from Rifle, Colorado, USA - Groundwater A2 (SPAdes) (version 2) | ecosystem: Environmental > Aquatic > Deep subsurface > Groundwater | place: Rifle, Colorado... | reverse complement strand
CAAAGGCAGGCAGGAGCGCACTTCGCTGGGGGTTACCTATTACGGAGGCTATTATGAGTGGAAGGATACGCGCTATGTCCCATCGTGGGGCGGATCGCTGTTTGAGGCTCTCATGCCAACCATGATTTTGGATGAAAAAGGCTTGGCTCCGCACGGTCTGGGGGAAAATAACGCCACGCATGTCAAGGTTCACAAGCGCTATGCCTTGGAAGAATTGAAGTACCCCGTGTGGGGGATGAGCCCTTCGTCCAATCCCGATGGTGGTTATTCTGAATATGGGGTTGAGCCGCTGGGGTGCAAAGGGTATAAGCCTGGCGTGGTGACGCCGCATGTGAGCTTTCTGGCGCTTGAATTCGCGCCTGACGAGGCAGTAAAAAATTTGCGTAAAATGATCGAGCTTTATGATATCTACGGAGAATACGGGTTTTATGACGCGGTCAAACCGGCAGACGGGCTTGTCGCGTATAAATACCTGTGTCTCGACCAGGCCATGAGTTTTATTTCGCTCTGTAATTACCTGAAGGACGGCGCTATCCGGAAGCATTTCAACAATAACGATATCGCCCAAGGTATTAATCCGCTGATTCAGGCGGAGAATTTTTTTGAGCCCGAACAAAAGGAAGCGTGATGGAAGCCGTGGAAGTGGGTAACGAAAAAGGAATTCACCAATTTAAGTCCTTCGCGTCGTATCCGGTCACGGCCGGTTACAGCGACAGGACTTTCAATATGCGGTTTCTTGAAGACCAGCTTCCGGATTCGCATGACAGGGAGCTGTTCTGCCAGCGGCTTCAAATCCAGGCCGTTGATTTGGTGACGCCCGAGCAGATTCACAGCGGCAATATCATTTTGGTGAGTGAGGAAATGAAGGGCCGGGGGGCTTTGCGCCGCGATAATGCGGTTGCCAGAGCGGACGGGATGATTGTGAAAGAAAGAGGTATCCCTTTGGGTGTCCAAACCGCGGACTGCGCTTCCGTGATTCTTTATGACCCGCAAAAGCACTCTGCGGGAATTGCCCATGTGGGATGGCGCGGTCTTTATGCCGGGTTGCCTGGGAAAATGGTTGCGGCTTTCACGAATAATTTTCTTTGCCGCCCCAAAGATATTCGTGTTGGATTAGGGCCGATGATACGCAAATGCTGCTATGAAGTCGGATGGGAAATGGCGTCTTATTTTACCGGTTATGTTGCGACCAGAAATGGCAAAAATCATCTTGATCTCGGCGGTGCCATTGTTGCCGATCTGCATGCCATGGGAGTCCCAAAGAATCATATCGAAGATTGCGGGGTTTGCACGTCCTGCCAGAATGATCGTTTTTTTTCCTACCGCCGGGAAGGAAATCTTACGGGCAGAATGCTTTCCGTGATCATGCTCCGGTAATATCCGAACGGGCTTGCCCTTTTATCAGCACCTTTGTTATAATGTCGCCTCATTTGCTACGGAAGGAGGAGTTCCATGCAGGCCAATGATTTAAGAAAAGGGACTGCCATTTTATACAACGGCGAGATCCATCTTGTTGAGGATTTCAGGCATCATACGCCCGGGAATAAAAGGGCCTTTGTTCAGGCCACGCTCAGGAACGTGAAAAATGGAAAAATAATTCAAAACAAATTCGCTTCGGATGACTATGTGGAGGCTGCCCCGCTTGTTCCCAAGTCGGTTCAGTTTTTATACAAAGATCCCCAAGGCTATCATTTTATGAATTTGGAGGATTACCACACCTTTGCCGTGGATGAAGACACGGTCGGAGATGGAAATCGCTATTTGAAAGAGAATCTTGAAATCAAAATCAGATTTCATGATGAAAAACCCATTGTGCTTGAATTTCCCAGCAGCATTGTCTTGAAAGTGGTTGAATCCGCGCCCGGCGTGCGGGGCGATTCGGTTTCAAACACCCTGAAGCCGGCCAAACTGGAAACAGGTTATGATATTTCAGTGCCCCTGTTTATCAAAGAGGGCGACTCGGTGAAGATAGACACACGTTCGGGCGAATATATCGGCCGCGCGTGACAATGGTTGTGCGGACAATTACAGCACTCGCTGCCTCAAAGTTGCTCCAAATTGTTTTAATTTAGCGAGTGCAGCCCTAACGCGAAGCGTTAGGGGCTCAGTCAGATGACTTTTATGGGCAATTAGCTCAGCACCTTGCCTGCATTGTTAATTTCAATGGGGGCAAGGGCAGAGCTAATATTCATTATAAAAATCAATGGGGCAATTAGCTCAGTTGGTTAGAGCGCTTCGTTCACATCGAAGAGGTCAGAGGTTCGAGCCCTCTATTGCCCACCAAATTTTTGTACAATATCATTGGGTAAGATGGCTTGTTTTTGTTTGATAAATAAAATTAAGCCCTCTACCCCGCGCATCATTGTAAAAGAATTACTTGAGGAAGCGCGGGGTTGCCCTCGCCTCTTATTCTAGTATTATGAAGGCGAGGGCTATTGCCCGCCATTTTTCACGCAATTCAGATCCCCGGGGAATCGTGAGTCGAAAAACAAGATATTTCCGCAGGAAACTGCTTGCCTTGGCTATTGTATTTCTCACCGGTTGTACCTCCTACCGGGTTGTTCCCCTGGGCCCGGGAGTGGCGGAAAACAACATCATAACCCCTTTTTACGGCGTGACGCGGAACCATGTGCTGATTCCCGAATACACGCTGGATGAGTACGGAAATTACCCCACCACGGAAGAAGAAGCCGAAAAAAGATTTCAGGCGCAACGCGCCAAAGTCGACCCCGTTGTCAAAGAAAAATACGAATTGCCGGCCTCTTTTCCCAATCAAATCCCGCAATTTTTCTTAGGGCTTGGTTTTGTACTGGTCTCACCCATTGCCATCCCTGTCCAATGGCTGGGAGAGATCTTTTCCGAATCCTCCAAGAAAAGACCGTTCTCAAAAGTCGCCGGAGACTATTATACTTTCAGTTTCAGTCCTCCCGGATATGAAAAACCCCGCATCCGCGAACGGGTAGATTATTTCTATTAAACCGCGGGTAACGCAACCTATTGAATCTATTCAGGTTGCAGATTTGCGTTGCCGGCCATCGTCATGTATAGTTAATTTATGAGGAAAAAACTGTCCGGCCGCGAAGCAGACCGCCGGTATAAGCGGCTACGACTCGCCTTCCGAAGAAAAATCAAAGAGCACTCATGCTGCCGGCGGAATCTGATGGAGCTATTTGAAAAAGTGTCGGTCGGAATTTTTGCCGTTGATCTTTCCGGCCGTATCGTTTTTTTTAATCATGAAGCATCGAGAATAACCGGGTATTCCTGCGGTGAAATTTTGGGCCATCATTTCCGCAAGCTTTTATCGCTCGATGATATTGCCGAGGGATTCCGTTTGTTTTATCAGGCGGTGCGCTCAAACTACCCCAAAAGTGTCCTGTTGCGGACGCTGAAAAAGGACAGAACCTCAATCATCGTGGAGCTGTCAGCCGCGCCTTTTTATCTAGGAGGCAAATTGCAGGGAGCTCTGGCGTTTATGAGAGATCTCTCCGAAAGAAAAAAGCTGGAAGAGGCGAACCGTAAACGTATCGAGACTTTTATCAGATTCAGCGGAGAGCTTGAGACCTGGCACGATCAGGCGGAATTGCTAAAAAAAGAAGTGAATGAATTGCTGATTCAAATGGGAAAGCCGGAAAAATATCCGTTGAATGAAAAATAATGCAGGAGGAGGGACTTGAACCCCCACGGGTTTGCACCCACAACACCCTGAATGTTGCGCGTCTGCCAGTTTCGCCACTCCTGCCCATCATGAGGCGGGCCGCCTAAAACGAGGCTGAATTTTATCATATTGCCGCAAAAATTAGAAAAATAAATTATCGCCTGCCGAAAATCAGTGTTAAAATTAAATCACCGTTAAACAAGGATGCCTTCGGATGAAAACCGTTTTGATTGTGGAAGATGACGAGGATTTTCAGGCTTTATACAAGGATATCCTCATGTCAGAACTCGAGCTCGAGATTCTTCAGGCGTTTAACGGCGAAGAAGGTCTTAAAATCATCGATCAAAAAAAACCCGATTTGATTATCCTCGATATGCTTATGCCGGTGATGGATGGCGAAACTTTTTTCAAGACCTTGCGGCTTGAGCGGCAAATCCATGACATCCCCGTGATTATCGCCAGCGTCAATGACCAAGCCGGGCGTTCTTTGTCTAAACTCAACAATATTCGGGCGGTTTTTAAAAAGCCTTTTGCCTATCATCAATTTTTAGACACGGTCAAACAGACCCTCGGTTTGCCATAACGGTTTTTACCTCAAACACCCTCAGGTTGCAGCGTCGTCAAGCGTGTGATAGAATAAATTCCGTTCTTTAATATCTCATGGCAGAACAAAAAGTTACGACAAACCGGCAGGCCCGGTTCAATTATCTGATTTCTGATAAATTCGAAGCCGGCATTTGTCTGAACGGGTCGGAAGTGAAATCTATCCGGGAAGGGAGCGTGTCCCTTCAGGATAGTTTTGTCCGTTTCGATAACGGCGAGGCGTATGTGTTTAATATGCACATCAAGCCTTACACCTACAGCCGTAATTACGAGGACCCGACCAGGATGCGTAAGTTGCTCCTGAACCGGTCTGAAATTGACAAACTTTCGAACCGTGTCACTAAAAAGGGATTTACCTGCATCCCTCTCTCGCTTTATTTTAACAAGCGGGGAAGAGTCAAACTTGAGATAGCTCTTTGTCAAAGCAAAAAGCTCCACGATAAGCGTGAAGCTCTGAAGAAACGCGATGATTTGAGAGAGATGGATCGCGCCATCAAACGCCGTAATAAACCCAAGTGAAAGCAATAGCCCTAATTTCTGGATTGAAATTAGGGCTATGGACGAGCCAGATTGGGCCCTAATGCCTGGATGGGCATTAGGACTTTGGACAATCCGTACTGGGGGGCGAATAGATTCGACAGGGCAGAATACTTCGGCTGGGAGCAGGCAGAGGTTGCAAGGCGGCCTCTTTAAAAACCTTGCACAATGATAAGTGCCGATAACATCGCACTTGACAGAGTGATGGACGGAGCAGTTGTTACTCCGGACTTCGCGCCTGTCGCACTCGCTGCTTAAACTCAGCGACATCTTCTTGGCTAGTGCCTGCGGGGCCTTGAAGGTGACGACTAGCGGGCTGGCTTGACGGTTTTCCTCTCCGTCCGTTAAGTAAGATTTAGAAGAGGCCGCTCCGGTTCATCCTTTTCATGGGAGGTGCCGGGGTCAGAACAATACATGAAATAAGCCTGTAGTGCCTACCGCAAGGTTTTCCTTGGACGAGGGTGCAATTCCCTCCGCCTCCACCATTGCAAAAAAGCCCCGGGATTAAGTCCCGGGGCTTTTTATTTAAGGGCCTGAAGGGTTGCGTTCTTTCATCGCAGTCGATATAATGAATCCATTCAAACGTAACGACTATGGAACAAATCAATTTATTCGGTTTAGTTATCCCTTTTTGGCTTTATACGGCGGGGTTTTACACCCTGTGGGTGGTCATCCTTTTTGCGATAAAAGCGGTTTTCTTTCGCTGGATTGCGGGTCTTGCCGCCAAGACGTCAAGCCGTATTGACGATCTGTTGATTAGCAGCATCAATCTTCCTCTGAAAATTCTTATTTTTTCCACAGGCCTTGGGATTTGCCGCACCCTGATTCCTTCCGAAACCTTTGAGGCGCTTCGCACTGGATGCTTGGCCGTTTTTAAATTGGGAACTTTGCTTGCTCTGATATTGTTTTTTGACAGATTGTTCCGCGAGCTCCTCAAAGAATACGGCAGCCGTCTCGAAATTTTTAAGTCATCGGGTGGATTCATACAAGGCATTATCCGTTTTGTTTTTTGGGGGATAGGGCTGCTCCTCTTGATTGATTCACTCGGAATATCTATCACGCCCGTCTGGGCTTCTCTGGGAATAGGCTCATTGGCCATAGCCATGGGATTGCAGCCCACGCTCGAGAATTTGTTCGCCGGTTTGCAAATCGTAACGGACGGCATGGTCCGCATCGGGCAATTTGTCCGCCTGGATTCCGGCGAAGAAGGCTACGTGGAAAAAATAGGATGGCGCTCAACCTGGGTCCGTATGCTTCCCAACAATATGGTGATTGTGCCCAACAAGGTCTTGGTTAACCAGAAAGTCATCAATTACTATTATCCCAACCCCGAATTGGCCGTGTTGGTTGAAGTAGGGGTCAATTATGATTCAGACCTGGCGCGCGTGGAAAAGGTGACGGTGGAGGTAGGGCAAGAGGTGTTGAAATCCGTTCCAGGCGGGATTCCCGAATTCCTGCCTTTTATCCGCTATCACACCTTCAGCGATTCAAGCGTTAATTTTACGGTTATTCTGAGGGCCCGCGAATTTGTGGACCAATACCTCATCAAACATGAATTCATCAAGCGTTTGCACGCGCGTTACAAGCAGGAAGGCATTGTCATTCCGTTTCCGATTCGTACGCTGGATTTGAGACCCGAAACCATTCAGGGGCTGAAGACAGCGCTGAAGGGATGACGGTCCCCGAGAAATATTTAAGAGACGCTTCCAACCTCAGCGGTACGGCCGAAAATATTTATTTCCCCAAAGACGCCAGCGAAGCTTCTCATTTACTGAAGGAATTCCAAAACAATCAAGTCCCGGTGACCATAGCCGGGGCCGGCACGGGCCTTACCGGCGCCGGAGTTCCAAAAGGCGGTATCGTGATTTCAACTGAGTCCATGAATCGCTTGAGCGAGGTCGAGATAGGAAAAATAAAAACGGCTTATCTTGAATGGATGTATGGCAGGGAAGGCGTGCGTCAAATGGCGCGTGTCAAAAAGGCGTTGGATCCATCCGGTATTTTGAATCCGGGCAATATGATTTCACTAGGAATCTGGAATGAAGTTTCACAAGGCGAGATCTCACCGTGTTGATTGACAAAATGCGCCTTGTGAAATACAATCGCAGGCGAATAGAGCAGAGTAGAGAGCTATTCGCTTGCTTCAGCAGTTCGGGCGAATAGCTCAGTTGGTTAGAGCGCTTCCTTTACACGGAAGAGGTCTGAGGTTCGATCCCTCATTCGCCCAGTTTTTTTTAGTTAGTTCAATTTCCCTCATGGGGGTGTAGCTCAATTGGTTAGAGCTCTGGACTGTCGATCCAGAGGTTGCGGGTTCGAGCCCCGTCGCTCCCGGTTTTATCCCCTTCAGGTAGTCCCCAATAACCTCAATTATTGATTTTACTCGTCCAAAATCAGCGTAATATAGAACTTTTTTTATGGCAATTATGTAACCCATTCAAAATGAATAAGATGTGATATATATAAGCAGCCTTTTTTTATCCATTTACGCATTGACAGAAATAATGTCATTGTGTAAACTTTTTATTGGCTTTAAAAAAACTTTAAAAAACAAGTTTTAAAATAAGTCGGACCATGTGTTACTATTTAGTAAGCAAATTCAACGAGGCAGTGTGACATCGTTATTAATTTTCAGAAAAGCGAAAATACTGACACAACATGACACGAAATAAACCGTGGCTTAGGGCCATATCCCTTTTGACTTGTGTTTTTTTTGTGACAACGGATATTTTAAAAGCCGAATTATCTGTTGCCATGCCCGCCCCCTCCGCGAATTCCGAAGTGACATCAGGCACGCCCGTCTCCGGGGTTGAAATACCGTCGGCACTCGGCGAACTTGCCAGGGCCTATCAAGGGAAGAGCAAACAAATCGTCGTGATCGTTCAGGACGCGCATGCCAATTACGAGGCCCAAAAAAATATTGCCGGTATTCTCATCCACCTTGCCGACAAGAACGGTTTGCGCACGGTCAATGTCGAGGGAGCTGAGGGCTATTTATACCACTCGTTTCTTTCTGCTTACCCCAGTGCGGAGGCGCGCCGCGCTATGGCGGATTATTTCATGAAAGAGGCCAAATTGACCGGGCCTGAATACGCGGCCATTGTGGACCGGCCGGACCTGAAGCTTTTCGGCGTGGAGGAAGAAAACCTGTACCAGGAAAACCGGAAAGTGTTTCTTGAAGCCCTGGATTACAAGGGCCAAGACGAAGTGATTCTCGCCGGTATCCGAAAACTTCTCGAAAATATAGGCAAAAAGGTTTTTTCCAAAGACCTATATGAAATCATCAAACGCGGCGAAGATTTCAGGCGGGAGAGCAAAAACCTCATGGCCTTTATCGACTTTTTAAGCCAATTCGCGGGCCGGTTCGGCGTTGACCTTACCGGCTACGTGCAGATATCCCAATTCCTGGACCTGAATCAAATCCACGGCGGTATGAACGAGGTCGAAGCCGAAAAAGAGGCGGTGCTTTTGGCCAAGGCTTTGGAAAATTTGTCCGTTTCGCCAAGCGAATCCGGGATGTCGAAAGACAAGTTCGTCTCGCTCGCGCTTGAAGCGGAAAAACAGGGAATAGACCTTTCGTCCTATCCCCAGGCAAAACTCATTCTCCGGTCGCTGGAGATCCAGAAAAAAATAGATGTCCTTCTTTTTGACGAAGTTGAAAAGCTGAACAAGGCGCTCCGGGAGAAACTTTTACAGACCGAAGAAGAAAAGGTGCTCGAGCACCTTTTTAAAATCATGGAAATTTATGAAAAGATATTTGATTTTTCGCTCACGCGCGACGATGCGGATTTTTTCTTCGCCCATCGCCAGGAATTTGAAATGGCGAATTTTAAAAACGTTTTTGCCCGGTTTCAGGATTTGCTCGAGTGGAACGGCGGCTTTCCTGAAGAGGCCGACCGCATTGACGCCGATTTGGCCAGAATCGAAAAATTTTATGAACTCGCCCTGCGCCGTGACAAGGTTTTGGTGGAGAAAACCCTCTCCGAACTGAAGTCGGACCAGGAACCGGTAATAGCTCTTGTCGCTGGAGGTTTTCACACGGCAGGTTTTCAACGCGTCCTTGAGGAGCAGGAAATCTCCCATATCACCGTCCGTCCCGCTATCACCGAGCTCAAAGACCCTGACGAACAAAACCGGCTTTATGAGCAATCCGTGCGGCAGGAGCCCGAGGCCTTTGCCCAGCTGTTGGTTAGAAACCGGCAGAAAGGCCGGCGCCTCAACGACCCGCGGTTTCAGCTGTCGGCGCATAAACTTTTATTTTCTCAAAATGAGCTGACGGAATTTTTGAGCGGGGATCTGAGTCAAAATTTACTGAGGCTAATAGAGCAAAATCCGCGCCTTGGCGCGAACGTGACTTTGGCTCTTTTCGCAGTGCTCATGGATATCAGGCAATCGCGGGAGGCGTTCAATGTGCGAAGCCGGCTCGAATCTCTTTTGGCAACTGGTGAGGACCGCGAATTCCGCCGTGCCGTATACGGAATCCTTCTCTCACCTAAAACCAAAGTGTATCAGTCAAGAACCAGCAAGAACGGGCTTACGATCTTTGGCTCTGAGGATGTGATAGCAACCATTGAACCTATCCGCCGGCGTCTCGGAATTTCGTCGCGTGAGTACAGCGCTGAGGTTGCAGGTGAACTTCGGAAGGGGGCGGTCAAAGCCGTGGTGGAAGATGGTAACGGAGCGGATATTGTCGTGATCCAGCAAGTGCGTGACAGAATCACGAGGGAGCTTAAAGAGTTAAAGGCCGGCCGTGTGCTGGTCAACGCTGTGCCGCCGGCTCTTACCGGTGTGGAGCCTGCCGAGGCCTTGCTGCCTATGGCAGCTTCATTGGGATCAGCGGCTGAAAAATTGGGAGCGCTCAAAACCGAGATGCAGGGGCAGGTTCGGAAATTGACGGATGAATTAGCATCCGTCGCTCCAAGTGACGCGGTTAAACTTGAATCACTCGCGAACGGAGAAGGCGGAATCGTACAGCTCAAAAAGAAATATACGAACGCTGTGCGAGGGATTTTTAGAGCCTTGGACAAGGAGGGCGCATCTGACAAGACCCGCGCGGCTTACGACAGAGAAATACAAAACCTGAATACCGATCTCTTGATTCTCGAAATAAAGAGGAGATTTTTAGATTACAGAAATCAACTTCTCAACCTTGATTTTTCTGATGGGGCGGCATGGAGCCAGCTGTCCCGGCGGGTTGACACTTTGAGCAAGACTTTCAATGACGAGCTTGAACGACGAATCAAAATGGTCAGAGCGCAACGTCCGCCGAGCAATACGCCTGCGGCGGCAGACAGGCAAAGGCGTCTGAATGGTCTGACGGAGCTTAGAGAGCAATTTCCAATTCAGCATTTGACCCAGCTTCGTCATTATGTCGCGCTTTTAAGGGCCATGCAAGCGGCACAAACGGACTTGCTTGGCAATCTTTCAGAATCGCCGCAGGAATGGGTCACGGACGCTGCGAATAAGCGGTTAGGGAAGGCGCTTAAGGCTGTGAGAGACGCGGATCTTTGGACGGATTCTGTGAAAGACGGTTCGGCGGCAGTGCGTGCCTTTGTAGAAAACACAAGAAATGAGCGTATCGCGCCCACCGAAGCGCTGGTTAAATTTACCGCCGATTTTCAACAGGCCGTGGAATTGGTCAATCAGGCTAGGGCCGTCGTTTCCGAGGCAGCGCCTGATGAGGCCAGTCTTATCTCCGCGGACAAACAGCTGACTAGGGCCAAGGGGAAATTGGCCTCAATCATGGCATTTGATCTTTCCGGGCTTAGCACGGAACAGGCTGCGATTATCGAAAAAGCGCGGACGGCGCTGAGTGCGGACAGGACGGCGGTCCGTAAACTTTACAACGAAAAGGCCAAACTAATTCTTGAAGCCCGCAAGGCGGACGCGCAGAAACGTAAAGAAGCAGAAGCCGAGCAAAAAAAGCAGGAAGCTCTGGCGCGCGGCAGGCGCCTGGAAGAAATACGCAAGCTTGTCAAAGGAGAGTTCCCCGCAGATGCGGACGGCATAGCGGACCAATTGGCTGAAACAGAAAAATTTCTCGCGGAATTGGATGAAATACGCGGTCAAATTCCGCAGCCCGCTTCTCCGGAGGCCGTAAAAGATATCTCCCTTGCCCTCAATCAGCTGGCCGGCTTGCCTCCGGCCGTATTTCCCGCGGAAAATCTTGCGGATATCCCGGCTGCTAAAGTTCGCGAAGCCATCACCGAGGCAGCCAGCAACAAAGCGACCCGGAAAGTAACCAGGGGCGGTGTGTGGACCGTGGTTGCCAAGGTCGCTGGTAAACTTATTGGTTGGACCTTCAAGGGTAAAAAACAGCCGCTCTCCCTGCCGAATCGAGAAGCCGTGAGGATAGCCAATTCGCAATTTCCGGCCACGCGCCAGCCCGCCAGACCCATGGACTTTTTGCAGGGAGAAGCGCTCCCTCAAATGGGCAATGCCCAGATCATGGTTCAGCAATCCGCCGCGGCCAATGTCCTGGAATTATTGGAAAAAATCTGGGCCAATACGGATACGGAAATATCCCAACAGAAAAGGCAGGAAGCCAGCGAGACGCTGATCAGGCAATGGGTGCTCAGGCAGACCCTGGAATGGTCAATGGCCGTTGATTTGGACGCGAAACTTGCCAACACCGGTATTTTCCTGCGAAAAGACAACAAGGCCTACCATATAAGGAACTTCGATCATGATGAACTCCTGGGCGTTAATTCAACCGGCCGCCTCACCCAGGAGCAATTCCGGAAATTTTTCTATTATTTCTGGTTTGTCCAAGCCAATGACCTGCGCGCCCTGGACGCTAAAAACAACACCCAGCTTGAAGCGGTTTTTCATGAGGCGGTCAAACAAAGCGGCATTTTTAAAACGCTTTATGAAAATCAGGCCAATGTGGATCTTTTGCGAGACGCTTTTCATGAGTCCTTTGTCCGGTTTCAGGCTCGCGCTCAGGCCATGGAAAAGCGAAAACAGGATTTGAAAACCATTCGAACTGAATTCGAGCAAAAGAATCAGGCTCTGAAGGGCTTGAGAGCGGAGGCGAAAAAACCCGGGGCCCCGCCTTTGGGGGCTCAAATCGACGCGGCTGAAGAAGAGTTGCGGCGGATAAAAGCCAGCTATGATACGCGTGCGGCGCAAAAAGAAGAGGCCAGTGCCAGACATGCGATGTGGCTGAGCTACCTGGATTCACTGATGGCCGGTTTCAAAATCAGAGAAGAGTTTACGGCCTCCGAAAACGCCCGGCACGAGGCCACGAAAAAGACGAGTGCTGACAAAGCTGATAAATCACGGCCCCTTGCCCGGGTGGATGACACCATTTTGGAAGTCCGGACGCGGAGGCTTGTTCTTGAGATTATGCATAGTCTGGAGCAGGCAAAGGACTGGAAAAATCACAGCCAGTGGGACAAGTTCCGAACGCTGGATGAGAAAATCAGCCATTTGGAAGCCATGCTGACGCAAAAGCCGGACATGTATTATCTGAAAGTTAATCATATGGTGGAGGTGGTACGGGCAGAATTCAACCAGCTTTACATTCCTTTTATCCAGGCGAATTTGACTGCGGAGCTCGCGGATATTGTCGCGGATTTGAATTTTGCGGAATCGGATCAGGAAATGGATGGTCTTTTTTCCCGATTCGAAAGACTCATTGACCCTGCCGTCCCACAATCGCTGGCTTCGCGTTTTCCGGAAGGCACGGATTTGGTCAGAGGCGAATCCAATGCCGTGGTCATGACCGTGCATTCTGCCTTGGTCGCCAAGAGCCGCCTGACCGAGGGCCTGTTGGATTTGGAGGAGAGAAAAATGACCCTGCACGAAACGCACACTGAGTTTAACAAGAAAAACGGGGTCGCGCAGCGTGTGGCCGAGTTCAGCGCTTTAGTGACTGACGCATCGCCCGCTTCTTTTAAAACACTCTCGGAATCCATGCAGCGCAGGCTTGAGGCCTTTTACGCTCAGGTGCTGAATGCGGAACTCACGCAAATATCGGATAGGTTCCCGAAAGCCGAAAATAATTTAAAGAAAGCCAAAACCATGAAAGACACGGAAAATCTTCTGGCCCGTTTGGAAAGCGTTTCATTGATAGCCAAGGAGTGGGAAGCCAAGGCGCTGGATAAGGAGGTGTTTTCCGGGATCATCGCCGCAGTTTCTGCCGCGCGCAGTAAATTGCTGGAGTCAATGTTTGAACAGAGAAAAACAGAAGTTGCTGAACTCTCCGAACCAGCAAGAAAGGTGAAGATTGACTCGGCTATCGCCAGGCTGAAGAGATTGGATGAGGCATTGCAGGCGCTTGAGACGGCCGCTGACCCGGCCAAGGACGCCGAGCTGAAAACTCAAATAGGGCAATACAGGAACGGAACACTGCTCCCGGCTATTCAGGACCTTGAAAAACTGGAACAAGATTTCGCTAAAGGTTTGACCGGATTGCTGGAATCTTTGAATGACTTGCTGGGGTATCAGCTGGAACCGGCTGTTCCGCCGGCTAAAAGAAGCGGGTATGAGCAAAAACTGGTAGACCAGTGGCGGGTTTTGGGTGACCGTCTCACGAATGAATTGAAGGGCCACGATGCGCTCAGGAAGGCCGTGGAATTGACCGCTGAATTGCTGAAATTAAGGCAGGCTGTGATTGATTTCAAGGCGGCTGATGCGAAAGCCGCCAAACAAGGATGGCAGGATTTGCTTTCCCGGCATGATCAAATTGTGGCCGCGCTGGAGCAGATTTCTCAAATAGGTCCGGCCGCTAAGGAGCATACCGGTTTCCGGGAAGCTATTGAGCGCCGGCTGGAAGAGCCGGCTCACGTTGCGGCCGCGCAGGAACTGCAAAAACGAATCGATAAAATCCGCGCTGATTTGGAGGCTCTAAAAACACCTGCTGCCGGCGTGACAGTCACCGCCGCCCAATTTCTTGCGCTCAAACAGCAAGCCGATACCCTGAGGCAGGAAATCACGGATAAAGGGCTGACTGCATACGTCACCTTTAATGAGTTGGGAGCGATAAGCGATGAAGCGGAGAAAAGGTATATCCCAACTTGGATCAAGGAGCAGACCGCCGAGATTGCAAAGCCTCTATCTTGGGTAGAGCTTGAAACCATTCGGGCCAAGGCCATGGATATCGGAGAGCAGTTGGCCGCACTGGTGTTTGTTGAAGGAGAAGGTGGTGCTGCGCTCAAAAAGAGCTTCGATAAGATGGAAGCTGCTTTGAACGAGCTGATAGCCCGGCACATTGAATTAAGAAGCTTGTCAGGCAAGGTTGCTGATATCAAGGCGCGGTACGCGTCAAAGACCGCCATAGCTGACATGAATGATGCAGAGATTGCGGCTGACAAAAACGCCATCGATGAACTCTTTGGGGCCGCAAAAGCTTTGGCGGCCAAAGTGGACAAGGCGAGGTTCGGAAAGTTGATTGCTGATTTATCCGCAGAGATTAATGACGCTTCGGACGCGCGCGCGGCGCGTTCTTCGTCCCGCAAGTATGCCGCGGCTATCAACGCGGCTGCCGGAACGAATGCCGCAGCGCGTCTTAAGGCTATTCAGACAAATTTTGCCAAAGACAAAGCCAAACTGGGGGCTTATGCGGATGATGTCGAGCAGTTAATCAGCGCAAAAAGAGAGGCGTTGGAACAGGCTTTGCGTAAAACGGTGGAGCAAACGACGGAAAGGCTTGAAAAAATGGTCCGGGCTATTTCCGATCATTTTAAAGCCACTGCGGCGCAGGTCAAGGCAGTCAATTTAAAGGGAAAGAAATGGCAAGAGCTGGCCGGCGAGGGGAAAAAGCCGGCTCCCGAGGATGCCAAGGTTTTACGCGAGTATGTGGAGGGATATAAAAAACTTTTGGTTCAATGGCAGCGTTTCCTTGATGATGAGGCCAATAGAAAAACCTTCGAAGAATTGAATCAAGCTTTCCAGGACAGCCAAGCGATGGCCGAAATCCGGGCGGCCAAGCAGGATTTGCTGGATTCATTCAAGGATAAATGGGACAGGATGGTGAAATATTACTTTAAAATCGGCACCGAAGTCTTGGAGAGATCTCTTAAAATATACGAGATTGCGCCCGAGATGATCCCCTCGGCGGAGCTGGCTCAATTGGAAGATTTGGATAAACGCCTGCTTAGCGAGAAGACACTTTTTACCCGTGATTGGGGTCTGCTCAGGGCCGCCTCTCTTGGACAGGAAAAGGATCCCCTCCAGGACAAACTCAGCGCTCTCGGAGACCGCCTTCGGCAGGCCCGACAGGCTAAAGAGGAAGAAGAAAACCGGAACAAACTCACTAAAATGGATGGCGCCCTAGTCAGACTGGGAAAGTCCGTAAAGCGCCTTTCCGGGCAACTGAACAGAACAGATATTACGGAGACAGAATATCGCGGGATGCTTGGGCAACTGTTCTTCGGCGGCCAGACTGGAAGGACACGGACGGAAAGCTACCGCGAACAAATTGCCGGGTATCAAGCAAAAGAAATTCATGATTTGGTGGTTCATTTCCGTGGTGAGCAGGCGGCCAAGGATTTGGTCCGCGATTTGGACCAGCTTGCCGCGGACAATGATTTGGTTATTTTCAGGGCTCTGGAAGGATGGCTTGGCATTCTCGGAGAAAAGGGTTCCCGCCTTTCGGAAGATGACCATCAAAGGGTGTCTGATTTTGTTCAACATTATTCGGAGAGGCTGCATGGTTTGCCGGAGGATAAACGCCGGGCTGATGCCTGGTTGGCTTTGAATGCTAGGGTTCAGGATATGCTGAATCAGACTTTGCCCGCTGTTTCTCCTCAAGCGGAAGTTGAGGCCCCTGAAGCTGAAGCTCCGGCGGAGGCACCGGCCGAGGCTGAGGTTCCTGAAACGCCAGCTGTTCCGCCTGCAGGTGCGGGTGCGGCTGGTTCATTATTGGGCCGCGCGGGCGTAGCCTTGCTGGGCGGCGGTTGGAAATTTATAGGTGGGGTAGCGACCATAGCTGTATTGGCGGGAGGAGTAACGATTGGCACATTCATGATGATGGGCGGAAAACCTGAGGGAGAAGAAGCGGGTGTCGGTGCGCCGGCTGACGGAGAAGAAGCAAAAGCTCCGGAGGGTAAAGAACCACCCGCGCCGGGAGAACCGGCCAAGGCCAAGCCGGGAGAGGAACCCAAAGCCCCGCCCAAGGCAAAACCTGCCGAAGAGGCCAAAGCGCCTGAAGTGGAACTTTCTGAGGCTGAAAAGGAATTGGCCCGCAGAAAGGCCAAGCTTCTTGAAGAGCATAGGCAGAATTTGGCAAAACAGCGTCAGCTGGAGCGCGACCTGGCCATCAAGGCGGAGTTGGAAAGGATGTTTCCGGAACAGCAGCGCACGTTTGGTATAGGCGATGAGGCATTTGAAAAGCAATGGAATGTTGAGGCGGCAAGAGCGCGAGAGCTTGAGGTCCGGGCGGAGCTGGACAAGACGGAGGCTGACCTTAAAACAGCCGCAGGCGACGAGAAAGCCAGACTTTCCGCGCTTCAAGAACAGCTTAAATTAAGGCTGGACACACTGGTGGATTATCATGAGAGAGTTCGCAAATTGCTGGCCAAAGTCGATGCGCTTAAAGGTTCGCCGGACGCGGCGGAAACAGCCCGTATCCTGGCGCGCATGAAACAGCGTTTGGAAGAATCCCTGGTGCGCAAAATCATGGAAGACCGGGGTGAAATCCGTGCCCTGGAAGCGGAATTGGCCGCTCTTGAAAAGGATAAAAAAACAAAGCTGGATGCCAACAAAAGGGCCGAAGCCCAGCTTTTAG
>Ga0209211_10006711_pt1 | contig 16526 bp, 21 predicted proteins | sample RifGroA2_FD_183992 | JGI IMG/M metagenome (GOLD analysis project Ga0209211, IMG submission 183992) | Groundwater microbial communities from Rifle, Colorado, USA - Groundwater A2 (SPAdes) (version 2) | ecosystem: Environmental > Aquatic > Deep subsurface > Groundwater | place: Rifle, Colorado... | reverse complement strand
GTCTTCATGCCCCTTGAAATAATGGGGAGCGATGTAATCATCACGAATTCGAGGGGCATGAAGACTCCTGTTCCTGAGCATGCGATGGCTCTCATGTTGTCCTTCGAAAGAAGGCTCAACGAGGCGTTTGCATCCCAGGCGAAGCGCAAATGGGACAGGATAGTTGGGGGAGAGCTGGCAGGTAAGACCATATTCATTCTAGGCCTGGGCGCGATAGGTCTCGAGCTCGCCGGTCTGTGCAGGGCATTCAACTGCAATGTCATGGGAATAAACAACGAGCCTGTAAAAAGCAGGTTTGTCGACAAGATCGGCATGTCAAATAAGCTTCATCAGATGCTGCCTGAGGCTGATTATGTGATTGCATGCCTGCCGCTGACCAGGGAAACGCATCATCTTCTGGGCAGGAAGGAATTTTCCATGATGAAAAAAACGGCAGTCGTCGTGAATGTCGGCCGCGGGCCCGTTATTGACGAGAGCGCGCTTATCGCTGCCCTTAGGAAAAAGCAGATAGCAGGGGCCTGCCTGGACGTGTTCGAGGAAGAGCCTCTCCCGAAATCAAGCCCGCTCTGGAAGATGAAGAATGTGATAATAACGGCGCACTGCGCAAGCCGGACGCCGCACTACGAGGACAGGATGATTGAGATATTCTGCGGAAATCTTCGCGCGTTCAAGTCAGGCAGGAAGCTGGCTAATGTGGTTGACAAGGAAAGGGGATACTAGCAAAGTATTTTATGCTGGCGATGCAACTTTTATTATGTCAAAATACCAAGCCTTGAATGAGAGTGCGCTCGCGGCTTCCATGGCAATGGTCGGCTTCATCGCATGGATCGTGGCGGTCATCTGGCACGGTTTCCTCGGAGGTCCGTCGATGATGGGCTACATGTATCCAAGATTTTCCTACATGAACCCGGCGAATTCGGTTGCCCTGCTCATCGCTTTTGTGGTGGCAGCTTACGTAGTCGGATTTCTCGTTGCAAGATTCTACAACTGGAATCTGAAGAGAAAATAAGCCTAGAATAGTGTTTGTTTTTTGTATCGGCCGTATTTTTTGCCGTATCTTTTGGCCAGCAGTTTCTCTTCATTCCTGATTATGTGGATATGGAGTGGGATGAGAACCAGGACTATTAATGCAAGCCCCAGACCTGACCCGAAGAATAATGCAATTCCGGTGAAGAGTAATATCTTGCCGTAGTAAATCGGGTGCCTGATTCTTGAATAGATTCCGCTCGTAGCCAAGCCCTTTGTTTTATCCAGCTCCATGACGGCTGCAACGGTCATGAGAAATCCAATAGCTATTAATGACGCTGTTGAAAGCCATTCGCCAGCCATAAATTGGTTCCTGAATGCAAAAATAGAGAGCAATACCAGGATGTGCAGAACAAATATTCCGCTTTTTCCTGCAAACATAAGTAGAAAAGGACTGAACTTATCTCCCGAAGCGTCTCTGCCTTTTGGAGAACTCCTTCAGGGCAGAATCAAACTCCTTCTCCGTGAGCGCCGGCCATTTGGTGTCGGTGAATATCAGCTCGCTGTAAGCGGACTGGAACGGAAGGAAGTTGCTAAGCCGCCTCTCGCCGCCTGTCCTGAGTATCATGTCGGGGTACGGCTGGCCGTTCGTGTAGAGATGTTCCTTGAGCAGCGTCTCGTCCAGGTCCGACGGCTTTATCGCGCCGGCCAGTCCCTCCTGGAGTATCTTCTTCATCGCGTCGACAAGCTCCTGCTGTCCGCCGTAGGCAATCGCTATGTTTATTGTGTGCTTCTTGTTGTTTTTCGTCTTTTGCTCGACCCTTTTCATCTTTTCCTGCAGCTCATCGGGAAGGATGTGCGTCCTGCCGATGAATCTTACCTGCACGGCAAATCGGTTGATGACATGGTCAGCCGACGTCAATATGTTGTCCATTTCCTCGCCGAAGTACTCGAGTATCATCCTCAGCTCCCTCTTCGGCCTTGTCTGGAAATTCTCGAGCGACAGCACATAAGCAGTGACGTATCTTATTCCGCGCTCGCACGCCCACTCCAGCACCGTCCTCGCTTTCTCGAGCCCCATCTTGTGGCCCAGCCACGGCCTCTTCATGAGCTCGCGTGCGAATCGCCTGTTGCCGTCAAGGATTATCCCTACGTGTTGTGGAAGCATATTATCACTTTATCACTTTCTATCTTGCTATCCCAACTAATTTAAATCGGTGGCTGCTGCGGACCTGTAAAACTTTGGCCCGTGCGTGCGCCAAGATAGCAATATATAGTGCTCCAAGAAAACAATATGGATATTATACTTTCTTGAGCGCTACATGGTGAAGTAAAGCTTCACCTGTACAGGAGAATCGAAGATTCTCCTTGTATAAGTGAACCCACAAATACATCCCTATGGGTTCACTATATATTGTTTCCTAGACACTATAAAAAAGTTATCTTAATCATTATAAGACTTATTTTAGGACAAAAATCGAAATGTGTTAGTGGTCGGACATGATCGAAATTATAATTATTCTTGCGCTTGCCGGCTCGATAATAGCCGGCTTGTGGGACCTGAGGACCACGGAAGTCCCGGACCCGCTGCCGATAGGCATGGTCGTTGCGGGCATAGCCTTTTGGATGGCCAGCTGGCTGCTCGGGGGCGACCTGAATTCCCTGCTGCTCTCGCTTGGCGTCGGAACTGCCCTGCTTGCCATCGGGCTGCTGCTCTACAAGAAAGGCCAGTGGGGCGGGGCGGACGCGTGGATACTCGCGGCAATAGGCTACATGGTGCCGGTCTACAGGGGCGAGCTGTTCATCGTGCCTTATCTTTTCAATTTCATGCTCGTGAGCATAGCGTACACTGTCGTTTATTCCCTGGTCATTGGATTGCTTCACGCAAGCGTGTTCAGGCATGTCGCAAAGGACTTCGCGCAGAACATCAGGATACTGGCAGGCGCGCCCGTCATTGTGCTGGTTGTGCTGCTGGTGGCATCGGCCCAGGTCCCGCAGATTATCGGTCTCGCGCCAACCATTGTCCCGCTCATCATCCTGCTCGTTCTTTTCTGGCGGTATGCTGTCGTGATTGAAAGACGTGTTTTCAAGAAAAAGATTCCGACTGGCAGGTTGAGCGTGGGGGACGTCCTGGAAAACGGCAACTGGGTAGGGCTGACTGAAAGGCAGGTCAGGAAATTGAAGCGTGAGAAGCGCTACGTTGTGATAAAGGACGGGATGCGATTCGTGCCTGTCTTTGCTATTGCTTTAGTGCTGACTCTGCTCTTTGGAAACCTGTTTTTTGTTATTTTTTAAGCTTTCTTTAGTTAAGCTTTCGTAGCGACAGACTTTGTGTATATGCAAAGGTGGCCAATATGTTAATTGCGATGCCCTACAAAATCCTGGTGGATAAGAACGTCAAAGGGAGGATAAGCAGCACAATAGAAAGCACAAAAGCGGGCAAAAGCTGCAGTATTTTATGCAGTAAAAATCTTCATAGCGTAGCAAAGCAAGCCATTAATGAGATTTCATCTTCATTTGATGTAGAACTTATTGATCCTATTTCGTCAGAAAAGAATTATATAAAAAATATTGCAGATCGAAGTAAAACAGATTTCTTTGTCGGCATCGGCGGAGGAAAAACAATAGATATAGCCAAATATGCCGCGCATGCATCAGAAAAGCCTTGGGTGGCATTCCCGACAATCCTAAGTCATGATGGTGTTGTCTCTTCCAGAGCCGTATTGGAAGATAACGGAAGCAAGATTTCTGTCGATGCCAGGGAACCTGTTGCTATAATTGCAGACCTCTCGATTATCAAAAAATCAGATTACAAATATTTGTCAGCTGGATTGGGCGATCTGATATCAAATTTTTCTGCGGTTGAAGACTGGAAGATTGCAGACAAAGCCGGCAAGGAAAAATATCATGAAATTATTGGGCGCTTGTCGCTCATTTCTGCGGAAGCTGTAACAGCGCACATACCCGAGATCAGAAAAAAAGATTATCACGGCCTTGAAATCTTGTTCTGGTCGCTTGTATCAGCAGGTTTTGCAATGAATCTTTACGGCTCATCTCGTCCGTGCTCGGGCAGCGAACATAATATATCACATGCGTTGGATCACAAAGACTCAACATCACTGCATGGCCAACAGGTAGCGCTGGCAACAATAATATCCACATACCTGCAGAAAGGTGACTGGCAGAAAATAAGGAATTTATTAGTTCAAGCTAGCTTGCCAATTACAGCAAAAGATCTGGGCATAGAAAAGAATAAGATTATAGAGGCATTAGTTGATGCAAGAAATATCCGAAAAAGGTACACTATTCTTAATAAATTAAATCTGACGAAAACATCGGCAGAAAAAGTATTAAAAAAAGTCAAAGTAATCTAAGGTTTAGATATGACTACATTACCTAATTTGCTCAATAAAAAAGAAGCAGAGAAATTGTTTGCCCGCGCCTGCAGAGAGTTGAAGATAGATAAAAATAAAATCAAGGACCTTGTTATCTATGAATTAACAGATGGTACAAGGACTTCTACAGATCTAGATGGGTGGAAAGCTTATTTTGATGGCGGCATGTTCATACTTCGCCTGTATCATATTCTATCTTTATTGGAATGCCGATGTTCGTACGTATTGACAACCGGCGAAGGTCACAAAAAAAGAGACAATTACAAAGATATCATAGAATCGCTAAACAAACAGGTCGAAGTCTATTCCGAATATGTAAGAAAGCACAACATGCGTTTGAAATTCATAGCCAATGTTCCAACACTGGCAAGATTCAGCAGCTTTATGCGAAGACTAAGAGATCTTGAAAAAGAAAGCCAAAAAAACAGTGGGTTCACTACTTTTGTACTAATCAATTATTCCGCAAGCTGGGCGATTAGATCTGGCGCATTAAAAAATCTGCCAAATGCAAATGTGATAATCAAGCATACAAAAGGCCAGATAAATGAGGGCCTTTGGTTGCCTGACAAGCTTCACAACAACAGTTTTGTCTATGCCCAAAACGGATCCGTCAGTTCTAACTGGTCTGACAAAGACCTGGTATATCTAATAGCAATAGCATTGAGGAGCATGACATTTCATCAGGGGCAGCAGTATAAAAAAAGTTACAAAGAGGGCGAGAAAACCAAAATCCGGGAACTAAGGGAAAAAAAGCTTTATATGATGCATAAAAAACTGGGCAAGAAATGCTCAAAGCGTGTCGTGATGTTCAGCAATGTAGGCCCTGAAATATACGAATTCTAAATTAAGCTTCCCAGAATAAATCCTAGAAAAACGAAATACGTTGCAATTTTCACCATTCTTTCAGATTTTCTTATAGGCAATTTAGCTGCGTATACGCATATGAGTACGGCAGGTATGGCGCCTATCCAATAATAAACAGAAAAAATTCCGTAGTAGAATGGCGCAAGCAGAAGGATGCAGGCCAGGTAAAGAAGAACAAACGCAAATATTTTTGTTTTCTTTTCACCTATAGAGATCGGGATTGTTTTTATTCCAGCCGACTTGTCGCCTTGTACGTCTCTGATGTCCTTCAATATCTCCCTGCTCATCGCGGCAAGAAATGAAATAATCACAAGCAGCATTAAAGCCATGTTGATGGTTATGATGTCTGTCAAGAAACCTGCCGCCAAAAAAGATGAAGCAGCTAGCCAGCTGACAGCAATATTCTTCAAAAAAACTGCCCGTTTTAGTTTGTAAGCATAAAGTGTGGAAACGACAAAATTAAAAAGTGCTATGGCAAAAAACGGAATGCTCACGAAAAATGCCAAAACTAACCCGAGCACTCCTGTAACAGCAAATAATCTAAATGCGTTTTCCCTTTTGACGCGACCGGACGGTATTGGCCGGTGAGGCATGGAAATCTTGTCAATCTTATGATCAAGATAATCGTTTATCGCATCGCCGCTACCGCATATTAGAAATGCCGCAATAAGTGCGATCAAAAATACGAGAGGTGTTGTAAATGTTCCAGCTACAAGTGTTCCTATAGCCAGCCCAAGAACGGTCATTAAGCATACGCTCGGCCTGAGCAATTCAATATAAGGATTCATTAAAAATCATTTGAAAATAGTGCTTAAAAATCAATCAAGTGCCTTCAAAAGAGCTTCGTACGAAAGCGCCCAGAAATCTGCAGCTGCCCTAACATCAGGCTTGGCAAGCGGCGCGGCCAAGGAAAGTTTTGCGCCCGCCATGACACCTGGATCTGTTTCTGCATCCCCGACAACCAAGCAATCATTAAGTTTAAGGCCGAATCTTTTATCAAGAAATTTTTCTGCAGTAAGTCTTTTGTTGGGTTTACGTCCTGGGACATGAGACCATACATTAGGTGCTATTTCACTACCAAATACAGAGTAATTGCCTAAATGTGCAATCGTGCCAAATCTTTCAGAAGCCGCGCGAGCTGAAACATCAATTCCACCTGTATACGCTATTGTGGTCATTCCAACTCCATTAAGAAATTTTACAAAATCGCTAGCATAAGGCAGACCATGTTTTTTGACGTAGGCTTCTGCAAACCTGGAAGCGCTTTCTGAATCCACGCATCCAACCCGGTTCAGCGCGGCTGCGAATTCTTCATATGCACGCTGTTCGTCTCCCATTAACTTGGTATAAAATACGGTTTTGAGAGCCCCCAACAATCCCCTTGCGGCGTTTCTATAGTTGCCCCTTTCCCATTCCCGAGTGAGGTATCCTTTTCCAATTCCTTCTGACACGCTTCCATCTACCAATGTGCCATCAACATCGAGGAGCGCTGCTTTACATCCAAAAAGTCTGTCCTCAAATTGCGTTATTTCCATGAATAAACTATAACAAAAAATAATTTAAGCGAAGAAACTGTAATGCAAAAGTAATTCTTATTTTATATATAATGTTTCTTTGACTGGAAGCTACTTTCTTTTACAAAGAAAGGAGTTTACTCGACAACAATAGGCACCCGGTCGTACATCTGGCGCATCATTGAAACGACTTCTTCTATCTTCTTTTCCAGCCGCTCCACGCGCGCGCCCAGCGGCGAGAGGTCCGGCGCCTCTACTGTCCTGACGCGCTGGTTCAGGTCGGCAACCTGCCTCGTATATTCTTCCCTGCTGACTATGTTCGGGATTCTCCTGTCCATCGACTTTGCGAACTCGTTGAGCTGCTGCGTGAGCAGCTTGACGGTGTTCATCTTCATGTTGCTCTCGATGTCATTTATCCTGTTGCTCAGCTTCTGGATGTCCAGCCCCTCGACATTCTCGATGTGGCTTGCGATCTCGCTCGCCTTGTTGACCTTCGCCTCCATGCCCGCGAGCCGCCTTTCGGTGGAAAGCCTGTTAACAGACTCCTCTTCCAGCGCCTCTTTCGCTTCCCTTACCGTGCTGGCAATGCTTTTCAGCTCCTCCATCTCTATTCCCTGAATGTGCTCAAGCGCTGCGTTGAGCTGCTTTATGTCGTTCGTTTCGAGATTCTTGATCTGGCCGACCTTCGCCTCCATCTCGGCGATGCGCTTCTCCATCGACATCCTGTTGACCGCCTCGTCCTCCATCGCGTCTTTGGACTCCTTTACGTGCTTCGCCAAGCTCCTGATGTCGTGGAGTTCCGTCCCCTTCAGCTGGTCCATCATCTCTATCAGCTTCTTCGCATCGCCAGCCTCAAGATTCTCGAGGTGCTTGAGCTTTGATGCGAGATTCTTGATGTCGTGAATCTCCGTGTCTTTCAGCTGGTCCGCGAGCTGGCTCAGCTTGTGAATGTCAGCCGTTTCCAGTTCGTGCGCCTTTTCGAGTATCTGGCCCATGTGCCTGTCGAATTCCTCCCTGTAGGAAGCAGCATCAAAATCCTTAAGTTTGTTGGCAATTGCCTTCATCTTCGTGAGCGTTTCCTCTATGTCGTCGAGCTCTTCCTTCAGCGCGAGCGTATCCTGCATCTTCTTGTCCATGCTGCCGACATGCCTCTTCAGGTCTTCCAGGTCGGATGAGCCGATGGAGCCGTCGACTATCTCCTTGAGCTTGTCGGTCTTCTTGTCGATGTACTGCAGCTTTGGAGAAGTGTCGTTCCTGAAGGTGTCGAACTCGTTCCTCAGTATCTGGATCGATTTCCTGACCCTGTCCCCGTCGAGCGATACAGGCGCCGATGGGGACGACCGCAGCGATTCGATGCTCGACTTGAGCTGTTCTATTTCCGGCTTTGCATCGTAGAGCGGCTCCGTGCCCTTGAGCGAGCCGAGTTCTGACTCGATCTTCTCGGACTGTTCCCTCACGTACTGGGCAATGACCTTGATCGAAGCCTCGACCTCGCTGAGCCGCTTTTCCAGTGACATTTTCAAAACTCCTCATTGCGTATGAAGTTGCTTTGCAACTTCTGTCTGTTCTCTGTTTTGGAAAGAAGCTTTTCTTGATTTTGCTTCATTTAGTTCCTCTTCAATATTGCATGGACATCCGCGAGCACGTTGCTCTCCTTTTCAAGGTCCTCACGGCCGCGCTGCGCGAGCAATGCCTCCAGCGTCTTTATCCGCTTTTCCAGCTGATGCATGTCGCCTTCCATTGATTCCTTTACATGCTTCTCGACATCCTTCGGCACCTTTATCATGGTGCTCGGGATGGAGTTTATTCTCTCCTCCAGTTCTGCCAGTTTCGATTCCAGCGCGCCGCTGGTGCCGCCCTCGGATTCGATGACGGGCACTGACCTGTTCGCCACCTCGCTCTCTATGCGGTTGAGCCTTTCAGAAATATCGGGAACGCTGGGGGTTATGCCGAAATCGAGCCCCTCGCCCACCTTTTCCCTCAGCTTTGTGTTCTCGAGCTGCAGAAGCAGCAACAGGTCTTCAAGCTCGTCTATGCGGTCGTTGGAATCTGTCACGGGCGCAGCCTCCGGCTGCGTCATCCTTTTCTCTATCTCGACAAACGTGACTTTCAGGCGCTCTTCCAGCCTGTTGATCCTCTCTTCAAGTTCTGCGATCTTGTCAGACATATGTTATTTTATTGCTCATGCGCCATATATATGGTTTTTGATGGATGGCTATTTCCTAGCCCGTGGTCCTTTTCTTCCGGCTTCCTTCTTTTTTCTGCCGGGTTTTTGAAGCAGTTTCCTGAAGTCCCATCTCATCCAGACCAGCCACAGAGCCAGTATGGTCAGTATGAGTCCCCAGCTCCAGATTACCGCATGGACAAGCTGGTAGTTGGCCAGGTCGAACACGTGCACGTACACGAACATGAATATTATGCGCAGCAGGTTGACAGCAAATATTGCCGGAAGCAGGAGAAGTCCCAAAGCCTTGCGTTTGTTCGGGTAGTCTGTTGCCATCACCAGCGCGAAATAAGCGAGCAGGCTCTTCCAGCCCGTGCAATCCCAGTTTATGACGGCAGCCCAGTCGCCGTTCCTCACAGGTATGGAGATTACAAGGTCGTTTATGCTGGGGTCCAGCCCGAGCGCCGTCAGGGCATACATGGTGAAATCAGCCACCGCGCGCTGCAGCGCAGGAAGCGTCCATCCTTCGTAAAGTATTACGTACAGCGGTATCGCAAACAGGTTGAATTTTATGAAGAACTTCAGCAGCCGGATGAATTTGGCGTCCGGGTGCGCCAGCCACTTTTTTCTCATCAATTAGAATTAGTCTTTTCGGTTATTATAGGTTCATGCCTGCAAGAAATCCCTGGACACTGAGAATCCTGGGCGCATGTGCAAGATGGACCTCGGCGCGCTCTTTATGAATTGCTGCACTGCAACGGTCGGTGCATCGTCCCCTGTAAGACTCAACCCCGCTTCCATTGACGCTGGACATGCACATTTCGTAATCACCATGCATCCCAAAATAATGCGACACGTATGCCGGACCCTCATGCCCCCTATAGGCGACCATGACAAAAACTCCATCCATGCCTTCCGGGGAAAACAGGGCGAGTTTTTCAGCCATGTAATCAGGCAGGTCAACAGGAGGAAGAATGCCCAAAACTTCTTCCATTTCCCCGTCGGTTTCCAAAACAACATCCATTACAGCAGGCATGTCGCGTCCATTGATACGGAGAGAATAACCCAGTCTGTGAAGCTCAGACATCTGGAATAGTTGACAAAAAACTATAAAAACCAGAATTTGTAATTCCTGTGCGCTACGATGATTTCTTGCTCTTTATCATCCTGTACGTGCCATATTCCCATGTCGTGACCTCGTCGCCCTCGGTAAGCTGTCCTTTCAGCTCCTCCGGGATTTTTACCTCGAACGTCGTGTAGTCGACAAGGTCCATGAGGTGCGCGTTATCGTCCGTCAACGATATCACTTGCGCGTTCTTCTTCTCTATTATCGGCGAGTCCATCTTGGTGTCGGCCGGCTTGACTATGATTTTCTTGATGGACGTGTCAAAAACACCCCGCGCCATCATCCTGGCCTTTGCCGCGCCATGCTTGCCTGCCTTGCTCTTCTGGACCTTTTCCACGACGCAAGGCACGTCGTCAATGAGCACGTACGAGCCCGGCTTGAGGTTCTTTATTTCCGCTGATCTCTTCTCTGGCATTTTCTGCACCTGGAATTATCTTATTCCTGTTGTCGCAAGAAATATATAAACCCAACTTCCTGAAAAAATCGTGGACCGCCCGTAATTATTCCCGTTTCTGCGTGACGAATTTCATGTCATCTTCCATGACAGTCTTCTTTCCTGCGAAGCGGCTGACCTTTACCGCTCTCTCGGCGATGTCGAAGCCGATTTCCTCTATCACTTCCCTGGTTTCTTCCAGCGCCTCTTTCGATATGCGTTTTATGCCGTTCTTTTTCGCAATTCGTTCTATGGAAAGCAGCGACATCATGAATGTACTTGCAGAAAGGATTATAAATATCTGCGGGCTAAAGCCCGCAGTATTTTTGCAAGAATGCAGTTTAATATGAACGACCTGAAGGTCGTAGTATTAAACTAGCTGCATTCATTGCAATAAAAAGAATTGAAATGCGCCGTCAGGGTATCATGATGACGCGCACTGACATCATGGTTATTATCGCGCTGGACACGAGCAGAATTACAAGATAGTGCACAACGTTTATCGCGAACAGCTTTGACGGGCCTCTGCTCCATATCCAGTTCCCGAAAAGCACCGTTGCAATGAAGCCCAGCCATACCATGAAGCCGGTCGCGAGTGCGTCCGCAACGGACAGCGCACCTGCAAAATCCAGCAAATTTGCAAGAATAAAGTTCATGACAAGCATGGCGACAAACATGCCAAGGGTGTTCGCAGGCATCTGTTTCTTGCCCTTTGCCGCATCCTTCGGCATCACCTTCATCAGTTTCATCCAGGTTTTGCCGAATATCGGCCCGTACCATATGAAGCTGACGATGATGCTTACTACGGACGCCACAAGGACGGCAGCATAGTTCACAGTAGCCATTTCCATTCTATAACTTTGTTATTTCCTGTTTTTATAGTTTCGGCATTATTTATTTCTTCAGCCGCTTCGGCAGTGGCATGGTTGTGCTTATCAGCAGCCCGAGTATCAGAACGAACCAGAAGCTGATGAACCTGTCAAGCAGCAGTCCGCCGGCTGCCGCGCTGCTTGTCAGTCCGAAGAATACCAGCGTGCCTGCACCGAAGAATTCCACCAGCCCCAATGAGCCGGGAAGCCACGGCACCAGGTAAAGCACAAGTATGACCGACCATACAATCACGATGACATCCCAGCTCAGTACCGAGCCTATTGCTGCAAAAACAAGCCACATCCTGCCGAACTCGAGCAGCTTGGTTATGAAAGATATGCCGAATGAGCCCGCAAGTATCTTTCTGTCCTTTATCAAGACGTTGAACGCGTTGTAGAATAGCCTCGCGTAGTCCTTCTTCCTTGCATGCGAAGCCTGGGATATACGCTTTGCGGTCCATCGTATTAGCTTTCTCATCCATCGGGGATTCAGTAGGAGCTTGAGGGATACGACCAGTATGGCTGCCACGACTATCAGAAATACAACAAAAGACGAGAAAATCACGCCCGGAACATGCTCCGCGAACATGACGAAAATGAAAAGCACAACCAGCAGCGACGAAGCCAGTTCGGCAAGCGTGTCCACTGCGATGATGGCCGTCGCCTCCGAGCCGGTGAATTTCTTCTTCCTGAGGAGGTATATCTTTAGCGGTTCTCCGCCTATCTTCGCTATCGGCGTCAGCAGGCTGATTGCCATTCCCGACATGCTTATCCTGAACGCTGAAAAAAAGCTTAGCTTCTCGTGCCTCCTCGATATGACTATCAGCCGGCATGCGAGCAAGCCGAGGATAACAAGTTGCAGCGCCAGCGCCAGCGCCAGGTATTCCATGTTGGCGGAGGTGACGACATTCACAACCTCTGTAAGCCCGAAAAACGCCAGCACAACGGTGATAAGGACAATCCCGACGGCGAACAGGAGGAATGTAAGCATATCTTCTCTCTTGTCCGGGATGTTATAAGAACTTTTGCGCAGTTCTTAACCTACTTTTGCCAGAATCCGGGTAGTGTTGCATAAAGTGTGACAAATATCTGCGGGCTAAAGCCCGCAGTATTTTTGCAAGAATGCAGTTTAATATGAACGACCTGAAGGTCGTAGTATTAAACTAGCTGCATTCATTGCAATAAAGAAGAATGTTGCAGAATTGTCGATTAGTCTTAGAATCAATCCATTCGACCATATTTCTTGTGCGCTGCTTCCGCAGTCATTATTTCCGTAACTTTCACTATTCTATCTTCTGTTTCTATAGTGTAGAATGCACGATAGTCTCCGATGCGCAGCCTGAATGCAGATTTTGAAGTACCCTTGATTTCTTTCTTGTTGCCATGAATGTCTGGGAAAGGAGATTCTTTCAGCAATCGCAGTTCTTCTTTTATGTTCTCAGAACGTTTCTTGTCAAGCGATTCGAGAAATTTTAGGGCATTATTTTCAATCAGCACTTTCCACATGAGCATAACCACCTCATAAAAGAATAGTTATGCTATGCCGGAATATTGAAAATATTCCTTGCATTAAGCCAGCTCCGTGAACTTGCCGCCCTTGGCTATCCTGTGCTGGGTCTCGACGAAATAATCGTTTCTCTTTGCTTCCTCATAAAACTCAATGAGTCTTTCAAGAAGAGAATCATATGTGTCTTCCATAGAACCAATACTCTTGAGTCTGTCTCTTGTCTTATTTTCTATTTGTATAGTTGTTTTTGCCATACACATAAATACTATATTCAATTATATAAAACTATTGTCTAGCAATAAATATCTGCGGGCTTTAGCCCGCAGTATTTTTGCAAGAATGCAGTTTAATATGAACGACCTGAAGGTCGTAGTATTAAACTAGCTGCATTCATTGCAATAAAAATCACCAAATCTGCAACGCCCGGTTAATTTTAGGCAAATCAGAGTAAAACAGCCGAATCTGCCATGTATGTGGTGGGCGTTTTTGTGCTCAAACACGCAACAATCAGCTCATAAGTCCAAAAAGCAACACTTTATGCACCAGTGCCCAGAATCCGATGGATATTTAAAAACCACCTATAAAAGCCACAAACCTTTAAATACTTTACGGCGTAAAGTAATGGTTTGGAGAAAGAAGCCAAGATGTTACTTCAAGTAAGTGATAAATGACAAAGTTTAATGATTTTTGTGTTCTGCATGCCGTTCGTGAAGGGTCATGAGCGTCATGTAGGAATGTGGCGTGGTAAAAATGCTCGAAAAATGTCCCGAGTGCGGTTCCAAGCACTTCTATAGAGACCCGGAAAAGGCGGAAAAGGTCTGCGCAAAGTGCGGGCTTGTTTTAGAGGAATCTATGGTCGACACGGGGCAGGAGTGGCGTGCTTTTGACCACGACCAGAAAGTGAAGCGTGCAAGAACGGGCGCACCGCTCACGCACAAGCGCCACGACAAGGGGCTGACCACGGAAATCGGAAAAGGCACCACGGAACTGTTCAAGGTGCCTGCAAAGAAGCGCTCTCAGTTCTTCCGTATCCGCAAGTGGCAGAAGAGATTGCTTACAAGCAAGGACAGAAACATGTCCTTCGCGCTGAGCGAGCTGCAAAGGCTGATAAGTTTCCTTGGTTTGCCGAAGACGCTCCACGAGGAAGTTGCCAAGCTCTACGAGAAGGCTCTGCAGAAGAGCCTGGTAAGAGGCCGCTCCATTGAGTCAATAATCGCAGCTCTTGTATATTCATTGTCCCGCGAATACGAAACACCGAGGACACTTACTGAAATATCCCAGGCTTCCGGTATAGGAAAGCGTGAACTGGGAAGGACTTACAGGTATATTTCAAGAAAGTTGGACATAAGAATACTGCCGGCAAGAGCGGAGAGCTACATCCCAAGGTTCAGCTCAATGCTCAAGCTTTCAGACCGCACCCAGATGAGGGCGATAAAGATATTGAAGACTGCAAAGGAAAAGGATGTTATTTCTGGAAAAGGCCCGTGCGGATGCGCGGCTGCGGCTATCTACATCGCCAGCGTGCTTGAAGGCGAGAGGAAGACGCAGAGGGAAGTTGCTGATGTCGTAGGCGTGACGGAAGTCACGATACGCAACCGATACAAGGAAATGGCGGAGGCGCTCGACATAGAGGAAGAAGTCGAGAAGAAGGCAAAGGAAGAGGAAGTCGTATAGGCGATTTTATGGCTGATTCTTACTCGGGAAAAGGTATCCTAAGTTTTTTTCTGGAAAAATTTCATCCGTTCGCATCCGTGGCTGCGCAGCATCATGGGACGTTTGTCGAGCCATATGTGGCAAGGAACATGGCAGAACTGGGTGGGTATGAAGGAGAATTCGACGAGCTTGTGGTAGGCTCGGAAAGCTCCGTCTCGCGCATCCTGATAGGCAGGGATGTTGTCCTTCATGTCAGCGCCAGTTACCCTGTCGATCCAGACGGATTGATCTTGCCCTCCGACAATGAATACAAAAGCGCTTCGAGAACGTTCTCGTTTGAAACTCCCGAATGGTTGATGCCGCTGCATCCAGAAAGACCCGAAACGAGGCTGTTCAGGCTAAAATGCGGACTTGACAGGGAATTATACAGGACCTCTTGGATCCGCATCGGCAATGAAATCGGCATAGCTGGCGAAGAGGGCATATTCGCACATGCATTAGTTGGGGATGATGGTAAATTTTTATACAAGTGCGACGTTGCGGAAAACCAGAGGGAAATAGATGCCCTGTTGCTTGCCGGAGAACTTGGATTTGAAATCGGCGGGCCGGTTCGTGGCAAAGATTCAGGAGCCTCCGCAGCAGGACAGGGCGCGAAAGCGGTGCACAGGATGCAGGAAAGCATGGCGTACCGCCAAGGCTGATTACTCGAGTATTCTTACGCCGTCAATCTCCCCGTCTCCGTCGTTGTCCAGTCCCTCAACGACCGTGAAATTCTTGTTTTCTATGCTGTCGAAATGCCTGATAAAAGCCAGTACAGCCGCCTTTGTCCCGCTGTAGCGTTTTCCTGCTATGACCAATATCTTGCCGGGCCCGAACGGGCTGTCTGCTTTCGCTATGAACCCGCAGTCATCATTTTTGTAGACTTTGTTTTTTGAAATTATATTCTTCTTTGCGTCAAATCTTACCGGCAGCTTTTCATTTACCATTTTCATGACCTTGTTCGTTACAGGGCCGCCGATTACGATTAAATTATTGCGAAGGTCTTCAGAGCGCGTGTCCTTGTCCTCTATCACTGCAGGCGCCTCGACTTTTGCGAGGAATGTGCCAAGAAAGAGCGCCAGGTCGACAGCAAAGGTTATGTCCCTGCTCCTCGCCTTTTCCGGACCGTGGGGATCCGGCGAGCCCACTATTATCTTTGCACTGAAGAGTCCGTTTTTTATGAACGGCTCGAATCCGCTCCTTGGAATCCTCCTGGCCTCCCGGAACTCGCCAAAACGTGCAACGAACGCCGGGCTCGAGAGCTTGTACAGCTTCGCAAGGGCGCCGCTCTTCTCTTCTTTCCTCGTTATCTTCACGAAGCCTTTTTTCTCCAGTTGCCTTACGTGGTAATAGATTTTCTGCTCATTGATCTTCAGCTCGCGCGAGATCTGCTTCGGATATTTCTCGCCCTCGGAAAGCGACCTCATTATCTTTAGGGCCAGCCCGCTGAAAATCTGCTTCTCCTCGGCGTTTATTGCCATCATCTTGCCGTTCGATTCCTTGACAACCTGCATGCTATCAACTACTAAAAGAATATTCATATCACTAGTATAAAACTTTTAATAGACATTTCTTAAAGACTCAAGTCAAAAGAATCGGATGAATCATAAAATAATATCAAAGATGAGGTCTTCAGAAACCTATGTTCTTTGGGGTTCATCGAGACCTGAACCGAATGACGCTAAAGCGTCTTTCAACACTCAAGAAAGGGGCCGATAATGAAAGCAGTAGTGCTCGCGGCGGGCAAAGGCACGCGCATGCTTCCGCTCACGGTTACGATGAGCAAGGGAATGATACCTGTCGCAAACAAGCCCCTGCTGAGGTGGACATGCAGCTTCCTTGATTTCTGCGAAGAGATAATACTGGTCGTCAACGAGAGCCAGCGCGATATAATAAGCGAGTTCATCAACGAGAAGAAAGTGAGGCTGGTCTTCCAGGAGCAGGCACTGGGCACCGGGCATGCCCTCATTCAGGCAGAGCAGCTCGTCGACGGCAA
>Ga0209211_10006710_pt1 | contig 16527 bp, 10 predicted proteins | sample RifGroA2_FD_183992 | JGI IMG/M metagenome (GOLD analysis project Ga0209211, IMG submission 183992) | Groundwater microbial communities from Rifle, Colorado, USA - Groundwater A2 (SPAdes) (version 2) | ecosystem: Environmental > Aquatic > Deep subsurface > Groundwater | place: Rifle, Colorado... | reverse complement strand
TATTTCGCTTCTTAAAGTTTTTTGCTTTAAGAATGCTTTAAGTGCTTTTTTAGGTGTTAGTGTTATTAATTTCATTAATGTTTTTGTAAAGTTTTAAAGTGGTAAATTTAAGATTTATTTCATTTGTTTTTATTTATGTTGCTACCTTCTGGCTTTTTATGCACTGTTCAGTCTAATATTCTTATTATATGTTTTTAAACTATTCATTTAATTTTTTCTGTTCAATACCTAAAAACTGTTTAACTTGTTTGTATTTATCCACTAAGTAGTGTCTGTCTATAATGTCCGATTTTTTCGTTATGCTCGTTTTGAAAACAGTCATTTACTACAGTAAACTCCTTGGTTTTCAAAACTTCGTATGCCTCAAACTCGAACATTATGAATCAGACACTGACTTTATAGACAAGCACTAAGTAATCATATCCTCTTTTGATCTGCTGAATGCGATTCTATTGATTGTTTAATTGTTGTTCTCTCTCTGCTTCTGTTCTCAACAATTTCCAGTTTGTCAAATTAGAATATTTTTTTTCTTCTTGTTTTATTGCACCACCATAAAAGTCAAGTGATTTTTCCAACTCTCTAGCTAAAATTTCAGCAAGCAGAATTGAATTATCAGATAACTTGTTGGTTACTTCTCTTATTTGCTGTTCAAAAGATGAAATCTGGTCAAATGTAGTTTTATGAAGTACTTCAATTTGTTTCTCTGTTAATTGTTGCAAGGCAGTAATTTGTTTTTCTGTTACTACATTTAATGCCTCTATTTGCTTTATATTCAGTTCTTGTAAAGTGTTTAACTGCTTTTCAGTAGAACTTTGTAACGCATCTATTTGTTTCTCTGTAGAATTCTGCAATGCCTCAATTTGAGTTGTATTAAATTTTTGAAGATGTTCTATATGTACTCTGAACTGTTTGTCAGATTCGTCTTTTGACTGAAGAAAAATAATAATAGTCAAATAAATTCCTGCAATAGTACCTATAGCTTGCAATACATTTCCAATCCAATCTTTATCTTCAAAAAATATAGCAGTAAAAACAAAAAGAGAAGCCAATATGCCAAAGGCAGACCAGTGAATTATCCATTTATATTTTTTCAATTTTTCCATTATGTTTCAAATGTTAGTTTTTGTCGTTGTTGTAATGATTATTTTGCTTTGTTTTTAAATGCACAAAGATAAAGAATTAAGCTAAAATTTAACTATGAAAACGGATTTTTGAGGGTGGAGCAAAAGCCAATGTGGGTTGGCTGTAGAATTTTAAAATTTTTGTGTAATTTAAACTTACAATTTTATTGTAATCCAATTTTAAGACAAGTCATTGCAAACTTATAAGTTTCGGATTAATGAAACGTAATTTCTTAAGAAATAAAACATTGCTTCTTTTTTGTTTTAAAAAGGGATCTCGACCCCTTCCTTTTTTACTATTTGAATAAGCGGTGAAATATCATCAGTTAAAAACTTTTGTAAACCAACAGTATAAGGTTCAATGCGAGAATCAATTTTTCGAGTGAACGACCATGCTTTAATATTTGCTTCCGGAGCATTTGTATCAAACATTTGTGATACCAACATTATATCTATATCGCTATCGTCAGTTGCTTCTTCGCGAGCATAACTGCCATACAAAAAAGCTTTTTCAATATGAATACCTGAAATATTTAACAATGAGCAATATTGTTTTAATAATTCTATAACTTCGCTTTTAGACATTGATATAATATTTTAGTTTGTTGTAACATTTCTTCTGATTTTATTTTGCCAGGAACTTTAGGATAATATTCGGGATAACGACCTTCTAACTGGTAATACATTAATAAATCACAAAATAATAATTGTGCTTCTGAAAGGGTTAAATCAGTTTTCTCAATAAGGAATGATAAATTATGAATTTTTGGCGGAACTTCATTTGTGCATCTGACAACATGTGCTTTTATTGCTTTTTCGATACATAAATGACACAAAAACAAACCATGAATTGCTTTGTTATTTTTAATTAATAATTCGGCAGAATCTAAATCATCCAGGGCTGTATTAATCCAATATTCTATTTGCTTTTTTAAGTCCATTGCTTTATTAAAAATTATTTTTTATTAATTTTTACGGCAATTAATTTATTGTAGTCAAAGATACTAATATTTTAAATGTTAGCAAAATATTTAGTTTTGGTTAAAAAACTATTTCTTAATAATTTTATTATACCCTTAATATTTAGTACAAGCCAAAAATCAACTTTTGTCTAAGTACTTTGAATTAATTTTTTCTTTAATCCCTGCAACAACCATTATTGTTATTACCGAAAGTATAAAAACCCATGCCCATATAGGAAATAATGGAGTTTCGCCTGCTCCGTAGCTATGCATTCCCTTCGACAAATAATAATTTACTCCAATAAATGTCATAAGTACGCTACTAAATCCAATTATTGAAGAAAAATTAAACACGTAACTATTGTTGAATTTTGGAATAAATCTTAAATGTAAAATAATGATATAAGCAATAACAATAATTAATGCCCATGTTTCTTTGGCATCCCAACCCCAATACCTGCCCCACGATTCGTTAGCCCAAACTCCGCCAAGAAAAGTTCCAATAGTTGCTAAAACTAATCCAATAATTATATTCATTTCGCTTATATAAGTTAGTTCTTTAATAATTAAGTTAAGTTTAAAATGATTTTTATTGTTCTTAAAAATCATTATACACATATTAATTATTCCCAAGAAAAATGCAAGTCCTAAAAACCCATAACTAATTGTTAATGTAGCAACGTGAATAATTAACCAATACGATTTTAAAACGGGCTGCAAATTAGTTAATTGTGGGTCGTAACTACTGTGGCTGGCTGTCATTAATGTAAAAAACGCAAGTAAAGCGGTAGTTGCTAAAGTTATTTTTGAATATTTCACAAAAATAAAACCAGCTAACAAACTTCCCCACGAAATTAAAATCAACGCTTCGTATCCGTTACTCCATGGAGCATGTTCGGTTAAATACCATCTTAACCCCATTCCAACTGTATGATAAATAAAACCTAAAACCAATAAAGCCATTAAAAAATTAAAAGAGTAAGTTAATAATTTGTTTTTTTTAGATTTTAATGTATCAATAAAGGCAAGCAATAATAACAATACACTTAAACCACCATATAAATTTTTAAGAAAAATAAATATTTGAGCATTGTTATAAAATATTTCAACATTTATTTTTGATTCGGATGATAATGTTTCTGCAATTGCAGTAGAACGCTGAATTCCAGAAATATATTTAAGTATTTTATCGGCTTGTTCAACATTACCCGACTTAAGTTCCATTAAATATGCTGTAAAAATACCTGAGTAGTTAAAGTTAGCTAATTTTAAATCGTCGTTAATTATTTTTAATGAACCTGTTAAAGGCGTTATTGCTAATTTATCATCGAAACTTATCCATTTATTTTCGGGAGAATTTTGTACTGGAAATATTTTTAAAAAACTTCCTCTAATAACCATCATAAAAATATTAACCCTTTCGTCGACTTTAATAATTTCTTTATCGAATTTGTTTTGCTCTGATTGTTTTTTCCGAAAAGCTTCATCGGCAAAAGGTTGAAGTTTGTATTTTTGGTCTTTATCAAAAAAGTCGGCAAACGAAGCGTATTTTTCTTTTATACCTATAACATCTTTTACCGATTGTTCTCTAACATAAATCACTTTTTGCTGATTCCAAAATTCAGGTTCAATAAGCATATCAATTAAAACCTGCATAGCATCCATTTTTCCTTTGCCTTCGATTTCGAAATTATCTTTTCTCGAAATTTTATGCATTATATCGTAAGTCAGCGAATTTAATGGCTCAAATCTTCCATCATAAGTTTGAACTAATAAATGTCCGAATTTTTCGGATTGCTCTTCACTAACAGAATTAGTTGATGAATTTTGAGAAAACCCAAAAGTGCTAATTGTTAAAACAAAAGCAATTGTTAATATACCGGCTTTACGTTTTTTTGACAATTCACCAATATTTTTACTTAATGTTATAAAACGAGATTTCTTATTAATTAATGTAAGTATAAAACCTAAAGTTAAAAGAGTATAACCAAAATATGAGACCCATGTTCCGTAAAAATCGTGATTAACAGAAAGGATTGTTCCTTTTTCGTCCTGGTCGTACGACGATTGAAAAAAGCGGTATTTATCGTAATCTAAAACATTATTCATAAATATTCGATGATTTTCGTTTAATTTGTTACGCGTATCAATTAATGTTACTTCGCTTGCATACGAAGAAGGGCTCATTGAGCCGGGGTATCTTTCTAAAATAAAATCGTTAAGTTTTAACGAAAATGGGAGTAAAATTACTTTGCATCCATATCCAATATTCAATTTTGCTCCATTTACTCTAAAAGGTTGCATATTAGCTTCAAAATCGGAGCCACCTAAAACAGATATTGTTTCTTTTTTGCTATTTACAGTAACATCTAACAAAAGTGCATCAATTTTACTTTCTTCGGGCTCGCCGCTTACCATTTCAACTTTTGCATTTTTGTGTTTAGTTGTTAAAACTATTGCAGCATTAGCTGTATTATAAGCATATTTTTGTGTAAATTCAGCAATAGAATCTTTTTTAATTGTATCCTGAATCTGTTCTTCTTGCATATCGGCTAAAAACAAGTCAAATGGTGCCGAAATTTTTAATCCACCATTTGAATCAATAATATTAATTGAATTATTGTTCTTACTATTATATGAAATATTTAATCCATTTAATACTTTTACTTCACCCGATTTTACAAACACTTTATTTCTGCCCGTGTGTGTAAACATAATTAATTCAATAATATTTGTGCCGCCATCAACATTTTCATTTACTTTTTCTACAGCATTTTTAACATAGTTATTATATTCTACAGTAATTTCACCTTTCGATTTGGATGGAATAGTAACATCAAACGAATTATTTGTAACCGGGCTAAAAAGCAATGGCTTTTCATAGCTGTACTCTTCGTTTCCATCTCTCATATTTATTATTAAATTAGGCATAGAGCCAACCATAACGTTAGAACTTTCGCCTTGACGAATGTGCATATTACCTTCAAAACTAAAATAACGGGTTATACCGGCACCTAATATCATTATTATAAAAGAAGTGTGAAAAAGAAAACCCGTTAACTTGTCTTTGTTCAGCATTTTATATTTGTTAATATGTCCAATAAAATTTATAATGAGCAAAAGAAAAAGAAACTCAAACCACTTTGAATTATAAACAAGAATTTTAGCGGTATTTGTATCGAACTTATCTTCGATAAAAGTTGCTGTTGCCAACGAAATTGCAAGAAGGAACAGTAATATTATTGTTGATTTCGACGAAAATAAAGTACTTAATATTGATTTCATAAAAATTAAAAAATTAGTTAATTACTTGATATAGAGCACTTAATAATATCTTAACAAAAAATTATAAAGTCGGTAAATTTAAAATAAATAGTATCAAACAGATATTATTATTTCGTTAAAAAAACCTATTTTTTAAAACAATCTTTATAAATATCAGAACAGTATTTATTTACAAAAACAAACAGTGTTAAATAACATGTTTTGTTAATTGCATATATATAAATATTTCTAACTAATTTTGCGCCTAAATATTAATCATAAAAAAATAAATAAAATGAGAATCATTTTTTTAACAATAATTATTGCATCTGGCGTTTACTTTTCGTCATGTCAATCAAATCAAAATTCGAGTAATCCAAACGAACATAAAGTCGTAGTTGCTGAAGTGCTTCAAGCAAATGAATACACCTATTTGCGTGTTAATGAAAACGATAAAGAGTTGTGGCTCGCCGTTCCAAAAATGGAAGCACAAATTAACGATACCTATTATTATGAGGGTGGTTTTCCAATGACAGATTTTAAAAGTAAAGATTTAAACAGAACTTTTAAAGAAGTTTTATTTCTCGACAATTTGAGTAAAACACCTATTACTGCTAACAAAGATATGAATAAAGCTAATACTCATGGTAATGCTCAAGCTGAGCAAAACATTACTCCTCAAAAGCCAAAAATCGAGAAAAAAGAAGTTGTTGTAGAACACAATAACGGCGAAATTTCTATTGCCGAATTATTCCAAAATAAAGAAAAATATGCTGGCAAAACAATAAAAGTAAAAGGGAAGGTTGTGAAATTCAGTACCGAAATAATGAGTAAAAATTGGATTCATTTACAAGATGGGACTGACTTTGAAGGCAAGTTCGATTTAACTATTACCACTAATATTGTAGTGAAAGTTGATGATATTGTTACGCTCGAAGGTAAAATTTGCATTGACAAAGATTTTGGTTACGGATATTTTTATGAAGTGTTATTAGAAGACGCAATAATATCACAGTAAAACACAATAGTACGCTGATAACGAGAAGTCTAAAAAATAGACACTGATAAAACGAATAAAGTAGAAAATATAGACGCTGATTAACGCAGATGAAATGGATAAAAAAAGTTTAAAAATGAAAAAAAATCAGTGTTAATCTGCGTAAATCTGCGTCAGAATTTTCAGTTTAAATTTGCGTCGTCTGCGTTCTTTTTTTTCAACTTTAAAGACAGTTCCTAAATTGTATTTGAGAATTGTTTTAAAAATCTAATATCGTTTTCCGAAAACATTCTTAAATCTTTTACCTGAAATTTTAAATTTGTAATACGTTCAATACCCATTCCAAAGGCATATCCCGTATATTCTTTACTGTTAATACCACATTTTTCAAGCACATTTGGATCAACCATTCCACAACCCAATATTTCTACCCAACCAGTGTGCTTACAAAAAGTGCAACCTTTTCCACCACATAAATTACACGAAATATCCATTTCGGCAGATGGTTCGGTAAAAGGAAAATACGATGGACGTAAACGAATTTGAGTGTTTTCGCCAAACATTTCGCGGGCAAAATACAATAACGTTTGTTTAAGGTCGGCAAACGAAATATTTTTATCAATATACAAACCTTCAACCTGATGGAAAAAACAATGTGCACGAGCAGATATGACTTCATGTCTAAACACTCTGCCGGGCATAATAATTCTAATAGGTGGCTTTTGTTTTTCCATAACCCTTACTTGTACAGATGATGTATGTGTACGAAGTAAAATATCGGGAGTTTTTTCGATAAAAAAGGTGTCTTGCATATCGCGTGCAGGATGTTCTTCGGGAAAATTCAGAGCTGTAAAAACGTGCCAATCGTCTTCAATTTCGGGACCTTCGGAAACAGTAAATCCTAATCGGCTAAAAATTTCGATAATTTCATTTCTAACAATACTCAAAGGATGTCGACTGCCAGTTTCGATTGGGTCGGCTGGCATTGTTAAATCGTTTAAATTACTCGATTCAGTTTCATTATTTATATTGTTTTGAAAATGTGAAAATTTTTCCTGAGCTTCGTTTTTAAGTGTGTTTAAAAGTTGTCCCATTTCCTTTTTTAACTCATTTGGGACTTGCTTAAACCCTTCAAACAAAGTAGAAATTTCGCCTTTTTTTGACAAATATTTTAAACGAAATTCTTCGAGTTGGGCTTTATTTTTGATGTGTACCGCATTAATTTCGGATAATAACTTTGTGATTTTTTCTTTCATATTTATATTAATTACATGTTTAAAAATATCATTATCTTAATAGTTGTTAAGTTAATAACTGATGTTACGCAGATTGTTTTTTGTCAATAATTTAACGAATTTAAAAGAATAAAGATACAAAATACAGTTCGTTTGAGGCGGGTTGAATCCTTTTTAATATATTTTAGTGTAAATCGTGGCATATTTGTTTTTTGCGTAGGGTGTGTTAAAAGTAAAAAAATCATTCGCCTGAACCTTTTGGTAGTCTTATTTTTATACCGTTTAATTTGAACTCTTTATCGTTCTTATATGTAATTGTCAGATAAAGTGTTCCTTGCATATCGTATTTATTCCAGTTTTTTTCTTTACTTCCCATTGAGTAATACCCTTCTTCGCGCATATAACCGTTATCGTAATATAATTTATATTTGCCATTAGGAACGCCTTGCACATAATTTACCTCGTAATTTAATTTTCCGTTCGAAAACCATCCTTTCCATAATCCATTTTGCAAACCGTCCTGATATGTTCCTTCTTCGGTAAAATCGCCATTATTGTAATTCCAGATGCCATCGCGTTCTCCATCAACATATTCGCCTTTTAAAATAACTTTACCTTCTTTGTTGAATTCTGTAAACGAGCCTTCTTCAATACCTTTAATTAAGTTTTCTTCGCGCCATTTGTTACCATTTGTATAAAACCAAGTCCATTGTCCCGATGGCTTGTCGTTATTGTATTTTCCACGTTGTTCAATTTTGCTATCTTCGTAATAAAAAATCCATTCTCCTGTTCTTAAATTATCTTTATATGCTCCAATTGATTTAACTTCTCCACTTTCGTAATAATATTTCCAGTTTCCCTGTTTTTTGTTATTTTCATCAACAGCTCCATCGCCCGAAAAAATTCCATTTTCGTCATATTCTTTTGCCATAATTATAGCACCATCGCGAGGGTATTCCTTGTGTAACCCAACTGGAACACCGTTAATATAACCTCCTCTGAATTTTACCTTACCATTGTCAAAAAAATCTTCGACCCATTTAACTGGATTAGCTTCAATATTTAAGCTATCGGTAAGCAGTTGTCCGGTTTGGTATTTTTCAATTTTTAAAAGTTTTCCCTGCATGTCAAACTCTTTATAAAAACCGTTTAATGTATCGTTTAAATAAGTTGCTTCGGTTGCAATTTTGTCGTTAGGATGAAAAGTTTTCCAAACTCCTTGTTTTAATCCTTGTTTATCAATTGTGTTAATTCGTTCTCGGTTAATAATATAATCGTTATTGTATTCTGTTATGGCTACAATTCTGCCATTTTTATCGAACTCTTTTGATAATCCCTGCTTTTTTCCGTCTTTATAATTTACAGATTTGTATAATATGTTATTTTCGTAATAATATGATAATCCCTGTTTTACATCATTTAAAAAAAGTTCTTTTGAAACTAACCCACCGGTTTTTATTTGAGCTTTTAACCCGTATTCGTAAGAAAATAAATAACCATTTTTTTTGCCGTTTTTATAATCAATTTTTACTGTTGTATCATTATTTTCATTAAAAAAAATCCATAAACTGTCAAGTTCAAAATTTAAACGATTCCCAGCCGATTTTAAATTTCCGTTTGGATAGTATGTTTTCCAGAATCCGTCTGGTTTGCCAATACGCATATTTCCTTCGCTCGAAATTTTTCCGTTATCGTAATAAAATACATTATAGCCATTAGGGTTTACTTTGTTTGGCTGAGCAATTAAAATGCCTGAACTCAAACAAAATAAAAACAATAATATATACTTTGCACAGGGTAAATTATTACATAAGGGTTCCAGGTAAGGGGTATAAGGGTATAGGGTATAATCCGATCTCCTTATACCTCTATACCTTTTTGTCCCGCATGTGCAGGATGAAATGTTAAAATTTATCACGTTAGCAGTATAGCAAATATTTTATTCATTAATAAAAACCGCAATTATTTAGCTTGTAAAGATATTAATATTTCATATTTGATAAATAAATATTGGGTTAAAATTATTTTGATGTGCTAAAAACTTTTGTAATTAATGCCCGTTGGGACGAAATTATGGTAAAAATTGCGTACTTTCCTTATAAAGCTCCGTTAGGAGTGACATTATGAATAAATTAGAATTGGTTCGTGGGGACACGAACCAAGGGGATAGAACGTAATTGTAATTCGGGTCACATTGTCAAATATATAAATAATGTCGTTCCTACGGAACTTTATAGTTGGAATGTTTTTTTGTTACCATAATATCATGCCGGAGTTTACACTGACAAAGGAAGTGGCATTATTTTTTACATTCAGCACATCAAAATAAAATTATCCCGAAATAATTAAAATTTTATTTACAGGCATGTTTTATTCTCTGTTTTTTTGTTCAATAACTACAATATTTTTTAAAACACAGGCCTTCTGAACATTCCCTGCCGTATCTTCAGTGCTGGTAACTTCCAAACGAACGGAATAGTTGCCGGTTTTTGTAAACACGTTAGTAACATATATCCCTTTTGCAAATTTTCCATTACCAAAATCCCAGTAATATTCCCGAATGATAAAATTTTTCAGATTTGTACCAACCCCGTCAAATTGAGTTTTTTTATTCACAAAACAGGTATCAACTGAATTGATATATACTTGTTCAATATCTTCCAGCACAAAATTATATGACGCTTCATTTGAATATACGTTTCCTGTTGAAGTATCAATGACATTTAATTTGACAAAATATTGCCCTATCTTTTCAAAACAATGCTCTGCCTCCAATCCTTTTATTTTGGTTCCATCCCCCAAATCCCATTCATAGGCTAAAGAGGTTGAGTCAAGGTCAAGTGTTCCTTTTTCATAAAAAACGAAACAATGGTTATTTTCCTTAAGGGTGTCGCAATTACCCATGTTTTTAAATATTGTTTTATGTAGCACAACTTTATAAATGTCGTATTTGCCAAACTGGCTGTTATGAGCCGAAGAAAGATAGGCGGTATTGCCATCGGCAGAAATCACAAAACAAATATCATCGCTTGTTGTATTTAATGGATAGCCAATGTTTACAGGCTCTGTCCAATTGTTATCTGAATCTGTTTTGGAACTTAAAAAAATGTCGAATCCGCCCATGGTATTGTGTCCATTTGAATTGAAATAAAGTGTTTTGTTATCGGAATGAATAAATGGTGAATCTTCATCATATTCAGTATTTACCGATGTTCCCAGATTTTGCAGATTTGTCCAGTTTCCGTTTTCTTCTTTTGTAACTTTGTAAATATCTTTTCCTCCATATCCGCCGGTACGATTGCTCGAAAAGTAAAGTTCATGTCCATCGGACGTTACGCTTAGTTTTCCTTCCCAGAACGGTGAATTGATAATTTCAGACATTTTAATAAAATCAATGTACTTTCCGTCAACAATTCTGCAAGAATAAATGTCGGCAGAAACGTCGCTACCAACAGAGAAAAATAATAATTCACCATCAGGCGAGCTTCCGGCTAACGAAATTTGCATTCCTTCGGGAGGATTTTCTATTAAAATTTCAAAAGGTTCCTGCCATTTTTTATTTTTAAGAACGGAGCAATAAGTTTTCTTCATAAACTCAATCTCTAACTGTTCATAAGTTTTTGAAAATGAACGTGTATAATAAATACTTTCTTCGTTGGCAGAAATAAGTAGAGTAATTTCACTATTTTCAGAATTAACAGGTGAGTCAAGATTATTAATATCTATTTGCAATGGATGTGCGTATATTTCTTTTGCATTATTACAAGTTGTAATCATTTTTTTTGCTGACGTAAAATGTGGTTCTGTTTTAGCTGATATTTCAACAAATCGGTTAAAAAAATTTATGGCTTCATCGAATTGATAATTAAGATGATAAAGAGTTCCTAAATCGTAAAAAACAGCACTTGGTAAAAGATTTTCGCCGTTTTTAAGAGCAAATTCGAGATAGGGAATACCTTTTGTTTTTTCGTAAGGTGTATTTAAGTAACAAGCTCCAATATCGTATTTTATCTCAAAATTGTTGGGAACCATCGTGTCGAGTTCTAATAATAAGGGTAACGCTTTGCTAAATTCTTCGTTATTAAAATATTCATAAGCAATTTTTTGCAATTTCTTTTTATTTTGAGTAATGTCTTGTGCATGCAAACCTTCATTAAAAAGGTTTAATAAATAAAAAATTAAGCAATTAAATATAAATCTGATTAACATTCTTATAGTTATAAAACGAATAAATTTTTCAATTTCGGTATTTATACGGTAGCGTTTACAAAGATAAAATTAAAGATAAGATTACACAAACTAATCTGCCATATACTAAAAATGAAGTCTTAATGTTAAAATTTCCTTTTTGCTCATATATTTCACCCAAAATATTATTAGCCAATATAGTCCCAATATGTTCTGTTGTATTTAATTCTGGCGAATATGGTGGCAATAGAATTGTTGTTTTTTCTGGAATTACTAAATTATTGGTAGTATGTCATCATGCCACATCCATTACCATTATTATTCGATAATAAATAAAAATAATGTTTTTTTACAATTAATAAATAGTGTTCTATAACATGTTTATTTTTATTTGGTATGTTAATTGGAGTTATTACTTTTGAAAAAAAATATTATTATTAAAATCATTAAAAAATAATTATTATGAAAAAGAGTTTAATGTTAATTGCTTGTATGTTCTTTTTAAGTACAGCAATGTTTGCACAGAACACATACATTGGTTCTGCAAAATGCAAAATGTGTCATAACTCACCGGCAAAGGGCGAACAGTTTAAAAAATGGTCGGAATCAAAACACGCAAAAGCACTGGCTTCTTTAACAGGTGCCGATGCAACTAATGCAAAATGTTTAAAATGTCATGCTCCTGTTTCCGCATTTAAGGCAGAAGGTGTTAATTGTGAAGCTTGTCATGGTGCTGGCAGTGCTTACAAATCACCAACAGTTATGAAAGATGCTGCTCAATCAAAAGCAAAAGGATTAATTATTCCTGGCGAAAAAGATTGCTTAATCTGTCATGGGAAAGGCTTAGGTAATCCAAAAGAAAAAGATTTCAATTATGCTACTTATTCAGCAAAAAGTGCTCATAAAGCACCTAAGAAATAAAATTTTATTAAAAAATTAAAGAGGCTATCTTAAAAGGATAGCTTTTTTTATTTTATGTAATTCATATCTTTGTCAAAATAATAAAACAGAAACATAACTAACGCTCTGAAACTGTAACTATACTCCATTTAGTGTCTGTCCATAATATCGTAATAATAGTAAAAAAAACCAAATTCCAAGCCAACTCCAAGCGGTCTGACGGGTACGTAGTACTATTGTGTGTCTATTTCCTATACCCGTCTGACCGCTCCAACCCAATTCCAAATTCCAAGTTTGGGGCTTGGGATTTGAGACTTAGGGCTTAAGGTTTTGGGCTTTCATTTTTGAAAATCTTTGACTTTATGGATAGGCACTATTTATACTATAAACGGGATAAAACCATACGTTTTTTAAGTCCCAAATTTCAAGCCCCAAATTCAAAGGTGGCTTGTAGCTATGGTCTTGGTTCTTGATTCTGAACTTGTTTTAGGGTTGGGAATTGGGGTTTGAGGCTTTTTAAGAATGTAAGTTTTGCACCCTTTGATGTATAAAAATATGGAACTTGTTTTATTTTATTAAATTAGCAACCTATTTTATTTTTTACCGTCTTAATAAAAAATACTAATATTACTATATTAAATTATTGTCATCACAAATTTTTAATATAAATGTTTTGAATATTTGTTATAACATATACTTATGAAAATATCTTATACTTTTTTAAAATGGTTTTTCACAAATCTTATTTTATTAATAATTTTTTCTGTTAATGCCCAAACTACTGTAACATTTAATTATACAGGAGCAGTTCAATCATGGACCATTCCACCATGTGTAACTAATATTGATGTAAATATAAATGGAGCCCAAGGAGGTGGAACTAATGGAGGAAATGGTTCAAATGTTACTGGCACAATACCTGTTACATCTGGACAAGTATTACAAATAAATGTTGGTGGGCAAGGAAATTGTCCTGCTGCCGGTTGGAATGGAGGTGGTATTGGTGCTCCTGGTGGAGTGGCATCTTGTGGTGGCGGTGGTTCTTCTGATATTAGAATTAGCCCTTATACGCTAGCTAATCGTATTATTGTTGCTTCTGGCGGAGGGGGAACAGGAGGTGGAGACACATACGCAATAGGAGGGATGGGTGGATGTGCTACAGGTACTAGTGGTGGCAGTTCATTTGGAATTGGAGCTATCGGAGGTACTCAATCTGCTGGCGGAAATGGAGGAGACCCTTGGATTAGCAGTGGAAATTGGGGTGGTAATGGTACATTAGGAATAGGCGGTTTTGGAGCTAGTGATCCATGTTATTCTGTAGGTCCAGGAGGAGGTGGTGGTGGAGGTTATTATGGTGGCGGTGGCGGTGGTAGTGATTGTTATGCAAATTATCCGCTTGGAGGTGGTGGTGGTGCTGGCGGTTCAAGTTTAACACCTGCAGGAGGAACATGTACTGAAGGATTTCAAAGTGGAAACGGATTAGTTACAATTACATATATTCCATCAACCCCTGTACCTGGAACGGTTACTGCTTTACCTGACCCAATTTGTGCAGGGCAAACAACTACGCTAACATTAATTAGTTCTAATGGTACTATTCAATGGCAAATTTCAACTGATGGCGGAGGAACATGGAATAATATAACAGGAGCTACCAATGCAACTTACGCAACACCTGCCCTTTATGTAAATACTTGTTATCGGGTAGAAATTACTGGTTGTGGAACAACCGTATATTCAAATATAGTTTGTGTTACTATAAACCCTTTACCAGTAATTACAATTACTCCTTCATCGCCATCTATATGTTTAAATTCAAGTGTAGTATTAACGGCAAATGGAGCAAACACTTATTCGTGGTCACCTGGTACCGGATTATCTGCAACTACCGGGTCAATGGTAACTGCAAATCCAACTTCATCTATAACTTATACTGTTACCGGAATTGATGCAAATGGATGTTCGGGTAATAATACAGTATTAGTTAATGTTTATGCTGTACCTCCTGTAGATGCCGGTTTTGACCAAGTTGTTTGTGCAGGAACATCTGTTACTTTATCAGGTTCTGGTGCTACTTCTTATGCGTGGGATAATGGAATTGCAAATGGAACTCCTTTTACTCCATTATCAACAACTACATATACTGTTACCGGAACAGATGTAAACGGATGTACAAATACAGATCAGGTAATTGTAACAGTTAACTCTTTACCACCTGTAAACGCCGGTGCCGACCAGACAGTTTGTATTGGAACTTCTGTAACTCTTAATGGTAGCGGTGCAATTTCATATATCTGGAATAATAGTATTAATGATGGCGTTTCTTTTACACCTTTAGCATCAACTATTTATACAGTTACAGGAACCGATATAAATGGATGTACATCAATTGACCAAGCTGCTGTTATAGTTAATGCACTTCCAAATGTTACTCTTACAGGAACATCACCTATTTGCAATGGTCAATCGTCAGTTTTAAATTCTGGCGGAGCTGTATCTTATATATGGAATAATAGTCTTCCTCCAGGAAATACAAATACTGTATCACCATTAGCTACTACTGTATATAATGTTACAGGAACTGATGCCAATACTTGTACAAATACTGCACAATTTACAGTTAATGTAACTCCAATGCCAATTGCAAACGCAGGTGCAGATGTAGCTGTATGCCAACTAACTTGCACTTTGGCAGCGGTTGTAAGCGTTGGAAGCGGGTTATGGACAGTTGCTTCGGGTGGTAATGTTAGTTTTAGTCCGTCAAATAGCCCGAATTCTATTATGACAGTTGGAAACTCAGGTATTTATAGTTTAATATGGACAGAAAACAATAATGGCTGTATTGATGCTGATACTGTTGTTGTTCAGCTAACACAACCGCCAACATCAACATTTATTCTTGATTCCATTCCTTGTTATAGTAATGTGTCTAATGTTACTTATACAGGAGATGGAAATGGTCTATGTAATTTCACTTGGATATGGAATGGTGCTAATGTTGTTCCCGGTACAGGTATTGGACCTCATTCGGCTACATGGTTAACTACAGGAACTCAAACTGTTGGGCTTGTTGTTTCGCTTAACAACTGCCCATCGGCACAAACTATTGTAACAGTTACTAATCCAACACCTTTAACTTCAACAATATCGCATATTGATATTTTATGCTACGGACAACAAAATGGTTCTGTAACTCCCATTCCGTCAGGCGGAACAGGTGCTTATTCTTATATTTGGAATGTTGACTCTACACAATCTGTTTTAACAGGACTATTATCTGGTATTTATACCGTTACTATAACTGATGCGAATTTATGCACAATAGTAAACGGAGCTAATGTTATAGAGCCGGCTAAATTTATTATAGGAGTTACCCCTGGTCAGAATATTTGTTTGGGTCAATGTGCTTCGCTAAACATTAGTACTACGGGTGGTACACAACCTTACCAGTATTCCTGGGATGGATTGCCTTCAAATTCTTATCAATCAGTTTGTCCGGATACTACAACGCAATATTATGCAAGTGCAACAGATGGAAATGGCTGTCCGAGTAATGCAGCAACAACAACGGTTAATGTTTCTCCAGCTTTGCTTGTAACTCTTAATGCAAATACCGATACCGTTTGTCCCGGAGATGCTGTAATGCTTATACCTATAATATCGGGTGGAGTTGGTCCTCCATATATGATTATTGACCAAACCGGAAATGTTGTTACACCACCTGTTTATATTTACCCTGAACAATCGGGATGGTACTCGGTATATGTTCAGGATGCTTGTGGAACACACGATACAAGTTCGGTTCACATTTGGGTTATGCCTTTACCGCCTGCCGGTGCACTTGCTAATCCCACTCAGGG
>Ga0209211_10006707_pt1 | contig 16532 bp, 17 predicted proteins | sample RifGroA2_FD_183992 | JGI IMG/M metagenome (GOLD analysis project Ga0209211, IMG submission 183992) | Groundwater microbial communities from Rifle, Colorado, USA - Groundwater A2 (SPAdes) (version 2) | ecosystem: Environmental > Aquatic > Deep subsurface > Groundwater | place: Rifle, Colorado... | reverse complement strand
TCTGTTACCCTCTGCGCCGCGGTTCTGGGCTTATGCTGCCTACGAGTACGGGGAATCGTACGCGAGCTCCAGCGTAAGGCCAGCGCCGCATGCCACGGCCGCGACCTCCCCGCCAATGTCCGCGCCAGGATGTTATGTGGCGAGTTTCCCTCTCCCTCCCTGTCGTCGTCGGACTCTGAGAACTGTTATGGCCAGACTTTTCTTAACTCGCCACATAAAACGTCGTTTCCGCACATAAATGTGCGCTCCATGACTCTGACCGCGGACCGCCATCCGGACGATTTCTCGTCTAAAGACCTTTCAGCCACTCCAGGATTTTCTCTGGAGGATCCTCGGGCTTTGGCTCAAGTACACTCGCCACATAACGAGGTGGTCCGAATTGTTCCATGATCCGGCGCTTATGCTCCAAATCGGTGTCGAGATAGCGGCTCAGGGATTTGAGGGAGGCATGGCCGAACAAGGCCCTGATAACATTGAGGTCCACCTTGGCCTCAAGCAGATGACAGGCGGTCGTGTGGCGCATGTTGTGGGTAGAAAGACGTTTGACGGCAAGGCTGGGGCAACTTCTTGCAGCAAGCCGGATGTATTTCTTGACGATGGCGCGTATGCCGAAGCGGGTGAAGGGAAGCCCCCTTTGGTTGATGAAGAAGCGATCGCAGTTGGCCGGAGCGGGCTTGCGGCGATGGTGGTTCCGGTAGAACTCCAGAAGCTTGACGGTCGCGGGCCACAGGGGATTGAGCCGCTGTTTGTTGCCCTTGCCTGTGATAGCGACCGTGCGCTCGGGAAAATCGAACCAGGTGCAGCGCGTGTCGGCCACCTCCTGGGCCCGCGCCCCGGTGTTGTAGAGGAAGGTGAGGATGGCCAGATCGCGGATGCCGTCGGAGCTCGTGGTCTGGGGTTGGGCGAGCAAGACCTCCAGTTCCTTGCGGTTCAGGTGCTCGATGGCCCTGGGGGCGATCCTTTTCCTGGGGATAGCGAGGATGGCTTTGCAGTGGCGCTCAAGATTGGGGCTGTGGATGGAGAGGTGCTTGAAGAAGGATTGGATGGCGGCCAAGCGCAGATTCCTGGTAAGGGCCGAGTTGCCGCGCCCATTATCGGGGTCCTCGAGGTTCTGGAGGAAAGCCAATATGGTCTTGGCGTCGAGGTTCTTGACCGTCAGCTTCTGTCGGCCATGGCCTCTGAACTGGGCGTAGCGGATCAAGAGCTTGAACGTATCGCGATAGCTTCTGATCGTGTTGGGGCTTATGGCCCGCTGCTCGCGCAGGTAGGTCTGGAAGAAGTGCTTGAGGTGCCCGGCCAAATCCGTGTTCGCGCTCATTTCAGTGCGTTCTTCAATGCCTTCTGGGCGACGTCGCCGAAGACATCGTGGAAACGCCGGCCGCCTTCCCGTAGCAACGCCCGGGTGATGGTCAGGTAGACCTGTGTCGCCTCGATATTGACATGACCCATATACGTCGACAGCAGAGGGAGCTTATTGAGCAGGTCATGGCCTTCCTGGTACCACTTGTAGAGCCGGTGGACGGCGAAGGCATGACGAACGTCGTGAATGCGCGGAGCGCCCCGCCCCTTGGGCTTGGCCAAACCGCAGCGCACCAGGAGCTTGCGGAAATGGACTTCAATCGGCCCGCCGCAATACTTTCCTGTGGCATGGCAGAAGAAGGGGGCTTCGGGACTGGAAGGCGGGTAGCGCTGAACTCGCAGGGCGAGGTAGGCCTTCAGTTCGCGGGCGACTGCCGGAGAGAAAGGCACCAAGCGCTCCTTGTGGAACTTGGTTCGCCAAAGCGCAAGCGTGTTTTCTTCGAAGTCCACGTCCTGGATTTTCAGGTTCCTCGCTTCGCCGAGCCGAAGCCCGCAGGCATAGATCAAGAAGAGCAGGGTTTCCATCGTCTGGTTCAACAGCAAATGGCGACGGTCATGCGTACAGCGTCCGGCTTCCACAAGTATGAGCTGCAACTCTTTCAGCGTGTAGATGTAGGGCTTGTAGGGCTTGACCTTCAGGGAGGGAATGCGCCGGGCGGGATTGGTATCGGCCGCCCCGATCCGGATGAGGTAGTCGAACCAGCCTTGGACAAACAGCAGCCTCCTGTTCTTGGTGATGGCCGAGCGTTGCGGAATGGCGTGGACCCACGCCGCGATCAAACCCTCGTCGATTTGCTTTAACGTCACAATAGCGTGGAAGGTCAGGTAGTAGTCGAAGTCCCGTGCGATGTAGAAGGCCTGCTCGGCGTAGCTGGTATAACCCAGTTTCTGTTTCAGCTCCAAGTAGGCTTCCAGTTGTGAGGCCAAGAAACTGTGGAAGCGGCGCGTCATGGCTGGCCCTCCGGACTGAGGAGGCCGGCATAGTTGTCGGCGACTTCCCGCATGTCCTCGGTTGCGATGCGGGTGTAGGTGAAGGTGGAGTGGAGGGATGTATGCCCCAAGAGCGTTCCGATTTCGGAGAGACTTGCGCCACGATCCAGCATGACTTTGGCGAAGGAGTGCCGCAGAACGTAAGCCCCTTGGTGGGGCAGGAGGCGGCCGAGGTGTTTGTAAGTCAGGCGATGGGCGACAGCAAAAAGGGATTTACCCAGCGGTTTGATGGGTGCGTAGGCGGTCAGAAAAACTTCTGGAGCCGGGCAGACAGGCCGCACAGCGATATATTCTTGGAGGGCCTGCCTGGCTTGTGGAGACAAAGGCAGGCGAGTGGTCGCGCCGTTTTTCCGCTCCCGCAACAGGAAGGAGTTGTCAGCCCATTCAATGTCGGCGATTTTCAGACCGGCGGCCTCACGTGCTCGCAGCCCATGACAAGCGAGAAGGGCCAGGATGGCGTAGTTGCGTTTGCCGGCGACATCGCTGCGGTCGACGGCGGCGAGCAGATCCTGGATTTTGTTCCAGGGGAGGTATTTGGGCCGCGTGTCGGCATGGAAACGGCAGGGCGAATGGATGTGCTTGGCCCAATCGTGTGGCAAGATTCCCTCGAGGTACAAATAGCGCAGGAAGGAGCGCAGAACACTGACCGACTTTTGCTGGGCGTTGGGACGCCCGGAGCGCTCCAGACAGTAGGCGTCCAAATCGAGCAAGGCAACCTTTTGGATTTCGCGCAGTCCGCGACTTGTCAAAAAAAGTCCGAGTCGCCGAAGTTCTTCTTGCTGGTCTTCTCGCGTGCTGGCCTTAAGCCCCTTATGGATACGACAGAAGTCCAAGTAGTCCTCCACGAGACGGTTCGGCAGAACGGAGGGGTTCGGTGTGGGCGGAGGCGGGCGGAAGTGCCTCCCGCGCCGGTCGAAGGCATAGCGCAGGAATCCCTCGATGTAGCCTTGGGTATTCCGGATGGTTTTGTCCGAACAACGAGGGTCATGCTTGCCGGGGTGGCGCAAGCGCCGACGCTGGTAAGCCTCGACGTGGTCCGGGGTGATCTGCATCAGGCGCTCAATGCCTCGACGCGCCAGATAGCGATGGAAATAGAAGTTGTAGTGGAGCACGCCGCAAAGATTCCGTTTGGAGTAGCCCTGATCCAGAAGATGCTTCACGTACATTTCGAGGTCCGGCGTGAACAGGGGAAGGCGGTACTTCAAGATGGCAGCTGGCCGGCGCAGCAGTTGACGCAGGACACCCTGGTAGGCTGGGTAGCCGCCCGGCACATCCAGCCAGGAACAAAAGACCCCCGTCGTCGGGTCCTGGTGTACGATTCCGGCTTGCACCGCATAGCGGAAGAAGGTACGAATGGGATAGAAATGGGTCGCCGGTTCCAGCTTCGACGATTTACGAAAGCAAAGGTATTGGTTTATGAGAGTCGGAGTCACCTCGGGAAGAGACAGGTTCTTGGAGGAAAGCCAGCGCAGGAAGACGGAGGCGGCGTTCTTGTAGTACTTCCAGCTTCCGATGCCCATTGCCTTGAGGTAGGCCAGAAACCGATGGCGCAGTTCTGCATCCATGGAGGCGATCCTACAAGAAGGGCGGCGAGCTGGCCATTAAGAGGATTGTGGGGCGACAGGCGGCTGGGGCGGCGCGGACTTGGGGCATGGGACCGGGCGACCGCACGGCCACACGTGGCGAGGGGGCCGGAGGCCGCCAGCCCGGCAGTTGGCAGCGTATGATCTCAGGGGTGGGACCAGGGAGGGAAGAACTTGGAGGGCCCGGACGAATAAACCAACGGGCACCGGTGGCGGTCTATCCGAATTTGCAGCGCCAAAAGTAGAGCGTGAGCGTGGCAATGTTTGGCTCGTCCGGTCCGTCGTACCGTGAGGCGATGTTTTCGGCAACCGCCTCATACGTGCAGGTCTTGAGCCAGGTGAGCGCCGAATGGATAACTTCTTTGGCGTAGCGATGGAATTTGACGACAAAGCAAGGCAGAAGGGCAAAGGTATGATCGCAGAACCGGCAGTAGAGACGCTTGACGGGGAGAATCCAGGTTTGCGTCAGGGTGATGAGGCTGCGCAGGTACATCCCATGCCAACTCAGACCGCCGGCACTCGCGCAGATGGCGCAGTGTCTCGGTTTTGCCAGCTCCCCGGTGCGCACTTCCGCAATATAGTGGTCAATGCTGCTGGGCACAGATGAGATTATGGCGGAAGGAGGATACAGATTTATGACTTACGGTAAGGTTCGGCGCGCTTGGGCTCAAGCCGAAGAAACAACGACGGCTTAAAACGGCAACGGCAGCCAACAGCGTCTCTGTCTCATCAATGGCATTCTTTGGGGAGAGATCAAACGACAACAACGACAACGGCACGACACATAACAAAACACGCCACATTACGGCTCTACTGGCTTCGGCGCAGGGGCCGCCTGGCCGACCGCGACGCCCAGGGCCGTATCTATGTTCGATAGGCCGGGAACCTGTCCGCCGAGACGCCCCGCCCTGGTCGCAAATCATAACGAAGTGCGTTATTATCTGCGACCTAATTCAATAGGACGAAGAGGGTCTTTGGCGCATCATTCCAGCTCGTCGAGCTTCGAGTTCCAATAGCCGACGTAGGCCTGGTACGCTCTTACGGAGGTCAAAAACGCGAGATGCTGCTCGGCCCCGATACGACGGGCGGGGATTGTCTTCAGGCCGTCCCCGCCGGCCTTTTCCACACGGTGGTTGCCGTCGATCACGTTGAAGCGCCCCGGGCTGATCTCGGCCAGTAGGATGGGCTTGGAAACGTCCGCGCGCCGAATTGTGTCCTCGTCCAATGTCTCGGAGGAGTAGCCCCGAAGAGGCTCGACTTCGACCTTCTCAACGGGAAACTTGTCGGCATTGGCCTCGATGAAGGCCAGCATCTTCGTCACGTTGAACTCGAAAATGCCGTTGGGAAACAGCTCGTCGCCCCCATCGACGGAGATCGGCGTGAAGACCTTGTCCAGCTTCAATTGTCTGGGATGCCGGCCGGCAGGGCTTTTCCGTCGCGTCTTCATGCCGGCAAGGCTCGGTCGAGCATCTTGATGAAATTGCGCTTCGGCTTGTGGGCCGCGCGGACGGACTCCAGGTAGCGGCCGAACTCGGCTTCGCGGCCGGGCCGCGTCATTAGGCTGCGAATCTTGCGAAGGAGCTCGACGGCGTGGCGGTAGCCGAGGTCGTTCTTTTGGCCGAGCGCAGACTCGACCTGGGTCTGATACACGGAGACGGCGTCGGCGGGGTGCTGGGCTTCCCGCAAGGAGGCGAGCTTGAGCCACAGCTCGTCCGAGCAACCTCCAGCCTTGGCCTCCCGCCAGGCGGACTCGACGTCCTTCTCCCAAAGATAGATGCTGACGAGGTCCGAATGGTCGGCCGGGGTGGACCAGCCCAATACGCTCTTTCGGGCGGCCGCTTTCTCCTTGGCGACGCTCTCGCGCAGGAAAGCGAGGGCTTTCTCCCGCCATTGGAGCCATTGCCCGCCGCGGTCCGCGTGGGCCTTGAGCTTCTGGTAGCCTGACAGGTCCGGCTCGTCCGCGTAGTTGGACCAGATCAAGGGCATGGCATCCCCATGGCGTCGACGCCGATGGTATTCCTCGGCGAGGAACTCCAGCAGCCTGGAATCGGCCTTCTCGTGGAAGGCCTTCACGCCCTTCTCCGCCCATTGCAGGGCGAGGCTGTACTTGCGGGCCCGCTTGTAGGTCTCGGCGACTTGGAGGTAGGCGTAGGACGAGGAGAGGTCACGCCTCTTGACCGCGACGACGGCTTCCACGTCTCCGGTCTGTCGGGCGAGCGTCTCCATGATGTGCGTGATTCTGGAATTCTTGGAGTACCCTTCGCTCCCGGGCTCCCGGGAGGGCACGCGAGACCACGCCTCCTCGGCCAACTTCCGGTAGACGGCGAGCCCCCTTTCTCCGAGAACCTTCGCGTAGGTCTCCGACGCGCCGTGGAACGTGTCCCAGTCGGTGTCCATCTCCCAGCGGAAGAGCCGCGCGGCCAGCTTATCGGGGTCTGGCCGAGCCTTCCGGCAAGCGGCGAGATGGAGCTCCTGCAGCCGCTCCAGAAGGTCGCCTACGTTCCCGCCCGAGTCGTCCACCGAGTTGAGGGCCTCCTCGACGGCGCTGAGGCCATGTTCGGTCAACTCGAAGACTTCCTCGGCGTGCCCCTGTTTCAGCAGGTCCTGGATCGAATCGATGACGTCCGAGATTCCCTCCGCATAGGCGTAAGCCTCGCGATAGCCCACGAAGCCGTCGTTGTCGACGGCCTGGTCGATGGCGTTGCGGTAGGTAGCCACGTTGATTCTCTTGCGCCCCCGTGTCGCGGCCTTGATCAAGAGGCGCTGGCGCAGCCGGTCGTCGTCCATCGCGCGGTCCATGACCAGCTTGACCAGCGCTTCCTTGGACTGCGAGCTCAGCGTCGAGCGAACATCCTTCATGGTCACGGAGCGATTCCGAGGCTCATTTGAGGCCTTCGGCGGCTTCAGCCAGGCAAGACCAGTGGCGACGCAGTGCTTGCAGAACCCTCCCTCCGCTCCGACCGGACAAGTACACGCGTACTCCAGTCCGCCGTCCTTGACCCAGAGCTTTACCTTGTAGGGGCGGGTGCCCAGCACCTTCGCGGTGATGGTCCCGGCATGCTCCGCCAGGCTGCGCACGCTGCCGTCGGAGAAATATTCCTCTCCGCGCTCGAAGGAGCGCTCGCCGGCCATCTGGCGGAGGACGTGGCGGTCGAGGAGCTTGGCCAGCCTGCTCATGCGTTTATGCGGTCCTTGAGGTGTTCAGAAGTTTCGGCATCAGCGATCCGTCTACAGTTTGGCGAGCAGCCTCTCGCCAACCACACGCGCCGCCTCGCCGGCGTCGTAGCGTATGCTCGGAGCCAGCAACGGCCGCAGATCGTCGTTGAACTGGCGCAAGGCCACCTTTGCCTCAAGATTCAGCTCGAACTCTCTTCGGCTCACCTTGTCGCCCCCGGCATTCATGTACTTTCGGAAGGCGTCCACGATTCGCGCCGGGTCGGCTCCCTTCAGTCCGAGGCCTACCCATAAATCGAAAAGATCGCGTCCCTTCCGCCGTTGGTAGAGTGCCCGCAGCTTGGTGGCCAGAAGCTCGTCCAACGCGTAGGTGCGGATCTCGGCGTGTCCCTCGAACCAGGGCGACTGGATGCTGAAGGGGTGACGGACGGTATCGAATACCGCAAAGTGCTCGCGCGTATTGATCTCCACCTTCAGCCGCAGCGGGATCACCGGGGGGATCTCGGACTCCATGCGATAGCGCAGCGTCACATTTCCGGGGTTATTCTCCCGACGGGGTTTTCCCAGGATGGGATCGAGCCGCGAACGGATGGCGTCCAGAGTCGCGCCGATAGGCCCCGCGGCAACTTGCACGAGGTCGATGTCTTCGGAATACCGATGGGGCGTGGCGACGAGCAGTTTGTGGAGGGCGGTTCCTCCGCGCAGGAGAAGGGCTTTGGACAGGGCGGCGTCTTGAAAAATCTCGACAAGACCGCGGCATAGGATCAGGTCCTGCTCGACTTGGGCGTCTTGAGGCCATGGCGCGACGTTGCGCCAGTGAGTGATCGCGGCTTGGGAAATCATGCTTCCGGCTCTACTTGGGCGTTGATCAGAAGGCTCCACTTGCGGCTCTCTGAGGCCCCAGCGAGCGGCGCTGTGGGGTCGAGAGGCCGCAGCGTGGGTTTCTTGACCAGGTCGACCAGGCTGTCGGATAGCTTCCGCCGGCCGAGTTTATCCAAGAGGTACCCCAGCCGCTGAGCCACGAGGACTTCACCGTGTTGTTTTAGGGTGTTCCGCAGCTTGCGCCCATCGAGTTTCTCGGCCAACTCCGAAAGAACGGTAGCAACGTTTTCCATGCCTCCGGCGGCCTTTAAGTATCGAACGAGATCCCACGCAGTCGTTTCAGGCGTGGAGGCGTTCAAGATTCCCGTCGGCGTCTTAATCTCCTGTGTTTGCGAATGGTCGAAGGGCCCCTTGCCGTGGAAGCGGATCAGGACGTTGCCGGCCTGGACGGGACGGGTGGCGCGCCTCGGAATCACGACTTGGAACTCCTGGGGACGGTGGTGCGCGGCCCCGTGCAGTTGCGCGGCGGACAAGAGGCCCACATAGTAGGGCCGGGCCATGTCATTCATGAGGGGGTGAATGAACCACTCCGGCGGAAGAGTGCCGGCGGCCCGGTGCTGAGGGTCGAGGATCACGTAGAAGCCGGACCTGGGCAGGACGAGCCGCTTGGCTTTCATGAGGCGGTGCAGGGACATGGAGACGGCGGCGGGCGAGGTCCCGAGGCGGCGGGCCGCCTCTTCGCGGGTAAAGGTGTAGCGGCCCTGCCCTAAAAGCTCATCGATAAAGCGGCCAGCCGTGATGCTAGAGTCCCTTTTTATCATGGTCGCAAATTATAACGAATTACGTTATTATCTGCAACGCGAGTGTTTGTCATGGGCATATGGCCGATCACTTGAATATGTCCCAGAAGCCGGACCAGGGGCTGGCGGATTCCAGCCGAGCAGGCTGGTAGGGAAAGCCGTCACGGAATACGGCGCGCCACCATCGAAGCGCGGTGGGGCGGTCGCCCCGCTCCTCGGCATCCACGGCCCAGCAGACCAGCTTGAAGTCCTTGTCATTGATCCCTCCCCGGCCGACTAAGCCAGGAAGCGACACCTGACGCCCTGACGCCCTACCAGATCCCATCAGACCCCCGCCTCCGATCCACGAACTCCCGGGAATCGCCACCGGCACATGACATTATAGCCCGATGGCGGCCCAGGTGGGGGGGCGAACTGACGATAACGCACATTATGTCACGCTCGCGGCGGGAATTGCACCCTTATTTGGGCTACGGGTATCTCCTCATGTATACGAGCGCGCATCTCATCCACTGACAGCGATTTTCGATCACCATGCTTTTGAATGGATCGCAGCCACTGGTCAAGGTCGTGGCAGACGGACATCCAGCTGCCGCCCTCTAATGCCAGCTTGTGTTCTGAAGACTCTTCGGGAAGATCGAATTCCAAGATGGCTTTCATGGGCGCCTCCATTCGACGCATTTTCAGCTCAGCAAGTAGCGCGTGCTCTTGTGAATGCCGATGGTCTTGACCACGCCATTGCGCAGAAGCGACTTGAGGGCGTAGTGCGCTCCTGGGGGGGTGACGCGCAACGCACGGGCGATCTCGCGGATCGCCAGCGGGCCTCTTTCGCGGAGTAGGCGCAGCAGCTTCTCTTGCCGCAGCGTGAGAGATATCGGCTCCTTCCCGGGAAGGCCCAAGGCCTGGATGCGTTTCTGGACTCGTTCCAGCGTTTCCAGGACGGCTTCAGCCATGAACTCGAGCCAGCCGCCCAAGTCTTCCCTTTCGACTTGGACGCGTTGGAGGTTCTTGATGTAGAACGCGCGGTTCTCCAGCAGCACTTCATCGAGGGCGAAGACATGGAGGGTGTCGAACCCCATGCGATAGAGCTGCCAAGTCGCGAGAGCTCTGCCCACCCGGCCGTTGCCGTCCCTGAAGGGATGGATTTCCACGAATCGGAGATGCAGGATGGCGGATGAGAAAACTGCCGGGAGTTCTCCGGCCGATTTGTTGAGCCAGCCCAACATGTCCCTAGTCAGCAGTGGGACCTGTCTCCATGGCGGGCACACATGCAATCCGGCCCTGACGTCAGCCCTCCGATATGACCCGATAGGACCGTCATCCACGGCACCCGCGGCAATGATTTTGTGGAGATGCAGGACATCTTTCTCAAGGATGCCTTGGGATGGGGCGCATCCCTGGAGCCAGTTCAGGGCGTCTAGGTAGTTCTGTGCCATGCGGACATGGCGGTCCGGATATCCGAGAGCCGCCTTCCCCGCCATAAGGCCTTTGATGGCTTCGAGGGATAGTGTGCAGCCTTCGATCGCTGTCGACCCCCAAGCGGCGCGGGCCATCGCGTCTCTGACCAGAGAGGGGACCCACGGCACCTTGACCAGCGAGGATCGCAGCTGTTCCCTGATTCTGGAGATTTCCTCAAGGAGTTTGTAGACGCGGGGTGCGATGTGGAATTTGGGAGCGTACATTGTGCATAAAGTTTACATAAAGTCTTTCATAAAGTCAAAACGGCGGGCACGACGAGGGAGATGGGGGTTGATGGGCGGAAATGAAACAGCTCCTTGCGGGGCTGTCTTATTCACTGCGGTTGATAATGGCGGCCCAGTCTGTGTAATAGATAGAACTCACCGCGTGGCCTTCACCTGGGCGGAATAAACGATATATTGCATTCCCGCCAGGGAAAACGCGATATATGCGTTTCCGGTGGAACAAACTCTGGACTCACAGGCTCATCCCCCTTTCAAACACTGCAGTTCATTTGGGGGATGACTCGCTGAGGGGACGGAAAAACAAGAATGAATAGTCAGTGGGGGGCTCCGACCTTCTTCGTATTCTCCGGCTTCAGCTTCTCCAGATACTGAATCTTCATCGTAATCTGGCTGTTCTCTCTTGGCAGCCTATTCTGATCTCGGATTCGAATCAAGGTCGGGATCACCCTTGGGTCACGAGAGTTCCCAAGCGCGCGAACCATTGCCCCCAGCACTAGAGTGCCGGTATTTCTGGGATCTCCTGGCGCTCGAGGCCGCCGAACTCCACCCGCCAGTCCAGGTGCTCCTTAAGGTAGGTCTCCGACTTCTCCAGGAGGTCGAATGCATTGCCCTTGAACTGCTTGATGTCCAGGAAGGTCGTTTTGTCCGTCCCGGCGAAGATCGCGGCCTGGACTTCCATGGGTATGGATTGGATATTGAGGCACCGTCAACCGAAAGGGACGGAAACCGCTAGGCCACCCTAATGTCTGACTGTCCAGTGCTCTACTCGACCGGGTCGGGTTCCCTGGCTCGTGGTCACGCTGGCATGAAGGTCGGCCTACTCGTCCACATCTTCGATTTCCGGGGCACGGAGATTCGGCCCAGCTCCTGGGAGAAGCGGTCTTCCGACTCTTTCGGCTGCGCCGATCTTACAGCAGCTGGTAGCGTTCCAGGACCTGCGCCCAGGGCAGGAGGTCGATCCCTGTTTCAAGGCGGCGGGGGACCTCGTCGTTCATGGATGCCACTATCAGAGGTACCTTCGGGAAGCGCGCGCGGAAGGCGCGCACGGTCTGGGCGCTGATGAGGTCATGCCCGGCCTTGCATTCGACCGCCAGCAGGGGCCCGTGCCCTCCCGTGATCAAGAGATCGATCTCGTGGTTCCCCTCTCTCCAGAACGAGAACTCATGGGCTTTGTCGCCGTAGTCCCTTAAGCGGCGGAGCTCGCGCACGAACCAGGTCTCGAAAAGAAATCCCATTTCCGCCGGGGTGGCCGGGTCGTTCAGCCGGTTCTGGATGGCCCGGACAACTCCGCAGTCGAAGAAATAGAATTTCGGGCGGGCCTTCTTGCGTTCACTGCGATCCCAGGGCCACAGGAAGTCCCCTAGCAGGGTGTCTTCCAGGATCGAGTAATATTCTTTGACCGTGCTGGAGGGCACGGAACATTCCCGGGAGATGTTGGCGAATTCGACCACTTGCGCGTTCCCCTGGATGGCCACCTGAAGGAAGCGCTGAAAAGCGCCGACGTTCCTCGTCAGAGCCTCCGCTTGGATCTCCTCTTTGACGTAGGTAGTCGCGTAGGAGCGCAGGAGAGACCTGGCTTCGTCCTGGTCATGAGCCGCCAGGAATTGCGCCACCTTGGGAAGCGTGCCGAACTGACAGGCATCCTTGACGTCGAAATGTCTCTCCAGCTCTTCCCGGGTCAAGGGATGGAGCTTGAGGTCTTTCGCCCGCCCGCCGAGAAGATTCGCTCCGCCGCGCTTCAGTTTGCGCGCGCTGGACCCCGAAAGGACGAAGAGCAAGCCCTTTTCCTCGATGCCTTTTTGGACATAGTCGAGGAGCGCCGGAACACGCTGGACTTCATCGACCACGACCAGGGCGTTGGCTTTGAGGGCGGATAGCTGTTCCCAGAACAGGCGGGGGGACTGCTTGAGCCTGAGTTCGAGCTCGGGGTCCAGAAGATCGACATACAGCTCCGCCGGCAGCGCCCGCAATAGAAAGGTCTTGCCGCTCATTCGAGGGCCGAATAGGAAGGCGGATCGCTGTTGCCGGGTCAGCTGGAGGGAGCGCTGAAAAAGCACAACATATTAGTAACATCTTTTAGTTACTTAGACAAGTCAAATAACATATTAATGTTATATTAATTAACCCCGTCAGCTTAGGATCATCTGGCTTGGATGCGGCATTCCCCAAGACCCTGCCCGCCAGGAGCCCGCCCGAACCCGAAGCAGCCGAGTTCCCCGACGAGGACACTCAACTCGACCCGCGGGTGGACTTATGACCGAAGCGTTCGCGGTCGAACGCGAGGGAATGGTTGAGGCAAGAAGCCGAAACCATCGAAGGCATTGATTCCCTTCCGGCCGATTAAGCCAGGAACCGAACCCCCGCGCCCCGCCGCCCTACCAGGTCCCATCAGACCCCCGCCTCCGACCCGCAAACTCTCGGGAATTACTCCCGGTGATGATATATCATAGCCCAGAGGGGGGGCGAACTGACGATAACGCTATACCCTATGTTACGCTCGCGGCGGGAATTGCGCCCTTATTTGGACTACGAGTCTGTTACGCCTTCTTCTTGAGCGGCAGATACTGGGACAAGCGTGCCTGCTACGTTTCGCAACGAGAAGCCGAGGCTAACCCTTACGAAGGGCCAGCGGAAAAGGCCTCGCGTATGACAAGCCACGCCGTTCTGGATCGGCTTGGCTTCCGCCGCGGCAAGACCTTCGCCTATCTTTTTGATTACGGCGATCAGTGGCGACACCGCGTGATCTTGTCCAGTGCTTCAAGGGTCACGCCGCGCCGACGTCCTACAGCGCCTGCTTCAGGCTCATGTTGCGTGAGACAAGTCTAGCAGAGGTAAGGACTTGAGCATATTTGCTATACTTGACGACCATATGCCGAGAAAATGTTCAGTTCCCATCGAGGTGACGGCCGAGGAGCGACAAGCGCTCCGCAAAATGCGGAAGCTTTTGGACAAGAAAAGGAACTGGGTCCGGGCCGAGATCGTCCTTCGCGCCGCCGCTGGCCAGACCAATTATGCCATCGCCAATGAGTTGGCCATCAGACGGAACACTGTCCAGAATTGGCGCTACCGCTTCGCTCGGGAGAGGCTCGGCGGTCTGAAAACCCGGCCTATCCCCGGCCGACCCAGGAAGACGATTGCCGGGCGTGCCCAGTTTTCGACCAATGAACTGTCAGGAGTTTCTTAGTGGGAGTTAACCTCGATAAGCCGGACCGATGGAAGGCCGATGTAGCGCGGTCGGTTGACCTTTACAACAGATGGTTCATGCGGTTTGCCCCTAAAGCCTTCCGGCGAACGCGGATGAAGGTCACAAAATCCGTCGAAGATTTAATGGGCTGGACGGCTAACCTTACGAACGTCAGGCCGGTCGTCCTCAAGAAGAATCCTGCTGTTCTCGCGATGTTGAGGATGGCCACCTGCCCGCCAATCGCGCGGGATAGGCTTATCGGTCTTTCCGGTGTTTCGCCGGGTCTGGTCTACCGAATGGAGAAGGAGTGCAAACTCCCGGTCCAGCTCAAAGGGGCGGCGCTCGACGCCGAGTTGGAGAAAATCTCGCGCACGATTGAGCGCATGCTTGACCCGGATATCGTTACCTGGGTTGGCCGATCAACTGCGCCGCCCTCAGCCGAAACCCGCCGAGCGGCGACGATCATCGCGGATCGCCATTGCGGAGCCACTGCCGACCCAATCATTCGAAACACGCAGGAAGCGCGTCAATTGGAGTTGATTGGCAAATGGGTGAGGGCACGAGGCTACAAGGTCGTTCCCCGCGAGTCTCGTCTCGCATTCGACAAGATGGCTCCGGGCACCTATTGCTTCCGGTTGAATGTGCCGGTCAAGCTGAAGGAAGGTGGTGAGTCCGTCAAGATTCCGGTGGATGCGGTTGTCATGCCGAAGAAGGCCAAATCCGGCGAGTTGCCCCTGCTTATCGAGGCCAAGTCTGCGGGCGATTTCACCAACGTAAACAAGCGACGGAAAGAGGAAGCCAAGAAGGCGGAACAGTTGAGGAGAGCTTATGGATCGCGAGCCCGCTACATTCTCTTTCTCTGTGGATATTTCGATAGCGGCTATCTTGGCTACGAAGCCGCCGATGGCATCGATTGGGTCTGGGAACATCGGATCGAGGATTTAGCGCAATTCGGACTCTAGAATGAACCACGACAATGGCAGAGAAGATAGCCGGCTCGAATTGCAAGCCAGTCTAGACGGGCGGAAGACTTCCGAGGAACGGAACCGCCTTGGTCAGTACGCGACACCTACCCTGCTGGCGCTCGACATTCTTCAGTACGCCAAGCAACTCGCGCCGCGCGGCGGGATACGCTTCCTCGACCCGGCCATCGGAACCGGATCATTCTACTCTGCTCTTCGAGAAGTGTTCGGAAAACAACGCGTGAAAGCTGCGATCGGCTTTGAAATCGACGAGCACTACGGGAAACCCAGTGCTCAATTCTGGAAAGAGACCGATCTCAAACTCCAGCTCGCTGACTTCACGGCCACTCAAGCTCCCCGCTCAGAGACGACGAAGTGTAATCTTGTTATCTGCAATCCGCCATACGTCCGCCACCATCACCTGGAGGCCGCCGAGAAGATCCGCCTTCAGATCGAAGCTGAGCGTATTACCGGCGTGAAATTGAGCGGTCTTGCGGGCCTTTATTGCTACTTCATGCTCCTAGCGCACAAGTGGATGGCCCAAGACGGCGTTGCCGGGTGGCTCATTCCTAGTGAATTTATGGATGTCAACTATGGCTCTGCAATAAAGCGATACCTGCTTGCAAACGTGACGCTTCTCAGGATTCACCGCTTTGATCCAAACGATGTGCAATTTGACGATGCCCTAGTGTCATCAGCCGTGGTTTGGTTCAAGAACAGTTCTCCACCCGCCAACCATTCAGTCCAATTCACCTTTGGCGGCTCGCTTCTAGAGCCGAGGGTATCTCGCTCTGTATCGGCCTCCACACTTCTTGCCGAGCCGAAATGGACCCGGTTCCCCATCTCGAAAGAACGGGATACTACTTCTCAGTTTACCATCGCGGATTTGCTGACGATCAAGCGGGGCATCGCGACCGGAGATAACCACTTTTTTATTAAGACCCGTGAGGAAATCGAGTTACAGAAGCTGCCAATGCGATTCTTCAAACCCATCCTTCCGAGTCCGCGCGCGCTACAATCCGATGAGGTTGAGGCAGATGCGAGAGGATGGCCCGTCCTAGACCCCCAGGTATTCGTGCTGAATTGCAACCTGCGAGAGGAAGAGGTCCGGCGCGACTGGCCAACGCTTTGGGCGTACCTTGAAACTGGGAAACCAGAAGTGGCATCAGGGTACCTTTGCACGTCGCGTAACCCGTGGTATTCGCAAGAGTTGCGGCAGCCGAGCCCATTCCTCTGCACATATATGGGTCGCCGAGACTCAAAAACTGGGCGTCCCTTCCGCTTTATTTTAAACCACTCGCAGGCCATCGCGGCGAACGTCTACTTGATGCTATACCCTCGCCCCGAGTTGGCAGCAGCATTGGCAGAATCAAGGGACCTGAAATCAAGAATCTGGCAAGCCCTGAATGAGATTAAGTCAGAAGTTCTTCTTGGCGAAGGTCGAGTATACGGCGGTGGTCTCCACAAAATGGAGCCCCGCGAACTGGCGAAGGTGCCTGCCGATAAAATCGCGGCCCTGATCCCTTCATCTGAGCGCCCCGCCCGACAGGCTGATCTCTTCGAGCCGGTAAGCGTCCGCGCAAAAACAACTTCCCATTTTCAGTTGGGGCTGATGACGTAATTCCACTGAGGCATTACGCCAGGAGGTCTCTGAATGTTCAGAGCAGCCTTGGCCTCCTCTGATACTTTGAGTTTCAGCGGATAGTTTCCCTCGAGAATACAGGCTGTCACAGCAAGCCCCGTCTTGGTCTTGGTTGTTCGGAGGTGGTTGAGGACAGTTTCGTAGCTGTCCAAAGGACGCCCCGCCAGTTCTTGGTGATCTCGCTGAAGAGCCTGTGCTCTATTGGATTCCACTTGGAACTTCCCGGCGGGTCATTGATTCCCTTCCGGCCGATTAAGCCAGGAACCGAACCCCCGCGCCCCGCCGCCCTACCAGGTCCCATCAGACCCCCGCC
>Ga0209211_10006706_pt1 | contig 16532 bp, 16 predicted proteins | sample RifGroA2_FD_183992 | JGI IMG/M metagenome (GOLD analysis project Ga0209211, IMG submission 183992) | Groundwater microbial communities from Rifle, Colorado, USA - Groundwater A2 (SPAdes) (version 2) | ecosystem: Environmental > Aquatic > Deep subsurface > Groundwater | place: Rifle, Colorado... | reverse complement strand
ATTAAGGCAGTAGTCTGATTCACGAGTAACGTTCAAACTTTTCAGGCTTTTCACGGCGTGTGCAGTATGGCAGTCTGTGCAAGCCGGATTGCCGGTGTTCCCCTTGATTAAAACTGCGTGAATACCTTTAAAAACCGCATGACAGTTTTTGCAGGTATTGGAATACTTCCGGCCGGACTTTGGCCCTTTGGTCAGATGGTCTTCCATCGAAACGTCCTGGTGACATGCTGTACAGCCCAGAGAGCCGTGAACTGAACCTTGCAACCTCGCCTGGTCCACATGAAGATAGTGCGCTCGTTCCCCACCAATCGTCTTCATGATCTCTTTATCTCCGTGACAGCCAAGACAGACCTGTGCGTCTTCTCCATAACACTCGATGGAAAACAAAAAGCAACACAACAAAACTCCCAGTGATAAGATGACCCGTGACTGCATCGTATTCCTCCTCTAATATTTTTTTCCCAAGTTCCAGCCCCGTTATTCCGCTAAATAGCCGTTAAGGGTCCTCGTCCGAATCGGGCAGACGCTCCAATCCCGCCCTCTTCACAAGCCCTTTGTTAGATATACGCTCCAGACCCGGCCAAATCATATCCGGGATTTTTCTGACAGCAGCGATTGCAAGCATGGCGATACCCACAGTTGGAAGAAAAAACGCATAAGCAAGCCCCAGGAAGGGAGCGACCACCAACAGCACTAAAACCGAGCTTGCACGCAGATATATATCTTTGCCGCCGCCCGGCAGAATGCCTTCTTCTTCAAACCGGACCCTTTCTCCTGTGGAGAAGTTCCAATAATGTCCCTTTTTTACTCTTTCACCGCCTGAAAACCTGAACATGACTAACCTCCTTTCAACCGTTATCGAATCTCTTTCTGCGGGGGATTCCGTTCCCGTCAGCGCTCATGCTGCTGCGAAGAGGGCCGAATATATTCTGTTTTCTCGACCTGGACAATAAGCCCTGACTCATATTTGATCAACAGCTCGCCGGAGAACTTGCTTACGCCCAGGTCTTTCAACAGATTTACAAGCTCTCCAGCTTTTTGTGTTCCGGCTTCATGCCTGTCAGCAGTTGCCTCCTTCGTGAACACTTTGGGTTTCCCGTTTTCCGGGCCGAATAATGTTTGCTCCTGCCTTAGTGATACCGGTAATTCCCATTCCGTTTCGTTTTTCATTTAGCCTTCGTCCTATCTCTGGATTTGGTGATGACATGTCTCAAAAGAGCAATAAACGCGCCAAAGCGATGAATAAGAATAAAGGAACTTAATTACAGGGAGTTACATGCTGGGGATGATAGATGGTGATAAAATCTTAAGGAAGAGTATGTGACTGTCACAGTGACAGGTCACATTCAGAGGTGTGGCATGCCACATTATTTAAACTTTTGATTTTCTCTGGATGCCGAAGGTCTTCATTTTACGATAGATAGTACGTCGGTCGATGCCGAGTAACAGTGCAGCTCTCGAGATGTTCCATGCGGTCTTTTCCAGTGCGTCTTCAATCGCCCCGCGGCTGAAAACGTCCTCTTCTTTCCGGGTAGTATTTGGTCGCCCGGCTGGAAAGACCTTGATTCCGGCGGGGAGATGGTCAGCGGCTATGCTGTCTCCGTGGCATAGTACAAAGGCGTGTTCAAGCGCATGCTCCAATTCCCTGATGTTGCCGGGCCAGGGATAATTAACCAGTAACCTTTGGGCCTGCTCGGTAAGGGCAACAACTCCTTTATTAAATTTCCAGTTCAGCTTCTTTAGAAAATGGTCCACCAAAAAAGGTATATCGTCGAGGCGCTCCCTCAGGGGAGGAATAGATAATTCAACCACGTTCAGGCGATAGAAGAGGTCTTCACGGAACTCGCCCAGATGCATTTTTTCGTGGATGTCCCGATTGGTGGCCGCTACAACCCGTACATTGACCCGAATCGGGGTGGAGTCACCCACCCGCTCAAATTCCATTTCCTGAAGCACTCTTAAAAGCCGGAGTTGCACCTTAGGCGACACATCACCTATCTCGTCCAGGAAGATCGTGCCGCCGTTGGCCTTTTGAAAGCGTCCTATCTTATCTTTTACCGCTCCTGTAAAGGCCCCTTTCACATGACCAAAGAGTTCGCTCTCGAGCAGGTTCTCGGACAATGCAGCGCAATTGACCTTGACCAGCGGACCCTGGCTGCGGGCCCCGCTGTAATGCAGTGCCTCTGCCACAAGTTCCTTGCCCGTGCCGCTTTCACCTGAGATTAGCACCGTGGTCTGAAAGTCCGCCAGGTCTTCTATCAGGGAATATATCTTCTGCATCCGCGCGTTCTGACCTATGATTTGATAGAACTGGCGTCGCTCATTCAGGTCCCTGCCGAGAGCGGCCAGGCGCGTTACATCCCTGATCACCAGTACCGCGCCGGAGGATATACCCCTGCGCTTCAAGAGCGGACAGGCACTGAGCGAGATCACCTGGGCCGGCAGTTCAGGGTGCCGGCATTCCAGGCGCTGGGCCTCGACCGGTTCCTGTTTCTTGATCGTCCACTGAAGTATTTCAAGGCCCTTGCCGTCGCACACCACCGGCAAAGAAGCAAAGTTCCGGCCAATGGCCGCCCGCCGGGAAATTCTGCAGATTTTTGCCGCCGCGTCGTTCATTTCGACTATCTTCAGTTCCCCGTCTACCATGATAATCCCGTCCTTCACACTCCTGAAGATCGCCTCGAGGTTGGACCGGAACCTGTTATTCTCCTCGACGACTTTCTTGAACCGGAAGGCCCTCACTGTCAGATCGAGAAGCATGTCCTTTTCCACTGGTTTCGGGATGTAGTCGAAGGCCCCAAGGCGGATCGCCTGCGATGCAGTCTCGAGGCTCGGCGCCCCGGTGATCATCACAACAGGTATGTCCGGATCCACCTTCTTGACCTTTTCAAGCAAATCAATGCCTGTTTTACCTCCCAGGAGTATATCGGCAAAGATAATATCCGGCACAGCCTCTTTTATACTTCTCAAAGCTTCGTCATAATCCGCAGCTGTCGCTACCTGGTATCCTGCGTCGGCAAGGAAGTTTTCAAGAGTAATCCGGATACTTCTTTCATCATCCACAATCAGAATTCTGGTAGTCATAGTTGTCCTTATTTCAGCTCAGGATAAAACTGTCTTCATCCCTATATGGAGATATTTTCCGGCCTGTTTCTCGGTGTTTTGGATTCGACCGGCAACTCAATCATCACAGTTGTAAATGCGCCTTCTTGACTTTCGATCAGCATGCTGCCGTTATGGTCACTGACGATACCATAACTGATGCTCAATCCCAGACCGGTCCCCTGACCTGCCGGTTTCGTGGAAAAAAAAGGATGAACAACTTTGTCTAAAACTGAGGCGGGGATTCCCGTCCCCCGATCATGGAAAGTGATACGAAAATAGGATTGACCGTCTCTTGAAATTTTTTTCCCGGCAATTTCGAGCCTCTTGTCGTCATCCGTACCGGGATATCTCCGGTTTAACGCATACAGGGAGTTATTGATGAGATTCAGGAAGATCTGTTGAATCTGGTTGGAGTTTCCGATAACAGGAGGAAGGTTCGGGGGAAGATCTATCTTCAGGTGGACACTGTTCTTTTCAAGAAGTCTTTGGCTCAGAGAAAGGGTATTGGAAAGGACTTCGTGTATCGAGACAGACGTCTTTTCCTCCTTTCCGCTTTTTGCAAAGGACAGCAGGCTTCTGACAATCTTGGTAATGCGCCGGCATTCTCCAATGATCTCCCCGGCAATATCATGTTCTCTGCCAGCCTTCGGGCTCCTGTCCGAAATCATCTGTGCGTAGTTGATTATGCCGTTTATGGGATTGTTGATCTCGTGTGCCACACCTGCTGCCAGTTCTCCAATCGAAGCCAGGTGCCCGGCCCGCATGGTTTCGGCCCGTAACTTTATCTCTTCTGTAATGTCCCGGTAGGTCATTATGACCCTGTTCACCCTGCCGTGTTCGCCCATGACGGGAAAGGCCTCTGATTCCAGGATCCGGCCGTCAGGAAGGGAAATATTGGCGCCGATCGGCTCCCCGGTCCGAAAACACTCCAGTGCATGGCAGTCTCTGCATGCAACCTCGGTATGCTTCAACAAATCGAAACAGTATCGTAGCCCCATTTCGGAAGGGCGGTACCCCATCGTATTGACTGCATATTTATTGGCCCAGATTACTTTCAGGTCAGGAGAAAGCAAAAAAATGGAGTTGTGGATCGCATCCAGCAGGGTATGATATTCCTGCGAAAGCATTCGAAACTTTCTTTCACTTTCTTTTAAGCTCTCTTCAGCCTCCTTACTCTCAGTGATGTCTTCAAACAGCTGCAACAAGTGATGTATCTCTCCCTGTTTATCCATCTGAGGGATCAGCTTTACCCTGACAAACTTGTCGTTCAAAGGTCTTTCGAATACACACGTCTCATTCGAACAAAAACAGCCTTCTTTTTTACAGAAAGAACAGACTTTTTCCAGGCCTTTCCTTGTAGGATCATTGGCATATTCACCTATGGTCTCATAACACGGTTTTCCTAACAGCTCGCCCTCTTTCGTACCGGTTAGTTCGGCAAAGAACTTATTTGTCCGCATGAATCTGAATTGAGCGTCAAGATAGGCAATGCCTAAAGGGAGATTGTCGAAGATCGCTCTTAATTCGGCTTTTTCTGACGGCATTTCAGTTCCTTATGCATATTTATCCAGTGCAGAATTTTTCCTGGCACTGTAAAGCTATTAGACCTCTTCATATGGGTAAATACAAAAAAAACGAATTACATTACTAACTTACGCAAATTGTAGAAGACTTCTGGAAACATGTCAAGCAGAAGAGTTTCAAGCTGTCAAAATCCAGCCTCACAAGGCAACCACACAACCATTCCTTTGCTCATTGCTGAACGATCGCGCGGTGAAATGTTAAACTATACTCTATGGGTAGCACAGCAAATCCCGACAATATACTGGTCCGCTCCGTCAACTGGATCGGAGACGCGGTTATGACAATGCCCGCGATCAGGGCGCTGAGAAAGGCATACCCTGAATCAAAAATCAGCCTCCTTGTAAAACCCTCAGTCGCTCCCATCTTCGAACAAGACCCTCACATTGACAGCCTCATCATGTACGACGATAAATTCAAAGGCGTTCTCGGCAAGCTAAAGCTTGCGTACTCCTTGAGAAGAATGGGCTTTTCAATGGCGATACTTCTTCAAAACGCCTTTGACGCAGCACTTATAGCCTTTTTGTCCGGTATCCCTGAAAGGATAGGATACAAAAGGGACGGCAGGGGGAAGCTGCTCACAAAACCGGTGCCTTTTCACGGGGACGACAGGAGACTGCACCACATCAACTATTACCTCAACCTCCTCACATCAGCCGGCATACCCGCAGCGTATTCCCAGCCGTATATTTACCTCTCACTTGAAGAGAGATTAGCCTCGCGCAGCACCTTATCAGTACTTAATAGACCTCTCCTCGGGATAAACCCCGGCGCTTCTTTCGGCTCTGCAAAGAGATGGGCGCCTGAGAGGTTTGCAGAGGTCGCTTCAAAATTTATGAGCGACACGGGCGGCAGCGTGGTGATCTTCGGCGGCAACAATGAGTTGAAAATTGCGTTTGAAATAGAAAAATTGATCAGCGGTCATAAATCAGACCAATTACTCAACCTCGCAGGGAAGACATCCCTCAGAGAACTTGCTTCCCTGATCGCTGAATGTGATGTCATTGTTACCAATGACTCTGGCCCCATGCATATCGCATACGCAGTCGGGACCCCTCTGGTAGCGATATTCGGTTCTACAGACCCTCATCTTACAGGGCCTCCAACAGGAAATAACAATATCGCATTAAAGTTCAGCTTATCTTGCGGCCCATGTTTTGAACGCACCTGCCGGAACAACGACATGCGCTGCATGGATGCGATAACAGCAGCTGATGTATATCAGGGAGCAAAAAACATTATGCCGGAAAGGCGGGCTGTGTTCTTTGACAGGGACGGCACAATATGCAGGGAAGCAGATTACCTGAACAACTGGGGCGATTTTGAGGTTTTCCCTGAAATAGATTCTCTTCCGGCATTAAAAGACAAGGGCTTTTTGCTGATTGGCGTTACCAACCAGTCAGGGATATACAGGGGCATAGTAGAAGAGCCCTTTGTAAAAGAAGTAAACAGGGTATTTATGGACAGCTACGGGTTTGACGACTTCTATTACTGCCCTCACGGTCCGGATGAACATTGCATCTGCAGGAAACCGGAACCAGGTATGCTTCTGTCCGCAAGGTCAGAGCACAGGATTGATCTTAAAAGGTCATACGTGGTCGGAGACAAAGACGTTGATATGGTCCTTGCAAGGGCTATGGGCGCAAAGGGCGTTCTGGTCAAGACAGGCAAACAGCAGGAATCGCCCTATGCGGATTTTGTTGCAAATGACCTTAAAGAGGCTGTAAAGTTTATATTAACAGATGAACAGAATAACTATTAAGAAAATCCCGAAGAAGATACTTGTTATCAAGCCGAGCTCTCTCGGAGATATCATACACAGCCTGCCGTTTCTTTACGCGATAAAAGAGACCTTCCCAAGGGCTGAGGTGCACTGGGTGGTGTCAAAGGGGCTTGAGGGCATGCTTGAGGGCCATCCTATGGTCAGGAGACTGCTGGTAATAAACAAGGACCAGTGGAAAAACATCAGGAAGGTCAAAGAAACCCTATCAGAAGCAAAGGCCCTTTTAAAGGAGTTGAGAGAAGAAGCGTACGATATGGTCATAGACCTGCAGGGACTTTTAAGGAGCGGGATTATCGCGCAGGCCACCAGGTCGCCTCTCAGAGTCGGCTTTAAGGAGGCAAGGGAAGGCAGCAATCTTTTCTACACCCACAAAATCAAAGGCGGCAGGGACATACACGCGGTGGACAGATACCTGAAGATAGCAAATGCCCTTGGGTGTGACATGGAAGACATGCGTTTCCCTATGCCGCTTATAAAAGAATCGGAGAATGTTACAAGGCTAAGGCAGGAGATAGGAAGATACGCAGTAATCGTTCCGGGCGCACGGTGGAAAACAAAAAGATGGCTTCCTGAAAGGTTCGGCAGGACAGCTTCAATGCTCAGCACGAAAACAATAATAGTAGGCAGCCCCTCTGACTCTGAAATATCAAGGATCATTGAAAAAGAATCAGGCGGCAAGGCAATATCAATGGCAGGCAGGACAGACCTGAAAGAGCTCATATCAATAATAAGGAACGCGAGTTACATGATAAGCAACGATTCAGGTCCCATGCATATAGCCGCAGCATTCAAAATACCTGTAGTGGCGATATTCGGCCCTACAAACCCGTTACGGACAGGGCCTTACGGCAGCGGTCATAAGATAATCCGGCCCAATATTCATTGCTCGCCGTGTTATAAAAAGACCTGTAAGAATATCAAATGCATGGAAGATATAACGGTTGAAAGTGTCTTGGAAGCGGTCAAGGGCCTAAGGAGCTGAAATAGTGGTAAAAAGATCAAAAAAGGCAGGGCTACCCCCCGGATCACTCATCCATATAGGCGAGGAAAAGACAGGCGAAATAAAAATAGCCGTAATGGATTACAACGAAACTGAACTCCAGGAAAAAGAAATGACCTCTATAGAGGAATGTTTTCTTTTCAGGGACAGGCCCACTGTCACATGGATAAATATAGACGGGATCCACCAGGTAGACATCATTCAAAAGTTAGGGGACTGTTTCGGGTTTCACCCCCTTATGCTCGAGGACATACTGAACAGCGATCAGCGCCCCAAGGTGGAAAATTTCGGTGACTATTTATACATAATCCTCAAAATGCTGCACTTTGACGATGCAAGCAGGACTGTTGTCACTGAACAGGTCAGCATAATACTCGGCAGGAATTATGCCATCTCCTTCCAGGAAGGGAAGAAAGGGGATGTTTTCGACCCGATAAGGGACCGCCTCAGGAGCAATAAGGGACTCCTCAGAAAAATGGGGACTGACTATCTTGTTTATTCCCTGATGGACGCAGTTGTTGACAATTATTTCGTGGTCCTTGAGAAACTGGGAGAAAAGATAGAATCACTTGAAGAAGAGCTGGCCCTCAAGCCCGTCCCAGCGACACTGAATTCACTCCACAAACTGAAACGTGAGATGATATTACTGCGCAAATCAGTATGGCCGCTAAGAGAAGTGATAAACCTCATGGAAAGACATGCCTCATCATTAATCACAGACTCGACAGCCTTGTATTTCAGGGACGTTTACGACCATACCATCCAGGTCATAGATGCCGTAGAAACTTTCAGGGACATGCTTTCCGGGATGCTGGACATTTATTTATCAAGTGCAAGCAACAGGCTTAACGAGGTGATGAAGGTCCTGACTATAATAGCAACACTCTTCATGCCTCTTACTTTCATCGTAGGCCTGTATGGAATGAATTTCAGGCATATGCCCGAGCTTGAGTGGCCTTGGGGCTATCCTATGGTCCTCGTTATTATGATAGTCATAGTTGTCTTCATGCTCGCTTATTTCAAAAGAAAAAAGTGGTTGTGACCCCGATAAGCTGAAACAAGGCTGGAAGAGCGGAAGGAAAAGGCATAGTTTCAGACCTGCCGGGCTAAAAACTTCCGAGCTATTCACTATAAAAGGAGAATTTCATGAAATATCAGATAGGTGAAACAGGCAGAGTAGTTGTAGCAAAATTCGAAGACGGGGACAATATACTCCAGGGTCTCAGTGATATGGCAAAAAAAGAGAACATACGTGCAGGGGTCTTTTATCTTGTCGGCGGCATGAAAGGCGGGAGGTTTGTTGTAGGCCCGGAAAAGGAGACAATGCCGCCGGTCCCGGTTTGGCGGGAACTGAGCGAGAGCCACGAGATTGTCGGACTCGGGACAATATTCTGGCAGGAGGAAGAGCCAAAGCTTCATTTCCACGGCGCTTACGGAAAACATGACAGTGTAAAGATGGGGTGCCTGAGGGAAAAGTCAGAGACATTCCTCGTGCTTGAGGCGATCATCATGGAGATAAAGGGCGTAAATGCAGTCAGGGAACTTGATCCTGTTTCAGGAATGGTGCTGCTGAAGGTGTAGAATTTTCCTGTGCTGATTTGATAACATAGTGAGGTCTTTTTTCGCTTTACTAATCACTGATCATTAAAACTGATCACTGCATTATGGAGGGGTGGCTGAGCGGTTGAAAGCGGCGGTCTTGAAAACCGTTATAGGGGTGACTCTATCCGGGGTTCGAATCCCCGCCCCTCCGCCATTTCACTTATAAACTGATCGGACAGGAGACAAAAAATGGCATTAATTGTATGGAACGAAAAATTCAGTGTCAATGTTAAAGAAATCGATGAACAGCACAAAAAACTTTTCAATATGATCAATGACCTCGATGATGCGATAAATGCCCACAGGACAACGCAGGTGTTATCAAAAACACTTGATGACATGATCAACTATACTGTGACCCACTTCGGAATCGAAGAGAACTACATGAAAGATTCTGATTATCCTGAATTCCCTGAGCACAAAAAGGCACACGATGAATTCACCTTTAAGGTAAAACGTCTCCAGAAAGATTTTGCTGCAGGCAGGGAGGTCTTTTCCCTTGATGTCATGAATATTCTTAAGGATTGGCTTTCAAACCATATACTTTTCATGGACAGAAAATACATGCCTTTTTTGAGCAACAAAGGGTTCCACTGATCACATCCGTCTAATCAGCTTGAAAAACAGAAGGGCAAAAAAAAGTCCCCCTCTTACGAGGGGGACTTTTGCGGATCAATTATTGCTTAACTACATTGATTGCCTTTGGGCCTTTTGGGCCTTTTTCGACATCGAAGCTGACCTTATCACCTTCGGCAAGTGATTTAAAGCCATCGCCCTGGATAGAAGAATGATGCACGAATGCATCATCGCCGTCATCACAGGTAATAAAACCGAATCCCTTTGAATCGTTGAACCACTTTACTGTTCCACCAGCCATCTGAAACCTCCTTATCAATAAACTAAAGTTTCAGAATGCCGTATGCTAAATATAAAAGGCCACAAAGCTAAAAGTCTCTGTGGCCTCACCAGATTGCAAAAACTTCCAAAACTTCATGTGTATAATGGCATTTTAACCACAATAAGTCAAACCATTTCTTTTAAATTCCTTATTTTATAGTTACAAACAGACCTCTTAAATTTGCTATAATGATGATCAACGCAACTTATACTATTTAAGGTTGCCATATAAACTTGAGCATAAATTTAATACTAGGAGCCAATCATGGATACATGCCCGTGCGGATCAAATCTTGCCTACACTGAATGCTGCCTGCCGCTGATTAAAGGTGAACGCTCTGCTGAGACAGCAGAACAGGTCATGCGTTCACGTTATAGCGCCTATGCCAGGAAGGAAATCGAGTACCTGTTCACATCGCTTCATCCTGATCACAGATCAAACTATGACGAAAAAAGCACCCGTGCCTGGGCTGAAAGCGCTGTATGGCACAAGCTCGAAATCCTGGAAACAACCGATGGAGGGTCTGAAGACATCGAAGGCAAGGTCGAATTCATTGTCTCTTATACAGAAAAAGGACTCAAAAAACAACATCACGAACTGTCTACGTTCAAGAAAGAGTCCGGGACATGGTATTTTGTGAGCGGGGAAAATGTGCCGCCAAGGCAGGTGGTCCGCTCTACACCAAAAACCGGCCGCAACGATCCATGTCCATGCAACAGCGGTAAAAAATTCAAGAAATGCTGCATGTCATAAAAGGCAAGGCATACTCAATTTCTGCAGTCAAAGCACGGGTAACCTCAATCCGGCTGGAGACGCCAGCGGAAGCCGGACCTATCTTTTAGATGAAACCTTTTATGGTCAAATAAACCATTGCACTTGCACGAAGGCAGTTTTTTGACAAAGAAATTGAGTATGCCTTGCCTTTCAACGCCTTACATCTCGACCCTTGTAATAACGCCGTGCAGTTTCTCAGGCGGGAGTTTGTAGAACTGGACATACGCCGGCGTCAACCGCTTGAATATTGAAAATATTTTCCATATAAAGTTTCTTGTGGATATGTCCTCAAGGCCATAGAATATGGTTTTTTCATCAATCCCGGCCTCCTTTAATATCTCCTCTACGTCCACCACTTCCATATACCCAAGCTGTATCTCAAATGTCCGCAACCCCTCGGCATAACAGGCCTTAAAAAAACCTACGGCCCCATACGGGTCATCACGCCTGACAATAGAGACTATAATATTGTCGCTGTACATGATATTATTCGTAAACATAGTCTGGGCAATATAAGGAGGCACCCAGTTTATGTCCCTCGCAAAGAAAAGCGCGGACCCCCTGATCCTGTAAACGCTCTTGTACGTCTCATTGTATTTCTGCAAAAAAATGTCCAACGGCATTGGACTAAGCGCTTTGTACAGCCTCCTTTGGCCCCTGGTGTAAATCATGATTATACTGAACGGGATCATCGCTATAATGATAGACCAATAACCGCCATGCGGTATCTTATACGTATTTGACAGCAGAAAGGCCAGATCAACAAAGGTCACTACAAGAGATAAGGCTGCCTTACCTTTATTGTTCCTCAGATAAAATATCCCTGTCATCATTATGCCTGTTAGCGTCATAGTGCCGGTGACAGCCAGACCATATGCTGCCGCAAGACGGCTCGACTCCCTGAACTCGAACATTATAAATAAAACAGATATAAGCAGGAACCAGTTTACAAAGCCTATATATATCTGCGACCTAAGCTCGGTAGAAGTGTAATCCACCTTGAATAAAGGCATAACGTGTGTGGTAATCCCCTGATAGAATATCGAGAACATGCCGCTGATCATCGCCTGTGAAGCAATGACCGTTGCCATTATGCTGAGGACAAGGAAAGGGACATAAAGCATCTGCCCCTGGTAGAAGATCATCTCAAAAAGTACATTTTTAGCGCCGGGGTGCTGGATGAGAAACGCCCCCTGGCCCAAATAGTTTATTACCAGGGCAACAAAAACAAAATACCATGCCCTGATAATCGGCACGCGTCCGAGATGCCCCATGTCCGCATAAAGGGCCTCACCACCGGTTGCGCATAAGATGACCTCTGAAAGCACGAAGAACCCTGTAATCCCATTCTCTGCAAAGAAATTGACAGCGTAGTAAGGATTCACAGCCTTGAGCACAGAAGGGACCTGGAATATAGACAATATCCCGGAAACAAATAACGCCAAAAACCACAGAATCATCAGTGGGCCGAATGCGCCTGCGACCTTTTCCGTCCCTTTTCTCTGAAAATAAAAAAGGACTATAGCGATAAGGCACGCAATCGTTATCAGGATTCCCTGTCCTGTTTTTTCAAATCCAGGGATGAGCAGTATACCCTCAACCGCACTAAGTATACTTATGGCAGGCGTTATTACGCCGTCACCCACGAGGAGAGATATTCCGATAAATGACAGGAGAGCAATAAAGGCGGCCTTTCTGCCTGACTTTAACAGGGGCACGAGTATTTCTTTCAGCACTATAGTGCCGCCCTCGCCCTTTCTGCTGAGGCTCATCGCAAGCCATGCGTATTCAACTGAGACAAGGACCAGCAGTGTCCAAAAAATAAGTGAAAGCACACCCATGACATGCGCCTCAGAAGGCTTCAAAAGCAGGAAGATTACGGTAACAGTATAAATGGGACTTGTTCCGATGTCTCCGAAAACAAGTCCGAGGGATTTTATTATCCCCTTTATGGGAGGTTCCTTTTCAAGCATAGCTGATATATTACTTGATCTTCGTCCCTTTTATAAACTCAAGGTATTCGATAAAAGAAGCGGGCTCAACGTTATCTATAAAGCAGAGCCTCTGTCCACCGGGGCCGTTGATAACATTGCCATTATAGTCGAGGAACAGCAGCAGGCAGTCTTCCTTGAACTCAAATTTATCGCCAAAGGTTTTTTCTTCAAGCGTAAGTTTCTTTGAAAGGTCTACCCTTATCGGTATGAAATCATCCATGATCTTTTTTGATATCGCTGCATTGTCATATACGTTTTTCTGGAGTTTTTCACAGCGGGGGCATCCCTTGCCGAAAAAGAAATCTACAATCATAGGCTTCTTCTCGATCTTTGCCTTATCCGTACCTTCATTGAGGGAGTACCATCTCACTTCGGCAGAAGCCGAAATACTAAGGAATGCTATTATTATCACCGTGAGGATTATGCTTATTTTTTTCATTAGATTTTCCTCCGTTTCTGGTTAAAATCAGGGAATGCCCAAATAGAAAAAAAGGACATAACTGGCATGGATAAACTCACCGGAAGGCATAGATGTCCATAGGTGGTTATTTTGCGATCTTTGCTTTATCTTCCTCTGAAGGCGTTTCTTCGAGCCCTTTTTTAAAGCCTTTTATGGATTCTCCAATACTCTTGCCAAGTGAAGGGAGCTTGCTGGGGCCAAAGAAGACAAGTGCAATAACAAGGACAACTATCATTTCAGGCAAACCAAGTCCAAACATACGTACCTCCTATTTGACGGCAATATATACATATACTAACATTTTATGCCGCGTTTTCCTATTAGTAAAACCACCTAAAGTCAGCAATCAATCAATCTGCCAATGAGCATAAGAAGACACAGGAATGTTCACTTTAAAATTTTAATAAAATTTTTACTCTAACCTGTCTTTTCTTAACACCTATTTCACACTTTTTCGTGATACGCTTAAAGAAAAGGAGGTGGAGCAATGGACGGCTTATATGTCGGAACAGTCATAGTTTTTTTTGCTCTCACCGGCCTGCTGGTAAGGCTTTTTGAAAAAGTGTAGGAGGGCAGCATTATGGAAATCTTTTATTGGATAGGGGGTATTGTGGCCTTTGGGCTTCTGGTGTACCTCTTTACGGCCCTTATGAAACCGGAGATGTTCTCATGACAACTAATGGAATATTTCAAATAGGGTTCTATATGGCAGTTCTCTTAGTCCTTGTAAAACCATTGGGCAGTTACATGGCCCAGGTCTATCAGGGCGAGCCATTCCTGCTGAATCGTATTCTCGGTCCGCTGGAACGAATAATATACCGCATGTTCGATATAAAGACGGAAGACGAGATGTCCTGGAAGATGTATGCAGGATCGGCGCTTGTCTTCAAGCTCGCCTTTTTCTTCATTCTGTACCTTCTGCTGCGTCTTCAGGGAGTATTGCCGCTGAACCCGCAGGGGTTCCCCGGAGTTTCGCCTGACCTTGCCTTCAATACAGCCGTCAGTTTCATTACAAACACCAACTGGCAGGCCTATGGCGGGGAATCAACCATGAGCTACCTGTCCCAAATGATGGGCCTCGGCGTCCAGAACTTTGTCTCAGCTGCACAGGGAATGGCTGTACTCGTCGCCCTCATCAGAGGGTTTACGAGGCGGACAACAAAGACAATCGGAAACTTCTGGGTTGACCTGACACGCTCCATACTATACATCCTGTTGCCGCTTTCTCTCATAATGGCTGTGCTGCTCGTATCCCAGGGAGTAGTACAGAACGTTAGTCCATATAAAAATGTGCCTCTGCTTCAGACGGTCACATCGCCGGTTCAGGCCACTGAACAGACACTGCCAATGGGACCTGCCGCCTCCCAAATTGCGATCAAGCAGCTCGGCACAAACGGTGGGGGCTTTTTCAATGTCAACTCTGCCCATCCTTTCGAGAACCCAACACCACTTTCCAATTTCCTTGAGATGCTGGCAATTCTCCTGGTCCCCTCTGCCCTTTGTTATACCTTCGGCAAGATGGTCGGAGACAGGCGTCAGGGATGGGTGTTGCTTGCCGCCATGCTGATAATATTTGTCCCTTTCCTTATCTTATGTTACACCAGTGAACAAACGGGGAATCCGCTCCTTACCTCAGCAGGGGTGGATCAGGCAGCGAGCGATCTCCAGCCGGGCGGCAATATGGAAGGCAAAGAAGTGCGCTTCGGCATTGCGAATTCAGCGCTCTGGGCAACTGCGACAACCGCTGCGTCAAACGGCTCGGTCAATGCAATGCATGACTCGTTCAGCCCAATGGGAGGACTCGCGCCTATGGTCCTAATACAACTTGGAGAGGTAGTCTTCGGCGGCGTCGGTTCAGGACTGTACGGCATGCTCGCCTTTGCCATTGTAGCGGTCTTTGTTTCAGGGCTTATGGTAGGCCGTACACCTGAATACCTCGGCAAAAAAATAGAGGCCTTTGAGATGAAGATGGCCTCTTTGGTGATCCTTGTCCCTGCTGCATTCGTGCTCCTCGGCACTGCCGCAGCATCAGTGACGAATGCCGGGGTAGCTGGCATTTCAAACTCAGGGCCTCATGGGTTTTCGCAAATCCTCTATGCCTTTTCCTCTGCTTCCAACAACAACGGCAGCGCCTTTGGCGGCCTTTCCGCAAATACGCCGTTTTACAACACTCTGCTCGGCATAGCAATGCTCTTCGGCAGGTTCTGGGTCATGATCCCGGTAATCGCTATTGCAGGATCATTGGCAGGAAAAAAACAGGTGCCTCCTGGCGCAGGTACTCTGCCCACGCATACGCCGCTTTTTGTCTTTATGCTGGTCGGCGTGGTCATTATCGTCGGCGCACTGACGTTCCTTCCCGGCCTTGCACTGGGACCAATCGCGGAACACCTGATGCTCTGGAGGAACAATTAATGAGTCAGAAAAAGAAACAGCACGCGCTTTTTGAAGCCAAAATCCTCAGGCGTGCGCTGACAGATTCACTTATAAAACTGAATCCGAAAAATCAGGTCCGCAACCCGGTCATGTTCGTGGTCGAGGCAGGGAGCTTCCTGACTGCGCTCCTTTTTGTGAATGCCCTTTTCGTACCGGGTCCTGAGTCCCCGTGGTTCATATTCGCAATCTCAGCCTGGCTCTGGGCCACAGTGCTCTTCGCGAATTTTGCGGAATCAGTAGCCGAAGGCCGGGGCAAGGCCCAGGCAGATGCGCTAAGAGGCTCGCGGAAGGACATAAACGCAAAAAAACTATCAAAGCCAGATCCCAAGGCAGAGGTGACATCTGTCCCTTCATCAATGCTGAAAAAAGGAGATATAGTCCTGGCAGAGGCCGGTGATATAATCCCCGGAGACGGTGAAGTAGTTGTCGGCGTTGCATCAGTCAACGAAAGTGCTATAACAGGAGAGAGCGCCCCTGTCATCCGTGAAAGCGGCGGTGACAGGTCCGCTGTTACCGGCGGGACCCAGGTGCTGTCAGACTGGCTTGTTATCACAATTACTGCCAACCCCGGGGAAACGTTCCTTGACAGGATGATCTCAATGGTTGAAGGAGCAAAGAGGCAGAAGACCCCTAATGAGATAGCGCTCGACATTCTTCTTGCAGGTCTGACCATAATCTTTCTGTTGGCAACGGTCACGCTTCTGCCATTCTCTATTTTCAGCGTAAAGGCAGCGGGTCAGGGAAGCCCGGTCTCGATTACAGTGCTCATATCACTTCTTGTCTGCCTCATCCCTACGACCATCGGTGGCCTCCTTTCCGCCATAGGTATAGCTGGTATGGACCGCATGATCCAGGCAAATGTCATAGCTATGTCCGGTCGAGCAGTTGAGGCTGCCGGTGAT
>Ga0209211_10006703_pt1 | contig 16534 bp, 9 predicted proteins | sample RifGroA2_FD_183992 | JGI IMG/M metagenome (GOLD analysis project Ga0209211, IMG submission 183992) | Groundwater microbial communities from Rifle, Colorado, USA - Groundwater A2 (SPAdes) (version 2) | ecosystem: Environmental > Aquatic > Deep subsurface > Groundwater | place: Rifle, Colorado... | reverse complement strand
TTTCTTATTGATAAACTGAAGGAAGGAAGCATCTGATTTTGATTTCCACTTGAAGGGGGAAAAAGAATGAAAAAAGAAAAGAAATGCCAAAGGCGTCTATCTCAGCAAGATATTGTAATGATTTTACAAGCATTGGAGAGGACTGGGCGAAAGATTAAAAAGGCGATGAAAAGCTTGGAATGTCAGGCGGACAAGTATTTTTCGTCGATTGAAGATTTCGGAAGGCTTTTGAAAAGATAAATAAAAGCTTTTCGTAATCTATCTGATGTTCTTTGCCGGCGGGCGCTTCTTGCGAGGAGCGCTTTTTTTTGCTATAATTAATTTATATAAATCACTAACCTCCTCCTCAATATTCTCCTCCGATGGTCATCGGAGGGGAGGAAGGGTGGGGGAGAATAATTTTATGAACGGAGCAAATTTTACTAATAAAGCGCAAGAAGCGGTGATGATGGCTCAGTCCTTTGCCCAAGAAAGAGGCCAGCAACAGATTGACGCCTTGCATTTGCTTTTGGCATTGCTTTCCCAGGACGAGAGCGTTGTTTTGGCATTGCTTAGAAAATTAGGGGCTGATGTGGAAAATTTGAAAAAGAAAACAGCCGGCGCGTTAAGCAGGATTCCGGTTATTGCGGCTCCGCAAACATTCGGCCAATTTTATCTAACCCAAGATATGGCAAAGGTCTTGGAAAGAGCGAAACAAGAGGCAATGAAAATGGGCGACGAATTCATATCAGTAGAACATTTATTTTTGGGACTGCTTGATTCTCAGACAAAAGCCAATGAGATTTTGAATAACGCGGCTTTTTTAAAATCCAATGGCGGCGTGGCGTCTTTGGAATTTGGCAAACTGGACTATGAAACCGTTTTGAAAATGCTTGCCCAGATTCGTGGGGGAACTAGAATTACAGACCCTGAGCCTGAATCAAAATATCAAGTAATTGAAAAATATTCTTCTAACCTTACCGATCTTGCTAAGCAAGGAAAATTAGATCCGGTTGTGGGCAGGGAAGACGAAATCAGGCGGTTGATGCAGGTTTTATCCCGAAGGACAAAAAATAATCCGGTTTTGATAGGGGAAGCAGGAGTCGGGAAAACAGCTGTTGTTGAGGGCTTGGCGCAAAGAATTGTCAAAGGCGAAGTGCCGGAAAGTTTGAAAGATAAAGAAATAATCAGCTTGGATTTGGGAGCGATAGTCGCTGGTACAAGATTCCGGGGCGAGTTTGAGGACAGGATAAAAGCGCTTCTTAAGGAAATAAAAAGAGTAGCTGACAAGTATATTATTTTTATTGATGAGCTTCATACCTTGGTCGGGGCTGGCGCCGCAGAAGGCGCGATTGACGCTTCAAATTTATTGAAGCCGGCTTTGGCAAAAGGGGACTTGAGAGCCATCGGCGCCACCACAATTAAAGAATACCAAAGATACATAGAAAGAGATGCGGCCCTGGAAAGAAGGTTTCAGCCGATTTTTGTGCAGGAGCCGACAATAAAAGACGCTATCGCGATTTTGCGGGGCATAAAAGAAAAATACGAAGTGCATCACGGATTAAGAATAAAAGATCTGGCCTTGGTGGCAGCGGCTGAATTGTCTTCTCGCTATATATCCGACCGTTTCCTGCCCGATAAAGCGGTTGACTTGATGGATGAAGCAATGTCTGCTTTGCGTTTGGAAATTGAGTCAGAACCAGCAGAGCTTGACGGATTGCGCAGGGAAATTCAGTGCTTGGAAATTGAGAAGGAGGCGATAAAAAAAGAAAAGGATTCTAAAAAAAGATTGCTCACTATAAATCGAGCTTTGGCTGATTTGCAAGAAAAAGCAGGCGCTTTTGAAATGAAATGGAAGTCGGAAAAAGAGCTGATTCAGAAAATAAGGAATCTGAAAAAAGAAATTGATAATTTATCATTTCAATCAGAAATAGCCCAAAGAGAAGCGAATCTTCAAAAAGTGGCGGAAATAAAATACGGGAAAATTCCTGAGTCCCTGAGGGAAATAAGCGATTTGGAAAAGAAATTGGTCAGAATTCAGCAAGAGCATAAAATTTTGAAAGAAGAGGTTGACGAGGAGGATGTGGCGCGGGTTGTTTCCCGATGGACGGGAATTCCGGTAACCAGGCTGATTGAAGAAGAAGCGAAAAAGTTAGGCAAAATGGAGGATATAATCGCAAAAAGAGTTATTGGACAAAAAGAGGCGATTGTCGCGATTTCAAACGCTATCCGACGGTCAAGGGTCGGGATTTCAGAAGAGAACAGGCCGCTTGGCTCTTTTATGTTTTTGGGTCCGACCGGAGTCGGAAAAACAGAGACAGCCAGGGCTTTGGCAGGATTTTTATTTAACGACGAGAACGCCCTTGTCCGGCTGGATATGTCTGAATATATGGAAAAGCACACGGTTTCCAAAATAATCGGCTCACCGCCCGGCTATGTCGGCTATGAAGAGGGAGGCCAACTTACTGATAAAATAAGGAGAAGGCCATATAGCGTTATTTTGCTTGACGAGATTGAAAAAGCCTATTCCGATGTTTTTAATATCTTGCTTCAAATTTTAGAAGACGGCCGTTTGACAGACGCCAAGGGTAGAACAGCCTCATTTAAGAACGCGATTTTGATAATGACTTCAAATATTGGTTCGGAACTTATCGCAAAAATGGGGGCATTGGGATTTCTAGGCGATAAAAAAAGCGAGGAAAGGGAATCGCTGAAAGAAAAAGTTATGGAATCTTTGAAGGATAATTTCAGGCCAGAATTTTTAAATAGAATCGATGAAATTATTATTTTTAATTATTTAGAAAAGCCGGAAATTAGGCAGATCGTTGAGTTGGAGCTGAAAAAGGTAAGCGATCGGTTGGCAGGAAAAGATATAAAAATAATGATTACGGAAAAGGCTAAAGAATTACTTGCCGAAGAAGGTTTTGATCCTAATTTAGGGGCAAGACCGCTAAAGAGGATTATCCAGAAAAAGGTTTTGGACCCATTGGCCTTGATGATTGTTTCCGGCGAGGTCAAAAATGGCCAGGAAATTTTAGTGGACGAAGAGGATAAAAAAATTATAGTTAAGGCGCCTGGCAATCCCGGCAAGAAATCGAAATCTTGAAAATCTAACCCTGAATTCATCGTAGTAAATTTTCCATGATCGTAGGAAATTTATTACGATGAATTTATTTATGTTGAGAAATATAAAAAATATTGTTTTCGCGTTTGTTTTCGGAATAGCGGGCGGAGTTTTCGCCGATCAGATTCTCTGGCCTTATTTTATTGAACGTCCGCTTTTCTATAAATACCGGCTGGAACAGCCGCCTGTTTATATCACAGAAAAAAACGAGATTGTAGTTCAGGAAAATACCGCGCTCAAAGACGCGATTGAAAAATCGGAAAAATATCTTATCAGTATAAAAACAGCGATTAAATCCGGAAAATTTATGATAAGCTCCGGGGTTATTGTTTCTTCTGATGGATTAGTCGTTGCTTTATCAGAGACAATTCCGCAGGGAGGCGCCTTTTCTCTTTATATCAATAATGATGAGGTTGAAGGGCAGGTCTTAAAAAGAGACGCGAAGGGAAATCTATCTTTAATTAAAATTAAAGGAGAAAATTTAACTCCAGCCGGGTTTGCCGATTTCAGTAGCTTGAGACTTGGAGAGCGCGTTTTCTTACTTGGCAACTTGCTTGAAAAAGATGTTTTTTCAAAAACAGCAAGCGAAGGAATGGTAAAATCGTTTAACCAGGAATATATAAAAACAAACATTTCCGAGGATAAAAATTTAACAGGCAGTCCCTTATTTAATATAAAAGGAGAGCTTCTCGGCTTGAATATCGTTGATTCTTCTGGCAATGTCTCAGCCGTTCCAATCTCCAAAATAAAATCCTTTTTAGGCTTTTGATTAGGAATTAGCTAAATTTCATCGTAGTAAAATTCCTCCGATCGGAGGAATTTTACTACGATTAAATTATTTGATATAATAAAAATAAGTGGCGTATTGTTTGTTGCAATGGGAAAATAGAAAAAATGTTATCAGTAAAAAAGAAAATTTTATTGCTCTTATTCGGCGGAATTGCTCTTGGTTTTTATTATACTCCCACTCGTCAGTGGAGAATTTTGAAAGGCATATCTTATGAATGGAATAAAATAGATAGGGAAAAATTAAGGGAAGAAATCAATGAACTTTACAGATCAAAATTAATTTCAAAGAATAGGAATCTAGATGGTTCAGTTACAGCTGTTTTGACCGAGAAAGGAAAATTGAAAGCCCTCACTTATCGTTTTCATGAAATGAAAATAGAAAAAACGAAGTGGGACGGGAAATGGCGTCTGGTAATTTTTGATATTCCTGAAAGATTAAGAAAGGGGAGAGACGCTCTTAGGGGGAAATTATTAGAAATTGGTTTCTATGAGTTTCAAAAAAGCGCGCTTATTGTCCCATATGAATGTAAAAATGAGGTAAATTTTGTGATAGAATTTTTTGACTTAAGAAAATATGTAAGATTTTGCGTTTTAGAATCAATTGATAATGAACTTCATCTGAAAAAGATATTCAATTTGGTTTAATTTTATTTGTAAGAATTAGACGCGTTGTTTACACTTTTTTCTTAAAGGCATCTAAAAAGGAAGGGAGGGATGTAAACAACGCTCGGGATTCTTACATTTTATTTTATTACAATGTCTGATTTCATTATTTTTTTTATTTATTTTTATTTGTTGTATTTTGATTTTTGTTATAATTTTCATCGTGGTAAAATTCCTCCGATCGGAGGAATTTTACTACGATGAAGTTATGCGCGGGGGGCGGGGTTTACAAGCGGAATGTATTTTTATAAAATTTATATAATCTGATAAATTTTAAGTTGTTAAATTTTAAGTTGATAAATTTTAGGTTGTTAAATTTTAGAAGTTTTGCGAGCGCAAGTTTGCGGCAGTTAATTATTTAGTAAAAATATTTTTGTCCCATTGGCAGGTAGAAATATTTTTGTTTTGTTTATAGCGGGAAATTTAGGCGATATAAAAAATAAAGGCATGGGGCTGTTTGTTAATAAAAAATTTATTATAATTTCAGTTATTGCTTTAATCCTCGCCATCGGAGGGTTTTTTATTTGGCGAGGATGGGAAAAGTATGTTAGGGGAGGGGCGCTGTGGGAGACGGAGTATATGAAATCTGAATATTTTAAGATTGAAGAAACATTGAGCGGAAGAATTGTGGTAAATAAAAAAGCAGGTCTTACAGCTAATATTCCAGAGGGCTGGATTGTAGATTCATGGGGAGATGGCATATCTTTTGGCAGTTCTGACGTAAAACTAAAGGAAGACGGCTCTCTTATTTTTCAAAGCATTAAAGACGGAGGATGTGTTGTAAATATTCAGGTCATAAAATACGGGTTATTAGAATCTAAAGGTCCGACAGACGCTGGGTATATAAGAAATATGATTATGGGCGTAAAAAGCCAGGATAATAATTCAGAAAATTTAAAATACGATGTCTTAAGTGTGAACGGGAGAGATGGCCTTAGGACATTTTATTTTAATGGAGATAAAATAACAAAAATGTTTTTTGAAATTCCAATAGGACAGACCCTGTATTCTTTTGACTCCGGCAATATTTTTTCAGATAAATGCGTTGAAGAGTTTAATAATTTCATAAAAAAGGTTTCTATTAAATAAATTATGTTTGATTCCAGAATCTAACGCAACATATTTGGCGCGAAGCGCCAAAAATGTTGCGTTAGAAGTTAGAATCCAACTATACTTTGAATTACGAAATGCTTTCTTGGTCCTTTCTTCAAATTTCAGAGCGAAAATTTGATACAATTATAAGGCATATGCAAAGCATACGGCGAATAATTGCAGCAAATTTGCAGCTGAAATTTGGAGAAAAGATCAGGAAATTCTCTTTTTATTTGGCATTTTGTAATTCAAAGAAATTATATCGGGAATATTCCTCGTTATGACTATAGCGGGAAATGCTCCCGCTATATTATGGATATATGCGGGGGATTGCGAAAAGACATTTTTTATTTATTTTTTGCCTGCTTTTTGTGGCAGGTTTTTTGGTTTTGCCGGAGCTTGCAATGGGCGCTTCAGAATCTATGGATCCCTTGGAAGCGGTAAAATTTGAAGATAAGCTTAAACTTAAAGAGTTAGATGAAACAGTTTTAATAAAATCGCTTGTCCAAAAGTTTAATGAAAAATGGCAAAATGCCGATAATTTAGAAGAAGAAGCGACACTCGCCTTACTTCAAATGGGAGCTAGAAAAACATTTGCCGATTATTTATTTTTCAGTATGCCCCCAGCTGTCGGGAAAATAATGTTTAATGTGGTATATAAAATCGCTTGCCTGATTATCACTCAAGATCCGTCCATTATTATTGAAGAAATTGAAAAAATGACTGTTTCTCAAGCAAAAGATTATGTCGCTGATTGGCTATTCCAAAACGAAATTAGGGTAAGTAGTGGAAATATAAAGGGTTTATATCGTTCTTACACAAACAGAAAGTTATTGAGAAATTTTATTTTTCCCTATATTATTGCTTATCGTCCTGTGGACAATTTGACCGGCAAAGTGGCAATGGAAATATATTCTTCCAAAACCATTGATTCGCCCTTTCCTATGGTTGGCCTTCAATGGGAGGGGGGGATATCTGAAATATCTCCTTTTATAGTTAGGATAAATGGGGAGGCGAAAAAGGTGTGGGTAGGAGCGGGTTTTTATTATGAGTGGACAAGGGGTCTGAGAATTGATGTTTTATTTGATGAGCCGGTGCCTGATTTTACGGTTAAGGAAACAGGTTTTATTGAGGGGCAGATAAACAATTTTGAAGAATGGGTAAAAGAAACAGGGATGGCTTTGGACAAGATCATTGCTAAATTATTTGATTATTTTGGAAAAACAGGAGAGAAGGCTGGGTCGGCTGTGGGTAATGTCGGTTCAATTTTTTCCAAATTAAATCCGCTTATAGCTAATGTTTCTTCTGAGTCGCCTATTTTTAGCGATTCCGAGGCAAATTCGTTAGATATCAATTTGGCTTCGCTTTTATCGGAGTTAAGTAATGGAAATAAGGGAAGTGGGGGAAGCGGGGGGAGCGGAGATGGGACAGGAATAGAGGGGGCAGTTAATAAAACAAACAATCTGTTTGAAGAGCTTGAAGATGCGGCGCAGACAGCAGGGCAAATCTCAGCAGGCGATATGCGGGAAATGCTTGACGATATATCGGAAGAAATTGATGTTTTGACTCAAGAAGTCGCGGAATTAGCGGGAGAATTGCATGGCGGACCCATTTTGTTGAATCAAAACGGGGTAGGACAAGTTATGGTATTTAGTGGCAATAATGGAGAGAGTGAAAAGGGAGAAAGAGGAGAGGCGGGAGAAAAAGGCGAGATAGAAAAGAATGGAGATGGCGGAGATGAATCAGTTGAACAGACGGGGCAAGGGCAAATTTTACTCGCCTCAATGCAGGCGGCAAGTTTGTCTATAGGAAGAGGGACAAGCGAAATTATCGTGAGTTATCCTAAAATTTTGATTTCTGAAGTTCAGATAGCTGGTGTAGAGAGGCCGAAAGATGAATTTGTGGAGTTATTTAATCCAAACAGCGAAGAGCAGGATTTGACTGGCTGGTATTTACAGAAAAAGACAAAATCAGCGGAGAATTTTTCATCATTCGCGTCCAATAATTTATTTAGCGGAAAAAAGATAGCGGGAAAAGGATATTTTTTAATTGCGAGAGAGGATTCCTCTTTTGTTTATATGGCTGATGTTTTAATTAATGGGGCTTTAGCTGAGAATAATTTATTGGTTTTGAAAAATCCAAACAGAGAAATAGTTGATAAGGTGGGCTGGGGCGAGGCGAATGATTTTGAAACAGCTCCGGCTGGAAATACCGGAGCCGGACAAAGTTTGGGCAGGGAATGGTCAGAAGCGGACGCAAACTATTTTGACACGGATAATAATCTAAATGATTTTAATGTCCAGAATCCGACGCCGAAAAATAGAAATTCGTCCCAATCAATTGAATCTCAAATTCCTGAACCGGAAATTTCGCCAATTGAAAAGCCGGAAAAAGATATGATTCCTCCGGAAGTGGTCTTTAGTTTGGCAGAAACGCAAAACAATTTTGTCTTCAAAGTGGGCTGGCAGATAACTGATAGGGCGTTGGAAACAACTACTCCTTCGGGTATGGACGGGTTTTCCTTGAGATGGAAAGAGGGAAAAAAAGAGGAAGATGGCGAATGGAATGAAGAGTATTATCAGAAAGTTTCTGGCGCGCTAACCAACTATTCAGGAGGAAAGGAATTTACGGGGAAAAACAATTATATTTATTATTTTCAGATAAACGCAAAAGATGCGGCTGACAATGAAAGCGGCTGGTTGCCAGAAACACCGATTTCTACAGAAATTAAATTGCCGGAAAAGGTCTTAATAAATGAAATTCAGATTGACAGCGTAGAAGGAAATGGCGGAGCCGATGATGATTGGGTTGAACTTTACAATCCGGGCGATTCAGATATTGGGTTAGCTGGCTGGTCAATTCAAGAGCATAGCGCTGATGAGCCTTGCTCAACAGGAAAAAGTTTCTATAAAAAACATTTTTTTGAAGAGGCGATAATTCCCTCCAAAGGTTTTTTTCTTATTGTTGACACAGAAGCAAGAGATGGTTTGAAAAATATCGCTAATATGGAGATTGCTTGGTCGCTTACGTTGGGAAATACAATCTATCTCGTGAAAAATCAAGAAAAAATTGCTGACGGGGAGGATATTGATATTATAGACAAAGTCGGATTTGGAGTTGCTTGTTTTGCGGAAACAAATCCGGCTTTGAATCCGCCTTCAGCGAAAAGCATTGAAAGAAAAGAGCTTGGCTTAGACACAAACGATAATAGCGCTGATTTTCAAATTAACGAAAGCCCGAGTCCAATAAATTCAAAAGGCGAGACGATTTTAGCGCCAGTTGTTTTAGAACCTGCCTCGCCGAGTCAAGGCGGGCCGGTCTGGCAAACATTTCAGGGTAATAATCAGCGGACAGGCAGGGCCAGCGCTGTTGGAATAAAAAGCGGAACATTAAGAGAAATTGCTGATTTAGGATTATTTAATCAAAGCAGGATGATGACAGTAAGCCAGCCGCTAATCAGGTCTGACGGCGTTGTTCTTTATGGAGCGGGCGAGGTTGGAGAGGGCGGAGTTGGCGGATGGGGAAAAATATACGCTTTTAATCATAACGGGATTTCAAAATGGGAGTCAGTGGATTTGGGAAGCCCGATTATATCGCTTTCAATGTCCGCTGACACCAATGCGATTTATTTTTCCTCGTTTTCTGCCGGGCTTATCGCTTTGGACACGGAAAGCGGAGCGGAAAAATGGAGATATTATAGCGACGATATAGGTATGATTTCCGGAGTAGCGCAGGACGAAGCCGGCAATATTTATTTTACAAATTATTCTTCTGTGGATAAATTTTATTCGCTTAAGCCGGACGGAACTGAAAGATGGGTAAAAGAAGGAGGGCCAAGGGGCGGCTCTCCTTTTGCCGGCCCGGCAATAGGTAAAGACGGCTTTGTTTATATTATTTGGCAAGGATCAGACAGCGAAAACGGATTGTTAAGGCGTTATTCTTCTGACGGCGAACTTAAATGGGAAGAGAGATCGGATTATTCGGCAAGTGGTCCGACAATTGGAGATGATGGCAATGTTTATATTGTTTCTGGCATTTCGGGCGCTTTTGGCACAAGGAGAATTCTCTATATCTTCAATTCCGGAGATGGATCGTTAATGGGGCAAAATTATTTTGATTGGGGGCAAATGTTTAATCCTGTAAATTTTCGGGACGGGTTTTTTGCGATTGCGGATAGCTGGTCTGTTTTTGGAGTTGAGGCGGGCGGGATTTATTATTATTATCCTCGCTCTGATTTAAAGGTTTTTGATTCGCGGGGGAATATTGTCTGGCAGACAGCAATTGAAGAAAATGTGTCAATTAACAGTCAGCCAATTTCTGACAGCGAAGGCAATATTTTTCTTGTCAAGACGATTTATAAACAACAGCAAAATGGGCCGGGCATGGTTCCTGATTTTTACAGGATTGATATTTTAAGCCCTGATGACGGGCATAGCGTTGGCAGTGTTTCAGTCTCAGAAGGAGCGTTCATCGGGTCTCTTTCAATAAGCAAAGACGGCTATGTTTATTTTGCCTTGAATTTTAGCGACGAAGGACCAATGGCGAGATTAAAACTGTACTCATTGGAGCCGTAAGCTATTTACTTTGAATTACGAAATGCTTTCTTGGTCCTTTTTCCAAATTTCAGAGCGAAAATTTGATAGAACGAGAAAGCATATCCGATGGATATGCTTACGAGTTATAGCGAATTTGTAGCTGAAATTTGGAGAAAAGACCAGGAAATTCGTTTTTTTATTTGGCATTTTGCAATTCAAAGTATTTAACGATGGAAATTAGTTGATAGAAACTGGACTACCCTCACCCTTCCTCCCCCCTGATGACCATCGGAGGGGAGCTCGGATTGTTTTCCATTTTCTAATTTCTATTACTATTTTCCAATAACTATTTTCAGGAAATTTTTTGGGGATTGGCTTTACATTTAGGGCCAAATTGCATATAATAATAAAAAATATGGAAGACAGAAATATAGTTGAGCTTACTAACAAAATATACAAAATTACTCTTCTTTTTCCAAAAAAGGAACCGTTGAGGTATAAAATCAGGGAAGCGGCTGACGAGGTTTTGAAATCGTTAGCTGTTTGGGAAGTATGCGTTAAAGGCGCTCATACCAGATTTTTTTTAACAGATGTCTCTATTAAAGAGAAAGTCGTTTTTGAATTGGAAAAAAATTTTAATATTCTTAAAAAATATTTTGAGGTTGTCAAATGGCAGAATTGGCTTGGATATTTTGATATTTTGGAGATTGAAGAAAAGTATGATAAGATAAAAAGTGATTTTGAAAAAGATTTAGCTTTTTTAAATAGCCAAGCGGAAATTTTAAAAACAAGAAGCGTTTTTGAATGGCAGGAAAAAGAAACCGTTGGCGATATTAAAGAACAGGTTCGGCAAGGCGATAATGCAAATAAAAAGCAAGAGATTGTCGCATTAAAAGAATGGACGGAAAATAATGAGCTGGACTCAAGAAAAGAAAAAATTCTTGATTTCTTAAAAGAAAGAGGCAGGGTCCAGGTCTGGGAGATAAAAGAAATTCTCCCTGATATTTCAAAAAGAACTTTGCGTCGGGATTTTGATAAATTGCTGAAACTAAAAATAGTTGAAAGAGTAGGGGAGAGGAACGAGACATTTTACCGTTTGAAGGTTTAATGATAGGACAAATATAATTTTGATAGGACATAATAATTTGGCGAGGACATTCCTCGTCATAATTATGACGAGGAATGTCCTCGCCATATTAGATGATGGACAATACAAAACAACAAGAGGAATTTAGCCAAATTTACGATAAGTATATTGATAAAATATACCGTTTTATTTTTTTGAAAGTTAATTCTATGGAAACAGCCGAGGATTTGTCTTCAGAGGTATTTACGCGCTGTTGGCGCAAATTTCAGGATAATCACGATAATCCAGCTGTTATTGAGAATCCTCAAGCGTTTCTTTATCAAGTTGCCCGCAATATTGTGGTTGACCATTATAGGGAAAAAAGCAAGGCGCAGTTTGTTTCAACTGATTTCGCGTCAGTAATTGACCCAAGGGCTGACATAAAAGAAAGAGTAGAGTTTTCATCTGACCTATGTATGATTAGGACAGCTTTGACTGGGTTAAAAAATGAATATCAGGAAATGATTATTTGGCATTATCTTGATGACTTATCTATTCCGGAAATATCTAATATATTAAGCAAGCCAGAGGGAACGATAAGGGTGGCATTGCATAGGGCGATTAAATCGCTCAAAAAAGAGTTTGAGCGCCACGAAGCGTAATTCTATGGGAGCATATCCCGTAGTTATTAAGAAAGGTGTAATAAAAAGGGGAGTTTTCCGTCATAATACTAATAGACGCAAATAGGCGTAAAATCATCAAAAATGACTGAAAAAGAACTCATAGCTAAAATTCAAAGACTAAAACAAATTAAGCCCGACCAAGAATGGGTGATTTTAGCTAAAAATACGATTTTGAAGGGATTTGGGAGTGGGTTGGGGGTGAAGGAAGTTGGCGGGGGCAGGGAAGTTGGACTATCTTTTGGCGATTTTGTGAAGGGATTATGGAAAGGAGAGAGCTTTATTTTCCAGCACAAATTGGCTTTTAGCGGAACATTTGTCTTATTGATTTTTGCGGGATTATTTGGATTAGCTCATATTTCTCTGCCCGGAGACATTCTTTTCCTGTTAAAAAAAGTAACGGAAAGGGGAGAATCAGTATTTGTTCCTCAAAATGGCGAAGTTAAATATAATATTGAATTGGTTAACAGGCGGTTAGACGAGTTGACAAAAATAGCGAGAAATAATACAGTAAAGAATTTAGCTTCTGCGATTAACGAACTTCAGGCAAGCGTGTCAAAAGCAGCTGAAAGTTTGACTAAACCAGGAAGCGCGAGCAAATACGCGGTAAAGGACATTGCGGATAGTGTTAAAAATATAGAAAACAAGGTTGAGGAAGTCAAATCGCTTGGAGTGGAGATAGGGGAAAATAAAGAACTTGATAGTGCATTAGCTCAAATAATTGAAAATCAAATAAAGGATTTAGAAAGCCAGTCATTAAACGAGAATGGTCAAATTGCAATAGGGGAAATAAAGGCGGATTACGAGACAGGTGATTATTCCTCTGCATTAGAAAAAATCCTACTTTTTCCACAGTTGACAGTAGAATAGATATAGTAGAATGAAATAATGTTTTGCAAATCTGCTTCGCCAACAGCAGGATTTAGTTTATCCCGCCCTCTATGCCTGTCGAATTTGGCAAGAACTAATTTAAAGATTTAATCTTTGAATTAAGTTAATGATATATTCTACGAGCTTAGAGGGCGGGATAAATTCTGCTGAAAGCGAGTTTGATTGAACCGTTATGTCGAATAACGGTAAAACACAAAGGTCGAAAAATAATAAATAACAAAAAAAATAAACCTAGATGAGTATCTTTTATAAATGATATTCAAATAGGGAAAATAAAAAATAATAGAAAATGAAAAAGATTATAGCAATCGCAACCGCGTTAACAACGGTAGTGATGATTGCCGGACCCGGCGGCGCTGGGGCTGTCACGGCTGATGAGCTACAAGCGCAAATAAACGCTTTGTTAGCTCAATTATCGGCCTTGCAGAGCCAATTAGCCACTGTGGGAGGCGCTACCACGCCGGCTGTTTCAGGTTGCGCGATTACTTCTTTTACTACAAATCTCTCGCAGGGTTCTACGGGAAACGATGTGAAATGTTTGCAGATTATATTGAATTCTTCCGCTGACACGCAAGTGGCGGCTTCAGGCGTTGGTTCTTCAGGGAGTGAAACAACCTACTTTGGCGCTTTAACCAAGGCGGCTGTTGTTAAATTTCAAGAAAAATACGCTTCTGATGTTTTAACCACAATCGGGTTAACAGCAGGCACCGGCTTTGTTGGAGCGAAAACCAGAGCTAAATTGAATACAATGATTGGCGCGACCCCAACCACCCCAACCACCCCGACTACCCCAACAACTCCAACAACTCCAACAACTCCAACAACCCCGACAGTCCCAACAGGAGCTGGTTTGAATATATATTTAGCATCAGATAATCCGGCTTCTGGCACTTTAGTTGATACCCAATCAGTGGCGCCTTTGGCGAAAATAACTCTTTCTAATGGAGATAACGCTGAAGTTAAAGTCACAGGATTGAAATTAAAGAGAACTGGAATTTCAGCTGATACAACTCTTGCAAACACATATTTGTTTGAGGGTTCAAAGCGGCTTACTGACGCGGCAAGCGTGTCCACAACTGTAATTACTTTTAACGACAGCACAGGGCTTGTTACAATCCCGGCCGGGGGCACAAAGACAATCACTGTAAAGGCTGATATTGCAGCCAGCACAAGCGGACAGACAGTGGGAGTTAGCATTGCGGCCGCAACAGATATTACAAGCAACGGTTCTTCAGTTAATGGAACTTTTCCGATTACGAGCAATTTAATGACTATTGCTGACGGCACATTGGCTACTGTTGATTTTAACACCACCAGCACTCCGAGCACAGCTGATGTAACTCCGCAAAATGATTACACTGTTTGGCAGAATATTGTTACCATAAGTACAAGATCTGTTTATTTTAATCGCTTGAGCTTAAGGGAAATCGGCACGATAACTTACAGCGACCTTCAGAATTTCCGGCTTTATGTTGACGGAATTCAAGCGGGCTCGGCTGTGGCGAATCTTGATTCAACCGGATATATCACATTTGATTTATCCGCTTCTCCCGTAAAGATTGAAACAGGAGCGAGAACAATCAAGGTTATGGCTGATATTATCGGCGGTTCTTCAAGGAACTTTAAGTTTTCTTTAAGAAACGCGGCTGACGCGAATTTCACTGACAGCCAATATAACGCTGATGTTCTGCCAGTTTCAGCAGGAGGCACCACTTATACTGTTGATGACGGCACAGCCGGAATTCAATCAGTATCTTCCGGGACAATCACTGTCGCGAAAACAGATGATTCTCCGGCCGGAAATGTGGTTAACGGCGCTCCAGCTATAACTTTGGCGAAATATAAAATAACAGCGGCTGGTGAAAAAGTTAAGATTGAGAGCTTGGCGTTTGAAATAAAATGGACAGATTCTGACAGCGGCGATGAAGCGGTCGCGAAAATGAGGAATGGCAAATTAATGGCTAACGGAGTCCAGATTGGAAGTACTACAAATATAGATGCTGATAAGACCACTCTTGATGGAACGGGAACTACCTTTAATCTTGGTTCTTCATTAATTGTTGAGCCGGGCAGTCCTGTAACTTTGGAAGTGGTAACCGATGTTTACGCGGTGAACACAAGCGATAGCGCTATCGCGATGGAGACAGACGACACTCTTACTGTAAGAATGTTAGTGGGTTCTTCTAATGCTTTGGGAATGGTTTCCTCAACAAGCGTTGATGTTCCAGCGGCAACTCAGGATGGAAACGCTGTTACTGTCGCGACCGGTTCTTTGACTTTATCAAAGTACACCGCTTACACAAATCAAACAATGGTTCCTCCTTTGACGAACGCGAAAATAGCTCAGTTTACTCTAACATCAGGAACAACAGAAGATATCCTATTGAGCACAATCACTGTTGAGTTTGACAACACAAGTTATAATAGCGGCACTTTTAGCGCGGCATCTGATTTATCAAATCTTTATGTTTCTTACGGAGGCACCAATACCACTGTTAAGTCAACCGTATCAAGCGCTAACGCTGGAAACAACTGGTCAATCAATAAGACCTTGACCGCAGGACAGACAATGGATGTTATTGTTTATGCTGATATAGCCTCTACTATTGATGCCGGCGCCGCCGCTATGTCAGAAATGACTATTAGCGGAACGACTGTAAAGTCAGGCGCGACAGCGGCTAGCGCGACTGATGTTTCAGGCCAAGTCATTGTATTCGCTTCTGGCACATTAGTGACCGCTATCGCGGGAGATACTCCTGTGGCGCAGATTGTTTCTGGAAGCAGCGCGGCTGATGTCGCGGCCAGTACCTATAAGCAGATTACAGCGGCTAAATTCAAGATGACTGCCACCAACGATGCTTACAACATTACAGAATTGAAAGCTAAAGTAGGTAGCGCCGCTATTTCTGCGGCATTAATTGGCGCTGTTCTGAAAGACGGAAGCACTGTTTTGGGATCAAGATCGTTTGACACGGCAACCAACACTACAGCCTACTTTACTGGCTTGAATATAGCAGTGCCGGCGAATACTACCAAGACACTTACTGTGGACTTGATATTATCTCAGCCGAGCGCTACTGCTTCAACTTCAGCCGTTGACGCTAAAGTTACTCTTGATTTAGTCAAGGCGTACAACAGCAAAGGGGTAGAATATACCGGGACTAATGTTACTGGCGACAGAGCGGCTAATACCCTGTATGTCTTCCAGTCAATTCCGACTTTCAGCGAAGTCAATTTGACCAATACTACAGCTCTGTCTAATGGCAGCAATAGCAAGATTTACAGCTTCAAAGTAGCCGCTGATTCTAAGGGATCGGTTATCTTGAAACAGTTGAAATTCACTTTGGGCTGGAACGATTCGGCTGGAACAAGCACTCTTACCTTGAATAACTTCAAATTCTATCGCGGCTCAACTAACCTGACCAGCACATCAGTGACAATCCAGAATGCCAGCGGAGCATCTGTTGAAGGAAGCGCCAGCGTAGTTGAAGCAGATACAACAGCTGGATTGATTCTAACCTTTGACGATGGCTATGAGGAGACAATCCCAGCCGGGTCAGAGTACACTTACAGCCTGTATGCCACACCCAATGGATTCACTTACAGCACAAGCAAACAGGATTCATTTACTATCAATCTTCCTGCTGAAAGCGCGACTCATACAACCAATAGCTATGTGGAGATAACAAGTGGAATTGTTGCATTAGTTGATTCA
>Ga0209211_10006702_pt1 | contig 16539 bp, 17 predicted proteins | sample RifGroA2_FD_183992 | JGI IMG/M metagenome (GOLD analysis project Ga0209211, IMG submission 183992) | Groundwater microbial communities from Rifle, Colorado, USA - Groundwater A2 (SPAdes) (version 2) | ecosystem: Environmental > Aquatic > Deep subsurface > Groundwater | place: Rifle, Colorado... | reverse complement strand
TACCCGTCTCTTCTTCTTTTCCTTTTTCCGCCAAACTGGCGGTCCCTTTTTGGATATTCTCCGCCATTTGATTAAAGACACTGCTCAACTCACCGAATTCATCGCGGGTCGCGAGTGTAGCGCGCGCCGTAAAATCACCCTTGCCGATTTTGGCAGCGACTGCGGAAAGTTCCTTCAGCGGAGCAATGATGCCGATGCTAAAAAGATACATCATGATAAGAATGAGCAAAAAGGTGGCGGCGGCGGAAAGCAAATTTTGCTGTAAATAATCTCCGAGCGAGGCGAGCACTTCATCTTTATCAATTTCCGCCAGCAAGGTCCAGCCGTTCCCAAAACACATGGAGGCGCCAAAAACAGGAATCTGACGGTAACCGAGATACTCGCCGGCCATCTCCTCGGATTTACCGCACAAACGGACGGGAACAGTATCTACTTTTTGTTTCAATGGCGCGTTGAGGATAAATCTGGATTCGCTGACCATCAGTTTATCTTGATTGACCAGATACATTTCCATGGTTTTTTTCCGGGCGGTCCAGGTGGAAACGGCGCCCAATTCTGTCTGGGCTTTTCCGGTCAAAATATCCGACAACCCCTGGGTCTTGAAAAACAGCATGATGACTCCGAGATTCTCACGACGTTGTTGATCAGAACTACTTTCAAGTATGTCGTGATCAATAATGGGAGCAGTGGCGAGAAGGGCAATATTTTTCTCTCCGAAATGAGTATCCTCCGTGATGTCAGACAGATAGGCTCCGGAGCGTGCTCCTTTGGCTTGCAAAAAGACTTCATCCATGGCCATATCCTCCATGCCGACTTCGCTGCCGCGGCTGCTGGCCACGACTTTGCCGTTTAGGTCCATAATATGAATGCCGAAAATGGCCGGATCCAATGGCTGTTTGTTTTCTAAAAGGTGGCGGCTCAAATCAGCAACCGCCTGTTGGCTCGCCTCGCTGCGAAGCGGGTCGCCGGAGAGAATTTTTTTCAATTCACTAATTACAAAACCATCCGAGGAAAAATCAGCGGTCCGCTGTTTGATTTTTTCCAACCAACCCAAAACTTGCCCTTCCTGCATATCGGCCATTAATTCCAGATTATCCAATGTCTGAACTTTCAGATGGTTTTGCGATAAGCGAAAAACAATCAGGCCGTTGACCGTAATTGCCGCGAGCGTCAGTCCGATGATAAAGAAAAGCCGGGCGCGGATGGAAAAAGAACCAAAAAGAATTTCAGAGATTTGCTTTTTTGTCCCTTCCGCAGCACGTAGTAGTAGTAGTAGTAGTAGTAGTCCCGCGAGCTCCAGGATGTGAAAATACCACCAGGTCAGATTCCATTCGCGATAAAAAAATGGCACAACAGTGGCGGCCGCTAAAAGAGCCAAAACGCCGGGAAAGGACGAGGTGAAGAAATTGTCCTCTTTGCGGGTTAATAAAAAAATCAGCAGGAGAAAAAAACTAATGCCGGTTGCCCCGATAAAAAGATTGGCCTGGGAATATAACGCTTCCCGTAAAAACGGCGAAAGAAAAGCAAAGGCAAAACCAACCAAGACAGCCGCGTTGAGCCCTAAAAATATCCTGGTTCGGCCTTGATATATTTTGTCTTTCAGGCGGTCAGAAAAAGGAATAACCAGTCCCCACAAAAGGAGCGAGGCCAAGAATAAACCGTAGTGCTCGGAAATATCAAAAAGCGCTTCGTCGCCCCAGCCAAACGCCGGCACCAACACGGCGTGAGCAAAAGCAAAGACACCGCGGATAAAAAAAGCCACGCTCAAAATATACCAGCGCAAATCCCGGTCGCGGACAAAACGTTGATAGGAAAGAAACCAAATGCCAAAGAGGGTGGCGGTAAAGGCGAGCAAAACAAAAGAATGGGCCGGAGCATTATGAAAATACATCCCGGCCAGCGCAGTTTTTTGAATTAGCAACAGCAGGCCTAACGAGGCCGCCAGGAGAAGGAAAGGAATTGAAAACTTTTTATAGAACATTTCATTTATTGTTTACGCTGAACTTTTTCCGGCGCCACTTTGGTTAAGGCGTCCACGGAAATAAAAGCGTGATAATCTGGAACTTCGGTTTTACCCGTGAGTTTATTTTGGATCGCCCACGCCGCTTCATTCTCCAGTGTTTGGATAATGGTTTGATCTAAAAACAACCCGAATTGATAATCGTCCCAGACCGACACCACAAATGCGCTGTCCAGCCCCAATCTTTTAGAAACAATGCTGACCGCTTCATCTTTATCCTCTTTTATAAACGTTTCGGCTTGTGTGAGAGCTTGCAAAAATCTGGTTATGGTCTCGGAGTGGTTTTGCAGAAAATTTTTATTCGGCACAAAATAAAAATCCACTCTAAGAATTTTTCTGGTGGGAAAGATAATGCTTTTGTCCCCCAAGACCTTTTGAGCGTTGTAAAGATGCGGATTCCATGTAGAAATAGCGTCCACGGACCCTGTTGTTAAATTGGAAACTAATTGGCTAGTTGGCAAGTCCACTTTCTCCACTTCAGAAAGTTGGAGATTATTATTGCTTAAAAACAGGTCAAGAAAATATTGACCACTAGATCCCTTAGTCATGCCAACCTTTTTACCGCGCAAATCACCGGCCTTGGTGATGCCGCGGTCTCGCCGAGCTAGGACAGTAATTTCGTTGTACGAAGATACTATAGCTGAAACAATGGCAAAATCACTCCTGTCAAAACTATTGAACATCACCGGTGTTTGGGCCACCGTGACCATATCCAAGCCCCCTCCGCCAGCTGGCGGATTGAGCATACTCGTAAAAGCGGCCCGCCCGGAATCAAATTCTTCGATGGTTACTTCCACGCCATTTTCTGTAAAATAACCATTGTCTTCAGCGATCCACACCAGCGCCGGCAGAAGACTTTTTTCCACCCCAACGGTAATTTTTTCCATCGGCCCGGTGAATTTTTTGGCCGGATTCCGGTAGGTTTGCAAAAGAACATACCCCTCAACCGCGAGAACGATGATGACAAGAATAAGGATGATGAGGGAAAGTTTTTTTGACATATTTTAAAAGCTACTTACTCTTTTTAAGGGCTTCGATCTCTTTTTTCAACTCCATCATTTTGAGTTCCCGTCCAGCCATGGCTTTATTGGCTGTTTCCAGTTCTTTAACTTTTTGCTCCAGCGCTTGTGTCTTTTGAGTAATAGCCGCGTCAACATTGACCGTTTTTTGGCGCAGATTGGACAGGGCGGATTTTAGATTTTGGGCCAGTTGGCCAAATTCATCTTTTGCCCCGTCTGCCGAAGGGAAATCAGCGCCACTCAAATCACTTTCTGATATTTTTTTCAACGAGGCATTCATTATCGAGAGCGGCTTAAACAGCCAGCGGACTTCAAAAAACTGCAGGAGGATAAAAACGAGGATAATAATGCCCAGCATCGTCAGATTAAATTGGAAAAAGGTGCGGTCAATATTCTGGGTCAGAAGAACTTTTTGCAAATCTTCCAAAGGAACGGTAATTATTACCCCCCAGACACGGCCGGGAAAGACCGCGGCCGGAGCGTAGGCGGCGATTTTCTCTTTGCCTTCAAAGACATAGCGAACCGTGCCTTTTTTGCCGACAGCCACGTCTTTCCACATCTGATTTATATTAGGACTCCGGCCGGTAATAGTCTGCATTTCCTCGAACCAGATATTTTTACCCATAAATTCTGTCCGCGGATGATACAAAATATCGCCGTTATCGTCGCCGATGACGGCATAGCCCTGTTGGAGTATAACCACCTCCTTGAGATATTTATCCCGCAGATCGTTGAAATTGATGGCTCCGCCCAAGGTGCCCAGAAATTTGCCGCTTTTATCAAAAATCGGGACATGGAAAGAGGTTGCCGGACCGGTGTTGGCGGCGCCGGCGGCGGGAGCAATGATACGGCCTAACACCGGCTGATGTTCCGGGTCTTCCATAATTTGCTTCAAATGGGGAGCTCTTTCGGGGCCGTTGACGCCGATGGCCGTGCGGTTATGGGAACAATCAAAAATTCCCTGGGCATTCATCCGGCCGATGTTGACGAACTTTCCCCCGTATTTAAAAAATAGATCGTCAAGTTTCTGATTGCATACTTCCGTGTCAGCGCTTTGAATTTCCGGCAATTCTGCCAGCTGGGTAAGTAAGGTCAGATTATTTACCATTTCCAGACGCAAGGTATTGGCAATGGTCTCGGCAAAAGCCATTTCGTGGTTTTGCTCTTCGACGGTAAAATTTTCCACCAGCTGGTTTCGCAGTACTTGAGTAAAAACAAGCGCCGCCGCCAAAATACACACGAAAGTGATGATGTTGATGGAGATGAGCAAGGTTCTTTTTTGCATAGATTTTATGTTAGTAAAAAAATCCGCTAAATAACCAATTAGCGGGTAATACTTATTGTCGCACTTTGTTCGGCATCGGGAGCAACGACCGTGATGCGACCGTTGGCGGTTTTTAGGATTTCATAACACACACCATTCGCGTTGCAGGTTCCGTTGGGGTCAACCGGCATGCTGGTGATATACTTTTCGCTTGCAGTCAGGACAGACAAATCTATGAGGCCGGTGCAAGTGCCGCCGGTTTTGCAGATTTCGGTTTGCGTGGTGGTAATGCTCGTTGGCAGGGTGCCATTATTATCAATGGTGTATTGATACACAGCATTAAGAATCGTATTGACGTCCGCTCGGCGCTCCGCATTCCTCGTGTCGCCCAACTGCTTGTTTGGGTTGATTGCTAAAATAACAATACCCGCCAAGATAGCAATGGCGGCAACGACTAAGAGAATCTCGATGAGGGTAAAGCCCTTGTTAGTTTGTAGTGAGTAGTGAGTAGTGAGTAGGTTTTTTTTCATAGTTTTTAAAAACTATTAATATTAAAAAACTACCAACTCAAAAGTTGGCAGAATAATTTAATTCTATTAAGCGATGTTTTACGAGAGAGAGAGAGAGAGAGAGAGAGAGAGAGAGAGAGTACTTTTCACTTGTGAGAAAATTTGTTTGTTCATGGGTTACAGTTTAAATAATGGTAATTAACCTCTTTTAGTATACCATACAAATACAACAGGAGCAATTTTTGTGGTTTTTATCGGCGAGGTAAGGCTTCCGAATTTTTCAGGCCTGCCTGCCGACGAGGCAGAAAATTTTTCTTTGACACCACCGATCGTCCAAGACGCTTTTCCAGTTTCTTTCTCGCGCCACCGGCAATATCGCCGCCTGCTTTTGCGTCGCTCTTGAGCTTTGGTATCCCGCGCGAATCTTCGTTACGGTGAATTTCCGTTGTCGCTCGTTCCCCAAGCATCGTGAAAATCAACTCAAAATCGTCCATATGGTCGCGCAGGTTTTGTCGTTTTAAACCCTTGAGTTTTTTGTATTGGCTGGGCGTAACGCCAAATGCGGCTTTAGAAATTTCTGCCGTCAAAATTTCATAATCCTTTTGATGCTCCGCGCCGCGCTTTTGCCATTCATCGGTTAATTCTTCCCGAATCGCAATACCGCGCATCCGCTTTTCGATCCAATCGTCAGGATAGCCTTTGAGTTTGTAGAGCATCCGCGTGCGCTTCGTTGCAAGTTCGGGATCTTCTATCTCCTGGACGCGTTCATACCCGACTTTTGACAGCCAACGTTTAAAGTGCTCGGCTTTGGGAGATGGGATTGATTGAATAATTCTGAAAACCGTCTCTGTATCTGCACAGTCCGTAAGGTATTTCTTGCCATCGCTCGCCTCCATTTTCAGTTGTCCGATTTTTTCGGACACCTCATGGTATCCTTCTTCTATCAATTTCTTCTTTAAATCATTCCAATATTTCCTTGGCCTATCGGTGCCAGTTAACGCCTCAATAATATCAACAATAGAAAACCACCATTCATTTTTGTAAATGGTCCGCCGAATTTCCTTTTTGCGGAAAATGGCTATTTTCGTCGTGGTGTTTATGGGTTTGCTTTGTACCATATACGAGTTTGTAGTTTGTAGTTGGTAGTTGGTAGTTGGTAGGTTTTCTACTGCTTTTTTAATACATCGCGAGCACTTTCAAAATTGCCTTTGATAAATTGGCAAACTCTTCTTTGGACTTTTCAATATTTTCTTTCGTGCCCAGCTGGCGCTCGGCCAGAAGTGCCGGATCAAGATCAAAAATAGCCACGCCCAATTCTTGGCATTTAGCCGGAATCCGCCCGTAATCCTGAATAATTTGCAGGGGGATCTTCCAGCTTTCCGCGACCAGCCCGTTGCGGCAATGTTTTTCCGATAAATATGTTCGCACTCGCTCTGGAATTTTTTCCATCCAAGCGCGGTGGTCGGCAATGGGCTGTTTGCCATAAACATTATATGAATTGATAATGTAACCAATAAAAAGCGGGTCGCCCGGCAGGACCAATTTGGTTTCCGTGTTTCCCGAGAGCGCTTTGGCAGAATTACGCCATTGCACTTTCCATTTTTCATATACCGTGCCTAAATTTTCTATGCCCTGAACGCTAAAAGCATCCGGCACCATCGGCACGACAAAATAATCCGCCCCCAACAAAATCATTTGATTCAAAAGTCCCAAACTCGGAGAGGTGTCAATAACAAAAATATCAATCTGTTCGCTCAACGCTTTCTCCCTTAAAAATCGGTCAATAGCACTGGTTTGAAAATACCCGATGGGCTGGCCGGAAGCCGCTTGGCCATAGGCGGTGGACAGCAATCCTTCGTACACGGAAAGATTAATGTCGCCTTTCAGCAGTAGAAGATTCACATCGGCTTTCACCGGAAGAAAATTGACGGCCATATTCACATCTCCGCCGCCTTCAATCACACCGCGCAAAACATCGTAAATTGTCTTCTCGTTTTCGGAAAATAAATTTTTTAAATAATAATCTTCGCCCATGGCCAAACGGGTAAGATTGCACTGTGGGTCAAGGTCGATCAGCGCCGTCCTGTACCCAAGCTTGCCGAACGCGACCGCGCAATTAAAAGCCAGGGTCGTTTTACCGACTCCGCCTTTGTTGTTCACGAAAATAAGTTTTTTGGAGCGAGGGAATTTCATCACTTACATTATAGCATATTTAGTTGGTAGTTTGTAGTTGGTAGTCTACTCACTACAAACTACTCACCTACCAACTAATCCGCGACTTCTTGCCACGACACGACCTGAATGGTGGGGTTGATTTTGTCAATTATTATTTTTACTTTTCTAATCATACTGCCAACTGTTCCTGACGATACGATAGTCCTATTTTGCCCGCCTTGATTGGTGACTGCATACGTGCATATTCCTTGACCAAGCGTGAGATTTCCACTGCCAGTAAAGGGGGTAGAATCTCTGATTTGCTGGAGCGCTTCTTCGGCACAAGCATTCGCAATGCCCTTGGCTTGGTTCGACTGCTCTATCGCAAAGCTTGTTCTCGATGATCCAAGCCCCAAGAGAATAAGCGATGTAGCGATAGCCACTCCAACCGCGCCAACCACCAGCACGCTGACGAGCGTGATATACCCTCCATTACTATTGTACCACATTTTAGCTGGTAGCTTTTTAGAATTAGTTGACATAGTTTTTTAAATCTACAAGCTACTAGCTAAGAAGCTAATAAGCTCAAAGAATTATGGTTGTAAAATATCCGTAAACGGCAAGCTCTCTAGCCGTTTTAGAATCTCCTCATCTGAAAGCTCTTCAGAATAATATATGGCGGTAAGCTCATTGACTTTATCTTTTTTTGCTAATTCCCAGTTGCCAAAAATAGTCTGCGGACTTATCGCCTTACGCACTTCTTTTTGCCGCACGAGTGCTACCACTTCATCCAAATTAATTTCGAGCTTCTTGCAAATCATAGTAAAATCATAAAAATCACGATAACGCACCCTGTCATTCATAGCGCGAATTTTTTCAGCCGCAATCTCTCGAATATCCATCACGCGCACTTTTGTCTTTACGCCATACACATTATGATAGTCCACTTCAACCGGCGGCAAGACCACATCCTGCAAAAAATCTATCTCCACCTTCAGCGAGTTCGCGTGGCCCAGCGGCCCTGTAAAAAGCAGATGTTCAATCTTGATTGTGGCCTTTGATTGATACTCCTTTTTGACAGTCAGGAAATCATAGGGCGCGAAAATAGATTTTACTTCATCCATAGTGAGCGGATTTTGATTAGATGAAAAATCCAAATCTTCTGAAAAGCGCATCTGCGGCAAATAGGTATGGTGCAAGGCGGTGCCTCCTTTGAAAATAAGATTATTACATAATGGCGACTCATAAATAATTTTGGAAACAACCGCCAGAAAATAATCTTTCTCGGCCACCGCCAAAGGATATTTCAACTTTTTATTTATGAGTACCAATGCCGATTTATCCAGTAATTCTATCATCATAATACAGACGCCATTTGGCATTAAATAATTTGGAATCGACGGTACATCGCGAGACGCCGCGATTTTTTTGAACAGTCAAATGGAGTAATGTAGAATCAAGATTTAATTGATCAAGCATAAAACCAACCTTGCGCGTCACGGCAAATCCTGAACGCGCGGCATATTTTTGCAGTTTTTGAAGATCAAGCTCTTTGGTATGGTCCTTTAATTTCTCAAAAAAAAGATTAATACTCGCGAAACTTTTATCCAAATATAAATAATCAATCAGGGCCTTTTCTGCTTCGGCCAATCGCACCTTTTTCCCATTAACAATCTTTTCGGTAAAACCAAAATACATGTCTCGTTTGACTTTTGCATATCGAAAAGTATAGCCGTCAAAAAGGTATTTCTTGCTCTCGGTAGCGGTAATGCTTACCACCATGGTGCTGTGTTGGTCAAAAAGTTGATAATAGTTTAACGCATGTCCCAAGCTGACATAGGATTCTTCCACTAATGCGTTGGCTATACTCAAAAGAGACACGTCGATTTGCGATCGTGCGGTCAGACTGTCGATAATAAGATACATTCCCCGTTTAACACGCCGAAACCAGCCGACACGAGCAAGAAAACTAATGCGATTATGAGCTGATGCTTTCGAATATTCCCCCTGAAATATATCTACTAAATCATCAACGCCTAAAATCCGACCATATTTTAAAATAGCTTTTTCGATCAGCAGGGAATCTTTTTCCGACAAAATGGTATTTTTCATAAAGTGTAACACATCATTTATGGTGTATATCTACTTATATAATATACAAATTGTCCCCTTTGGTCAATGATACTTATCCACACGCTAGTTGGTAGTTCTCTACTCTCCCGTTATGGCTGTCTTAAGGTTGCCGATCCGATAAATGTTTTTGCAAAATTGTGTTCATTTCGACCTGCGGGATTTATATGTGTAAGCGTGAATTGGATACGGACCGTACCCGGAGTACTGGCACGGGAGAGGTTCTGAAAAGTTAGACCGGAGGCGGTTACGCGGGAGTTGGTAAAAGAAACAGCAGAACCCGTACCCTCCTTAATGCGAATTGCCCCGCCAGAAATATCAAAAATGGTCGGGTCATTCGCGCCAGTGATGACATCGAGCGTAAGCGCTGCGGCGCTTGCCCCTTGCGCGGGCGAGGTGATGTTTTCCGCATTTCGGGCGGTTTGTGTGATACTCTGCATCACCTGTGCGCCTTGCTGTTCCACTTCCGCGATTGTTTGATTTTTAATTCTTGATTGTAAAAGGGTGGAAAGAAAAACTGAAGTAACAAGAAGTATGATAGATGAAATGCTGACATACAAGAGCAATTCAATGAGGGTGAAACCACGGTTAGTTTGTAGCTTGTAGCTTTTTAGCTTTTTAGGAATTTTATTTAGTTGTCTGTATATTCTTTTCATATCTAATGAGCTAACGGCTTTATTGTTATGGAAGGGCGCAACAGGTGTCATGGCTTGGATCACCTGGAAAATCGGTGACGCAATTAGAGTCTCCACCGGATAAATATGTTTCTCCATTATTAGTACACTGTTGCGTATTTTGTCTGCAGGTACCTACGCTGTATCCCTGCTGTACTGCGTAATCATTACACGAAGCAGGCGAGGCAGCGCTGGCTTGCCAATTGGTGAAGCGGGTAGCGAGCGATAGCGAGCCGGTGCGCTGTGGATTTTGCTGCCAGGAAATATTTGAGACAACGCTCTTTCTATCTATGTCAATGATTGAAATGCTGATGGAACGCGTAAAGATATCTGTCACATCACTTGATCCAGAAAGTGTCCACTGGTTGCCCGATATGACAAGACCATGCGTACCGTCGGAAAGATTTGAAAAGTTTGCGTCCCGAATATTGCGCGCCGCTTCCAGTCCTTCTTCGGCAAGCATCGTCGCTCGCGCGCGATTGCCGGCAAGCGCGGTGGATTCCTGCCCATACAGATACGCGCCCACAAGCGCCGTCACGAGCAACACAAAAACCGCCGTGGACAAAATAACTTCCACCAGCGAAAAGCCCTGTTGAGCTTGTAGCTTGTGGCTTTTTAGCTTTTTAGACCGACTTTTCATATTTTTTCTAACAAGCTACAAGCTAAGAAGCTAATAACTAACTGTTCCTTTTGCATTGATTGTAATGGTTCTCGTTTCATTATTGGCGGAGGTTAATGTGAGCGAGCCTACGGTTTGCGGCAAGCCGGTGAATTTAGTAAAAACATATTCCTGCGTTCCGGAAAGCGTGATACTTGCCGGCATTTCAAAAACTTCGTCAAAATTGCTGTCACGGCCGCTAAAGCTTACTCCCTTGAACAGGGTGATGCTTCCGCTCTGCGCGATGGCTCCCCAGCTGGTGTCGCCGTCCACAGATTGAGCGAGTGTTTCTGCCCGACGCAAGGTTTGGGCAAATGTCACTGCCGCAATATCCAAATCATTTCTGTTCTGAAATGATTGATAGACAGGAATACCGATACCCGCAATGACCGCAATCGCCGTAATAGAAAGCAACACTTCGAGCAAGGTGAAGCCATTGTTAGCTTGTAGCTTGTGGCTTTTTAGCTTTTTAGGAATTAAGTTCATTAGTCATCTTATTTAACATACGCATTACTTCGTCCAAAAGACTGCCAACTTTTCTATAGTCAAGATTTGCTCCAAATGAAAGCCTTTTAGCAATTTCTATTTGGGTTTCTAATTCTGCTCCTGAAGCATAAGCAACAATAAGAAATTGACGATAATCCTTTCTGCTACCCCTCCTTCTTCCTTCCGCAATATTAGAAGGAATTGATATTGCGCATCTTCGCATCTGAGCTGTTAGTCCATATGCTTCTGATTTTGGAAATTGCTCCGTTAAAGAATAAACCGCGACAACTAAATCCATTGATTTTTGCCAAACAATAAGATCTTTGTATGTGTTAATTGGTTGACTGTTCATACTCTAAAAAGCTACAAGCTAAAAAGCTAATCAGCTAGTCTTGAAGCCGCCGATAAGGTTATAAATTGGCAGAATGACCGCGAGCGCTACGGCGACCACACCCAGCCAGACAATAACCAATAGGATCGGTTCAAGAATAACCGTGAGATTCTTTGTGCTTGTATCGGATTTGGTTTCAAATGTTTGGCCAATTTTGAGAAGCGTTGATGAGAGCGTGCCTGACTGCTCTCCGGCAACAATAAGCTGTTGAATGGGGGCGGGAATAAGGTGCCCCATTCGTTTGTAGGTTACAAAGCTTTTTTGGATAGAGTTGCCATCTTCCACCGAGTCGCGCAGATGCACATAGAGTTTGCGATACGGCGAGATTTCTGTTGCGCTGGCGAGTGAATCGAGCGCATGAGTGATTGGTAACCCCGCCTCAAGGAGCGTTCCCAAAAGATAGCCAAATCGCGCCACTTCCACTTCTTTGATAAGCCCCTTGATGCCTGGTGAGGAAAATAAAATAAACTGCCCGATAAATTTTGTTTTTGAAAATAAAAAAATAAAAAAGACCAGCATTGCCATGACGGCGATTGCCGCTGGCACAATATATCCGCCATAGTTGCCGAGAAAGGTTCCTGCCCCGATTAAAATTTTAGTGATAAGCGGCAGTTTAATTTTAAGTTGGGCAAATACCGTCGCGAGCTTCGGCAAAATAAACCATGCAATGCCAACACCAATAATGACCGTGAGCGAGAGCACAAACGCCGGATATATCATGGCCGAGCGAAGTTTTGACTTAAGGACACGATTCTTCTCCTGCTCAATGGCGACGACTTTCAGGTTTTCTATGAGTTTTCCCGATTTTTCACCAAGACGGATCAGAGAGACGGCGTGTTCTGGAAAAAGATTTGTTCTCGCGAGTGTTCGCCATAAGGGGAAACCAGATTCAATATCTATTTTTATATTCGCAATAACACTTTTCATCCGGCGCGAGCGCACCTCTTCTGCGATAGCGTCAAGCGCGCCTATGATTGGCATGCCGCCGGAGATAAGCATACTTAAGTTTTCAACAAAATAGTCCCGTTCTTTGCCGAGACCAAAGGTAAAAAACATGCGATAAGGAGATGCGGTCTTATCTGTCTTGTTTTTTGAAAGTTCCTTGGACATAAGAAAATTATTTTTGTTGAGGTGGCTCGGCGACACGAAGTAATTCTTCAAGCGTTGTTATTCCCGCCTTCACTTTCTCAAGACCGTCTTCAAAAAGTGTCTTTGAACCTTCTTTGCGAGCCAGTTGCCATATTTCTTGCGTTGATGGGGAGTGCAAGATAAGATTTTGCATCTCTGGTGTAATGTGGATGAATTCAAAGATAGCAGTTCGTCCTTTGTACCCTGTGTGGCCACACGCCTCGCATTTCTTGCCCTCGTAAAGAGTGGTTGATTTGTCCTCAAAATATGAAAGGGTTGCTTTTAGTTGTGGCGTCTCAAAATCTTTAAGAGATTTCGTAACGCTGTGTTTACAGTGATCGCAGATTTTGCGCACCAATCGCTGGGCGACAATAACCTCAAGCGTTGAAGCCAAAAGAAATGGCTCAATGCCCATATCCAAAAGTCGAGGAATAGCAGTTGCGGCATCGTTGGCGTGGAAGGTGGAGTAAAGCAAGTGGCCAGTGAGAGCCGCATTGACGGCGATTTCAGCTGTTTCTTCGTCTCGTATTTCACCAACCAAAATAATATCGGGGTCTTGGCGGACGATAGAGCGCAGTCCTTTGGCAAAGGTAAGATTGGTTTGAGGATTGACCTGAATCTGGTTTACACCGATTACCTTGTACTCCACCGGGTCTTCGATGGTAGTGATGTTCACATCTGGGCTATTTACAATTTTAAGGAGCGCATAAAGTGTAGTTGTTTTTCCGGAACCAGTCGGGCCTGCTACAAGAATCATGCCAAATGGTTTTTCCGCAGCCTGCTCAATAAGCTGTTGGTGTTCTGATGAAAGACCAAGATCGCCAAGAGAAAACCCTTGAACGTAGGCCGAGAGTACGCGCAATACCACTTTTTCCCCCTCAACAGTCGGGACGATTGATGTTCTTAGGTCAACAACTGTAGTGTCCTTAGTATACTGGAGCGAACCGTCTTGAGCGGAAAAATGCTCATCGATACGCATACCACTTTGCACTTTGATGCGATTGAGAATGTTCTCGTAGTACTCCTTGGGAATTCTACCGGCTTCATGCAATACGCCGTCGACACGAAATCGCACTAATACTTCTTTGCGTTGAGGTTCAAAATGGATGTCGGAAGCATGAAAGACAAGCGCGTCTTCAAAAATCTCCTCCAAAAGTTCTGGCGCAACTCGACCCTTACTTTCAATAATTTTGGAGAAGCGGGTTTCCAGCGATTTTTGATAATTTACAAAGCTTGCGTCAATGTCTTCGGTTAGTGAGTAGGCAACGCTTAGTGACTTTCCAGCAAAAAGTTTCGTCAGTTCTGGCAGAAGATTTTTATCATCGGGCGTGTCGGTAGCAATCACTATTTTGTATTTTTCTTCCGAGAAAATAACCGCGCGATATTTTTTTGCAATGTCCTCGGGAATTTTTTTTACCTGCTCTGGTGTAGGTGGTGCTGAATTCAAGTCGGCGTACGAAACTTTGAACGACTCGGCAATCGCTTGTCCCAAGAGATCTTTGGTAATGAAATTTTCTTGGAGCAAATATTCTATGAATGAGACATGATGCGTTTTAACAAAATCTTCCGCATTCTTAATGTCTTCGCCGGTCACATAGTTTTCCTTGAGAAGAATATCTTTAATTGTTTTGTCGTCAAATTTCATAACATTGTTATTTTAGAAATTGTCTTATCCTCTCAACGATATTCGCAATCGACGTGTTGGATTTTATAAAAAATTCCTTCGCGCCAAGTGACTTGGCACGCTTCTCATCATCTTCCTGGCTCAAATTTGTCAGCACCATAACAGGGGTCTTGACCTTTTTCTCCTTGAGCGTTTCAAGCACCTTAAACCCGTCCATTTTTGGCATGACTAAATCACAGACGATCAGATCAAATGTTTCTTTTTCCAGCGTTTCGAGGGCAGACTCACCGTTAAAGGTGATTGTTGCTTCAAATCCTTCATGGGTGAGCTTGAGCTCCAAGGCTCTCGCCACCGGCTTTTCGTCTTCAATAATGAGAATCTTTTTGGGTTTTGTTGGCATAATAAAATGTAATTATATTAAATTGTGGTATACTTATATATGAACCCCATCGCTTCCCACAATCTAATAGTACCAAAATAGATGATAAAAGTAAAGCAAAAAGGGAGTAAAAATCCAAAAGCACGCGCACGGGAGGGTGGGGCAAGTGCTTTTACTGCTATGTTATCTTTCTTTTCGGTCCCGCCGTCCGTCCGCAAAAAAGTTTTGGGGGCGAAGCCCCCTCCAGAGGCGGGCAGACAATCAGCGGGCAAAAAGGGAGGGGGCTGGGGGGTCCCGCCGTGGCGGGATTGCCCGCCTGCTTCCGTTCCCGTTCCGTTTGAGCAAGAGAAAAGCGGAAGGGGGGTTGGGGGCGCCCCGAAGCAGAGCAAGCTCGCTACGGGGTAAAAATTCCGCTTTTCTCTGGCCAAATCAAAATGAGGCCAGCCCCGCCACCTGCCTGAATACTTGGAAGGCAGGACACCACAAAAAAATACTCTTTTCATTAGAAGAAGAAAAAATCCGGCGCGTGCCATGCCTACCGGCAGGCAGGCAAAATGAAAAGAGCAAAGAGTATTTTTCTGTGGTATGGCGAGCTTGTCGAGCAGTGGCGGGGCTGGCTTCCTTGGTCTGGTTTCGTTCAGCAGTTTTTGATAAAATAGGTTCGAGCCAAACTGTAAAGACACACCAAAATCTGACTTTCAGAAAATTGACCGACTTTTTCGTTGGCGGCGCAAAGCGCCGTCCACTGATTTTTGGGGGGAATTCAATGCTTTTCGGCGCGCTGACGCGCGCCTCTCTGCCCGCCAAGACGAGGTTCGCCTCCCGTGCGATTTAATTCTGTCTCGGAATTGCTTTGCCCAATAATTGTATGAGCATGAACAATAACAAATATTTTCTCTACGCCCGCAAGTCCACCGATGTGGAAGACAAGCAGGTTTTATCCATTAAAGCGCAGATCACAGAATTGCGCGCCTTTGCCAAGCAAGAGGGTTTGCATATCGCCGAGGAGTTTATTGAAAAGCAATCTGCCAAAGTTATCGGTCGTCCGATATTTAACAAAATGATTTTACGCATTGAACACGGCGATGCAAACGGAATTCTTGCTTGGCATCCCGACAGATTGGCGCGCAATTCTGTTGATGGCGGAAAAATTATCTATCTGCTTGACGGCGGTGGACTTGCGGACCTGAAATTTCCGCAGTTTTGGTGCGAAAACAACTCGCAAGGAAAGTTCATGCTCAATATTGCTTTTGGACAAAGCAAATACTATGTGGATTCGCTTGCCGAGAATACCAAACGAGGATTGCGCCAAAAGGTGAGGCGCGGAGAATATCCCTGTCTTGCGCCCATCGGATATATCAACGATGTGCGGACAAAAACTGTGGTCGTGGACAAGAAGCGCGCCTCACTCATTCGCAAAGCGTTTGAGATGTATTCAAAAAATGGAAGTCGCCTCGAAGACATCTCAAACTTTTTGGCGCAATCCGGTGTCCATTCTCGGAACGGCAAGCGACTCCACCGAGACAGAATTACTTTTATCCTTTCCAATCCGTTTTACTACGGACACTTTCGCTATGGTGGCGAAATTCACGAGGGCAAGCACCAGCCAGTCGTCTCAAAGAAAATTTTGACAAGGCGCAGGAAGTATTGAAACAGAGAGGCAGACCGCACCACAAGCAGAAAAATGAACCGCAAGCGTTTTGCGGACTGCTTTCCTGCGCCTCATGCGGAATGATGATAACTGGCGAATACAAGGTCAAAAAACAGAAAAATGGCAATGTCCACGAATATGTCTATTACCACTGCACCAAGAAATCAAAACTGAAATGTCCCGAACCTTGTATTCGCCAAGAGGAACTGGATCGCCAGTTATCATCTCTTATTCAAAAATTTTCTTTGAGACAGGATTGGGCGGCGGAACTTGGACTGTACCCCGTATACTAGACACACTTTCTCAATCCGCGTATGCTAAAAACCTATGTACAAACCAATCAATGGGACGATCAAAGCAACGATTTTGGAAGAGATAAAAAATGGAACAAAGGTCGCGGCGGCAGCCGAGAAATATGATGTGAAAGACAAGACCATTTACCGCTGGCTTAC
>Ga0209211_10006697_pt1 | contig 16547 bp, 8 predicted proteins | sample RifGroA2_FD_183992 | JGI IMG/M metagenome (GOLD analysis project Ga0209211, IMG submission 183992) | Groundwater microbial communities from Rifle, Colorado, USA - Groundwater A2 (SPAdes) (version 2) | ecosystem: Environmental > Aquatic > Deep subsurface > Groundwater | place: Rifle, Colorado... | reverse complement strand
GATCCGCTGAAAAAGAATATCGAGATCGAAGCCAGGGTGAGCACTGCTATCGCTACGATTATTATCATGTTCAGCGACAATGCAAGTCCTCTCATTTTTATCACATTACTAAGTTAACGCTAACATTTCGTTTATCGGTATTCTTTATCTTTGTTCTTGTTTTCGGCAACAAATCAACCATAGGCAAACATCGGGTTCGCCAACCTTTGATATTACTTCACTTTCACCTTTTATATAATATTTTTCTTTTCCGCCTTTTTCCGCCAATGCTTTCCTCATAAATTTGACCTTCTTTCCGCCAGCGCTTTCTTTTGAAGAAAGGGCTGATTACAGTGATTTCCTGATATAAATGAACAATATCAGCGGGACCATGATCACCGCAAGTATTATTATCAGCAGCACCATGATATCCTTGCTGAAGATCGGCTCTGATTTAGTGATGCACCTGTTGTTGTCGCACTCCTGCCCGGCACTGCAATCGCTGTTCGCGAAGCACTCCGGAGGCCGCGGCTGGCATACGCTGTTTATGCACACCTGCTCCGAAGGGCATTGCTCATTCAAGCTGCAAACGGGAGGCAGTATTTCCGGTGCGCAGCTTCCGAACGAGCAGGCATATCCGTCGCCGCACGCTATGCACTGGCCTCCCGAGCAGAAGCATGCGTTCTTGACACCCGGGCAGTTGCTGACCGAGCAGCTCGGTTGTTCCTGGACGCACTGGTTGCTGACGCATGTGAACCCCGCCTCGCAAGGCACGTTGCTGTTGCATTCCTCCTGGGGAGGCGTGTAGGTGACGTTGAAAGGCTTGTTGACGCTTTCTGAATCTTCGAGTATGATGCTGCCAAGCCGGTACAGGCTGCACGAGCTGACCCTCCATCTTCCTGGCACGTCGACGGTGTACTGCGGGTGGAAATCGCGCACCTCGCCGAGCGGTATCGTCTGGTTCGGCGTTGTGAGTCTTATTGACGCGTTGTAAGGGTTGAATATCGTGCAGTTGACGAACGCTGCGTACTCCCTCTCCCCGATGTTCTTCACGTTGACCGTTATGTCAGCGATGTCGCCGACGACCAGGTTTCCTGATGTCAGGTAGATTTCCTCTATCCTTAGCAGCGGGGCGGTCACGCTGAATGATTTCGAGACTGTGGAAACATTATGGGTCCTGTTCCCGCTGCATCCTTCGTTCCTGCTCGCGTTCACGAAGCATCCGAATATGGACCAGTTGCCGCGGAGCTCCGGTATCACGCCGACAGCTATGTTGTTCGTGTCTTCCGACATCTCCTCGCACTGCGACACGTTGCGGAGCGTCTCGTTCAGCCTGTTCCTGAAAGTGCATCCCGCGAAACCGTAGAATTTCGCGAGAGCGGTGTTCCTTATCCTTAGCGTTGCAACAGTCAGGTTGTTCAGCGGCGCGAGAGCCGGCATGTCATACGATTGTATGTACAGGTCGGGCGGGTCGGTGATGTCGAACGTCCTCGAGGCACTGTCGTGCATTTCAACGGAAGAACAACTACTATCAAGCGCCCTCTCCGCATTGCATGTCACTGTCCATGTCCCTGCCAGTTCCGTGGTCAGGTTCGCCCTCGAATCGACGAATGACTCGGGAGGGAGCCTGAAGCAGGACGAGCGATTCACAAAGCTCTGTCCGCTTCGAGTGAAGGTGCACGTCACCCGTCCGAATCTTTCGGATGCGGAAGGATTCCTCAATGTGTACGAAGCAAATGTGGGAGTTGAAGTGTAAGCCGGGCTGGTTATCGAGATGCTGGATATGGTCAGGTTGTAGCCGCGTATCACGCGGAAGATGTCTCCGTTTATCATGCTGCTTGTCATTGCCGAAGGCGAGCACGAAGAGCCGGATGCCGCGCTTACCGAACAATTTCTCACGTTCCATGTGCCGACGGCGTCCGCGAAGACGGAAACATTGTATCGCCTGTCTGAGTTGCGGGTTATTATGCTGCATGGCGCCTGTTTCGATTGCGCGACTCCGTTCGGGTTCTCTATCAAACAACTTACTGTTCCGTACCTGTCGTCGTTGAGGGGGTTGCTCACGAAGATATCTATCGGGACATTGCTGTTGTTCACGGCCTCGGCCTGCGCTGCCACGCTCGTTATGTAAAGGTCGGGTGGAAGTGTGACGTTTATTGTCCTTGCCTCCAGGGAAACATTGTGAAGCAATGACGGAGAACAGCTGTTTACATTAGACGCGTTGATGAAGCAGTCGCGCGCGGTCCATGTGCCCTGCCTGTTTACAGGCTGCGATAATATGAATTGTTGCGTCGTGTTGGCGGTTATCTGCGCACATTCTGATATCCGCCTTGTCGTGATGCCGTCCGGGTTGACGAACGAGCATCCCGTGATGGCATAGCTGCTGTTGGCAAGGTTCGGGTTTCTTCCGTACGCAATTACATTTATCCGGCTGTTGTTCACGGCAGATGCCGGCACGCTTATGTTCGATATGAAAAGTCCCAGCAGCGCGGGCGGCGGCTGTTCCGAGGTTACGTTGAATGTCCCCAAGCCTGACCTTGAATCATGCAGCTCTGAGCAGTCGGATGTCAGCGAGCCCCGGAGCGAGCATGTGTCAACGCCCCATGAACCCGGAGCGTTCGCGAATATGTCCAGTGCGAGCGTGGGAGTGGACGTGCCTGCTACTTGGGCGCATGCCGTCGAATTGGATACGATTGAATTTGAAGGCGTCCTGAAGCTGCAGGTGACGCGCGCGAAGCGCGCCGTGTCTGACGGGTTCCTGATATTTATCCCGAGAGTTGCGCTGTTTCCGGCCTGCGTGTTCCCTGGCATCGTAAATGATATGAAGGAGAGATTGAGGCCGCGTATGACATTTATCGTTTTGCTCGCGTTCAGGGAATGCTGCTGAACAGCGGAAGCGCAGCTGGTGGATGCGTTGACTGTGCAGGTTGTGACGTTCCATCTTCCAACGACATCAAGGAAAGCAGGAAGACTGTATGTCCTTGCGTTATTGGCCGATATTCCCTCGCAGGAGGATGTAAGCAGCCTCGATGCGCCGGGAGGATTTCTCAAAAAGCAGCTGACGCTGGCGAACCTGTCATCATCCAACGGATTTGTTGCAAGCACGTTTATGTTTATGTTTGAGTTGTTGATCACGTCGCCAGTCGGGACGGTGACCAACGAGACGCGGACAACTTCAGGACCCGTGCTCGGGCAGGCGTTCTGGCTCACGTTTATCCATCCCGATGGCACGCAGTTGTCGGTGAATTCCCTGCATTCGCCCGTCGTTGCATTGAACCCCCTGTATAATCCGGATATGCATGTGTTTGTCACGTTGAACGTGCCGATGTTCGTCTCGCTGTCCTGCAGGGTCGCGCAGTCGGATGTCAGCGAGCCCCGGAGCGAGCAGTCGACAGTCGACCACGTTCCAACAGCATTCGCAAATACGCTCACGTCCAGCGGCGTGACCGAGCCTCCGCCAGTGACTTGCACGCAGGCTGTTGAATTCGGCACAAGCTGGTTGCTCGGCTTCCTGAAGCTGCAGGTGACGCGCGCGAAGCGCGCCGCGTCTGAGGGATTTCTTACGTTGGCGGTAAGTATTGCATTTGTGTTGACCTGTACGTTTGACGGCCGCACGAATGACTCAAACGAAAGATTCAGTCCTCTTATTACATTGAACGCCCTGCCGGCTGCGAAAGAATGCTGCCGTGTCGCGGAAGCGCAGCTGGTGGATGCGTTGACTGTGCAGGTTGTGACGTTCCATACGCCGACTATATTCGCAAATATCGGCGTGGCATAGTTTCGCGAGCTGCCGGCTTGTATCCCTTCGCACTGCGAAGTGAGAAGCTGCGACACGCCCGAAGGATTCCTCACGAAGCAGCTCGCGTAAGCGAATCTGTCGTCGCTGAGAGGGTTGGATACTGTTATTCCTATGGCGGCGTTCGTGTTGTTGATTACGTTGGAAGATGGCACTGACACGGATGTTATATGAACGACATTTGAATTAACAGGGCAAGGCCCGGCTGTCCTGTTCACCCACCCGGATGGCACGCAGCTATTGCCGAACTCTGCGCATGTGCCTGTTGCGTTAAAGGCGTGGTAAAGCCCGGGGGTGCACCCTCCGCAATTATTGATCACGCATGCCGTGCTGCACGTGGCATTGCAGGGCCCGTTGTTCGCTCCATTATCGCACTGCTCGTTTCCATCCACTTGTCCGTCCCCGCAAAATCCCAGCACGCCCGTTGTGCTCGCGTTAAACTGTCCTGCCTGCACGCGCCTGTCGTGCAAAGCGGCCGAAGAGCAGTCGGGATTGACCGAGCCGAAGACGTTGCAGGCCTCCACATTCCACACGCCTGTCCTGTCCACGAACATGCTGACAGGCATGCTGGCAGAGCCATCAACAAGCGCGCACAGGGATGAATTTGCCGACTGCACGTTAGCAGGATTCCTGAATACGCATGAAGCACTTCCGTAGCGCGGAACCGAAGGATTCAGCACGGATATTATTACCGTAACGCTGGACCTGTTCAGGGCGCTGGAAGGCACTGATATTGACGCTATTGAAAGATTGTTTCGTGCGAGCACGGTGAACGAGCCGGGATTGCTGTCCATGTTCGTTGCAACAGGATTCGAAAAGTCGGGACTTGAAGACTTGTAAGTCGTGCAGCTGTTCACGTTCCATGTGCCGACAGCATTTGTCGTGACATTCATCGGGAATTGCCGCGTCGTGCCCGGCTCCATGCCCGCGGCGCTGCTCAAGACAATCGTTCCGTATGGCGGCGCCAGCGTGCAGGTCGCGTTGACATATGCAACGCCTGAAGTGGGGTTGTTGGCGAAAACGCTGATGAAAGCGGGCGAGCCGTTGATTATGGGAGTTGTCGGAAGCGTGACTGATTCTATGAAAACATCATCAGGAATCGAAACTGTATAGCTGGCAGACTGCAGGGAAACATTGTCGCGCACAAGACCCACGCATCCCGAAAACTCGCTTGCGGACACCTGGCATCCGCTGATGGTCCAGTTGCCAAGCCTGTCAGCCAGCATCCTGACTTCAGCCGAGGATCTGGCAATCAGCAGGTTGCCTTCTGTCCCGCCTGCGTCTATGCTGGTGCACGCCGAGTCATTCCTCCTGACCGCGCCCAGCGGGTCGGTGAAATCGCACCGCACTTTCACGAATTTCTCGACATCGTCCGGGTTATCCACGGTCGCTGTGACGACTGCCGAGCGCCCCCTCAATACGGTTGACGGCGCAGATATCGATTCTATGTATGTGCCTGAACCGGGGAGCGCCCTGAACGTGCCGGTGACTGGCGTCTGGTTTATCTCGTAAGAGCAGTCGCTCCTCACTGATCTTCCAAGGGTGCAGCTGTAGCTGTATTGACCAAGCGTTCTTGGTGTGAATGACATGCCGAAGGTCGTGTTTCCTTCAAGCATCAGGCAGCTCGAGCTGTCCTTCGTGATGCTGCCGTTGGGGCTGGTCACGCTGCAATGCACCTTGGCATAAGCAGTCCTGTTCCCTGTCTTTGTGATGAGCGCCGGCAAAGCGGACGTGCGGTTGAACCTGACGGTCGGAGGCATGTCAACAGTCAGCCGCACGCGGAGCGGCGATATGATACCGCGCAGTATGCGGTTTATCTCGTCCAGCGCCGCATTCGACCTGCTTATTATTTCCCGCGCCTTTTCAACAGTCAGGTCGCGCATGGTGACGTTCATGTAATTGAGATGGTCCTTTGTCAGCAGCAAGGCATCATTCAGCACATCCAGCGTCTCGTTGTTTGCTGTCTCGCTTTCCCCGTTCTGGCGTATGAATTCGTCTACCTGCATTATCTGTATTGAAAGGTCCTGGTCCAGCTGGTGGAATATGCCGAGCAGCCTGTTTATTTCCTCTATATTAAAGGCGGGGCATGATGCATTGCTGACGGGGCTGAGCACCGTCAGCTGCTCGGAGGTCCCGATTGGTATGCCGCGCGCGGCGAAGTAAAAGCTTGCTGTTCGGTCGCTGCAGCGCAGTTCGCACCTGCCTGTTACCGAGCCGCAATAATTCGCGCTGTTCTGCCCGCGGTTCCCGCTTGCATACGCAGCCATGCAGCTGGCAGCTGATGAGCGGCTGCTGCAAACATAGAATGTGGCTGCACGGAGCTCCGTCCTTGTCGTGCCCGAGAAGTTGATGCCCCGGTTCGTAGTGAGGGCTCCGAGTGGCATGTGGAAGCCGTTGGTGTCGACGTTGCCGAAAACCACGGCGATTGCTTTGCTGTCATTCACTCCAGGCGTCCTTCCGCGGCCCAGCGGCCGGACATGGACGATGCACGCCTCGCCGCCCTCGTGCCTGCAGTTCTTGCTGCTCGAATTGCCGACAGTTATCGTGAGCTGCATTGGACTGCTGATTCCGCATGACCTGTTCGTCCATCCCACTGTTTCAGTTCCGTTGCTCACGACCCTGTACTGGCATTCCGTAATGTTGGTTTGCCTCGGCTCGTCAACAACCAATACAGTAAAATTGCTGCTCACCCATCCTGCCGGCGAAGCGGTTATGCGGGACAATGGAGTATTCCAGTCGATGCTGTAGAAACGCTCGGAAGTGTCCTGGATGGGGGTCCCGTTGAATGCCGCGTCCACTCTTGATATGACCCGGCACGTATTCTGTCCAAGATCCCTGCAGTCGCCATCGGGCCCGACATTGACGGTGAAATTGCTGTTGCACGGTCTCTGCGCATCGTCCACCGTCTTTGTGGAAGCTGTTCCGATGCTGTAAACATCATAGCTGCACGTTAGATTCGCGCCGCTGACGAAAGACCTGTCCTGCACGGTGACCGTGAAATTGCCGCCCTGGTAACTGTTTCCGGGAGGAGAGGTTATGTTCGTGAATAATGATTTTATCAGGAACGCGCGGCTGTACGGCTGCCCGACATTGCCGATGACGTCGCGCGCGAATACGGAAACCGAGCAGGCGCCCTGCGGGCTGCAGTCTTTTCCTTCGCCTACTTCAACCGTGAACTGTGCATTGCAGGTTCTTATCTTCGCGCCTGCTGGAACGCTTCCCCCGGCGCTGTTCACTGAGCCGAACTGCACGAATGCCACGCCGGCGCGGTTCATGAAAGTCAACGGCACGCCCCCGTCGATTACGGTAATTGCAGGCACATAATTCGGTTTTGTCGTGTCCTCTGCCACATCAAACGGCTGCCCGACAGACCAGTCGCTTTTTATCTCATATACCGTGTTTCCGTAATCAACAGTCGGATGCCAACTGGAAACGAAATAGCTTCCGGCAGCGGCGCTGTAAGTTATGTCATAAACCCCGGTGCTCGGCGCAGCTATCCTCACCTGGCTGGTCAGCATCCCGTCCTCCTTCGCGGAGCGGCGGTAAACGACTCCGCCGCTGTCATAAATTACATCATACTCGTTCCTTTCCGGATTGAAGAAGACCGAGCTGACGCCGGGCTGCGACGAAATCTGGAACGGTGCAGTTATGAAACCGAGGTTGTTGTTTAGAATCCTTCCGGTCACGAACCCATTTGCATCGTTGTATGTGACCATGATGCTGTTCGTTCCGGCAGCTATTGAAGGTGCCCAGCTTCCCCCGGATGTTACAATGACTTCATTAATGCTGTTGCCGTCTGCAGAAACAGAAGCAACAACAAGACTGGCCCCCTGCGAGCCCCCACGCGTGCAAGGGACATAGAATTTTTTTGAAGCTCCACTGTAAGAAATCTCGCCAAGTGATGACGCATGAGTTCCGATGCCGCAAATGCTCGCTACCACAAAATTCTGCTTGACAAAAGTTCCGTCAGGCCTTATTATGGATCCGTAAGCGGGTCCGGCTGCATTGCCGATAGCAGTTCCCCATACTGCCAGAAATGTGTCATCATCCTCGTCGTATGCAACTTTTATCCCGCCGTTGAAGTCGTTGTTGGTGCCAAGTATGAAATTCCCGCCCTGAAGTGTCCCGTCAGACTTTATCAGCTGCGCTTTCGCCCATCCCTGGTCATCGCCGCCTGCAGGGTTGTAATTCCATGCCGCCAGCGCAACCTTGCTTCTTGTGCTGTATGCTATGTCCATCGGTCTCCAGATCTCCACGCCCTGCGTTAATTGTACGTTGCCGCCCGGCAGGTTTGCTTGCGATCCGTTTGTGCCAGCCGTGGTGTAATAGCAGCTTCCAAGCCCGCTGTCGTCAGCATCCGTCGCTGTAACAGGGAAGTTTCCCGTCTGCACGCTGTTCGCCGCGGGCGCCGTTATGACAGAAGTGGGAGGAGTGTTGTCGACTATCACGCTTGTCCTGTGCGCCGCTGAATATAATCCTGACTCGTCCTGCACGCGGCAGTAGAGGTTCCTGAAATGCCCGCCGCCGCGCCACTCAGCTGGCACTGTGAAAGTGCATGTCGGGTTACTGTCTGCATAGCTGCCGGTGCAAAGGTTTGGGTTGAATCCGCTGCCGCCGTCACCGTCGCGCGGTGTGTTGTTTGGATCGCCCGTGGTGGCCAACCATGTCGGTGCAAATGAACTGCCAAGTGAACCGCTAAGTGAATTCAGGAAATTCGCTTCTGTCCCGCTGAGCTGTGACTGTATGGATCCGCTGCTGAGGTCAAAGCCCGCTTCTGTGTGGAATGTCCATGCTGCTGCGCCGGCCGACTTCGCTTTTGTAACCGCCGTGATAAAGTTAGCCGATGTAAGGGAACTTCCTGGCACCCATCTCTGGGGTTCCTGAAGATAAATAGGCTTTCCTGCTGCCATAAGACCGGCAACAGCAGTGTCTGTGCGGTCGTACCAGTTACCGGCGCGCGAGTCATGATACATTACGACATCAAGGCCCGCTGAATTCACAAGGCTAGCCGCTTCAGACGGGCTTGCCTCGTAGGCAACCGAAGCGCCGATAGGATACTGTGTTGTTACCTGCTTGATGGCGTTCTTTATGTCTACAACATCGCTCTCTGCCAAGTATGTAATGGCGCCGTTGTGCTCGTTCTGAATATCTATAAGCACATTGCTGAAGCCCCACTGATTCATGTTCCCTGTCGTTTCTATGATGCCCCTCTTGTAGTTGGCAACGCTTAGCCCGCTTACGGTTTCCCTTGCAAAGCTGACGTCAACAGCCAGTCCTGCAGCCTGTGCCTTGGTCAAGACGGTCCTTAGTTTGTTGAGTTGTGTGGTTCTCAGGTTTCCGCTGCCATCCATGAGCGTGTCGCTGGCGTAATCATAAACTCCGTTTGTGGTGTCCCACCAGTTGGGGAAAATCCTTATGCCGCCAATGCCCTTTGATTTCAGGTAGGCAAAATCGCTGTCCAATATGCTGTCCGAGGCGCGCAGCGCATCATAATAGGAAATGAAAACAGTAAAACTGCTCTGGCCGAAAAATGAAAGCGTCGTGCCCGTCGACGTGGCGCTGCCTGTTATCCTGAAAGTAGGGCTTGCAGTAACACCGCCTGTCGGCGAACCGCCGCATCCTGCTGGCTGTACCCATGCGCCCAGCGCGCCGCCGGGATATCTCTGCGTCACGTCCTGCCATGCCGGGGCTGCGTTAGGACTGCCGCACGATCCTATTATATCTATCACGTCAACGCCGCCGGGGCCGCTCGTTCCTCTGTACGCTATCGCATCTTCGCTCGGATCGTTGACATTGCCGCGCTTGCCGTTGCGTCCCCAGCTGCTGTCCTGCTGCCATAATCTGCATGCGACCTCGTTCGTGAATGCGTTGCAGTCGCTTATAAGTGAAGGGTTTTCATTGTGAACTTGCTGCACAACAGAAAACCTGTTCGGCACGCTCCCGCCGCCGGTTCCGCCCGTGCCGTTAGTGCCACCGCCTCCTGTGCCTGTCGGAGAGCCGCCAGACTGTATAGGCGCAAGCCAAGGCCGCGATGGATCTGTGTTCTGCCCAAGTACGCTCCATGATGGCGTAGACGCCTCACCCGCTGCTATAAGCACATCAACAATAACATTGCTCGGCCGGTGGTACAGTATGTCACAAGCGATATCAACGCCCTGCGGCGATGGGCATCGAGTGCCGCCGGATTTCGTCGACAGTCCCCAGCCGCCTGCCCGCTCAATCCATGCCATCTCATTGAGCATCTGCCCGAGCTCCTGGTCTGAAGGCTGCGCCCCGTAGTTTGCGCGGACTGCCCGGACCGTTGAAAGGATATTCGGCGTGCTCCCGCCACCTGTGCCTCCGCCGGTTCCGTTAGTGCCGCCGGTTCCGGTGCATCCGCCTGTAGTGCCGTCGATGACGCGGCCCTCGTCAGTCCCGCAGACTAGGCGGACTTTTTCCCTTTGTCCGCTTATGGTGTCAGGGTCGCTCGCGACCGAGCTCATGTTAATTGTGCCGGTAGGAGCAACGCGGCGCGGCGCTGCTGTTATGGAAGTAAGAGTAGGAACACTTCTTCCAGGCTGAGTGGTACATCCACCTCCGCCTGTGCCGCCACCGCCTGTGCCGCCACCGCCTGTGCCGCCACCGCCTGTGCCGCCACCGCCTGTGCCGCCACCGCCTGTGTTGACAGTCCTGCATGTGCCGTTCGTGCATCCGGCTGCGCAAAGCGTCGCGTTAGCCCAGCTGTTTCTCGTCTGGTTAATAACGAACCCTGAAGTGTTGTAGCTGCCGTATAAGGAAAATGTCGCGTCAGTGACTTCTTTCGCACATCCATAGCTGCGGTATTGCTGCAGTGTGACAAGCGCTCTGTAACTTCCGTTAACGCACTGGTATGAGGAATTTCCGTCGATCCATCCGTTGAGCGAAGCTGGCGATATGCAGCGTGGCGCGGTTATGCTTGTGTCTTCCGTTGGCGTCTGCGTGCATTCCGAGGTCGTGCCGGCGCACAGCGGCGCCAGTACAGGCTTGCCGCCTGCCCCCGCAACGCACTTCTGTGTCGGCGACGGGTTGAGAACCTGGACTTTGAACTGGGCTGCTATGCTTCGGGTCGTTTCTGTCGTGCGTGTGGCAGCCCGTGTGTCGGTGACGCGCAGCCTGAACTGCAAGCTTGTCTTGTCAACAAGGTCCGTGATATCTGACGGCGACCCGTATGCCACGGTCGCGAAGCCTGTCACGGAAAAGGTTGGTTTGGATGTAGCGGCACCCGGCTTCAGGTTATGAACCATAATGTTGTTTGCGATGTATGTATGAAACGGCTCGACGTTGAAATTATACACGGCAGCCTGCTTCGAGACCTGCCGGACTGTGGCGACCCTGACAGGAACAGCCCGGCTGCCGTCTGCCTTGTAGACGCGGTCGCCAGCCTTCAGGTCCCTGGCCTGCACGAAATATTTGTGTATTGCAGGAACTCCTGGAGCGACTGTTCTGACGTAAAACGGGTGCCTGTCGGTTACTTCCAGGTTTGAGCCGTCACCGAAGCCAACTGCATAGACTTCCTGGATGTCCCTCGTAAGGACGTAAGTGACGACGCCAACGGAGAACGTTCCGGTCTCCGGATCGAACGAGCGAACCCTGTCTCCGACACTTATCTCTTCGATTGGCTTGGAACCGCCGTCAGCAAGCATCACGGGCGTGCCGGAAACAAAGCTGCTTCCGCCTGTGCCGCCTGTTCCGCCTCCGCCTGTGCCGCAGTCGCCGCTGCAGACCTCGCCGGCATCATCTGCAACAAGTGAGGTGACGGTCAGCGTGTGAAGGCATTCGGGATTGTAGTTGGCCGGCAGCGGCAGCGAGAAGAGCTCTGTCGTGCATGCAGGAGCCGTTGCCCACCTCCCGCCCGACATGTAAGCATTGGCGACGCACACCATTCCGGTATCAAAAGTATATTCTATCTGGTTGTTGTTCTTCGTGCAGTAGCCCCATTTGCACACCGCAGTTGAAGGGCAGTTGGCGTTGGAAGTGCACGCAGGCGGGCTGCCGCTCCCGATTACGGTGTCTGTGGTATTGGGTGTCGTAGATGTTGGTGTCCCGCCTCCGCATGTATCAAACGAGGGGTTACAATATTCACCATTAAGCTGATCGCAGTCTTCATCCTGTAAGCATGGCGCGCCCGGGGTCGCATACGCGTAGAATCCCAGAACTAGAAATGATGTTACAACGATGACTAGAGCTAAAGCCGTTTGAGCTTTCATGTACACTAGGATTTTATTGGTTTTCCCGTAATAAATAGATTCCAAGGGTCAATTTCATTGTTTTTGGTGATGATTAACCTACCCTGCATGTTTTAATTTCGTCACAACAATTAGATTTATGGAAGCGGAAGTGGATGCATTGGAAAAATTGCTTGACGAGAACGGCGCGAACTATAAAGTTCTCACTCACGAGCGCGTTTTCACGTCGCAGCAGGCAGCTAAAATCCGCGGCGTTCCATTGTCGAGCGGCGTGAAGGCGATGGTGGCGAAGTCGGCGGGCGGATTTTTTCTAGTTCTCGTGCCCGGCGACAGAAGGATTGATTTCGAAAAGGTGAAGAAAAAGGCAGGAAAGGCGAAGCTCGCGAGCCCCGAGGAGGTTTTCAGGATAACAGGCTGCGAGGTTGGCAGCGTCCATCCATTTGGCAATTTGTTCGGGTTGCGCGTGCTGATGGACAGGCATATCCTGGACAGCGAGACGGTCAATTTCAACGCAGGACTTCATGAAATTTCGATAAACATGGACCCGAAAGATATGACAGGAATAATAAAGCCTGAAATCGGGGACTTTTCAAAATAAACGCCACAACCGTCAAAGTTTTCTCCTGAATTCGTCCTTGATTGAAGCACACCTGTCCCCGATTAGCCCAAGCTGCTTTACTATGCCGTCGTAATTCTCCTGCCTGTAATTTCTTTCTATGGCCTTTATCATGCCATGCATCTCGCCCACAGAAGATTTTAGCTGTCCATTCCTGACCACGCCGTCCTGTTCAAGCATGCCTATTTTGCGCAGTGTCTCGAGCAGCAGGGAGCACAATTCTTCTATCCTGCCCAAGTTTTCAATAGCGTCACAAACCAGCATCCTGTATGGTTTTTTCATATGGCTCACCGCAAAGAACTAGAAGCTATCAGCCTGGCGGCATTTAATGGCGAGCCTCATCGCCTGCATTAGACTTGTTCTTTCATCTATTTAGCTATTTCTCTTTGCTATCCAGCACCTTGAACATCTGGTAGAAGGCGGCAGTGTACAGGAAATATATCAGCCACAGTATGACGGGCCAGTTGGCGGGCGAATAGTTCCAGAGCCCCATACCCACGCCAATCGCTTCGCTCACGATTCCAATAGCAAGTCCGATGAAACCGAAGCGTGCGGCGCCTTTGGTGCTTTTTCTTAGATGAGAAAATATCACGAACAATGCCAGTGCAAAACCGAACAGCACGTACCAGCCGGAAGGGAAATCGAAGACTATCATAAAAAATCACGGCGTCAGCCTTTCAGTGTCTCTTGGGAACAATGTCGCTTCTCTCACGTTTTCCAGCCCCAAAATCTGCATAGTCAACCTTTCTATGCCGAGGGCAAATCCCCCATGCGTCGGAACGCCCCATTTGAAGAAATCCGCGAACCATTTTACAGACTCGGGGTTCATACCCTTTATCTTCGCCTGCTCGATTATCTTGTCATAGCGATGCTCCCTCTGTCCGCCTGAGCTCATCTCTATGCCCTTGAAGATCAGGTCAACGCTCCGCGCCCACTCGCCGTCGCGCATCACGTAGAACGGCTTCACCTTGAACGGGAATTTGTTGACGAAGAAGAAATCCGACTTGTATTTTTTCTTGACATACTCGCCCAGCATTTTTTCAGCCGCGCCGCTCAGGTCTTCGCCTCGGGGCAGCTTCTCCCCGAGCTCTTCAAGGATGTCGTATATGGCCGGGAACTCAAGTATGGGAATTTTCTTCGGAATGTCAAGCTCGATGTTGAACATCTTCAGCTCCTTCTTGCAGTCCTTCTGCAGCTTTTCCATCGTGTATAGCACGAGCTCTTCTTCCAGCTTTATCACGTCATACTCATCATCGATGAAAGAAGTCTCGACAGCCATCACGCGATGCTCGCACATGTGCCTTGCCGTATGGGAATGCTCTGCACGCCACGCCGGCCCAACGTCGTACACTCTTTCAAGTCCGCCGGCTATCGCGAGCTGCCTGTGAAGCTGCGGGTCCTGCCGGAGAAAAGCTTCCTTGTCAAAATAAACGACCGAGAAAACCTCCGAGCCGCTCTCTGATGCTACGCCCATCAGGCACGGCGTGAATATCTGCATGAAATCGTTTTCTTTCAGGAAGGCTTGCATCTCCTGCAGCAGCGTTGACTGGACCTTGAATATCGCATGGTTCTCGGGCTTTCTCAGGTCCACGCTCCTGAAATCCAGGCGTTTGTCCAGCCCTGTCTTTATTCCCGGAGAAATATCTATTGGAAGAGGTTCTGCCTCGGCGAGCACCGTCACGCTGCTCGGCACTATCTCCAAGCCGTTGGGGGCGTTCTTGCTCTCGACGGCTTTCCCTTCTACGGATATCACGCTCTCGCGCGGCAGTCCATCAAGTACTTTGAGGATGTGTGGGTCTGTCTTGTCCTTCTTCGCGATTATCTGCATGAGTCCCGTCGAGTCCCTCAAAATGATGAAAAGAATTCCGCCGAGCGCGCGCTTTTCATGTACCCATCCGGCAACTTTCACGCCGCCAGGCTCAATGTCTTTTGCAAGATGTGTGCGAAGCATTCAATTATTCACCTTGGATAGTATATTTCTTTACCATTATAGTGAACCCCTGGTTCACATATAGTTCACAAGGAAATATTTTTATATGTTCTCCTTCCTTGTAGAACTATAAAGGCTTTCTTTTTAAAAGAAAGGGTTTATCACAATACGTAAGCATTGTAGAAGATAGTCCAGATGATGAGCCACATGAACAGGTAAACTATCACGCCGTTCCCGAGCCACCATTTCGCGCCTTCTTTTATCTTGAAGAGAGCGCGCATTATGAGAGTGGCAACGACAAGGACAATAAGGGCTGCAAGCGTCGCGTAGGCCGTGTGGTTTATCAAAAGCGATGCATAGCCCATTATTATAGCAACGATCGTATAGACAGCAGTCGTCCTCAATTCCATGTCGAAATATGATCTGAGCCCCATGAAATCACTTTTTTGCGAATTTCCCTATTGTCATCTGTTCCCGCTGCTCCTTTATCCGCTGCGCGGTGAGCCAGCTCTTCCTCACGAAGTCCGGGAACTCCTTATTCCTTTTAATCCAATCCTTTAAAAACGCAATCGTGATTTCATCGTGGCTGTATCCAGAGCCAAAATACCCGTGCTTCTTGTGCAGTTTCCTGATGTCCTTGTCCCTCTCTGTCTTGGCTATTATGGATGCCGCTCCGACCTCCAGGTGGTTCTTGTCCGCAAAGTTCTCGCAGACGATATGCAGATTCTTGTTGCTCACCCTTGACATGACTTTCTTTGAGAAGTTTTTCGTATTGACCTCAGGAGAATCAATGACGACCTTGCCGGGCTTCAGCATGTTTATGATGTGCTGCATGCGCTCTATCTCGATTATGTTCAGGTTGGTCTCGCTGCGGAGCTTGTCTATCTCACGGGCGGTTATCTTCAGGACAACAAAATCATCCGCGATTTCTTTCAGCATCGGCGCAAGAGTTTCGCGCTTTTCCGCCGCAAGCATTTTCGAGTCCTTCACACCAAGCTCTTTAAGCTGCGGCAGGTCGCTCTCGTCAATAAGGTATCCGCAAATAGTTAGCGGGCCGCAGACTGGCCCCCTGCCCGCCTCGTCGATGCCGAGAATCTTCATAGAAAATAGGTTTCGTTGGAAAGAATTAAAGCTAATGGAGCCTGCCGACATAGCGCACGCATTCTAGGAGTTCCTTGGGCGGCAGCTCAATTCTTCTTTCGCCGTACGCATTATTTCTCAGGGGCTCAACGAATACCCTATAAGCGTCGGCGTCGGCACGATTGCCCAAAATATAACGCCTTTCTGATTCATCGGGAAAAATGACTGAACCGCTCGGGATTCCAAAAAATTCAAACGCATAGCGGAACTCTTCTGCTTCGCGCTCCGCCCTTTCAGTCCTTGAAAAGTCCCAGAAAGGGTCTATAATAGCGACCTGGCTGTCGGCTCCTGTAAATCCGGCGGCTCTCAGAAGCAATACAATTCCGGCCTTCCTGGTTCTGTAGGAATTTATAACGAGCTCCGGCTCGCGGGAATGTGCGCCATTGAGCTCGGCCCACTTGCAACCTTCATAATATTCGAGCTCCCTTGTATCCCTGTGCTTGGTCAAAGCCTCTGTACTCAGCGATCTTTGCCTGACATCTTCCGGATCGTTTGAAGCATTCACGTTTAATATCATTTTTCTCAATGTGCCGTCAGCAGCCATCCTTCTCTTTCGCGGATTTCTGCATGTCTGCGGATCTACAAAATAATTGGCAGGGAAGTATCCGATTTCATCAACTGCGAAAAATCTTGGTTCAGGAGGCGGAACAGAGGGATTAGAATAAGGGGATGTCATGGATTGAGGTTCTGCTGCACTTGGAAAATCCATCTAAGTATAGTTGTCTCGAGTCGTATAAATAATTTTTACGAAATTATTGCGGCGTTTTATTCTAATCCAATTGTGATGCAAGATCACATCTTCTTTGTATACCTGCGGTTAAAACCGCAGGTTTGTGAGAAGATGGGATCCCAGATTCATTGTGTTTCACAAGAAAGACTGAA
>Ga0209211_10006696_pt1 | contig 16548 bp, 14 predicted proteins | sample RifGroA2_FD_183992 | JGI IMG/M metagenome (GOLD analysis project Ga0209211, IMG submission 183992) | Groundwater microbial communities from Rifle, Colorado, USA - Groundwater A2 (SPAdes) (version 2) | ecosystem: Environmental > Aquatic > Deep subsurface > Groundwater | place: Rifle, Colorado... | reverse complement strand
CTTGTCGGCCACGTTCCGCTCCTCGTCGAAGCCCATGGCGCCGTAGGGGCAGGCCCAGGCGCAGAAGCGGCAGCCGATGCACTTGCTTTGGTCGATCAGCACCACGCCGTCGTCGGCGCGCTTGAAGATGGCGCCGGTGGGGCAGGCCTGGCGGCAGGCCGGCTGTTCGCAATGCATGCAGGGCATCGACATGAACGACAGTCGGCTGCCGGCTTTCGGATCGATGCGGATGACCTTGTTGCGGGATTTCGTGGCGCCGTTTTCGACCTTGCAGGATGTCTCGCAGGATCTACAGCCGATGCAACGCTCGATATCCACCATGATGGCATATTGGCTCATTTCAATTCCTTTCCAAGTCCTGATGTTGCTGACATTGAGCGCTCGCGTCAGGCCTTGACGACCCGGCAAACGAGTGCCTTGTAATTGACCTGGTCGGAGACCGGGCAGCGCTTGTTCTTGTCGACGATGTAGTTGATCGACTTCCATGGACTGAACGGCTGCCGGTGCGAATAGGTATTGGGTACGAACACCGTGTCCTTGCGTATGCCCTCATAGACCCAGGCCTTGGCCAGGACGTAGCCCATGATGCCCTCCACCCTGACCGTATCGCCGGTGAGCACGCCGATTTTTGCGGCTTTCTCGGGATGGATCATGCAGAACTGGTCGGGTGACTGCTCGTTGAGGCTGGTTATCCAGTGGGTGCCGTCGCCGAAGTGCGCGGCACTGGGCCGTCCGGTGGTCAGATACAGGTCGAATTCCGCCAGTTCTGGTTTCGCTGGATATTTGATCTTGACCCGTCGCGCGCGCATGTTGCCGACCGCCACGATCCCCTTCATCTGCGAGGTGATCCCGACATCGGCATCGGAGTCCAGATATTCCAGGTAGGGCAACCCGTCTTTCATGCCGATTTCCGGATCTACATAGAATTCGGGCAGCGGGCTGATGCCCTGGGCTGCATACATCTTCTCCAGTTCTTCGGTCCAGATTTCGATCTTGCCCGAGGGCCGGGGGAATTGTCCCTTCTTGCCCGGTACGCCATTCTTTTCCGTATACAACGTGCCCACCTCGGGCGAATCCGGCTTCGGCAGCGGCCCCCTCAACGAGGCATCCTTGCTGGCGAGGAAACGCTCTGGCGAAAAACCGGTCTTCTTGGCCATGACTCGCTGCAGAACGATGGGGTCCTTGTATTCGTCCTTGAAAATGTCGCCCCAGCCCATCTTCTTGCCGAGCTCGATGAAGATCCAGCGCTCCGGCCAGGCCTGGTGCATGGGCTTGATGATCTGCGGCACGAAAATATTGCGACGCTCGTCGGAAACCGGCGTCACGCCGCCAGACTCGGCCCACGGCGATACCGGCAGGATGTAGTCGAAATACAGCGTTTCGGCGCTGGGGAACATGCTGTAGTAAACCGACACATCCAGGTTGTCGAGGGCGGTCTCGGCCCGCCCGATGTCGCCCCATTGCACCAGCGGGTTGCTGGTGGAAATGAAGGCCTTGATCGGATAGGGCTTGCCGGTGACCATCGCCTCGACCCAGGCGATGGGCGATCTGCCCAGCCGCTGTCGCTTGGGCTTGACCACCCTGTCATCCGGCACCGAAATGCTGCCCATCGGCGTCGCACCGTTATTGCCGCAGCCGTAACCCATGGAGGGCTTGCCGTAATGGCCGGTGATCGCGGCGAGCATGTGGAAGGCGCGATGCGTGATGTGACCGTTGGTGTGGTGGGAAAGGCCCGCATTGCCCATGATGATGGCTTTCTCGGTCCGGGCATACTCTTCGGCTATCTGCTTGATGGTTGCGGCCGGAATGCCGCAGACATTCTCGGCCCATTCCGGGGTGTATTTTTTCTCGGCGAGGAAAGCTTTCAGCTTGTCGAAGCCCAGCACCTTCTGCTCGATGAATTCCTTGTTGTGCAGGTCCTTCTCGATGATGTGCGTCATCATCGCCAAGGGCAGCGCCATGTCGGTCGATGGCTTGATCGGCAACCACAGATCGGCCAGGCCGGCGGTTTCCGACATGCGCGGGTCCACCGCAATGATTTTGGCCTTGCCCATGACCCGCCGGTCATTGACCTTGCCGTAGGCCACGACCTTGCAGGCGGCCATGTTGGCGCCGACGAACATGTACCAGTCCGCCCCGCCGAAGTCGTCCCGCGTGTAGGTCCATGGCGGGTTGTTATGGCCGAGGATGGAGTTCGAGGCCGTGGTGCCGGCCAGGTTGCAGAACGGCCCGGTGCCCTCGCGGTGAGGTGTGCCATGGAGCTTCTGGAAGGTGCCGGTGAGCCCCGCCCGCGCCTGGGATTCGCTCCTGCCGCCGGTCCACCAGGCCAGTGCCTCCGGACCGTGCTTGGCGCTGACCGCCTTGAGTTTCTCGGCGATTTCCGTCAGCGCCTGATCCCAACTGATCTCTTGGTAGGACTCCGGCTTGCCGCGCGGCCCCACCCGTTTCATCGGCGCCTTGAGGCGATACTTGTTGTAGAGCATGGCCGCGCTGGCCTGCCCCTTGGGGCAGAGCCTGCCTTCGGTCACCGGGTCGTCCGGATTGCCGTAGATGTTCACAATCCGGCCCTCGCGGACATGCACCTTCATGCTGCACGTGCTCTGGCAGAACGGGCAGCCCGCGGTTATCACCTGCTCGGGCAGGGGCGCGGCCCCGGCATCGCCGTAGCGCCCGGCGAGCGGAACGGCCTGGACGGCTTGGGCGGGTCCGGACACCGGCAAACCGGCGAGGGCGGCGGTGGCCCCGGTTACCTTCAGGAAAGTCCTTCTGGACAGTTCAGTATCGTTCATGATTTTCTCCAATGTGTTTCCTCAAATCCGCTACCGAGATCCACAACACCCGGCATCGCGCGGAATCCTAGCCACCCGTCATCGACATGAACCGGACAATTGCTCCGGTCTGTCTGCCAAACTCATGGCGCGCCGGCTTGCGGCGCAATCCTTCCAGCAGAGCCTGTTCCAGTTCGTCATCGCTGCAGCCGTCACGCAGCAACGGCCGGAATTCCACACGATCATCCTGGCCAAGGCACAGGTGCAGCGCGCCGTCGACCGACAGGCGCACCCGGTTGCAGGTCTCGCAGAAGTGCTGGGAGATGGGTGTGATGAAGCCGATCTGGAAGCTGCCGTCGGGCGCGACCAGGTAGCGCGCCGGCCCGCCGCCCGGTACCACGCCGTCGATCAGGCCGAAGCGCCGGCGCAGGCGTTCGCGTACCGGCCGCAGATCGAGGAATCCGGCGCTGCGACCGGTCTCGCCCATCGGCATGGTTTCGATCAGCCGCAGGACAAAGCGACGCTCCATGCACCAGGCCACCATGGCATCGATTTCCGCATCCGTGGTGCCGGCCAGCGCCACCATGTTGATCTTGATGGAGCGGAAACCTGCGCTGCGTGCGACTTCCAGTCCGTCGATGACCTGCGGCAGGGCATCCCTTCGGCAGATCGACTGAAACCGCTCGCGCTCCAGGGAGTCGAGGCTGACGTTCAGCCGGGTGATCCCGGCCTGCCGCAGCGGCGCGGCGAACTTCGCCAACTGCGTACCGTTGGTCGACAGCGAGAGATCGTCGATGCCTGGCAGTGCCGCCAACCGCCGTGCCAGGTCGGGCAGGTTCTTGCGTAACAATGGCTCGCCGCCGGTGAGGCGGATGCGCTTCAGTCCCAGGCGGGCGAACACCGACAATAGCCGCTCGATTTCGTCGAAGCTCAGCCAGTTTTCCGACTCCTCGTAGCCCCTGAATCCCTCCGGCATGCAGTACGAACAGCGCAGATCGCAGCGGTCCGTGACTGATAGCCTCAGGTAGTCGACGCGGCGACCGAAGCTGTCTTCCAGCATGACTATTCCGCCTTTGCCGTTCCGACCTCACCTGCCGTGCCGGCCGTGCTGGGTTGCTTATGGGCGATGCCCTTATGACAGTCGATGCAGGTCTCGCCTTTCTTCTGGCCTTCCTTGTGCCCGCGCCAGGCTGTCGAGGTCTGGGTAGCCTTGGACATGCCGTCGTAGCTGTGGCAATTGCGGCATTCGCGGGAATCGGAGGCCTTCATGCGCGCCCACTCGCTTTCCGCCAACTGCAGGCGCTTGGCCTCGAACTTTTCGGGCGTGTCGATGCTGCCCATGATCTTGCCGTAAATCTCGCCGGAGGCCTGGATCTTGCGCGCCATCTTGTGCACCCAGTCCTTCGGCACGTGGCAGTCGGAGCAGATGGCGCGCACGCCGGTGCGGTTCGAGTAGTGCACAGTCCTCTTGTATTCCTGATAGACCGTGTCCTGCATCTCGTGGCAGGAGATGCAGAACTCCAGCGTGTTGGTCGCCTCCATGCCAGTGTTGAAGCCGCCCCAGAAGATTATCCCGGACAGGAAACCGACCACCAGCACCGACAGCAAGGAAAACCTGGCGGTGGGGCGCCTGAGAACTGCCCAGGCGCGCGCGAGCGCACCCGGTGCCTGGCGATCGTTCATTCGGGAATTTCCTTGGCGGTCTTCTGGAATTCGGCGCGCACCTTGGGCACCGGTTCGCCCTCGAAAGCGCCTTTCAGCTTGTAGTGTTCATGCAAGGCCTTGGTGCGCACCGCCTTGTCGTACTCGAACTTGTACTTGGCATCGACGGTCGGCGTAAAGGGCGTGAATGGGGCCTTGGCGCCCTTGAGCGGCGAACCCTGGTAATTCAGATGGCAGGCGGCGCAGGCCTTTTCGTAGTCGAAGTTCTGACCGGCCGTCACCAGTGTTTTGCGCGGAGTGGTCTTCGAAGTCCGCAATAACTGCTTTTCCGCTATGCCATGTCCGTCGCGATAACCTTCCCCAGGGCCGTGGCAGGATTCGCAGCCGACCGAGCCCAATGCCGTGTCGCCCCCTGGGGGCGAACCGATCTTGTAGCCGCCGGGTTTGCCGTAGCCGGTGCTGTGGCAACCGATGCAGTCCTTGTCCTTGGTGTAGTCCTTCGCCGGGTCGAGCTTGGCCTTCTTCTTTTCTTCCACCTTGGTATTGGCTTTCAGGGAATCAAAAGCCTTGGCGTGCGTCGTAGCTGCCCAGGAGTCGCCGTGGACGCCGTGGCATTTGGTGCAGACCCGGACACCGACATGCGCTCCCGGAGCGGCAGCCGTCGCTTGCGCCAGGAAGGCTAGCGCCGCCGCGCCCAGCAGTTGTTGCAGGAATTTTTTCATTTTCTCTTTCTCCGTTTCAAAGATTATCCGATGGCCGCCGATGGTCAGCAGCCGCAGTCCGCTTCCACCGAGATGGCCGTCTGGGCCGTCGCCTTCTCGCCGTTTTCGTCCTCCGCCCGCAGGATCACTACATACAAACCCTGAGTGAAGGTGTGCTCAACATCTTTGGTTTTCGCCGATTCGCCGTCGCCGAATTCCCATGTAATTGATTTGAGCTTGCCGCTGCCGCCCTTGGCCAGCGCTTTCATGCTCACCTTGTAGGGCGCATTGCCGCGGCGGCTCGCGACCCCGCCGATCTTCACGGCGAACTTGCCGCCCGCCGTCGCACCCACTTCGTCGATCAGCAGGCTGCCGCCGAGATCTTTCGACACCTTCGTCAACGACTGCTTGATCTTCTCGTCCATGGCCGCGGCGGCGCCTGGCTTGACCCCAGCCTGGATCGCGGCTTGCGAGCCTTCATCGATACGCAGAGCATCGGCAGCAGTTTCGGCGACGACGCGGCCCAATATTGTCCAGGCCGTATAGATCTTCTTGTCCGGGTCGTAATGCACGGCAAATTCCGCGCCCTGCGCGCGCGCGCTCAGTCCACCCATGCGCACCCGGAAATCCGCGAACAGATGCTCGGGAACCTGGGCCTTGATAAACACGCGTCCCTTGACCAAGTCGAGGATGGTCTGTTCCAGTTTCTTTTCGAGGTCGAAGGAAACGCCAGACAGCTCTATCTCGGTATTCGGATAGAGCTTTACCATGCTGCCGTTGGACCAGGTCAACACGGCGGCCGACTTGTCATGAGCCACGGCGCGGTCGCCGCGCTCCAGCACGTCGCCCTCCCTGGCCGGCTTCCAGTCCTTGAGGCCACTTTTCAGAATCTCTACGTTGCCGTCGCTCTGCGAGATGCGCACGATGGACGCGTCCTCGGCCCAGGCGAGAACGCCCCAGGCCAGCAGTACAACGGTCAGGAGGTTTTTCATGGTTGTCTCTGTCTTTTCAGTTGGGGAAAAATCTTCAGAACCCGCAACCGTGGGATTCCGTGTCGATCGCCAGACTCGCGCGCTTGACATGGCCTGCCGCATCGCTCACCGTAAGAACGACGTCATAGCGCCCGGGTTCGTAGGCTTGCTCGGGAACGAACTGTCTGTCCCATTGTTTGCCGTTGCCAAGATTCCAGTGGAATTTCAGCGGTGGCGTCAGGCCGGCAGTCTGGGCCCGGAAAGCAACTATCTTGGGCGGTCGCATCATGTGCACCGCCTCGGCGATAATCCGCACCGATGGCTCCTCCTCTATTGCGGCGACCGCGCCAAACGTCATGCAGCCGCACAGGAGTAACGCTGCCGGGACGATGTGTTTCATGGTCAAAACTTGACCTCCGCGCCAAGAACCAGTTCCAGCGCCGCCTTCGGATTGCCGCCATCGGGCCGGGCATACACCGCACCGGGTTTGAAGTAGCCGAAGGAAGCAAAGCCTTCCACGCGTTTGTAGAGTGGGAAGGAAAGGTTCAGGTCTGCTTCCCAGCCGATGTCGCGGGTCGTGGCGGCGAGAGTGCTGGCGCCCTGGCTCCAGTCAAACACCGGGCCGCGCCCCTTGAAGACTTCCCTGGTCGTCCACAGCTTTGTCAGCGACGGCGTCACTTTCAGGCTATGACGCGGCTCCAGTGTCGCTTCGAGGCGAACGTAGGTGACGTTGGACAGGTTGCTGTCCCAGAAGTAGTAGCCGGCGCGAATGTCTTCGCTGTAAATATTGCCGAACTTGTTGCGCTCACGGCACATGAAAAGCGCGTTGAAGTTGCGCATCGTGCCGCTGTTCGCGCTGCTCGTTCCATTGCCCGAGCCGCTTGCGAACTGCAGACCTGCTGAAAAATTGCCCAGAGAGCCCAGCTTGCCGAAATCGCGCATGGCCTTGAGCAACAGCGCATTCGCGCTCAGTTTACGGCCCGCAGCGTAATCGCCGGTGAGCAACACCGCTTCGGCATCGAGCTTCCACGGCGCAAAATCGGCCGAGACCGACAGGCCCGTCCACAAGGGGCGGAAGCTGCCATCCCGCGGTGCAGTGGCTGCGTTGAAGTCCTTGTCCAAATTCAGGTCGGCATCGCCGGACCCGCCGCTGTCGGCCACCTTGATCAGGTAGGGCTTGAAGCGCAGCCCTCGCGAGGCCCGGATGTCGAGATCGGCATAGTACGCGTCGAGCTTGTTGGAAACGCCGAAGATCTCCTGGCGACTCCCGCCCAAGCGTCCACCCGTGGCGTTGAGGGTGTTATAGCTGCCCCAGCCGCCGGCAACGGCCATGAAGCCCGCGGACAAGGTGGTCTGCCCCCAGGGCAGTTGGCCGAACGGATACTGGAAGCGGATACCGTCCATCGGCCCTTCAAGTACAAGCCTTTGTCCGACGTCCCAGCTTTGGCGCCCGGCCCGAACCATGAAGGGGCCGGTGTATTGCACGAACAACTCACGTACCAGCTGCGACCCTGCTGTCTGCAACTGGCCCCAACGCTCCAGGGTGCCTTCGCTGTCTTCCTTCCAGTCGCTGACGAAGTTGCCCTTGTCGAGTACCAGCCTTGTCAGCAGCGCTTCGTAGGTAGCGTCGATCTGAAACGAGAAGCGGTGGTCGACAAAGCTGTTGTTGTCGTACTTCCCCTGCTGGAGCGGATTGCCCAGATTGAAGTTGTGGCGCGAATTGCCTTGCGCCTTGTACTTTCCGGAGAAGTCGAATTGCACCTTGTCCTTTTGGGCTTCATCCCGCTTGGCGATCTCGGCCGTGGACCTCTTGGCCTGGGTTTCGAGTACCAGCAGTCGGCGACGCGCTTCTTCATCGCGCCCTTCCGCCTTCTTGGCCACCTCGGGTTCGTCCCATTCGCCGCCGGCCGCGGCGGCCTTCGCTGCGACGGGTTTCGCCGCCGTACCGCCAGCGCCGACTCTTTCACTCGCTGGAGCGGCTCCCGGCTTCTGCGCCAGTTCCGCCCGCAGTCGCAGTGTTTCCTCGCGGTATTGTGTGACTTGGGCTTCCAGTTCCTGCAAGCGCCGCAGAACTTCGCTCTCCGTCGTCCGGCTCTTGGCGGCAGCGGATTTCTTCACCACCGGGGCGGCCTGCGCCTGATCAGCGATTCCGCCACCGAACACCGCGTACCCTGCAATGAGGGCACAGGCAGACACGCTGCGCTTCAAATTTTTGTGGCGCACCCCGTTACTCCGGTTCATGAACAATTTCGCCGGCGCTACTTGGCCACCAGTGGCGCGCCGTAGAAGGTCTTGATCTTGCTGTCCGGGCCGTGACACTGGACGCACACCAGATCCTTCAGGGTCGGCTTGAAGAGATGCGGGTCTGCCTGGCGCATGACGTTGACCGGGATGTATTGCGTTCCCTCGCCGCCGCGCACCACCAGTTTGTGCCATACGCCTGCCGGGTTCTGCATGACGTTGGGGTGGTAGACATCGCCCTTGACGAACCAGCCTTCCTTCTTCTTGGCCTTGGTTTCCGAGGGCACGACCATCTCGTGGCAGGTCACGCAATCGCGATTCTTGCCTTCATAGGCGACTTTGTTCGACGCGAGGTGCAACTGGTGCAGATTGGGAATGTTCTTGCGCGCTGATTTGACCGTCAGGATTTCCTTGTGACAGTCGAGACACATCTGGTTCTTGGCCTTGAAATCCGGCACTTTGCCCGTTGCCTGCTTGGGCACGGCTTTCGGCGGCCAGTCGATCGGCGTCGAAGGCTCCAGCTGCGAAGCAAACGTCGCCGTCGCGGCTAGCGCCAGGAGAGAGAAAGTCAGGATTCGGATGCGCATGGTGTCCTCCATTCGTACTGAATTTCCTTGGTCAGCTCGGGCACGAATGTGCGCTCGGCCTCCAGAAACTCGTGGGTGAGGGTGGCCAGTGCCCGAAAGATTTCGAGACCGGTCTCGTTGAGAATCTTTTCGCACAGTTCGCGTTGCCAGCACAGCAGATGCTCCGAGAGAAAACCGTTCTGGAACTCCATGCATCTTTGCAGTCCATCGACATCGGGGCCATTCCAGAACTGCTTTTCGATGTCGCAGAGGAACTGCATGAATTCCAGCTCCACGCCGATGTGGTCCGGAAGCTCCAGGCAGGCGCCGGTCAGTTGGGCTGCGGCGTTGTCGTAGTAGAGCTTGACCGCGGCCGTTACATGACCACCCACGCGCTGGTTCTCGTCCGCGTAGTAGGACTCGTGCGGAACCACGCCGGAAGGCAAGGTGAATAACCGCGTATGTTCGGCGACAACATCGGCGGCAGAAGGCCCGTCCGATTCCAGCCGCCGAAAGGCCATGGTCAGCCCCTCCGCGGCTTCTTGCAACGGACCGCTACCCTCCTGCATCAGCCCGCCTTTGCGGATCATGGCGGCCAGTTCCCCGGATGGCGGCGCCGAAAACAGCGACGCCAGCAAGGCGTAGGTCTTCGCCCGACCGCTGGCAACAATTTGCATTTCGCCGGAATTGATCACTCTAGTTTCCTCCACTGAAAAAAAGCCGCGCCACGGAATCGCGGCGGTCGCCGCTGGCCTTCACCTGGCACGTCGGGCAGAAAGTCGACGCAGTCCCCAGAATGCGTTCACCGCAAGCTTGACAATTCGCCAACCTGGCCGATATGAGCGTGACTCGGCTACGCTGGAACAACAACGACAGGTCGACCGTCTCCCGGAGATGCAGGGCCTGGTGATAGCAGGCCAGCTCGCATACCCGACAGCCGGTGCAGTGTGCGGCATCGAAATCCAGCGCGTAGTTGCCGCCTTCCTCGCGATGCGTGAGCGCGCCGGTGGGACAAAGGGTTTCGCAGACATTGCAGCCAACGCAACGGCTGTCCACCTCCAGTTGCGCGAGCGGCAACCCTACCGTGACGACTTCTTTCGGAGTCACTTTCAGGCCGGGCAGCGCATCCAGCACCCGCAGCAGATCCGTCCGCTTGGAATTTTCCGAGTGGCGCTTTACGATTTCACGGAACGGTTCCGGTTCCGCTTCCTCGCCGGCCTCTGTCTCAAGAGGTGCATCACCGCTGGCTTTCCAGCGTTCGGCGATCGATCCGAACAACCTGCGCCGCGAGCTTGGCCCACGGGCCGGCAGGCGGATCTCCTCCGCATTGCCGACCTGAACTTGCACACTCGATATCCGCGCCGCACCCAGGCCGGCCGATTCGCAAAGCGCCTGCGAGAAAACCAGCGTACGCTCCCACTGCTGCGCCGTCTTCCTCAGGCCGCAGCCTGAGCAATCCGGCGCGCGCAACTCGACTTGCTGCGCCCCACGCCGAATCGGCTCCAGCACCAGGGCCTCGGTCAGGCGGGAAAGACAGGGCAGCACCATTTCGGCGCGGCCCTTTGCGCGGTTGCAGGCAAAACGGAACGTTTCACCCGAGTGGACCTTCTGCGCAATGCGTTCCGCCACGCGTTGATCGTCCTCCAACAACCGGATGGCGCCGTTCGGGCAAGCCGAGACGCAGGCGCCGCAAGCAACGCACGCGGCGTTGATTTCGGCACCGTTGTTGCCAGCCCCGTCGCCCAGGCGAACAGCACCGGGGGCCGGGCACACCACCGCACAAGCCGCACATTCCGACTTCGTGCTGCGGAAGCGGGAACACAGCGTGCTGTCCAGCCTCACCGGCACTTGCAGCCCGAGTTCGATCAAGGAGTTCATGCTCGTGGATACCGATGTACTGCGTTACTTGGACGTGTACTGCACGCTGGGCTTGGTGTCGGCGCCGCCGACGCTTATGCTCACGCCTTTTGCACGCTTTTCCCGCATGACCATGGTCAGCTCGTTCAGCTCGCCGAAGAAGCGGACCTTGGCCGGGCAGGTGGTGACGCACGCTGGCACCAGCCCCTTGTCGGTGCGATGAACACAGAGCGTGCATTTCTCCATGATCTTCGCCTCGGCGTTGAACTGGGGTGCGCCGTAGGGGCAGGCCCAGGCGCAGTAGCGACAGCCGATGCACTTGTCCTTGTTGATGAGGACAATGCCGTCTTCCTTGCGCTTGGTGATGGCGCCCACCGGGCAGGCCGCCTGGCAGGCCGGTTGCCCGCAGTGCATGCAGGGCATGGGGACGAAGGTCACGCCGACGTTCGGCGTCTTGCTCGCATCGCGGAAATCGCCTTCCTCGATTTCGATGACGCGGTTGTAGTCCACACCGACCGGCGTGTTGTTCTCCGCCTTGCAGGCTATGCTGCAGGCATTGCAGCCTATGCAGTGTTCGATGTCGACCCACAGCGTGTACTGCTTGGGACCCAGCTTGGCGAAAGACCGTTCGATGGCTTCGCGCGGAATGATAGGGCTGTATTCGGCCATGATGTTCTCCTTAGACTTTTTCTACACGAAGTGGCGTGCCGTAGCTCTGGGTTCCGCCGCCTACCGGATCGAGCATGCCGCGGTCTTTCAGGACCGGATCGGCCATGTAGAGTGGGTTCACGCTGAAGCCCGCGGCGATGCGCTTGTCGTAGAACTGCGGCTTGCCATCCGCCGCCCAGGCCTTGCCGCCGGCACCCCAGCGTCCGTAGGAGTTGCTCACGGAAAACACGCCGGGGCGGATGCGGCTGGTGACGCGGACCTGCATCTTGTACCAGCCATCGCCCATCGACGTTTCCACGTACGAGATATGCTTGCTGGAAGGCGATTTGACCTTGACCCAGTCGCCGGTCACGACCCCCATCTTCTGCGCATCGGCCGGGTTGATTTCGGCGAAGTTCTGCGGCTTGATCGAGGCCAGCCACGCGTTGTTCATGGTGCGCGTCTGGGTGTGCCAGGCATCCTTGTGGGTGTGCAACTGGAACGGGAATTCCTTCCAGAGTGCCGGATCGATTTCGTTCTCCTTGCAGTCGATGATCATCCGGTATTGCGGCAGACCGTCATAGTATTTACCGGTCATGCTGTTCTTGTTGGCCGCCACATTTGCCGCGTAGACATACATGCCGCGCACCTGGCGTCCGCCGGGGAAACGCGTGTATTCGCCCTTGGCGTCGTACTGCTTGCCCGGGTTCTCGAACTTGCCGCCGAGCTTGACCAGGCGGCTGTCCGGATCGAGCCCTGGCTCGCCCTTGTAGTCGCCGTTCTTGTAGTACTCGTTCCAGAAGTGCCAGGAGGTGAAGATATCCTTGCCCGGGCCGCCGCCGTCCTTGCCGAAACCCGGCAGACCGCAGCGGATAGCCAACTGGATCAAGGTGTCGTCCGCCGTTTGCACGTCCGGATGGATGCCGCGATAGCTCTTGGTCTTGGGATCGAGGGTGCCAATCACCGGTTGCCGCAAGCCCGCCACCTGAGTCTTCACCGGCGGATAGGTCTTGAAGCCGCCGAAGCGCTCCAGGTACTCGGAATCCGGCAGGACGTAGTCGCACAGCAGCGTGGTCTCGCCCATGTAGGCGTCGATGCTGACCGTGAGCGGGATGGCCTTGACGTCGAGCATCGCCTCGATGACGGAGGAGTTGAACGGCGTGGTGTAGGCCGGATCGTTGTAGTAATTCAGGTAGGCCTTGATCTTGTACGGATAACCTTGCTTGACCGAGGAGAAGAACTCGCTGGTCACGGTACGGATGGCCAGCGGATACCATGGCCGCGTCGAGGTGGCTTTCTTGCCCTGGTACTTGTCCTTGTGCCGATCGATGGAAACGCCCGCGACCTTGCGCGACGGGCCACCCACCGATCCGCCGTACGCCTTGTGTCCGGGGATGTAGCCGCCCTTGCGGTCGATGCTGTCCATCATAATGTTCAGGGTGATCAGCGCCTGGCCGTTCCACCAGCCGTTCGACTGCTGGATCGGGCCGCGGAACATCTCGATGACCGGCCGCTTGGCGCTGGAAAATTCCTTGGCCAGGCGGGAAAGCGTGCCGGCCGGAATGTCGCAAATCTTCTCGCATTCCTCGATGGTCTTTTCGTGCGCGCGTTCGCGCAGCATGCGGAACACGGTCTTGAACTTCTCGCCCTTGATTTCCACTTCGGCATCAAGATCGGCTGGTCCATCGACTTCATGGAACAGGGTCGGCTTGCCACCCACCAGTACCACATAGTCCGCCTGACCCAGACCGGCATCCTTGCCGGACAGGTAGAGCTTGGGCTCCTTGGTACGGACCAGGTAGGTCATGTCGCTCCAGTTGCGGCGACCGGTCTTCTTCGCCGCCTGCTCGTTGGGCAGGCCCAGGAAGTCGGCCTTGTAGGCCTTGTTGTCGATCATCCAGCGCAGCATGCCGAGCAGGAAGAAGGCGTCGGTGGAGGGCTTCAGCGGAATCCACTCGCCCTTGCCCGACTGCAGCGCCTTTGCCGCGGCGGGAGACAGCCAGGGATCGACGATGACATGCTTGAATCCCTTCGAGTCCGGGCCGGTACGCTTGGAGAATTTCTGCAGGTAGCGTGCCCGCGTTTGTCCGGGGTAGTCGGCGTGCGTGATGTTCGAGCCGACACTGATCAGGAATGTGGTGTATTCGTAGTCGGCATAGGCGCCGATCTCGTAGGGCGGCACGTTCAGCGTGTGCTCGACGACGTTGTAGAAGGTTCCCGCGCAGCGATCGCAGTGGTTGAGCATGTTCGGCACGCCCGCGGCGCCGGCAACGAAGCGCGGTGTCAGCGGCGACTGTTCATTGCGGCCGTGCGCCCAGACAAACTGGTTTCGCTTCGGGCCATAACCTCCGGGCGGCGCCTCGTCCATGTAATCCGAATCTTCGGGACCAATCGGCTTGTCGTTGTTGAGGATGGACTTGAATCCTTCGACCTGGCGGCTTTCCTCGCCCGGTACGTCCTTGAACAGCAAGCCGCCTTCGGTAATCTCGGTCAGGGCCTGTTCCCAGGAAATGGTTTTCCACTTGCCGGAACCGCGCGGTCCGACGCGCTTCATCGGATGCTTGAGGCGGGCGGGACTGTAGAGCGCATAAATGCCGGCCTGGCCCTTGGCGCACAGCGTGCCCACATCCTTGCCATTGAGCCCGCCGTCGAGATCGCTTTCCTCGACGATATCGCCCTTGGATACATAGTCGTAAGTATTCGGGTGATAGGGGTTGCCGTCGATCTTGACCAGTTCGCCGTTCTGTATCGTGCACTGGATGCCGCAACCGCTGTGGCACATCAGACAGACGCTGCGCACGATCTTGGCGTCCGGGCCGACGACGTCGGCCTTGGACCCGGCCTTGCCGACCTGCGCCAGCCACTGCTGGGCACTGGCCGGATGAATCTGGGTAAAAGCGGCAACGCCTCCCGAAACCTTCAGGAAGTTACGCCGGGTGATGGAGTTCTCAAGCACTTTCATTTTTGCATCCTCCCGAGAAAATTCAAATTCGGACTAAAAATTTTTCCTGCCATTCATGGTTCAAAATCTGTTTCTTCGCCGTAACATCACCAGGCGAACACGATCGGACGAAGGATCGCGGCGGGCCATCCTGGCTCTCATGCTGTGAGGCAATCGGGTGTTATTGCGGCGGGTCTGGCGCCCGACGGACGGCCATGAAGACGGCCGAATCCAGCGCCACTGGCTGTCGGCGGTTGTTTGTCCGGGCATGTTGCTTGCATTTGTTGATCCTTGCCGATGAATTGAATCTTTGCTTCGTGCCTAAGGCTCTGCACAAATCGGGCCACCACCCGCACGACAGCTACAAGCCAATGATTGTTGTAGGGTTTACTGGATGGCCGGTTTTCCGGCAATGTATGAACCGCGCGCGAAGCAGCGAATCGGGAGCGCCATGGAAGCAAATGATTACGACCTTGTAACCACTTATCGGGACAGGGCAAAAATCGGTTACGAAAGCGAAACAGGCCACTTATGAAACTGAAACGAATTCTTGGAGTATTTGCGGCCTTGCTGGCATTTTCGGCAGTAGCGGCCGACGAGCGAAGCACGCCGGTCCGCATCGGCCTGACGCCGACCTTTCCGCACGACCAATACCGCCCGCTCGAAAAGTGGCGCCTCTACATGGAGCGCAAACTCCATCGTCCGGTGGAGTTCACCCGGCGCGACCGCTACATCGAAACCATGGATTTGCTGCGCTTGAAGAAACTCGATTTCGCCTGGATCTGCGACTACCCCTACGTGCATTTCAGAAAACAGGTGAAGCTGCTCGCCGTCCCGGTGCATAAGGGGCGGCCCACCTACCGGTCCTATCTCATCGTTCCGGCCAGCGACAAAACAACGAAATCAATCCTCGATCTGAAAGACAAGGTGTTCGCCTACACCGACCCCTACTCGAACACCGGCTACCTTGCACCCCGCTTCGACCTTCAGCAGGCCGGCGCAGACCCGGCTCGCTATTTTCACAAGACTTTCTTTGCCTGGTCGCACCGCCGGGTTCTCGAGTCCGTGGCCACGGGCCTGGCCGATGGCGGCGCGATCAGCAGCCACGTCTGGGATACCCTGTCGATCGGCAAGCCGGAGTTGACGCGGGCCGCGCGCGTCGCCGCGAAATCGTCCGATTATGGCTTCGCGCCATTCGTGGCTCAGGTGTCCGTCAGCGACGACAAATTCCACGCAATGCAGAAGCTCTTGCTGGAGATGACGGCGGACGAGGAAGGCAGGGCGCTGTTGCGGGAGCTGAACCTGGATGGCTTTATCGTTGGCGATAAGCGCCTTTATGAGCCTACCGAACGCATAATAAAAGCAGTCGGCGAGAAATGAGATCCGTGTTCAACCTCAGCTTTCGCTACAAGATCCCCCTGTGGGGCAGCCTGCTCATCGTCACCGCCACGCTGGCCGTGTCGACAGCGCTGATTGTGCAGTCCTACGACGACTTGCGCAGCGACTTGGTCAGCAGCTCGGCGAGTCTTGGCCGCACTCTGGCGAAGACGCTTTTCTCCGCCATGATCCAGGAGGAGGTATGGCAAGCCTTTGCCATCATCCGGGCGCCGCTGCACGAACAAGCCGACGACAAGCTGGTTCAGCCGGAGATGATCCTGGCGCTGGATCAGCACGAGCGGGTGTTTGTTTCCAGCGATCCGAAATCCGTGCCGATGCTGACTGACATTCGTAAACACGACGACGAATTCGCCCGTCTCGCCGAAATGATTGTCGCCAAGCCGGGACCGGACGCGCCCATTATCGATCTCTCCGGCGCGCGGCGGTTCTACGCGGCCGTCCCGGTCGCCGAGGAAGGCGCGCGCCTGGGCACACTGGTCATCGTCTACTCCAATGAAGTCTTTCTGCCGCGCTTTCGTGCCGGCGCCTGGCGCGGCGCCGCCATCGGTTTGCTGGTGCTGGCCGTGCTGCTGCCGATCAACTGGTACTGGGGGCAGCGCACCGCGGCGCCCCTGGTCGCACTGGCCCGCAGCGCGGACGATGTGGCGCGGGGCGCGCTGCTGGCGCCGCCGCCCGGCACCTACCCCTACGGCGACGAGCTTGGCCGCCTGTTCGATGCCTACGGCGTAATGGTCAAATCACTGCACGAGAAGACGCTGCTGGAGGAGGAAATGATCCGCTCCGAGCGGCTCGCGG
>Ga0209211_10006693_pt1 | contig 16553 bp, 13 predicted proteins | sample RifGroA2_FD_183992 | JGI IMG/M metagenome (GOLD analysis project Ga0209211, IMG submission 183992) | Groundwater microbial communities from Rifle, Colorado, USA - Groundwater A2 (SPAdes) (version 2) | ecosystem: Environmental > Aquatic > Deep subsurface > Groundwater | place: Rifle, Colorado... | reverse complement strand
CCAGGACCAGGCGGTGCAAAACAGCAGCGCCAGCTTCAATTCCGCCCCCGCGATGACGACCGGGCCGGTCGCGGGAGCAGCGGCCTGCCGGCATGGACGTCGGCCAGGGAGGCCTGGTCCATCAGGAACGCCGTATAGTCCCGGATCTCCTTGAAGATATGCCGGAAGCAGCAATGGGGTTCCTGGGCGCAGGCACGATAATGAAACACCGACACGCAGTCGATGGGTGCGAGTATGCCGTGGAAGGCCCTGACCACCTGTCCCAGGGTGATCTCATCAGGTCGTCGGGCCAGAGTGTACCCTCCGGAACGCCCGGGCAGGCTGCGCACCCAGCCCTGGCGCTTGAGCTCCAGCATGATGTGCTCCAGAAAGCGTTTGGGGACGCCGCTGCGCGCGGCCAGGTCCGCGATGGTGCGGGGGCCTCTCCCGTGGGAGCCGACCAGGTCGAACAGGACCCGCAGGGCGTAGTCGGTCTTGCGGGACAGCTTCAAGGCCCCGTCTCCGCCATAATGACGACCATAATGGTCGTTATATAAAATGGGCCGGTTCCCGTCAATGGCGTCCGCCGTGGCGGATCAATCCCGGGGCAGGACGCCCTGGGCCTGCAGGAAGGCGGTGATCTGGTCCACGGCTTCGGACGCCCCCGCGGGCTGCAGGTCCAGGTCGGCCCGCAAGTCGGTCGTCAGCGGCCGGCCCAGCCATACGGCGAAGGTGCGTTCGGGCTCCACCGCCGTGCGGATCACGTCCCAGTCCGACTGGCAGAGCTCGGAGGCCGTCACCACCACGATGAGGCCGCAGTCGAGCAGGATGTTCGCGACCTCGGCCAGGCGCCGGATGTCCTCCTCATGGTTGGCGGCCGTCCCGCGGATGTCCGCGTCGACGCCGTAGAGCACGCTCCCGATCCCCAGGAAGTAGACGTATCTCCCCTCCTCGTAGAGCTCCGCCTCCAGGGAACGGGCCGCGGCCTTGCGCAGCTCGTCGTCGGCCCCGGTCACCACGACCAAGGAGGCCCGCTGTCCGTGGCGCGTCTCCCGCTGCTCCCGCGGGATGAGGCCCTTCTGCCACTTGATGTTGCGCAGGATCACCTTCTCGCGGATCCGGGAGCGGGGATCCTGCAGCGCCTCAAGCACGAGACCGCCGCCGCGGATCTCATAGCCGTCCACGATCACGAACCGCCCGGTGAGGACGTTGTCCTCCGCCCGGTCGCAGGCGATGGGGGAGCGCAGGGTGAAGACGCACTCCGCGACTTCGTGCCGTCCGATGTCCTCCCGGCCCTCCAGCGCCTTCAGGGTAGAGGCATCCAGGACGCGCTGGACCGACTCCAGCTGGGCCTTCACGCGCGCCGAACCGAGCTTCACCACGTACTCGCGCCCCCTCTGCAGCGGCGCCTTCCCGAGCCAGAAGACGCTGGCCCGGAAACGGGTGGCGGCCTTGGGCGCGGTCTCCGACCGCTTCGCGGCCAGCTCGCCCCGGCGGACGTAGATCTGTTCGGAGAGGGTGAACCCCACGGCCCGGCCAGCGCCCAGGGGTTCCGCCGGGGACGCCGGGAAGCCCTCCAGCGTCGCGACGCGAGCGGTCTTGCCGGAGGGGTAGAACACCAGCTCGTCTCCCGCCCGGATGGAGCCGGAGTCGATGGTCCCGGCGATGATGCGGCGATGGTCCCCCAGCTTGGTGAACTTGTAGACCTCCTGCACCGGCATCCGGAACGGCAGGTCCGCGGCGGGACGGTCCGCCGCGAAGCGGTCCAGCGCCTCGATGAGCGTGGGGCCCCGGTACCAGGGCATGGGGCCGGAAGCCCCCCCCTGGGCCGCCGTTCCCGCGATGTTGACGCCCTCCAGCCCCGAGATGGGGATGAACACCGCGGGCGTGATCCGGACCTCCGCAAGGAAGGCCGCGGATTCTTCGCAGAGCCCGCGGAACACGTCCTCCTTCCAGTCCACGAGGTCCATCTTGTTGATCAGCACGGCGATCTGCCGGACCCCGAGCATGGAAAGCATGGTGCCGTGGCGGCGGGTGTTCTCGCGCACCCCCTCCCGGGCATCGACGACGAGCAGGGCCGCCGAGGCATGGGAGGCTCCGCTCACCATGTTCTTCAGGAACTCGATGTGCCCGGGAGCATCGAAGATCAGGTAGTCGCGCAGCGCGGTCTTGAAGAAGATCCTGGCGAAATCGATGGTGATGCCCTGGCTCTGCTCGTCCTTGAGCGCGTCCAGCAGGAAGGCGTACTCGAAAGGCTTCGAGTTCCGCTCGCAGAAAGAGCGGATCTGCTCCAGTTTCCCCTGGGGCAGGGACCCGGTGTCGGCCAGGAGCCGGCCCACCACCGTGCTCTTGCCGTGGTCCACGTGGCCGGCCACGACGATAGGGAGCCGCGGACGCGCCGTGCCTTCGCTCATCACATGTACCCGTCGCGGCGGAGCTCTTCCAGGGTGCCCCGGTCTTCCTTATCCTGCGCCCGGCCCGAGCGCTCCGCGATGTCCTTGAACTGCCCCGTGCGCAGCTCCTCCACGATCTCCCGGGGCGTCCGCGCCCGGGATTGGACGGGCATGGTGCAGGGATGGCAGCCCAGGGAGCGGTACCGCCGCCCCTGGCCCTGGTCGTAGTAGAGCGACACCGTGGGGATCTTCTCCCGGTCGATGTACTCCCAGACATCCACCTCGCGCCACTCCAGCAGAGGGTGGATGCGCACGTGGGTCCCGGGCGCGAAATCGGTCTTGTACTGGTTCCAGAACTCGGGAGGCTGGTCTCCCAGGTCCCAGCGGTTCCCCTGGTCCCGGGGAGAAAAAGTGCGCTCCTTGGACCGGCTCCCTTCCTCATCGGCCCTGATGCCGGCGATCACCCCGGTGAACGGCTCACGGCTGGGGTCGGGCTCGTACTTCCCGGTCGCGTGGTTCAGCCGGGACCGCGGACCCTTCCCGCTCAGCGTGTCCTTGAGCGCCTGGGTCTTGAGGAGGCCGCAGCAGGCGAGCCGGTCCACCGTGCCGTCGGGGAAGGTCTTCTTCGCCTCCAGGGCCGCGTCGTTGCGCCCCACGACCATCGTCAGCTGCCACTCCAGCGCCAACCGGTCCCGGTAGGCGGTCATCTCCGGGATCTTGTAGGCGGTGTCGATGTGGACCAGGGGGAAGGGGACGTGGCCGAAGAACGCCTTGCGGGCCAGATACAGCAGGACCGTGCTGTCCTTGCCTATGGACCAGAGCATGGCCAGGTTCGGTATGCAGCTGTACGCCTCCCGCAGGACGTGGATGCCCCGGCTCTCGAGCTCGTCCAGGTGGTCCATGGCGCCGGCGCTCATCCGGCCCTCTCCGCGCCGAGGCGCGCCTCCACGAAGCGGATCACCGCAGCGGCGGCATCCGCCTCGGAGACGTCCGTCGTATCGATGACGAACTCCGGGGCCGCGGGCGCCTCATAGGGATCGTCGATCCCGGTCAATCCCCCTATCTCCCCCCGCCGCGCCCCGGCATACAGCCCCTTCACGTCCCGCTGCTCGCACACGGCGAGGGGCGTGGACACGTGCACCTCGATGAAATCCCGGCACAGGCCCCGGACGAAACGGCGGGCCTCCGCGTAAGGGGAGACGAAGGCGGCGACCACGGACACCCCATGCTTCTCCAGGAGCGCCGCGATATGGCCGGCGCGCCGGATGTGCAGGTCCCGCTCGGCCCGCGTGAACCCGGTCCCCGGGAAAAGCGCCCGGAGCGCGTCCCCGTCGAGCAGTTCCGTCGGGCGGCCCGCTCGCTCGAGGTGGTCGCGCAGCCGCCGCGCCAGCGTGCTCTTGCCGGACCCGGAGAGGCCCGTGAACCAGATGACGCCCCCCCTCCCCGCGCTCATGCGGCCCCCAGGACCTCGGAGACCCCGGGACCGAGCATGAAGCCCGGCTGCCGGAGGGAGGCTCCGTTGTAGCGGAAAGGCGAGGGATGGATGCCCCGCGGCCCGGAATTCCGATAGACGCAGTCGCCGGCGGCCGTGTCCCATTCCATCGTCGGACCGGGGCGGAGATAGAGGTCGGCCGCGCCTTCCGCGAGCCGGCAGAATTTGAGGGAGCTGCCCATGGGGACCCGCTCGCGCACCTTCAGGCGCGCGAGCACCGCGTCCTCGTCCGACCGGTGGGAGCGGCTCACCAGGACGGTCAATCCCCGGGCCGGATCCGGCTCGCGCGAGAACACGCGCCGGGGGCTTCCGCCCGCGAGCGGGACCTTCCAGGCCCCTGCCCCCTTTCCCGCATAGTACAGGGCGCCCAGGGCCGGCGCGCAGACGACCCCCAGGACGGGCTCGTCGTCCCGGATCAGGGCGACGTTGACGGTGAATTCGCCGTTGCGGGCCAGGAACTCCTTGGTGCCGTCCAAGGGGTCCACCAGCCAGAACTCCCGCCAGGCGCGGCGTTCCTCCGGGCCCGGGACGCGCCCCTCTTCCGAGACGCAGGGGACGCCGGGGCGGAGTCCCGCGAGACTCTCCCGGATGAACCGATCCGCCTCCAGATCGGCCGCCGTCACCGGGGAGCCCTCCGGGCTCCCCCGCAGACAGCCGGCCCTGGACCCGTAATGCTTCAGGACGAGCCTGCCGGCGTCGCTCGCGATCCGCAGCACGGGACCCATGGTGTCCTCGACCACGCGGACAGCATACCAATTAGACCGACGGCCCCTGAAGCGGGATGCTCCAGGGGCCGTCCGCGAATCTCAGCCGAGGATGGGGCTCGAACCCACAACCTATCGCTTACGAAGCGATTGCTCTACCGTTGAGCTACCTCGGCGACAGGAATGGATTCTACCAAATTATCCTACCGGAGCACGCTTCGGGCGGTAGATGTGGGTGGCGAGTCCGAAATGGGCTTCGGCGGCCTCCATCACCGTCTCCGATAGCGTGGGATGCGCGTGGATGCAGGCGGCGAGGTCGTGCGCCCGGACCCCCAGTTCCACCGCCAATACCCCTTCGGCCAGGAGCTCCCCGGCTTCCGGTCCGACGATCCCCACGCCCAGGACCTGCTCGCTCTCCGGGTCGATGACCAGTTTCGTCATCCCGTCGCTCCGGTCGAGCGTCATGGCCCTCCCGGAAGCGCCCCACGGGAAGCGGGATACCGCGACCTTGCGGCCCGCGGCCGCCGCCGCGGTCTCCGTCAGTCCGCACCAGGCGACTTCGGGATCGGTGAAGACGACCCCGGGGATCGCGCGCGGAGAGAATACCGCCGGCCGGCCGGCGATGACCTCGGCCGCGACCCGGCCCTGGGCCGAGGCCTTATGGGCCAGCATCGGCTCGCCGGCGACGTCGCCGATCGCGAAGATGGACGGCTCCGCCGTGCGCCCGTGGGCGTCGGTCTTCACGAACCCGCGGGGGTCCAGTTCCACCCGGGTGTTCTCCAGACCCAGGCCGGCCGAGTTCGGCTTGCGGCCGACCGAGACCAGGACGGCGTCACAGACCCGCTCGGGGTCCGCGAGTCCCTGCCCCTGGAGACGCACCCGGACCCCGTCCGCGACCGCATCGGCCGAGACGATCGAGGTCTCCAGCAGGACCTCCTTGCAGAGCTTCCCCAGCCGCCGCGCGAGCACAGCCGCCAGATCGCGGTCGCAGCCCATCAGGATGCCGGGCAGCATCTCGACCACCGAGACCTCCGAACCCAGGGAGGCGTAGACCGTCGCCATCTCCAGGCCGATGTAGCCGCCGCCGATCACCAGGAGCCGCTTGGGGACCTCCTGCAGGCGCAGGGCGGCGGTCGAATCCCAGACCTGGGGGCTGTCCGGCAGGAAGGGCAAAGTCGCCGGACGCGACCCGGTGGCCAGGATCGCATGCTGGAAAGCGAGCCGCTCCGACCCTCCCTCCGCCTTCTCCACGCGCAGGGCATGCGGGTCCTCCAGCACTCCCCGCCCGCGCACGATACGGAGCTTGCGCTGCTTGGCCAGCTGCCCCAGCCCCCCGGTCATCTTCCGGACGACGCCCTCCTTCCAGGACCGGAGCTTATCCAGGTCCACCTCGGGCTCCCGGAAAAGGATGCCGATGGCGGAGGCCGCCCGGACGTCATTGAGAAGCCGCGCCGCGTGGAGCAGCGCCTTGGATGGGATGCACCCGCGGTACAGGCACACCCCTCCCGGGTTCTCCTCGAGATCCACCAAGGTGGTCTCCAGCCCGAGGTCCGCCGCCAGAAAAGCGGCCGCGTACCCGCCGGGACCGCCGCCGATGACCGCGACTTGAGTCGGTTCCATGAGGATCATTCCTTCGGCAGCGCTTTGGCCGCCGTCCTCTTCGCGAATGGTGCAACGGAGCGCTTCGAGGACGGCAGCCCCATGGCTGCCGCGACAGCCCCGAGCAGCACCGCGTCGTCGCCCAGGCCGGCGGCCGCGACGCGGCAGCGTCCCAGCTTGCGGAAGAACGGGTCCGCGTCCAACGAACGCCGGACGATCGGGAGCAGATAGAAGCCGCAGGCTTCGACGAGTCCCCCCCCGAAGACGAAGAGCTCCGGATCGAATACGTGCCGCAGGCTGACGCAGGCTTCGCCCAGGCGCTCGCCCGCCTTGCGCAGGACGCGCCGCACCAGGGGGTCCCCGCGCTTGAGCGCCTTGCGCAGCACGCCGCTGCGGATGACGCGCAGGTCGCCGCCGCTCAGCTTGCGCACGAGGGAGCGCTCCCCCGCGTCGACCGCCTTGCGGATGCGCCGCTCCAGCGCGCGCCGGGAGGCCAGGGCCTCCAGACAGCCCCGGTTCCCGCACCCGCACTCCGGTCCGTCCCGGTCGACCAGCAGGTGCCCGAGCTCCCCGGCCGCCCCGTGGGCGCCGGTCACCAGCCGCCCGGCCACCAGCACGCCGCCCCCCACGCCGGTCCCCGGGAACAGGCCGACCACGTCCCGCAGCCCCCGGGCCGCGCCCAGCCACTGTTCGCCCAGCACCGCCAGGTTCACGTCGTTGCCGATGGCCACCGGCCGCCCCAGTTCGCGGCGCAGCCGGTCCCGCAGGGGGAAGCCGGCCAGGTCGATGTTGGGGGAAGCCACGATCCGCCCGCGGCCGTCCACCATCCCGGGGACGCCCACTCCGGCCGCCTGCAGCCGGCCCCGGGAGCGCGGGACGCCTTCGAGGAGCGCGGCGCAGAGCCGCCGGACTTCCCGGAACAGGACCGCCGCCCTGGCCCCCACGGGGACCTTGGATTTGACCCGGCCCACGACCGCGCCGTCCTCCCGGACCAGGCCGGCCAGGAGCTTGGTGCCTCCGATGTCGATCCCGATGTAGTGATCCCGCGGCACGCAGGGATTATATCACGGCCGGGAAGCGGTATAATACCGTCATGGCCCTCCCGGAGCCCGCCCCGTGCGATCCCCCGGCGCCGGCGGCCAAGGGTCAGGATGGAGGGAGGGGTTGGGTGCGGGGGGCGAGGTAGATCTTTTCGAGCATCAGCTTGGAGTTGGGGATGTTGACGATGCGGTAGCTCCCGCCGTCCTTGAGCTGGAGGCGGATATAGCGGTGGGTGATGTCCACGACCTTGCCTTCGTCCTCCCCGATCTTCACCTCGTCGCCGAGCCGGAAGGGCCGGTAGAGGGCGATCATGAGTCCGCCCACCAGGTTGTCCACGAAGTCCTTCATGGCGAAGGCCACGGCCACGGAGACCACGCCCAACGAGGTCACCAGCGCCGAGAGGGAGACCCCCAGGATGTTGAGGAGCACCAGGGCGCCCAGCACCCAGGCCAGGAGCCCCGCCATGGACAGGACCTGGTTCTGCGCCGCCGCGTCCATATCCGAACCCTGCAGACCGCGCCGCGCCAGCCAGCGGAAGGCGCGGGACAACAGCCACGCGCCGCCCACGACCCCGCCGACCTTGGCCGCCCAGATGCCCACCGGGATGAGCTTGCCGGCCCAGGCGCCCAGGGTGAGGCCCAGGCCCGCCGCGGCCCGGATCCCGCTGCGGTTGTAGATCTTCTCGTCGAGGAGCTTCACGTTGGGCAGCAATACCCGGTCGAACTTCGCGTCGGCCTTCTCGGAGAGGTCGAGCGTCGTGTAGCGGCTGTTGATGGCCAGGACCTTCCCCTCCTCACCCCAGGCCTTGACCTTGTCGCCGAGCTCGAAGGGCCTGTTGAACAACAGGATGAAGCCGGAGACGATGTTCTGCACCGAGTCCTTCACGGCGAGCCCGGCGGCCAAGCTGTACACACCGGCGCTGGTGAGCAGGGATGCGGCCGAGACCCCCATGGTGCTCAGGGCCAGGACGATGCCCGCGGTCCAGACCACGGTGCCCGCGCCGCGGACCAGCCAGGCCTCCAGAATCGGGTCGAGCTCCGTCCGCGCGGCCACCCGGTCCGCCACCCGCTTGACGAGCATGGCCGTCAGCCCGGTCCCGGCCACGATGCCGACCACCGAGGCGGAGGTCCAGACCCAGCCGGGAAGCTGGGACAGCCAGGCGACCCAGCCGGGCTGGGCGGCGGCCGCCGCGGCGGCGACTCCCGGCACCGTCGCGAAGAGGGCGCGCCGCGGCGCCTGCCGCCGGGGAGACCGAAGCCCGGAAGGCTTCGCCGCGAAAGCGGAGGTGACGGCCGGGACGGGCGCGGCCGCGTCGCCCTCGCGGGCGGGCGCCCGGTCCCAGGCCCGGTCCAGGGAGAACTTCTCGACGGCGGATGAGCGCGAAGCCTCCCCCGCCGGCGCCGCGGTCACCGCAGCGATCCCGTTCAGCGTCGAATGGGCCGAAGGGACCCTCCCGGTCCGCGGCTCGAAAAAGGCGGCCTGCGGGGCCAGGGGCCGGAACGCGGCGGGGACGTCGCGGGCTGGGGAGGGCCTGACGGCGGCCGAAGCGGAAAGGCCCGCTGCGGCGGGGACCGGCGCCGCAGGAGTCCGCGCGAGGGGATCGAGCGCGGCCGGCAGATAGAGCCCTCCGGCCCCCGGCACGAGGAGACCCGTCCCGACCGCGGCGGAGCCCAGCGCGGGAGCGGAGAGGGCGAGGCTTCCGGGCCGGACGGGCAGGGACGCGGGGCCCGACTCGACGAACACGGGGCGGACCACGGCGGCCCAGCCCGGTCCGCCCCCCGACAAGAGGAGGATCGCGGCGCTGAGGACCGCGGCTATCGCGCGACGCATGACTGCCATTGTATCCCGCGCGCGCCGGACTTCCCTAGAGCCGGAAGGCCCACGCGGGAGCAAGCAAGCGGCCTAACCCGTCTTGGGCCCTGAGGAGAAACAGGCGGGGGCCAGGAGCTCCCGGGGATCGGCGCGGGCCTGGATGCCGAGCGCGTCCAGGACCTCGGCCTGAAGGTCGAAAGGGCTCGGAGCGGAGGCGGCGCGCCGGAAAGCCCCCCAGCCCCCGGCCAGCGCCGGGTACGAAAGGCAGGGCAGGGGGTAGTCCGTCCCGAACACCAGACGGTCGGACAGCTCGGGATGACGGCGGAGCCGGAAGAGCACGCCCACCCGGTTGGGCAGGGTCAAGGCCGAGAGGTCGATGAAGAACCTCGGGAAGCGCCGGACCAGCTCCAGCATCAGCGCGAAGTGCTTCTCGAACAGGAACAGGCCGCTGCTGCAGCCGTGGGCGGCGATCACGGTCGCCCCCTCCTCCAGCGCCGGGATCAGGCGCTCCAGGTCGCCGACCGACTGGTCGTTCCCGATGAGGCTGAACTCGAACCCCACATGGCTCAGGAGCGGCAGGCGCAGCTCCCCGAGCCTCCGGAAGAACGGCCGGAAGCGCGGCTGGGCGGGGTCGAAGGCCTGGGCCGGCGCGAGCGTCTTCACCAGCGCCGCCCCGCGCGCGGCGCAGCGCTCCAATTCCTCCGCGGCGTCGGCCCGCGCCGGATTGATCGACACCCCAGGGAGCAGACGGCGGTCCCGCGCCGCGCAGGAGAAGACGTAGTCGTTGGAGATCAGGAAATCGGTGCGGGATTCGTCGAGCCGCCCCGCGCGGTCGTAGGCCCCGTCCATCCCCAGGATCACGACGCTGGCGACGCGCCGCGAAGCGTCGAGCGCGGCGATTAGGGCTTCCAGGTACCGGCGGTTGGCCAGCGCCGGCGCCTCGAGCGGCAGGCCGAAGCGCAGGGCGGTCATCCGGAAGGCGGGGCTCCGGCGCATCTTCGCCGACATGCGGCAGCCGTTGCCGTCCGCGGGCAGGGCCGCGAGATGCGTGTGGACATCGATGAGGCCGCTCACGGCGCCAGGGACTCCGCCAAGGCCTTGAGCTTGCGCATGTCCAGCTTGCCGGAGCCCAGGAGCGGGAACTCCGCGATGGGATGGAACGCGTCGCGCGCCGGGATCCACAGCTTGGGCAGATCCGATTCATTGAGGCGGCGCCACAGGCCCTCGATGTCGTCGTATCCTTTATAGAGGACGATGAGACGCTCGCCCCGCTTCTCGTCCGGACGGCCGGTCACCACGAAGGCCTGCTCCATGCGCCCCGCCAGGGAATGGAGGCGCTCCTCCACCTTCACGTGGGGGACCATCTCCCCGCCGATCTTGCTGAAGCGGCTCAAACGGTCGGTGATGGTCACGTAGCCGTCCTCGTCCATCGCGGCGATGTCGCCGGTGACGTAGTACTCGCCGCGCCGCACCTCGGCCGTCCTGGCCGGGTCGTCCAGATAGCCCTTCATGACGTTCGGGCCCTTCACGAGAAGGAGTCCCGGGCTCCCCGGGAGCAGGTCCGCGCCGCTCTCGGGGTCCACGATCCGCATGCTCACCCCGGGGAGCGCCTGGCCGACGGTGCCGGGCTTGCCGCCCTGCTGACGTGTCCCGCGCTCCTCGAAATCCGGGATGTTGGCGGACGCCACCGGGGAGAGCTCGGTGCAGCCGTAGCCCTCCAGCGGGCGCACGCCGAAGCGCTCCGCGAACGCCTGGGCGAGCTCAGAGCGCAGGCGCTCGGCGCCCACCACTACGACGCGGAGGCTGCGGAACTGCTCGGGCTCCACGCGGCGCAGATAGGTCAGGAGGAAGGTCGGGGTGGCCAGCAGGAAGGTCGGGCGGTACTTCTGCGCCGACTCCCCCAGCTTCCTCGCGTCCAGCGGGTTGGGATGATAGACCGCGCCGAACCCGGCGATGAGCGGGAACCACAGGGTCACCGTGTGGCCGAAGGAGTGGAAGAAGGGCAGGGCCCCGAGGATGCGGTCCTCCGCGCGCATGCTGAACAGCTGGCCCAGGGACTCGATGTTGGCCAGGATGTTCGCGTGCGAGAGTACCACCCCCTTCGCGGAACCCGTCGAGCCGCTCGTGAAGATGATGGTGGCCGTCTCGTCGAGACCGGCCCGCGGCCGCGCGAGGAATATCCATTCCGCGAGCCGGGAAGGCAGGAGCAGCATCCCGAGCGCGGTCCAGGCGGCGTCCCAGGCCGGGATGCCCCGGGCCAGGTCCTCCAGATAGACGGCGCCCGCCATGGGCTCCCAGCCGATCTTCTTCAGGAACAGCCGCGAGGTGACGATCCCGCCCACCCGCGCCCGCGCGGCGCACTCCAGCACGCTCTCGCGGGTAGTCGTGTAATTCAGGTTGACGGTGACCTTGCCCATCATCGCGGCGCCGACGTTGGCCAGCGCCGCGCCGACCGACGGCGGCAGGAGCAGGCCGACCGCCGCGCAGGGCGGCAGCGCCCGCACGATGGCGCCCCCCAGCAGCCGCGCGCGCACCATGGCCGTGCCGCAGCGCAGCTCCGCCCCCGTCGCGTCGGCCATCGCGAATCGGAAGGGATGCCGCTTCACCTCGCGCATGAAGGAGACGGGGAGCGGCAGGGTCTCCGCCAGGCGATGGCGGAAAGCGTCGGAGCCCAGCTCGACGATGCTCTGGCGCACGGCCGCCGTGCTCGAGTCGGAGGGCATGGGCGCCCCGAAGCTCACGGTGATGGGATACGGGAGCCGCCGGGGCCATTTATAGAAGATGCGTCCGCCCTCGAAGCTGAAGACGCTGCCCCACACGCGGTCCAGATGGACCGGGATGATGGGGGCGTCCAGGCCCTGGACGATGCGCTCGAAGCCCTTCTTGAAGCGGAGCATCTGCCCGTGCCGGGTGACCGCCCCCTCGGCGAAGATGCAGACGATCTCCCCGTCCTGGATGGCCTGGCGGGCCTTCTTCAAGGACGCCACGAGGTCGCGCGGCCGGTCGCTGTCCGATATCGGGATGCAGCCCATGATCTTGACGAAGGGGTGGAGCAGCGGGGACTCGTAGAAGGAGCGGTGCATCACGAACCGCACCAGCCGGCTCATCGCCGAGGTGACCAGGATCGCGTCCACGTAGGAGACGTGGTTGGCGATGAGCAGGGCTCCCCCCCGCCGCGGGATGTTCTCGGCCCCGGACACCTGGATGCGGTAGACGATGTTCGCCACCGGATAGAACACGACGCGCAGGAGGAAATCAGGCAGGGTCCAGACGATGTAGACCGCGACCGCCAGCGTCATCAAAGACAGCACCAGGAACACCTGGCCCGCGTGCAGATGGAAGACCCCGCTCCACGCCCAGAGGAACCCCGAGGCCGCCAGGATCGCGGCGAAGGACACCACGTTGCCGGCGGCGATGAACTTGCCGCGTTCGGCCTCGGGACTGCGGGCCTGGACGAAGGCCTGCATGGGCACGACGAAGCAGCCGGCGCTCGCGCCGAGGCACGCCAAGTCGCAGGCGGTGCGCAGGGTCGAGTGGAAGGAGAAGGCCAGGTCGAGCGAGAAGGCCGCCAGTCCCAGGGCGCCCAGGGGCACGAGACCGAGTTCCACCTGCTCCCGCGACAGGCGGCCCGCCGCCCAGCTCCCGAAGCCGATGCCCACGCACATGACGATCTGGAAGACGGTGAGCCACATCTCGGACAGGCCCATGAGCTGGCGGCCGTATACGAGCAGATTCATCTGCAGCACGGCGCCTACGAACCAGAAATAGGCGCTCCCCATCAGGGAAAGGAAGATGCCGTGGTGCGCCCGGATGCCGCGCAGGTCCGCGAGCGTCTGCGCGGCGAAGTTGAACCGCAGCGGCCCGCACCCGCCGGCCGCGGGCGGGTCGGGGATGCGCAGGCTGGCCCACAACCCGGCGGCGGCGATGAGGACCAGGACGAGGGCGGCCAGATGGAGGCTCCCCCCCAAGGTCTTCACGAGCAGCCCGGCGCACACGGTCCCGAGCAGGATGCCCAGGAAGGTCGCCATCTGCACGAGGCCGTTGCCCTGGGACAGGTCCCGCTCCGAGAGGATCTCGGGCAGGATTGCCAGCTTCACCGGGCCGAAGAAGGCGCTGTGGGCGCCCAGCAGGAGCAGGAGCGCCGCCAAAAGCGGCGGACTCTCCACATACAGCGCCGGCAGCGCCAAAGACATCAAGCCGACCTCGATCCACTTCAGGAGGACGATGATGCGCTTCTTAGGATAGCGGTCGGCCAGGGCGCCGGCGACGTTGGAGAATACGATGAAGGGCAGTACGAACAAGGCCCCCGCCAGGGCGATGAGCCGGCTCGACTCCTCGGGAGCGAGCTTCCCCAGGGCCCACAACGCCACCAGCGTCTTGAACGCGTTGTCGTTGAGGGCCCCGAGGGCCTGCGCCCACAGGAGGTTCCGGAAGCCGGAACCGCCGAGTGCGGTCTTGCCTTCCAAACTAGAGTCTCAGCGAAGCGCCGACCCCGGTGAAGTTCTCGCTGTGCCCGGAGGTCGCGACGTGCTGGTAGCTCGCCGAGACCTCCACCATCTCCAGGCCGACCGACAGGCCGACGGCCGTGGCGCTGGTCGCGCCGGGCCGGGAACCGGGAGTCAGCTCCATGTAGCGCGTCCGGGTGTACGAGGCGAAGGGCGCCACCATCGGGAACACCGGCGCCTCGACCCGCAGGTTGAAGCTGTTGTCGGGGTAATCCCCGGCGTAGCTGAGGTGTCCGGCGATGGGCTGCCACCGGGACGCGGGGTAGGCCGGCATGTCCGTGATGGTCTTGCTGTAGCGGTATTTCGCCCAGCGACCGGAGACCAGGACCTTGAGCACGGAGGCGCCGATGAAGCCGTTGTACTCGGTCTGGGTCAGGTCCGAGGCCGCGGCCGCGGGCGCGTCGACGTTGACCTCCTGCTCGTGCCGGGTGAGCAGGGCGCCGGCGCCGAAGTCGACCCGCGCGACGCCCTTGCCGACCGGGGCGGCGCTCCGGCCGATCCCGCCGATCCGCCGGATGCCCGTGTCGCCCAGCGGGGAGAGCGTGAAGGAGAGGTCCGCGCCGGCGAAGCGGGCGGAATAGCCGTGTTTCTTCACGGTGGACCCGCCGCTGACGCCCAGGCCGAAATAGCGCATGTCGTAGGCCAGGCGTCCGGAGTAGGCCTGGTGCGGGCCGCTGACGCCGTCCACCATGTAGCGCCGGTACTCCGGCGAGAACGAGAATCCGCCCAGACCCAGCGCTGCGTATATGTTCGTCCCCTTGTAGTCCTGGGAGCCGAAGGTCTGATGCACGCCGGCGTTGAAGCCTACCGCCAGGGCCTGCGAGGACATCGCGACGAGGGCGACGGGGACCAAGAACAGCTTCCGCATGGTATTCCTCCTTTAAGTGGTGCGCCGCGATTATAGAATAACGGCCGACGGATTCAAAGCCGGGGCGGGACGAATTCCGGGGACGGAGGCTCCTCCACGAAGGCGTCCCAATGGTACTTGTTCACCGGGTTCCAGAAGATCCAGCTCGAGATGCCCTGGTCGCGCGCGGCCCGGATCTGCGCCTGGACCTGCTCGGTCCGGTACCGAAAACCGTGGGAGAAGTCCTGCATGTAGGGGCGAAGCTTGTAGGCCGCGGGGCCGAGCTTGCGCTTGGCGTCGCGCAGGCCCCAGTTGATGATCTTGTAGGGCTCGCGGTTGGGGTCCCGGAGACCGTACTCGCGCTTGGCGTAATGCGACGGATACATCATGGGGCTGATCGCGTCCACCAGGCCGCCCATGGACGCGATGCGCTGCCCGATGCCCATGTCGTTGGCGGTCGTGGTGGTGAGCCCGAAGATCGCGATGGACATCCCGGCGCCGGTCGGGCGCAGGCGGTTGCGGGCGTACTCGAGGAAGCCCGTCAGCGCCTCCACGGCGGTCCGGCTGGAATGGTCCACCCGCCAGTAGCGGCAGCGCCCGGTGTCTCCGTCCGATGGGAAGCGGACGTAGTCGAACTGCACCTCGTCGAAGCCGAGGGCGACGGCGCGCAGCGCGATCTGCAGGTTGTAGTCCCACACCTCGCGGCGATAAGGATCCACCCAGGTCCGGCCGGCCCGCGTCTTCCAAAGACCCCCGCCCTCGGTCCGGATCCCCCACTCCGGCTTCTTGCGGGGCAGCGCATCGTCCTCGAAGAGGACGATGCGCGCCACGGCGCGCAGCCTGCGCTCCTTCACGTCCCGGATCAGCGCCGCGGGATCCGGGATCGCCCGCCGCGTGGTCCCGAGCGAATCGGCGAGGGCGACCCCATGGATGTAGACCCGCCCGTCGGTCTCCTTCAGCGGGATGACCACGGCGTTGATGATCGTCCCGTCAAGCCGGTCCAGGAACCTGCGCCGCGCCTTGCCGTCGCCCGCGACCCAGGCGGTCAGATGGACGCCGCGCAGGGGCTTCCAGCCCGGCGGGACGCCGACCGGAGCCCTGGGGACCCGGTCCGCGGAGAGGGCCGGAGCCATGGGGCTCCGGCCCTCGGCGCGCAGCTGTTCTCCTTTCGCGGAGAGGGCCGGAGCCATGGGGCTCCGGTCCTCGGCGCGCAGCTGTTCTCCTTTCGCGGAGAGGGCCGGGGCGGCCGGGGCCGGAGCGGATGAGACGGCGGCATCGCGGACCTCGGGGTCCGCGGGCAGGCTCGACGGCTGAGCCGGCGTCCCCGTGGATCCCCCCTGGGCGTAGCCGGGGTCTTCCATGGCTGGCCCCGGTTCCTGACCGCGCGCGGACGCGAGGAAGGAAGGACACAGCAGGACGGCGAGGAGGATGCCCAACATGTCCATACTAAGCTATCATTTCTTGCCGGCATCATGGAACCACGCCCCCGCTCCGCCGTCCGGCGGCTCTGCCTGCTCCCGCTGATCTTCCTCCTCGCCGCCTGCGGCGGCCCGGGGACCGCGCGCCGCGGGGGCCGCGGGGAAGGCGGGAAGGGCCGGGACATCTCGGATGCGGCCCAGCGGCTGATCGGCGCCCCCTACAAGTTCGGCGGGCGCTCCCCGGAGCAGGGCTTCGACTGCTCGGGACTGACGTGGTGGAGCCATTCCCAGGCCGGATTCGCCATCCCGGAATCTTCCTTGGAACAATACAACGCCGGCCGCCCCATCAAGCGCGGAGAGCTCATCCCGGGCGACCTGGTGTTCTTCTCCACCTACCGGCGCGGCGCCTCCCACGTGGGGATATTCATCGGGGACGGCAGGTTCGTCCATGCCCCTTCCGCGGGCAAGCACGTCCGCCGGGACCTTCTGAAGGATTCTTATTGGAAAAAACGTTATTTAGGAGCCCGCCGGTACTTCTGAGGCTCCGTCCGTCCGCGAATCAAGTATAATATACGCCATGGTCAAGAGACTCGTTTCGGAGTGGCTCGTCCCCTTCGGTCAGCCCAGATTCCGCAAGCCCAATCAATGGGCGGAGAACCTGCGGCCGAGCACCGACGGCCCGGGCGAGCACGCCCTGCCCGAGAGCCTGACCGAAGCCATCCAGAAGACGCAGGCCGCCCTCCTCAAGAAACAGAATTTCGAC
>Ga0209211_10006691_pt1 | contig 16554 bp, 17 predicted proteins | sample RifGroA2_FD_183992 | JGI IMG/M metagenome (GOLD analysis project Ga0209211, IMG submission 183992) | Groundwater microbial communities from Rifle, Colorado, USA - Groundwater A2 (SPAdes) (version 2) | ecosystem: Environmental > Aquatic > Deep subsurface > Groundwater | place: Rifle, Colorado... | reverse complement strand
CATGTCCGAAATGATGGCGGCCATTGATCCGTCAACATTCAAAGGCAGTTTCTTTGAGGATAATTTATTCAACTCTTCCAGTGTCTTTTCGGCGAATTGACAATGCGCGCCGTAAAACCCCAACTCTTTGGCAACTTCAAATAGCGCTTCGCTTCTCTGGTCATGTTCCAGTATCTTATGCCCATATCCGGGAATTTTTATTCTTTTCTCCTTCAGACCATTCACCAAAGCTTTAACATCTCCTGCGGTGACATTTTCCTGAAAAAATCTTGCCGCGTCTTCAATAGCGCTCCCGTGCAGTTTCCCCATCGCCAAAATTCCCGCCGCGAGCGCGGTGTGAAGACTGTTGCCGGTTGATACAACAACGCGCGCCGTCATTGCCGAAGATACGCCAATCCCATGATCAATCGCCGCCGTAAACAGCGCGTCCATCATCCGCCTCTCTTTTTCGTCCGGCAACTCACCTTTGAGTACCAAAAAAATAACCTCAACAAAACTTTTCCGGTGAATCAATTCTTTGAGTTCATAACCTCGGATAATCTCCTTGCCATCTTGAATGTGGCTAATTGATGTTTTCCAGCGCATAATCATAGTCTAATTTATCTAACTAACTCAACCAACTCCTCATACCTCTCCGCGATTTTCACTCCCACCTCGGCCAATGCCTTTTCTTTCTCGGCCGCGCCTTTGCCGCGCTCGATGATGGCGCCGGCATGGCCGATGTTCATGCCTTCGGGCATGAGACTGGCGAACTTGCCGCCAATGTAAATGGCGAGAGGCTTGGTAAATTCATTATTTTTAATAAGATCAACTATTTCAAATTCATAACTGCCGCCATGCTCGCCGAAAATGATCACAGCCTTGGTCTGCTCGTCTTTTTCAAATAATCTTAACAGGTCAGCGTAGGTTGTACCCATAAGCAAATCGCCTCCCACGTGCACGGCTGTGCTCTGCCCCAATCCGGATTTGCGCACCTGCCACGACACTTCGTTTGTCATTCCGCCGGAGCGCGAGATAATGCCGATGGAACCCGGCTGGAATATTTCATCAACTAATTCTTTTGGCCCGCCAACCACGCCGATTCGTCCAATGCCGGGGCTAATGTAACCAAGGGAGCTAGGGCCAATAATCTGTATTCCTTTTTCTTTGGCCGCGGCCAAACAATACGCTGTGTCCTTGATGGGTATGCGTTCAACGATAACATTGATTTGCGAAATATTATTATCAATTGCTTCCATTACGGCCGCTTTTGCTCCTGACGGCGGCACATAGATAGTGGTAGTGGTGAGATCAGGATATTTTTCCAGAGCTTCTTTAACACTGTTAAACACCAGCCTTCCCTCCACAACTTCTCCGCCCTTCCCGGGCCGCACACCTCCCACTACATTTGTCCCATACTCAACCATAGCCCTGGCGGCCTTCTGTCCTTCTTTGCCGGTAATGCCTTGAATAAGGACTTTGGTATTTCTACTTAGTAGAATTGACATAAACAAACTCTGCCAACATTGTGGCCGTCTCCCCCATAGATACCTCTTTCCCAAACAGCTTGATATTCAATCCGTTACGCTTAGCGCACTCTTCCATGAGTCGCATGCCATCTTTTTCATTCGGCCCGGCGCGGCGGACCACGATGGGGTAAGTTGGTTTTATTTCAACAAGCGCCTCAATTATCCCCTGAAAGGTGGCGGATATGTCCGTGAAGTTCGCTACTCCGCCCACAATCCACAAACCTTTCAAGCCTGGTTTTGACAAAACAATTTTGGAGAGCCGGTAAACTTTCTCCCGAGGCGGGTTGCCGGAATACTCGGTATAGTTGGCCGGTTTGAGTCCGGACTGGATTAGAGCGTCCATGTTGGCAATGCTCGCGCCACCGCCGGAAAATAGTACGGCGATATCGCCATCCATCTCAATATATTTGCCCGCGGTTCCGCGGTAATACGCCTCTCCTTCATCAATTTTTCTCACCGCCACTTCCCGCTCCGTCGGCAAACGCCCCATCATAGTGCGCTCTTCAAAATTTTTCCATTCCTCATGTCTATAAAACGCATCGTCATCCAAAGCAATCTTGGCATCAGCCGCGATAAATCTCCCTTCCTTGGTTTTAACAAGAGGATTAATCTCAACAAGCCGGCAATCCTCGTTGAGGAAAAGATTAAACAATGATCCAACAAGTTCATCATCAATATCTCCATCTGCTTTTGTCATTCCGACCGGAGCGACCTCGCTGGAACATAGTGGCGGAATCGCTTGACCTTTGCCGCGTATATCCAAATATTTTTTTAGTATTTTTTCATCTCCCACTTCTTCGATTTTCATTCCTCCAGAACTGCTATAAACAAACATCGGCCTCTTGGCAGTTGTGTCATAAGTGATTGAGAAATAATGCTCCTGCGCGATATCCAGTTTTTCTTCAATCAAAACAGCGGCTACATACTGACCGCGAATATTCGTGTTAAATAGCTCTTGCACAGCCGAGTCCACTTCATCCACGGACGAACAAAACCGAATCCCATTATTCTTCCCTCGTTTCCCCGACAATACCTGCGCCTTCACCACTACATCATCAATCCCCAACTCTTGACACCTAATCCTCGCATCATCCCCACGCCGAACAACCACCCCTTTGGGTGTGGGAATACCATATTTTGCGAATAATTTTTTCCCTTCATGTTCGTATAAGTTCATAGATCCATCTTAAACGCGTACCCGTACTTCTCAAACCCAAGCTTTTCATACCACTTATGCGCATCCTCACGGATACGTCGGCTGGTGAAGCGAATTTTGACGCATCTGCGCGCTTTAGCCTCTTCAATAATCGCTTTTATTAACAGTGTGCCAACGCCCTTGCCGCGATATACCTCATCAACAAAAACATCCTCCAACAATCCGTACGGTTCCTTGTGCAGATCATTATATATCAAATACAAAAACGCCCGTCCGACCGTCTTGCCATTTTCTTCGGCAATGAATTTGGTTACGTACTTCTCATCGATAACTGTTTTGCTTATCTGCATATATGAATTAGGTTTGGTCATTTTCAATCATCTCTTTTAGCAACCTCCCCAACTTCACCGAACTCAACCCTCCTCCATCTCTTTCAAAATCACACCCTCGCACATCACGGCCGGGCAGATTTTCAACGTCAAACGGAAAAATTTTCCATTTCTTTCTAGCGTAAAATTCTTTCTCTGCCTCGGTCTGTTTATGATCACAATATAAAATCGTATCAATCGGCCGAGGGAGATAGTTCTCGAGCGCGGCAACAAACCCGCTTAAAGTTTCCGGACCGGTGGCTCCGTCTTCGTGGCGCGCGTTTCCGGCTATATAAATAAGGCGGGCTTTGGATTTATCTATCGCCTCTCTTATACCTTTTGGCAAAAGCGCGGCCACCACGCTAGTATATAAATCACCGGGACTTAATAGTATCCAATCTGCCTCCGTAATGGATCGCACGGCCTCCGGATATGCCTTTCCCTCCGGCTCAAGCCAAAGCCGCTTAATTTTTAAACTTCTGTCATATTTCGGACGATCTATAGAGCCCTCTGTTCTGACTATTTCCCCATTGGATAGTTCAGCTACCAGGTCTGTGCTATCCAAAGTTGAAGGATATGATTGCCCAACGACCGCCAAGCCTTGACCGAGCGCTTTTACCGCGTCCATAAAATTTCCTCCATGCGACGCAGACAACGACAAAAAAAGATTGCCTATATTATGGCCGCCAAGCTTCTCCGCTCCTTCAAATCTCGTGGTGTAAAATATTTTTTTGAGTAAACGATAATTGTATCTGGAGAGCGCCAAAACCGAACGCATTATATCGCCCGGAGGAAGCGCCCCAAGCTCATCTCGAAGCCGGCCTGATGAGCCGGTTGAATCGCTCATGGAAATCACAGCCGAGATATCAAAAAGCTCCGCGTACCGCTTTAACGCCACCAACGCGATCGCGCTGCCGTTTCCTCCGCCGATGACTACGACTTTTTTCTTCATAACACCCGCAAATTCAATAAATTGGAAGCCTAGGAACGCTTAGGGGGAGAGGATTCGCCTTATTTGGTCAAGCGGCATATCCTCCGCTCCTTCACGCGCTTCTCCTCTGGCATACATTACCGCCAATTCTCTAATCCAGATTTTCAGCTCGCTTTCCGCTTCGTCATATTTACGTTGATCCGTATACAGCCCGCGCAATTGTTCTTCTACTCCGACAAGATCTATTCCGGCTTTTTCAAACAAGTCCGGCTGATGTTTTTTAATTATGGGTAGGCACACCTCTAGGACAGCCTGTAACGTATACCCGCGCATTTTTTCTACAGTTTGCGCAAGAGCTTCTACAGGGTCGCTACCTAGCCCCATATCTTCCAACATAGGTTCAACACGACCCCCTCCTACGTCCACTATTCTTATCTTCTTTCCTTTATCACTCATACTATTAACTTATTATTCCACCGTCACGCTCTTAGCTAAATTTCTCGGCCTATCCACGTCGCGTGAGAGGATCACGGCCATGTGGTAGGCAAAGAGCTGGAGCGGGATGGTATTAATTAATGGTTCAAAGAGCTCCATAGTTGGCGGCACATAAATTACCTCGTCAGCCACCTCTTTAGCTTTTTCATCTCCTTCCGTGGCTATCAAAATCACTTTGGCGTTTCGGGCGCGTACCTCTTCAATGTTACTGCGCATCTTATCATAAAGCTGGTTCTTTGTCATGATGGCAAACACCGGAAACTCCGGCGAGAGCAGCGCGATCGGTCCATGCTTCATCTCGCCGCCCGGGAATGCCTCACTGTGAATGTAGGATATTTCTTTGAGTTTAAGCGACCCCTCAAGAGCGGTGGGGAAATTGATCCCGCGGCCGAGGTAGAGAAAATTTTTGTACCCTTTGTATTTATCCGCGACCTCTTTAATCTTCTGATTTTGCTCAAGCGCTGTTTTCATTTTATCCGGTATCTCACGCAAGGCCTGCAAAAGCCTCTGCCCGGTGGCAAGCGAAACGCGTTTAAGGCGGCCAAATTGCAAGGCGTATAGAATGAGTATGGCCGCCATGTTGGTGTAGGCCTTGGTGGAAGCCACGGCCAGCTCCGGCCCGGCGTGGATATAGCTTCCGGCGCCGGTCTCGCGCGCGATAGTGGAGCCGACCACGTTCACGATGCCACGCACAAACGCGCCCTTCCTCTTTGCCTCGCGCACGGCAGCCAGCGTATCCGCGGTTTCGCCTGATTGCGAGATGGCAAACACGAGCGTGTTTTTGTCTATGATCGGATCACAATAACGAAACTCGCTGGCGACATCTACCTCCGTAGGAATGCCGGCCAGCCTTTCCATGGCGTATTTGCCAACCATGGCCGCGTACGAGGCGGTGCCGCACGCCAGCATCACAATTCTGTTCACCGAGTGCATCTGCTCCTCGGTCATGTTCAGCCCGCCCAGGTGCGCGCTTCCTTCGTCTAAATTATATCTTCCGCGCACGGCATCCTTAATCACTGTCGGCTGATCAAAAATTTCTTTTAACATGAAATGGGGATAACCTTGCTTCTCGGCCTGCGCTTCGTCCCATTCCACGGTGTGAATTGGTTTATTAACCGAAACATTTCCCAGGGTGAACGTCTTCATGCCATGGCGACTAATCTCGGCAATCTCTCCATCATCCAGAAATATCACATTTTTTGTGTAAGCGAGCATTGGAGATGTGTCAGAGGCAATATAATATTCCCCATCGCTAATTCCCACCACGAGCGGACTACCCATGCGCGCGGCCACCAATTTATCCTGTTCAGCCGCGTGCATCACCACCAACCCATATGTGCCTTGTACACGCAAAAGCGCCTTTTGCACCGCGGCTCGCAAATCGCCCTGGTAAAATACTTCAATCAGATGCGCCAGTATCTCTGTGTCAGTTTGCGATTTGAGCTCATGGCCTTGCAAAAACTGCGTCTTGAGTTCGCGATAGTTCTCAATGATGCCGTTATGCACAATCACCAGATCGTCACTGCACCCGGAATGAGGATGAGCGTTGTCTTCGGTAACACCACCGTGCGTGGCCCAGCGTGTATGAGCAATACCCACCGAACCCTCCACTGGCACGCCCTGTAACTTCCCCGCCAGGTTATCAATCTTCCCAACCGCTTTGATTCTTTTTACTTTGCCATCCTCAAACATCGCCACCCCGGCGCTATCATATCCCCGATACTCCAAACGCCGCAAGCCATTTATTAAAATTGGAAGAGCTTGTTTATTGCCGATGTAAGCAACGATGCCGCACATATGTGTGTCTAAAGTCTAAAATCTAAAGTTACAAGTCCAACGACTGTTCCTATTTCAAACGCTCGCTTATTTTCCTCCCAGCCGGGTTTTTTGCTTAGTTTGGTTTCAAGTAATTTTAGGATGTCATCGGTCCTGCATATGCCTTGCACTTCTAATTCTTTTGCCAAAACTCCAAGAAAGAAAATATTTTGGTTGGTAGTTTGGATTTGATCGGTAGCAAATTTCTCTTTATAATCTGCAATGTCTATTACTGTCATTCCGAGCGGAGGTCGCCTGAGGCGACCGGAGTCGAGGAATCGCTTGACCTTTGAGCCAAAGGATTCCTCCACTACGGCCTCCTTAGGCCGGCCTTCGGTCGGAATGACAAATGATTGATATCCTGTGGTTCGTTCCCTCGCCTGCTCGGACATGATGAGCAAAATGTCGGGCTTGGTAAACTTTGGATACCCAATCTCTTGGTCACTCATTTGAATGAACGCCAAAGAAACCCCGCCGCGCTGTTCCAAACCGAAATTCGGAATAAAACTAACATAATGCCCGGCCTCAAACACGGCTTTGCAAATGATATCAGCAATCGTTTGTATCCCCTGCCCGCCGTCCCCGGCAAGGAGAAATTTTAGGTGCATATTATTTTTCACCAACAAAAAAATGTTTCTTCAGCCCCTCCAAATAATTCAACGTTGCCTGCCCTTTGGTTTTCCAATTAGTCGGACAGAAAGATAATACCTCAACAAGCGCGAAGTGACCGGCTTGCTGCGCTTCTACTGCTTTCTCCAAATAGGCCATCAAATTTTTTGGATCATTGACAGCGGCACGGGCTAAGAAAGCGCCGTGTTGGACAATATTTTTCAAAAGCTCCGGGCCTTGCATAGGCTGCTCTTCGTACCCCTCCGGATGCGTATCTGTTTTCTGCCCGCATAAAGTGGTTGGCGCGGTTTGACCGCCGGTCATGGCGTACACGGTGTTGTTGATCACCAAAATCATCACTGCCTCATCGCGCTTGGCCGCGTGCAAAAGATTCTGCAGGCCGATGGCATAGGCTCCGCCATCGCCGGTTATGCCTACACAGATCGAGTCCGGCCGGGCGCGCTTGAACCCAACCATGGTTGGAGCAACACGTCCATGGTGGGTTTGGACAATGTTCATCGGCATAAAATTCCATGCCAAAAGCGCGCACCCAATATCAAGACCAAGCACCGTATTTACCGACAGCCCTTTTTTCTCCAAAATCTTCCCAAGCAACATCAGAGCGATGGGGTACCCGCATCCCGGGCAGAATTTTGCTGGATTGGTTTGATTCATGTTATTTTATTTCAGTCTACCAATGTCATCCCCGCGAAGGCGGGGATCCAGTCGTAAGGAACCAACGACCTGGATTCCCGCTTTTGCGGGAATGACAATCTAATATTTCCTCAACAATATTTCGCGGTTCAATCCCCAGCGCCGGCTTTTGCAGGTACTCAATCGCCACCGAAATAGTTGGATCAAATTCCTGGTGAACAAGATTAGCTAACTGACCGAGACTTGACTCAATTATAATAATTTTCTTAACTCTGCCCGCCAGTTCATCCAACTGTTTTTTCGGGAACGGACGCAGCGTAACCGGACGAAACAGGCCAACTTTTACTCCCTGATTTCGCAATTCGTCTACAGCTTCTTTGGCGCTCGCGCCTACGATGCCGTGGGCGATGAGAAGAATTTCAGCGTCATCGGTATGGTATTCTTCGGCAGTTGCTAATTTTTCTTTTATCGCGTCAAAATCTTTTTTGTATTGCTCCAAAACTTCGTACAGCTCTTCTTCAAAAGTATAAATATTTCGCCAATGTTTTACTTCGCCTTGTTTGATGAGGGAATATGGGGGTACGTTTTGAATGCCTTGGCCCTCACCCTCCAACTCAAACACCCCTTTACTCTTAAGCAAATATCCATCCGAAAGCACGATGGCCGGGAACTTGTATTGCCACGCCTCGTTAAACGCTCGACGAGTTAAAATGTATAATTCGTTCAAATCAGAAGGAGAATACACCAAGCGAAATCCTTCGCCATTGCCGCCAAAACAGGCTAGTGTTACTTCCTGCTGTGAGTAGATGACTGTGCCGGAGCTTGGACCGCCGCGCGCTCCGATGACCGCGACAAAGGGCAAGCGCATCCCTTCGGCCATGCTCAAAGCATCCTGCATCAGCACATGCCCGGGACCGGCCGTGGCCGTGAACGCTTTTTGCCCGGCCATAACTGCTCCGCACACCGCAAAGCCGGCCGCCACCTCATCTTCGGTTTGTAAATACTTCCCGCCACGCTTAATCCAACCGGTGAACACTTCGGTTGCCGGCGTAATCGGATACCCGTACATCATCTCGGCCGCCGCGTCAAACGCCGCCTGGACGCAGACTTCGGAGCCGGTAAGGAATTGTTTCATAAGGTTGCCGCGATTTTTAGGTCATCCTGCGTATTAACTCCAATCGCCTCTTTGGGAGTCAGTGGAATCGCGGAAAATTTTTCTTCCTGTTTAAAAGCGAAACGGACCAAATCGGTTAAATAATATTCTCCTTGCGCGTTGTTGTTTTGCAAATTCTTCAAATTTTCCCAAAGCCATTCCGCTTTAAAACAAAACCGGCAAGTGGAGAGTTCAGTGATCCGGAGTTCTTCCTCGCAGGCGTCTTTTCGCTCCACGATATTCACAATCTGCCCGCTCGGAGCGCGGATTATTCTGCCAAAACTATAGAACTGCGCGTACCATCCGGAGAAATCAGGAACAGTGGCTGTCATTAACGTAAGGGTATTATTTTTCTCAACATGCTCATCAATTAACTGTCTGATGGATTCTGTTTTTATAAACGGCATATCCCCATACAAGACCAGCACATCCTCCGCGTTTCCCCTAAGAATAGACTCGGCTCGGGCCACTGCATGGCCTGTGCCCAATTGCTCTGCCTGCTCCACATAATCAAACCCATCTCCAAGATAATCAATCACCACTTCTTTATTTATCCCAACAACCACCACCGGTTTAATGCCAAAACCGAGACTTTGAACAGTGTCGCTAAGATAACCAATCAGCGGCTTGCCGCCCAGTGAATGCATAACCTTTGGCCGATCCACTGACTGCATCCTCTTGCCATGCCCGGCGGCCAGAATTACCACCGCCACCTTGTTGAGCGATTTATCCAACATATTGGAATATCTCGGACAAAGAATGAATATAAGGAATGCCGCTTGCCATATAATCTTTTTCCGCGATAGATTTGGACATCCGCAATACCGCCCGAACAGTGGGAAATAAATTTAATATCTGTTTTGTTTCGCCGATTTTGTCGTTGATAAACCACACCTCTTCATCGCCATTCTGCCGTGTTATCTCTTTCATAACATTTTCTTTCGTGTCGTCAACAGTATAAATCCTATAAAAAAAATTTTCAATCCCCGATCCCTTCAGCTTTAATTTTTGAAAATTTTCTTCTCCCAAACTCAACAAAATAGCTTTTTGATTATTCTGTTTTAATTTTTCTAAAAACGGCGTGGCATCCGGAAAAAAATAACCACGCAAATTGTTGTTGACGCCTCGCAACGCCCATAAAACTTCTGCTTTAGCAAACCCATGCCGCGCGATAATATCGGCATGTCTTTCATCCGTGTAAATGAAATTCCCCGCCGCGTTATTTCTTGCCTCCGCGTAAGTTTTCCAAAATAACTCCTCCTCAACTCCCAACCTCCCCATTGCCTCAAGCCGCGCGCGCTTAAAAGCGTGAGTGTCAAACAGGGTATCGTCAAAATCAATGATAAACATATGAGGATAATCCAAATATAGATATGTAGATCTGGATGATCATTCTAATTCTCTCCACAATCTATCAAATATCACCTTCTGCGTTTCATATACTCCTTCATTCTCTACCACCACTCCAAACGGTTCCTTCTTGGCATCCAGCGATATGTAGGCGGTCTTGCCGGGGTAGATGATGATGTAGGTTTGGGTGGCACGCGGGGCATCCATCCATTTGCGCTCATCAAGTCCGCGCATTTCTCCGCCAACGCCGAGCGCGATCGCTTTCACCGCGATCCCTTTGGCCACGCGCACGTCGCTAAATGTTTCAAACCCATCATATAAATATTCTCTGATTCCGGCTGCGGAATAAATGCGGTATTCTGTTTCTCCTCGCTCCTCGCAGGCCCCTAACACGTCTTCTAAAATTTTGTGCATCTCGCTCTTCTCAAAATAGCGCGCCACCGGACGCTCGCCGCCATTGTCGTAAATGGATTTTAATTCCGGCACAATGTCTTTTAGCTTTCTACCGACCTCTTGGAGTTCTTCTGTTTCTTGTTCTACCAGCTCCTCTAGTTTTTTGGGATCCTCGGCAACGAAATACTGCTTGGCGTCCTTTTCGTAAAAAGATACCAGCCCCTTGTCGCGGAGCCATTTAATCATCTCATACACACTCCCACGGTTCATTTCCGCGTTTTCCGCCAGGGCCCTGACTGACGACGGCCCTAAACGCAATAAAGCCACGTACACCGTGGCCGCCTTGTCAGAAAAACCTAATCGCTTTAAAGTATCAAAGTACATATTTAAGCTAAAACTACAATATCATAAGCAACTACCTTTGTCAAATTATTCCAAACATCCCTGTGGATAACCCGCCGGAATGAGCTTGACCAAATAGAAGTTTATGGGGGGCAGATAAAGTAGACTATCTATGGTAAATACGATATAAGTGAGACAGGATTACGGCACAATTTTCAATAACCAATGAACTACCTCGGGGCAGAGCCCACGAGGTAGTTCATTTGGTAATAACCGGCCATTATGCCAAAACCAGCGCTCAATCCGCCCTATTCCCTTTGACCATCCCTCCCGACTTGGGCAGAAGAATTGAATACAAAGAAGAAAAAATCGTGGTAAATTCTTTTCCCAATTCTTTTTCAATCGCGGGGATAGCTGGCGACAATAACAATTCTTTTTTCACAAACTCCGTAACCCGTTTGCGTTCCTTCATAAAGCCTATCCCCTGTGTTTTGTGTTTGGCAATGTGTTCCCCGAATTTGGTTGAAGTGAGCCCTTTCATTCTTTGGTAGAGTTCCCCGTCTTCTTTCTCCAAAACATCCCAGACAATATTCTGAAATCCGGTTGCCAAATGTATCTCGGCCACGTGCATAGCCGGAAAAAGCGGGAAGTAGTGGCGCGGCAAAGTTGAGGCGCCGTGCTGGACAGAAAGCACGCGATCCCCGGGTTTTGACGGATCCTCGGCAAAGGTGAACAAATCATGATGAGCCTGAAAATCCAAAGGCACCGACTCCATCGGTTTTCCGTCCTGCCCAAGCACTCCGCCGTGAGCAGAGCCGACGTTGATGCTTACTTTGCTCAACCCGGGCGCGTTTGACGCGCCAAGTTTTACCATTTGTTTATGAATTAAATTGAGGTAAGCATTCACCTGCGGATACTTCGTGTTAATTCCTCCCACCTCGCCAACTTCACCTCCAACAGACACTAAATCAGGCAAAGGATACTTCTTTTCGTACTCGCGGATAAAGAATAACAATTCGGCCGTAAGCCGCGCGTTCTCAGCCTGATTTTCTTCGTCCGATTTATTAGGATCCACGATTTCAAATTTGGAGGTATCAATATCAATGTTATACACTCCGTTTTGGAGAGCAAACTCAATCGCCTTTTGCGCCCGTTCCATCTCCACCTTTGGATCAGCCGCGTATTTCCCAGGATCTATTTGATAATGATCTGCTTGAAGGTAAACCATTCTATCTTGAAGCCCGAGCGAAATATATGCCGCTTTCACCAGCGCCGCGTACTCATCCATCTTCTGGCCGGTGTAGCCGCCTTCGCTTAAGGCGAGCTCAAAAATAATATGCGGCACCTTTAGTATCTCGGCCGCCCGCGCGGCCGCGCGGGTGGTATGAAAAGTAATCATCCTACTGTTGATGGCCGGCACTGTAAAAAACATGCGCTGGCTTTGTGATTTTTCTTGATAGAATGCGAAATTTGACCCGCACTCCAGATCCAACGCGTCCGCGATGGCATTAATCCATTTTATGGCCGCCTGCTTTACCTCCGGATTCTCATTAACGCTGGCGTTGTATTGAAGCGTCCAAATTACTTCGTCTTGCAAAATTGATTTATTAATCACCTCCGCTACTTTACCGTCTGATATTTTACACACCCCCTCAACTAATTTCTCCACCTCCCTAGCTCCTTGAATATCCGTGTACGCTTTGTTCATAACGCTATTATTATTTGTGTTAATATTTTACTTATGCTAAGATATATTATGTAACTACTTTACCATAACATTATTCTTTTTTCAACTTAACCATACGCGATCTATGAAAAAACTAATTGTACCCATCGTTCTAGCCATAATACTAATTGGAGGCGGAATGTACTATTTCTCCAATCGCCAAGGAGACCAACAGGCTCCGTCCAAACCCGCCAATGGATACCAAAAACCACCCGCTGTTACCGAGAAACCGCCGGTTGCGGAATCTAAACTGACTACCTACGAAACCCAACAAGGCGGATTTAACGTGACTTACCCGGTGCGTTTTGCAACAACAAATATGCCCGGCGAACGAAGAATCGCTGGCTCGCTTTTGGACGGGTATTACAATGAAGCTGGCTTGCTTGGGTTTGTAGGAATCTACATTCCGGACAACGAATTCCCAAGCACAAATTTTTCCGAAGCCGAAGTAAATATTTCCGCGACCGGCGCGAGGCCGTGCGATGTAACCCGCTACGCGAGCGGACTCACCGCCGCCGGCACAGCCGAAATTTCAGGCCGTACCTTTAATAAATACACTTCCTCCGGCGCGGCCGCCGGAAACATTTACGACACGACTGTGTACTCGCGCTCTGATGGCGATGAATGCTTTGTGATTGAAGAAGTGGTGCACTCCACTAATCTCGCTAACTATGATCCCGGTTCTGGTGTGACAGCGTATGACGCGGCGAGACTACGAGAGTTGCTTGATTCAATAGTTGACGGATTTAGGATAACGGCACTTTAACCAGTCTGCGCCTCTTGTCGTCTCTGTTCGCGGGCTAACCGATCCAATCCTGACACATCAATTTCAGGTAATATTTTACCGAGCTTGGAAGCACTTTCCTTTAAAAGTGGCCACTCTGCAATCATAAAATTTTTTAGTTGGCCGGGACTTCTATTTAACAATGCATTCCCCAAAAAAATGTTGTAACGTTCTGCAAATTCAGAATCCGGATGTTGTTTTGCAATCTCCAACAGTGATTCTAATTCTCCCGCGACACCTAACGCTTCGCCTAAATTCATCATGGAATCATGATGTTTTCTAAATTCAGAGAGCCTCTTAAAAGGCGTCTCGCCTTGGCCGCTATTTTTTTCCGTGCATGCGCCCGTCGTATGACGTCCACCGCATACTTTACATGACTGTTCCATATTAGTTAGGTTAAGATTAATATAAATTTTTTTTGATTTTTCAATAATCAATCTTCCAATCTTTTGTCTTCATTTTTCAATCTTCCTTACCCCCGGCGCCGCCAATCTATCAATCACGCCTACTTCGCCAACAAGGGGACGTGCGTAGTTTTTGAAAGCTTGAGTGACACTGTTATCACCCTCAATAAACTCATCTGGCATGTGCTTGGTTTTGCCGGCCACCTCCTGAAGCGGGATGAGCTTATACTCCACCGCGTAATCTCCGACGCGATTAATGGCCACCGAACCATCCACATTGTGCCAGACTGAATATTGCACGGCTTTTTCGCCCACTTCGCGCGCCTCGTTTTTATCAATCGCGCTTACGCACCCAAGGAAAGATCGTTGCAAGTAACCCAGCGTATCGGCCCGGACGCGTTTGATTTTGGTTTTTGATTTTACTAAATCAGCCAACAAATCGCCCAAAGCTCCGGAGCCGGAGAGCTGAACATTGCCGTGTTGGTCGCGCTCCACTTCTTTGGCCAGAGTGAGCGCGATTGGCGTATCATCTTTGGCATGAATCCCCTCTGACGCCGCCACAATGCACCGGCCGTATTTATCATACACGGTTTGCACATCCTGAACGAATTTGTCCGGGTCAAAAACTCTCTCCGGCAAATAAATTAAATGCGGTCCATCGTCCGGAAATTTCTTCGCTAGAATTGAAGAGGCAGTCAAAAACCCCGCGTGCCTGCCCATAACAACCGCTATGTAAACTCCGGGCAAAGCGCGATTATCCAAGTTTGCTCCGGCAAACGCTTGCGCCACAAACTTGCCTGCCGACCCAAAGCCTGGGCAATGGTCGGTACCCGCCAGATCATTATCAATGGTCTTGGGAACGTGTATGACGCGCAATTCATAACCAACCTTATTTGCTTCTTCATTCACGATATTGCATACCATGGCCCCGTCATTCCCGCCGATCAGATAAAAATAGTGAATATCATGCCTTTTCATCACTTCAAACATCTTATGGCAGTACTCTTGATCAGGTTTATCTCGGCTAGAACCTAGGGCCGCGGAGGGAGTGTTGGCCACCTGTTCTAAATTATGTGTAGTTGACTCGGCCAAATCTAAAAAATCCTCATTAATTACTCCCCGCACTCCGTGCCTTGCCCCGTAAACTTTGGTAATCTCCGAAAATTTCCGCGCCTCCAAAACAACCCCAACTAAACTTTGATTGATTACCGCGGTAGGACCGCCCCCCTGGGCAACCAGCGCTTTGCCGGTAAATTTTGCCATAATGTTTAATTTTATTGAATTTTGGATTTTGAAATTTATTTGTAATTTGATATTTGAAATTTGGAATTTTATTACCTCTCTCCTCTCCATTCTTCAAAAAACTCCTCCAGAAAATCTTTGATATATTCCACTCTGTGCTCGGCTATTCTTTTGGCTGTTTTGGTTACAAGAAGATCCGGCAAGCGAAGCGCCTTTTCATAAAAATAGTTAATGCTGGTGCTTTCGCGAGCGTGACGCTGGTATAAATATTTCTTTAATTTTCGACGCGGTTTTCTCTCCGGGTCGTGGATCACGCGTCTAAGCCTGCCGCCGGTGGCAAAAATACGAGCAATGCCAATGGCTCCCAAAGTTTCCAAAAAATCGGCATCTCGAATAATCTTGGCTTCAATTGTCGCCGGGTCCTTTGTATCATCGCCGTTAAACTGTGATTCGGCTACAATATCCAGTATCTTTTCCTGCGCTTTGTCATCAATATCAATCACATCCATCATCCCATGGAGCACCAGCGATCCTTTAATTTCGTTAAACTCATACTGTTTGTAATCTCCCAGATCATGCAATAGCGCCGCGAGCTCAATAAGCTCTTTGTCTCCTCCTTCCTCTTTCTGCAACCGCTTAGAAATTTTCCAAACACGCTCAACATGATGCCAATCATGGCCGGTACACTCATCAATGAGTTTGGCTTTCACATATTTAGCTGTTTTTTCTATGAGCGGAGTGGACATAACGTTGAAAAATCCAAAGTTCAAAATCCAAATTTCAAATCAAATCCTAAATCCAAATATCCAAACATTAACCATTCGCTGTCATCCCCATGACAATGGGGATCCAGTCATGGTAAACCCTGCGACCTAGATTCCCCTTCTCAGGGGAATGACAGTAATAGCTGGTAATTTGAACTTTAATCATTTGAACTTGATTTGAACTTAAGTTTTTGGATTTTGAACTTTTCAGTAATACTACCACCTGCCTTTACTTTAGTCAATATGAAATATTAGAGTACAAAAAAAGAGCCATTGTCCTGGCGACGGCCTACTTTTGCGTTTCCGCTATCATCGGCGCTGGTAGGCTTAACTACTGTGTTCGGGATGGGAACAGGTGTTGCCCTACCGCTCATGTCACCAAGACAATGGCTCTTTTTCAAAAATTTGAATACAATAGAGTATCTATAAATCCGGATGAATCCGTAGATCCGGATTATATTTCCAGCACAGCTAAGTGCTTTCTTCGTGCGCTCGACCTATTAGTACGCCTCGGCTCAACCCATTACTGGGCTTACACCTAGCGCCTATCAACCTCGTAATCTACAAGGGGTCTTTGGGAACGTTAATCTTGAAGACGGCTTCACGCTTATATGCTTTCAGCGTTTATCCGCGCCGAACGTAGCTACCCAGCAATGCCCTTGGTAGGACAACTGGCACACCAGAGGTTCGTTCACTCCGGTCCTCTCGTACTAGGAGTGAGCCTTCTCAACGTTCATCGCCCGCAACAGATAGGAGACCGAACTGTCTCACGACGTTCTGAACCCAGCTCGCGTACCGCTTTAATTGGCGAACAGCCAAACCCTTGGGAGCTTCTCCACCCCCAGGATGCGATGAGCCGA